>Ga0209174_10000441_pt1 | contig 31678 bp, 39 predicted proteins | sample JI91814BDNA_FD_187505 | JGI IMG/M metagenome (GOLD analysis project Ga0209174, IMG submission 187505) | Wastewater effluent complex algal communities from Wisconsin, to seasonally profile nutrient transformation and Carbon sequestration -... | ecosystem: Engineered > WWTP > Effluent > Algae...
CCAGTCGGCTGTAACACGTAGATCAATGGATGCTTCCGGCGCGGCATCTTGATTGAAACCTCCACTGATGAGGTCATATCCGGCGAGCCAAGAACTCGAATCCCGCCTTTTTTCTCTTTGCCGAACGTGACGGTCTTGTCGTGGTGGATCGTCAGCAGGCGCCCTCCCCACTTGGTGTAGTCCGGCTCGTTCAGCGCGACCGCAGCAAGCTGCGCATTCGTCCGCACCCACACGATCTCACCGGGCTTGTCTTTGTACTTGTCGTTGTCTTTGTAGCGCAGCACCGCCTTCGACTTGACCGCCCCATCGTCCCCCTCAAGTTCCACGTTGCCGACAACCTCGACGATGCGGATCGTCTTGGGAGCAAGCAGCGTGACTCCCTTCAAAAAACGACCGGGGTATAGCTCCTCGAAATGTCCCATCACAGCTCCTTGGTTTGGATATCCCACTCGTCTTCATCAGACATCAGGACGTATGCCGGTGCTTTCAGGATACGCGGCCCATCGTAGCGCCCTGGGTATTTCCCTGTGCGCTGGCACTCTGCAAGCTGCGCCATGAGCCGCTTCACATCCTCATGCGCGGCCTGTCGCGATTCTTGGCACGGCTCGAACATGGCCACATCAAACGGCGCTTCTGACTCCACGGCCACAAACAGGAACGGGACTTCATCTAGCGTGCATCCCGTCGCTGCGGCAACTCCCATACTGTAAAACATCTGCTGATGGAAGTAACCAAGTTTCCACGCTTGATTTGCAAAAGCGTGTTCATCTGTAGACCGGGTACTTTTGAGGTCTATCAGCAGTCTGTCGATCGTGAGCCAGTCAAGCCGCGCCTTACAGAGCAGCCCCGTGTCCGCGTCTGTCCAGGTGATAGGAATCTCAGCCCGCCCCTTGCTCGGTGCGATATACGCGCTCGCCTTCGAGCGGACAGCGACGGCGCATCCCTGCGCACGGGCTTCTTCGTCGGCATCCAAGATGGTGAGCCCACGTTCCGCCGCCTCTGCTTGAAACGCCTCCCAGGCCTTGCGCGCTCCCTCCCCCTTTGACTTACTCGCGGTGTAGGTCGTAAACCGCGCAGCGTACGTCTCGGGCTCGAATACGAGGGTATGCAGAGCGCTCCCGGTGTTGAGCGCGGACGTGTCCTTGCGCTTGTGTGTCAGCGCGTGCAGATAGTGGGCCGGGCTCTTGCGCAGGTGCGACAGATTCGACCAGCGCACGCCAGGGTGCGCATCGTACTGTTCGCGGAAAATCTCGCCGGTTAGCCTCACTGCGGCACCTTGCGCACGTCGCAGATGCTGGCCCGCGTGCCGTTATCCAGCTCTACAAAACCAGCAGTTCCGTGAATCATTGTCGCAATTCCTCTGGTTCCAACCGGCGCAATTGTCCCGGTGAACATTCCAGAGCCGGACGTAGGAGCCGACCTCCCAATCACTTCGACTTCATCGCCTACGCACATTCGACCTTCGCCGCTTTGCGGCGGATTGTTGTGGCAGTTACACGCACTATCAGCAGGACGGATCTTGCTTGCCGCTTCCGCCGCTTCCTTCCCGGCGGGCGTGTCGTGGTCGACGGGTAGGTCGCAGGGTTCGATATCCTGCACATCAACCCATCCCCTACTGCCAATTCTTGCTACGAACGCGAAGGCGTTAATGATTCCAATTTTCCCAATGCCATACTCGCTTTGTTGGGTAATAAGCCCACCCTCGGACTTCACGCGCACGCGCTGACCACTAACATAGGGGCAGGACAGCGTATCAACCTCGTGTTTTAAAGCCGCCACCTCTGCCCGCAGTTGATCGCGCTCAACCCGCAGTTGATCGCGCTGCTCGCGTGCTGTATCGAGAGCGCGGTCGGTGCGGATGATTGCGTTGTTCAGACTCTCACCAGGAAGACACGCATTTCGCCGGGCTTCTTCGAGTTCCTGAAAGTACGCACGCGATTCTGCTTCCGAGTTGTTCAGCTTTTGGCTTAAAGCATCAACCGTTTGACGCAGTCGAGCAGACTCCGTTTTTGCAGACTCCGCGATCTGCTTCCATGCCACGCCCCACTTGCGCAGCCTCACAATCACGAATGCCTGGTCAATAATTGCCTGCGACATCGCATCCTCCGCTTTAAGAAGTTGCCCCTACTCACAACCGGACCATTCCGGCCATACTCTGCTGACCCACTCCCAGGAGGTACCAAACAGGCAGACAAAATGGGTCAGGCTTTCGGGGCAGAGAGTGCGCTAGGGACGAGCAGCTAGCGTGTACTGGTTGAGTGCTGCTTCGTCCGTCGCGCTGTGCTCGGGGCCGGAATCGAACCGGCGACCTCATTACTTACGCTTATGCGCTCTACCGAGCCACTTGCAACGGTTCGCGACTCCGCTGTTTGTGACCACTGAGCTACCCGAGCATGTGCCGCTTTGACCGGCGGCCCGGCTTGCCGTCTTTCCGGCTGTCCACAAGCTTGCTTGCTATCGGTTGTGTTGACGCTGTTGCGATTTCAGCGGTCCTTTCCGGGTCAGGACTCCCGCCGTTTCCCAATCGGCAATTCCGGGCCCAGGATTCACGCCTTACCTGGATGGCGAACAGAGAGCGGAATATCGTCGGCGTGCGGTCCCGACTCGCGGCAACCTTGTCCAGCCTATTGTGGGCGCTCTCCGAAGTGCTACTTGTTCCAGTCGTTCTCGGGCACGTCCTCGAATCGGTACTTCTGCGGCCCCATCTTTCCGCTTGGGTCCGCAACACGCGGACCGTCCTCAATCAACTTGACCACTCGAACCGTATTCCCATCACATGCGGCGGTCTGGATAATGACCTTACCGCCCTTGGGCATCAGTGAGGGGTCCATCAAAACCGCGTTCGGACTCGGCATCACTGCCCCCTTGGGCAGAGTCGGGATCGTGTTGTCGATTGGGTGCGGTTTACAATCCGCCCCCGTCTTGTACTTGGCAGTATCCCATCCACCGCTCACCGTTGCGCAGCCTGCCGACAGACACACCGCAATCAGCACTCCCGAAAACATCATCGTTCGTCGCATCCTCATGCACTCCTAATAAGGGCACGCAGGCCCCGGTTGGTCACATCTTGCAGACCGAGCCACGCGGCCAGCTCGCTCGAGTACTTTGGCGAGGTCATCACGGTGTCAGCCAGCGCCCCCGGAAGGCCGTCCTTGTGCAGTTCCCACCGCCAACCCGCACCGGCCTTTCGCACGCTCCCAAACGCGCCCATGTCGCGGCGCAGCACCTCGATATCGGCCCGCTGATTCACGCAGCGGACCCCGGCCAGTAGCCGGGCAATCGCACCGCTCACAAAGACACCGATGCGTGAGCGTGGCGCTCGTCGCGTGCGTCTAGTCCCTGGTCAGTTCGCAGGAACTCATCCAGAGAGTCCACCACCTCGTGGTAGTAGTCCACGATCGCGGCATTGGCCCGCTGGGTCAGAGAGCCAGCGCGGTGCAGCTCGTAGTGACGGCGGTTCGTCAAGAAGTCATTGATTGCCACCTGTGGGCCCCGCAGCCCATAGATGCAGACTTCATCCGTGGCGAGGTTGCAGACAAACTCAAGCGAGCACTCAATCTCCTCATCCTCGCCGACCACCGCGACATACGTCAGTTTCACCAGGGTGAGCTGAAGCGAGTACGTTCCCCGTCGGGTGAGCCGGTAGCGTCCTTCGGATTGCTCCACGTCTTTGTAAAGCACCGTGATTACAACCGCTCCGCTGACTCCCGCTGCGTTTCCCTGGTTCATCTGTGTCCTCCTGACAAGGAGAGACACTAGTGGAACCTGATCAATGCGTCAACAGATATTATTACGATTTTACGATAATTTGTATTTCCCGTCGGTGATTTCTTTCAGCATCGCGTGGATTCTCTGCCGCGACACCGCAAAACCGGCTTTTTCGAGTGCCTCTTTGATCTCGCTGGGCTTCTTGCCTTGCTCAGCAAGCGGCGCAAGTAGCATCCAAACCGTGCTGCTTTTCCCTCGTTGTTTCCTCGGTCGCAGGTCGTGGGCGTTCTGCGGGCGTCCAAGCTTCACGCCATTGCGCACGACTCGGCCCCCTGGAGCGGGCTCGATGAGTCCGGCCATCTCCATGGCGTAGCGCTCCTTTGAAACCGTGGCACGCGAAGCTACAAACCCGAGCGAGGCAATCAACTCCACTACATCGGCAGGGGACTTTCCAACAGCAAGGTACTCTCTGATTTTGGCTATCACCTCCGCCGGTATCCTACGGGGCATTGCCAGCCTCGACAGATCTCTGGGGGCGTTCGGACTTGTGCATGCTTGACGGCTATCACCTGATCTCCGTCGGTGTCTACAGGTCTTTGCGGTGGTGTTCGCTTGTCGGGTCATCGTTCCGGTCATCGGTCAACCTGGCTGTTTTCAAGAAAAGTCCGCGCCGCGTGTCGTCGCTGGTCACGTCCTGAAAGTTTCGTGCCCATCGCTGGCACGCCTCGATGATCGGCCAGCAGCCGAGACACCACACGAGGCCCCACGTCGGGATGAGCGGCAAGCTCTGTGCTCGTCAGGTTCGACGAGACAAACACGCGCCCGCTGTAGTTGTTGAGCAGGTCCAGCAGCACCCCGGCGACCGGCGTAACCCCGGTATCGTGGCAGCGATGGTCGCTCACGCGGTCGGCCAAGTCGTCGATGCACAGAATCGAGGCCCGGCGAAGCGCTCGCAAGTCGCCCTCCCCGCGTCCGTTGTCGTGCCGATCGTAGCTCGATCGGTCGCGGGCGATGTCCACAAGCCGCTGCGTCGTCACCCATACCGAGGACACCCCAGACCACAACGCGCTCAAGTGCAGGCACAACAGCGCGTGCGTCTTGGCGGTTCCTCGTGTCCCGGTGAACCCGACGTGCCCATGCTGGCCCAGAAAACCACGCGCCCTAATCCGGTCCAGCGTGGCTAGCAGAGCGGGCAGCCCTTCGACTGGCCTCTGTGCATCAAGCGCAGCTCGCAGCGCATCGCCAGCAGGATCAGACCACGCCTTGCCGTCCATGCAGGTCGTGATCAGATCGCGCAGCTCCGCAACCTGCGATCGGTAGTGGATCAGCCCGCACTGCCGCGCCCACCCATTGCGCATCTGATGGCTCGTACCAGAGCAGTCAACCTCATCTCCAAGCAGCGCTGGGCAACGCTTCGCCACCTGCTGCGTGTCCGGCATCACAGACACGCGGCTCTGCAACTCAACCAAGTATGCGTCGAGATCATCGATCGCTTTCGCTGCTTCGGTCATCTCGCACCCCGTCTCGCTGTCAGGACTCCGCTGCCGTCGCAAAGCGGCGTCGAGTACATCACCTGACGACATCGCGGGCAGCGGCTGTCATCCGGCTCCTGCATCTCGCAGTAGTGGCAGGGACGTGCGCAGGCCGAACACCCCGGACACGGGCGCAGCGTTTCCCCAATGCGTATCGAGGTGCGAAAATCATGCACCGCAGTACGCACACCCATCGCATCTTGGCGAGCGGCCCGCTTCCGCGCCCCCTGTGTCATTCCGACGAGGGAGCGGGTGGTGAAGGGCTTGGGAGGAAGCGGCAACGGATCGCGGCCCCACCACTGGACCAGGATCATCTTGCGAGCCTTGCCGCCATTGGTCTTGCGAGCACGCTTGCGGACCACAGCCGGACCTCTTTGGCGAAAACGCCGATTCATCTTGCGGAATCGTCTTCGTCCTGTCGGGCTCATCGGTGTCTCCATTCAGCAAGCGCGGTTGATGACCCGGCCTGGTGTGATTGCCAGGCCTCCACAAGGGCCCGCAGCTCGGGGTAGCGGTCGGAGTCGGACCGGCCTCCCTCGCATGCTTGACGCTCTCGCACAAGTTCGCCAAGCTTGCGATATAGCCAGCGGGTGCCGTTCCAACGGCGGACCTGACCGCAGCGTGAGCAAATCTGTTGGTGCGTCGATTTGTGACGCCATGTGTGATGCGAGCGCATTACGGCACCTCCGACAGCATCTTGCGGGTGACTCTCTCTGTCACGTCGAAGTCGTCCGCAGCAGAGCTCCCGCTGTACCGAGCGCTTCCGATCGCAGCCCGGCCCCGTGTATCCCACTCGATGGCGCGGCTCAGGCAGTCCGACAGATTGCGCGCCAGATACCGCCACGGGCTTTGGTTCTTCTCACGCAACCAACGCAGCCCACCGGCTGCAATCCAATCGCCCACAGTGGGAAGGGCGTGGGTATCCTCCGCTCCTAGCTCGCGGAAGGCCGCAAAGATCGTGCTCTCCTCTCCCGAAGGTAGGCCAGACGATAAGATCGTCGGTCGAAGACAGAGTTCTGACCCTGCGCGCTTTCGTAGCTCGTTCCAGACTTCGAGAAAGACGGCGCGGGGCCGCTGCGGAAGCTCTCCAGAAACCGTGCCAACGGTAGCTGATGGGTCGCGGGTCGGTCCGCTTGGTCGTGCCGATAGCCCACCATGTAGGGCGACGAGGTTTCCACGCTGCGAACCCATGCGGTTTCCCAGCGATCCGCCCAATTGATTTTCGACTGCGGCAGTAGGTCCATCGGTTTGACCCGCTTCCGGTGAAACACTTCCCCCACCTGGGGGCTTTCGTTGTCCATCTGACATCTCCCGGCCCTCCTGTGGGCGTTGTGATGGAGCAGATAGAGAAACCCCTTCCCAAGCGCTCAAAGCGCCTGAAGAGTACGAGTTACAGAGAAGAGTGTTTCTTCTCTCTGTATTCTCTCCGTATTCTCTGATCTGATCCGAATTACTCAGCACTTTTTGAGACTGTCCGACCACTGATTTTGAGACTGTAGCCAATCGTTTTGAGACCGCGATAAGACCAGCGGAAACCAGGGCCGCGTGCATCCGGTAGGCGCTGGCCTTGCTCAACGAACCACGCGCCCCGCGCACCATCCGGCCCGCTTCGACCACTTCGAGCGCGCTCCGGCTCTGCACACACCAGTAGGCGAGCTGCGCGGGCTTGCAGGTCCGCCACACAGCAGCCGGGACAAAGACCGAGTTCATCGGCTTCGCGGGGCACTTCGGCCCGGCTGAGTAAATCGCAGTCGTCCGCTCGCGATCGGTGCGCACCAAGAACCCCTCACGCATGAGGAGTGCCAGCGCAGCCGATACCGACCGCTGCGACATCGGAACGCCATCGCCCGCGAGCGTCTGCACGCTGGCAAAACACCGCCCGTGTCTCCCCCTCCACAGCACGCGGCACAGCACAGAGAGCGCCGCCGGGCTCTGCTTGCACAGCTCCCGGATGGCGCTCTCCGTAAGTCGTATGTCGTCAGCACTCCGCAACCGTTCTCGCATCAGTCGTCTTCTTCTGATTCTTCGCCGTCGCCGTAGCCGTCGCCGGAGCCGTCGCCGGAGCCGGAGCGCTGGTTCAATCCGCGCAACCTGCCCGGCATGAGGAGGACACTAAGCGAGCGCGGCTTGTGCTGTCAATAGTTAAAAATGTGATATCAAAATAGTATGGCTTACCGAGACGGGCGTCACGCCAAGAACCGGGCCGCGATACACCTTCGCAGCTCGGCCCACCGCGCCCAACGCGGGTCGCTGGGTCCGAGGCGGGGACGCCGCAACCAAGACAGAGCCCGCTGGGCGATGAGGTTTGCCGCCATGTCGTCGGCGCTCACTCCGCTATCGAGCGCGCACAGCACCCACAGCGAGAACAGGCGCTTGCGTGCGTGGCGGTCAAGGCTTGGTCGGGGCATGCGCCAAGACTCGCGAAACTGCACAACCTGCGATAGCTGCAAAGCCGCAGGAAAAACGATTGCACATAATCCTTGCATCGCAGGGAAAACACAGGAAAAGTCCGCACATGCAGCAGGTTGACGACTTTGGCCAAACCCTGCGAGCGGCCCGCGAAAGGGCAGGGCTCAGCTTGCAGGAACTCGCGGACCACGCGGGCGTGACGATGCGCACAATCGGCAACATCGAACGCGGCTCGCACCGACCGACAAGAGACACAGTGCGAAGACTCCTCGGAGTGGCGATGCTCGGACTCGGCGAACAGACCACGCAGCCCGAGCGGAGCGGCTACACCCCGACCTATGCACCGCTTCGACAGGTCGAAGAACTCGTCACGTTCTTTCGAGGTCGCGGAGGAACTGTTGACCAGTCGTGGCTCTACATAGAGCCCCAAGCGGCGCTCGACTGGCTCCGCTACTGCGATGACGCCAGCTACGTCACCAACTACCGCGACCGGGTTCCGCTTGACCAAATCGCACACGCGGTCGCTCAATCCGTCCGCCCGTGGTCAGTCGATGTCGTCGCACTCGGCAGCGGTGACGGCCGAACTGAAACCCGGCTGGTGAGCCACTTGCTGACCGAGACAGGGAAGACGGTGAACCTTGATCTCCTTGATTGTAGCCATCACCTGCTGATGACCGCGTTTCGCAACGCGACCGAGGCGCTAGCTCGTCACGGCGTCAAGGTCCATCCGATCCACGGCGACTTCTACGGCTTGCTTGGGTACGAGCTGCTCACGTTCCGCGCCGAAAGCGACAATCGCCGGCGGCTTTGGACCATGCTCGGCCACACCACAGGCAACCTTCGCGACGAGATGCAGTTCTTTCGCGACCTCGCCTCGATCTCTTGCGTCGGCGATCTCATCGCCATCGACTTTCAGATCGTGCGGGCTCCAGCGGATGACGAAGCCGCAGTCAGAGCTTCCGACAAGCTACTAGACGTCAAGATCCCCGATCTGCTGCGGGCCTGGCTGTCCGGCCCACTCCGGCGCAACGTGGGATCCACTGATCCTTGGATTTACCCAAACTTGATACAGCGCTGCCCGGTTCCCGGATCCTATGCAGTCGGAATAAACGCTACGGTGAAAGTCGCGGGCCGAAGTCAGCACTACCACCTTGCCCGCTTCAAGCGCTACGACCCCGTCCAGCTCGCCGCTTCACTGGCAAGCGTCGGATGGTCCACCGTGGCACAGTACCGCTACGGCCCAGACCCGCAGCTCTGCGGCGTCCTGGTCGCGGAAAAGAGGTGACGAAGATGACGACGTTCTACAACGGAGACAGCAGGCCGACGCCAACCGTCGAACAAATGACCGATGGCATCAAAAAGGCGCGTCAGCTTCTTGAGGGGATGGATCGAGTACGTTGGGAGACGTTGGCCGAAGAGTCGAAGCACCGGCGGTTGACCATGGATGAGATGCGCGAACTGTTTGAAATCATCGAACGGTTCAGATCGAGGCGGTGACGATGCCAGCAGCGCGAAGTCGAGAGCCAAAGAAGCCACCGAAGGCGAACAAGCACGACGTTCCTTTGACCAAGGAGCAGTCGGATCTTGCAGCTCGGTGGATGCCGCTTCTGCACGGCATCGTTGCCAAGCACGCCCGGGATCGCGGCGATCGTAACGAGCTGACCAGCCGACTTCAGCAGGCTCTGCTACGAGCCGCCCGAACCTACGACCCGGAGAAGGGATACACGTTCCGGGCCTACGCGACGCAGATCATGAAGAACGCGGTAATCGACGAGCGCCGAGCGCTTACGAGGCGTCGCGAGGTCGTAGGGCTCGACGATTGGAAGATCGAGCGCATCGCGAACGAAGATCACCAGCCAAGCACTGCGCGTGTAGAAACCCAGGATTCGACCGTCCCAAGCGTCCCGGAGCGTCCCTCAAACGCGGTCGAAAAAGCAGCAACCATCGTCGCCACACCCGAGCAAACCGCGCTTGCCATGTTGCGGGAAGATGCGACCTATCACGAGGTTGCGCAAGCCACCGGCCTGAAGCGTTGGCGCATCGAACGCCTCGCCAAGTCCGCCAAGATCGTGCGCGTCCAGGGCCCAAGGTCGCGGCTCACTACTCAACTCGCAAGGGCCAACCTGACCAGGAAGCAGCTGCAAGAGGCTACCGGGTTGAGCAAGGCGAGCATCATCAGCCGGTTGCGCACGATTTATCGGTTGAGGTTTGCCAAGAGAACTCGAAAAAACTGGCAGCGACGGCATTATCGGCCATCGCGGGCAGTTACGTATATTTTGCATAACATGCGAAACCCTATCCAAAAGCCGATCGGGGGCAGACCTCCGGCCATCCCGGAAGACTTGTGGCCCGAGTTGCGGCAGCGACAGCTAGACGGAGCCAGGCAGCAAGATCTTGTGCGTTGGCTAAGCACCAAGGGAGTCGTGGCCAGCCAAGCGGCAGTGAGCCGGACGTTGGAGCGGTGCGCAGCGGTAGCTCCTGTGGAGCCATCGCGAGCCCAGCGCATCATGGAAGCAGCCGAGCAGATGCCGCCCGCGACCGACGAGGAGGACGTTACGAACCTCCGCAAGCAGCTTCGCCGGGACGCATTCGAGGGGATGGACTGGAAAGAGCGACACTCGGCAGCGCGGCTGCTGCTTCAGATCATCGACCTGAAGAACAAGAAGGCCCCGCAGCAGGTCGAAGCGGTCGTGGTGTCCGAGTCGCCATCCGCGAACGAAGAAGAACAGGCGCGGGCGTACCTGGCAATTCAGAGAGGGGCGCAGGCATGATTACAAAAGACAGGACGGACAACGCAGATGAACATGTGATGGGCAATCAGTGACCGCAGCCCCACCACCGCACGTCCTCGCCAGGTACGACTTCGAGAGCTACTGCGCGTACATGCAGCCGGGCTACATCAAAGCCCGGCACACGCGATACTTGTGTCACAAGCTAGACGAGGTAGCGGCAGGCCGAATCAAGCGGCTCATCGTGTGTATGCCTCCGCGCCATTCCAAGAGCTGGCACATATCGCGATTATTTCCAGCATATTACCTTGGTAAATATCCACATAGGCAGGTCATTGGAGCCACTCACTCGGGCAGTTTGGCGACTGACTTCGGGCGCGACGTGCGCGACTTTATCGAGGATGAGCAGTCGCAGCTTGTGTTTCCCGGTGTCAGATGCAAGCAGGATTCCAAGGCCGCGAACAAGTTCCACGTCGAGCGGAAAGGCTCCAAGCACCGTGGGGTCTACGTCACAGCGACCCGCACCGGGCGGAAGTCAGGACGCGGCGCGGATTTGCTACTGGTCGACGATCTTCTCGACGAGATGGAAACCTACAGCCCGGCGGCGATTCAGCAGGCACAGCGAGCCCTCCGAGGACTTCGCACACGCCTGCAAAAAAACGCGGCGATCGTGCTGCTGATGAATCGAACCGGCGAGGACGATCCAATCGCCTATGCTCTCGAAAACTTCAAACACGAGGGATGGGAAGTCGTGTCGTTTCAGGCCATCGCAGAGCAAGACGAGAGGTACGAGATGCCAGGCGGCGAGGTATGGGAGCGGAAGGCTGGGGAAGCGCTGTGGCCAGAGATGTTTTCTCTCGAAGCGCTCGAAGCGCTGCGCACCGGAATGCCCATCCACGAGTGGAGCGCCAAGTTTCAGCAGCGCCCGATCCCCATTGGGGCCAAGCTGGTCGATGAAGCGTGGTTTGAGGATCGGCGATACGACGACGATCCCGAAGACATCTTGCGCGACGCACTCCGCATCATCACGACCGAGGACACCAGTAAAGGAACAGCCACCGGAGCGCGCACCGCGATTGGGCTCATCGCCGAGACAAAGCGCGGCGCGTTTCTCCTGCGGGTGTGGGCCGAGCGCTGGCAGATGCCGCAGATCATCGAGAAGTCCAAAGAGGCAGCCGTTGCGGGCAACCCTCACATGGTCCTGATCGAGGACAAGAGCACGGGCGAGAGTTTGATCCAACTGCTACGAGCCGAGCAGGCCGGAGCGGTCAGGCCCCAAGACGGTCAGGTGCGGTGGCGCTGGCCCATCGAGCCCATCCGTCCCGTACAAGACAAGGTGGTGCGCTTCGCAGCGTCCACACCAGCGATGAAAAACGGCGAGTTGTGGCTACCGAGCAGACAAAACCGCCACACTCGCGACTGGCTACCCAAGTTTGAGGCCGAGCTGTTCCGCTACCCGAACACCGACCAGCGCGACCAGGGCGACATGATTAGCCAGTTTCTAAACTGGCGACGAGAGAACCCACTTGAAGGCATGAAGTCGCTCACTGGCTTTGGCAAGATGAGCGAGGAGCTATCGAACGCCTACGACCAAGACGATGTCGCGGCTTGGTAGCACCGTCTGAGATGTGGCTTCGAGCGTAGATTCTGTGTGAGCTTTCTAACGAGCATTGCCACTTCCGCCCGCACTCTAGCGACGAGAGCACAGATTGCGTACGAAACGCTTTCCTACCTTGCGTCGGAGCGCCATCCCGAGTCGTTCGTCGATGTGAAGGAGTCGCAGCAAGAGCCTTGCTGGGGCTGGACGATGCCAATCCTCCAAGCCAAGCTGCAAGACTTCTGCTCGGGAGACATCGGAGCGGGGCAAGAGATCTACCACGCGATGATGCGCGACCCTTTGATTTCGCACGGAGTCGAGACGAGAGCGGAGATGCTTGTGCAGATCCCGAAGCGGTGGGAAAAGCCCGAGCTGTGCCCCGCGTGGTACTTCGATCTTTGGGTCGAAAACTACCACCGACGGGTGATGACCGCTTCGCATATGATCCAACAGGGTCAGCGTCGCTTGCTTATCGGAGTGACCCCAGACAACGTCACATGGTCGCCAGATCAGAGCGGAACGATGTGGCTTCCGACGCTGCACACAAAGGAGCCCGGCAATCTGTCGTGGGACACCGAGTGCCAGCACTACACGTTCTCAGGTCGTGACGGAACATGCCCAGTCTACGACGACGCAGAGCGATGGATGTTGTGGAAGCGCGCTGAGATGCGGCCCCATCTAGCCGGTCTGCTCATCCCGCTGTCCATCGTGTGGCTAACCAAGCAAGAGGCCGTTAGAGGTTGGCCGAGCCACAACCGCAGCCACACCAAGCCGCAGCGAGCACTGAAGGTTCCCGCGAATCAGGCCGAGTCCGAGGACACCAAGAAGCTCGTACAGCAGGCGCAGAGCCTTCTGAACGGCGGCGTCCTGGTGCTGCCTCAGTACGCGAAGGATCTGCCGAGCTTTGATTTCTCGCTGATCGAGGCCCGCGCAGACACTTATAAGACCTTCGGGGAGCTGATCAAGCTGTGTGACCAGTACTTCACCCTTGTGCTTCTCGGAGTCACCGAAAACACCCAGGGCGGCAGCGCGTCAGACGCAAAGGCCAAGACCCAAGACCGCCTCATGATGCGCAAGATCAAGTCGGATGCGCGTCAGACGGCAGAGATTGAGTACGAGCTGAGCCAGCGCGCTGCGCAGTACAATCGCATCGATCCGCGCTTTGCTCCGATACCCATCTACGACGCGGACCCTCCCGACGATCAAAACGAGGCAGCGGATCGCAACGCGAAGAAAGCGCAGTCGGGAAAGGACATCGGCGCGCTCATCGAAAAACTCGACGCGCACAACGAAAAGCAAGGCGCGATCAAAATCGAGTACGAGCCGGATTACCTGGCCGAGCAGGTTGGATTACTGCTCACACGCAAGCAGGACGGCCACCAGAGCCGCGCACGGTGATTTAGGCGGCGCGTATACTTCACGTGCCCAAAACGGCCGTAATCAAGGTCTACGACGAAATCGGAGGGTGGGGTCTATCCTTCGCCGATTTCGAGCGTCAGCTTTCGCAGGCAACGGCAGACGTAGAGCTGCGCATCCATAGTCCAGGCGGCGACGCTTGGGATGGCATGGCGATGGCAAGCGCGATCCGCTCCTACGACCGGGGCAAGGTCGTTTGCATCACTGAGGGGCTATGTGCCTCCGCTGCGGGATTCCTGGCGGCTGCTTCCGACGAGCGAGTGATGCACGCGCAGAGTCTGTTCATGATCCACGAGGCGTCGTGCTTTGCCTTTGGTCGCAAAGCCGACCTTCTTGACGCAGCGGGCCGTCTTGACGACGTAAACAAACTCCAAGCTGAGTCATTCGCCAAGCTGACCGGGAAGCCGCTCGACGAGATCATGATGCTGCTTGCGGCGGAGACTTGGTACACGCCAGCCGCCGCCAAGCAAGCCGGGTTTGTCGACAGGATTATCGACATCCCGGCCCGCGTCGACCCCAAGACGATGGCGCAGTACGTGGCCCGATTTCGCAACGCTCCCGAGGAGTGGGCGCAGCGAGTGGCCCCATTCAGGGCGGCGGCCTCTGTGTCTCCCTGGCAGCACAAACGAATTTCTGCTCTCTCGGAGCCAACGCCGAAGAGGGCTCAACAACAGACGAGGACGACGATGCAGAGCAAGAAAGATCTAATCGGCATCATGGCGGCGGCACTCGCGCTGGCCATGATCACCGCGCAGGAAGCTTCCGCGCATGCCGACGAGGAAGTGCGTAAGCTGGCCGGTGATCTGCTGGACGATGACGTGTTGCCAAAGGCTGTCAATCTGGTCATGCCAATGGCACAGGCAGAAAAGGTCGACGAGGAAGCCCAGACCACTGCGAAAGCGCTGATCCCGGTCTACTCCGCTGCCAAGAAGATCACGGGACAGCAGCGCGGCCTAGTCGGCGCGCTCGAAGCCCTGAAGCGCAACGCCGATGGTCGTCATACGGCCAGCGTTGCGTCCCAGTGCGACGCACTGATCAAGGACGGTGTCGCCGCGACCAAGTTCCTTCCCACGGAAGGCGAGGAGTACAAGGCCGCTGTGATTCGCGGGGAGCGGACGATCGAGGACATGGAATCCTGGGTCAAGTCCTGCATTCCGCGTGGCAAGGGCTCGTCGCAGCAGGTGCAAGAGAAGCCTGTTGTTCCGAAGAACCCCAGCGCCAAGACCGAAGACGACGACGATGATTCCGAGTACGCAGCCGCTGCGACCGCCGGAAAGATCAAGGGGGCCATCTAGCAATGTCTGCCGCAACTCAACAGCGACGCATCACCCCGATGGGCGACACCCTTCGCGAGATGCCAGGTCTTTCCAAGGTTCTTCGCGGCCTTGTCTATCACCGGGGCTGCGTGCTTGTCGGTCATGGCGATCGGCAAATGCCGTACCCAACCGGCGACTACAACAGCGCCGCGCTCCTAGCCGATGGTGGCCCGCTTCAGATTGCCGGAGCTGATGCCAACGGCGGACTGCGCGCCATCGCCAAGCAGCCGAACGTCCGTGTTTCGATCGTCAACGGAGCCTCGCTTGCAATCGTGGTCGGAGATCCCGGCCCCGACATCCTGATTGCGGTGACGTGCCCCGTGGCTTCGACAACTGCCACCGCGCTAGCCACTGCGCTGAACGACAACGCCCAAGTCGCTCAGCTTGCGAGTTTCACGTTTACCGGCACGGGTGCGGGTTTCGTGCTTGCGTTCGCCGCTGCAACCATCCCATGGGTGCGCGTTCTTGGCCTCGCGTCGGGTCCGTTCGATTCCAGCGCATGGCCTCCGGGAACCGATGAGCCGTGCGATCCGAACGCGGTGGGCGTGACTGCATTTGTCGGCGAGCTGGGCTTGGAGATGGACGACTCCGCCCCGCCAGCCGCTGGACAGATCTGCTACCTGATTGACAACCAAACCGTTTCCGCCAACTTCGCCGCGCTGGCTCTGCCGCTGTGCTGCGTCGAAGTCCGCGATGGTCAAGCGATGTGCCGACTGCCCCACAAGGCGGCGGCGTAAGGAGCCCGGCAAATGCCGATTACTGGTCTGTCTACTGGCAACCTTGATCAGCGCTTCAACGGCGCTGTCACAAAGTTGGAAAAAGCGTGGGGCCGGCTCGGCTTCACAATGTTCGAGAAGACCCTGATTGACGAGCTGGCCATGGTCGCGGCCAACGATCGCTCTGCGCTGCTTCAGTGGGGCATTCAGGTCGATGGCTCTTCGTACAAGATCGTTCCGCTGAACGCAGAGACGAAGTACAGCGAGAACCCGCCTCGGATCATCGCCGAGGCCGGTTACAAGCGCATGGACCTGTGGGCCATTGAGTGGTCGCAGTTGGCTGACGATCTGAGCCGCGAGACGACGGTTGCCTCCATGCCCGAGATGGCTGGAAAGCCCAACGTCGCCGTGATGCTCGAAGCGATGAAGCTGCTCGCAACCGGAGAGAGCGCCGTCTGTCGCTACGACGGAAAGGCATTTTTCCACGCGCAGCACCTGATCGATCCCTTCGGGAAGGATGTTGCGGCGAATCAGTTTGCGAACCTGATCACGCAGCCGCTGACGAGCGACGGTTACAACATCGTCACTAACACGATCCGTCAGCGTCCCGATCCCGGCTCGGATAAGTCCAAGGGCATCCTGTACCTGCCGAACCGTGGTCTGTCGGGCCGCAACATGACGATCTATGTCGGAGACGACGCCACGGCAGCGGCGCTCGGAAAGATCTTCGACCCGGCCAGCATCTACAATCCGGGCCTGAACTTCGCCAGCGAGACGCGCCGCGTCTACACCCAGGCGACCGTGCAACTGCTTCCCGAGATGGCTGCGGACTCCGCTTACACCGGGAATTACTGCTACATCCTGGTGAAGACCAACCCGACGCTCCGGCCTCTGTTTGTGCGCATTCCGCACGCTCCGAAAGTTGATCGTTCGATGGCCGGTTCGGATTCGGAGATTGACCGCAAGCTGTCGCGAGCCAACGGATACTGCACCCACGGTCAGGACTTCGGAGCGCCGCACGCGCTCTACAAGTGGAAGTTCGCCTAAGCGTCTGACAAGAGGCAAGCCCTATGCTGATTGAGGTTCGCTCGTCGCCACCGATTGTGACCGCTGCGCAGCTTCCAACCGCGCAGAAGCTCGGCTGCTTTTCGGCTGGCTATCTGAAGGTTCGGCTTGCCGTGTCAGGAGCCTCCGTCTCCGTCCGTCCGTACTACGAAAGGGATGGACGATGGTGGCCGCTCCGAGCGGATGCGATAGCGGGCGTCGGTATTGAGCCTGTGACTGCTGACCCAACAGTCAGAGGTGGCGTGGCCGAGGCTCTTTACGCATGCACGGGCGTCAGTTCGTTCGTGGTGCTGGTGGCTGAGTCGGGGCTTGCGTCAGATGTCGTGGCTGCCTATATGGAGATAGTAGAGCAGTAATGGGCGTCATCCTTGCTCCTAACGACGTTTTCCGCCTTGTAGCACCTCCGGCGATACTGTTTGGGGATGTGCAGCGCGGAATAAGCGGTATCGAGCCGGGGACGATTTCCTCGCTGACTCAGGCAGGGGCAGGTAGCGGCTCTGTTCGCGTTTCTGGCGTGAGCAGGGACGCATTCTCTGTGGTTCTGCGCTGCCGCATCGGTGGAGAGATCAACGTCTCGCAGGTCGCCAACCCCGGAGCTCTGCCCGAGTTTGACATCAGCACAGATGGCGGCGTGTCGTTTGGTCCGCTTCGCAGAGTGACAGACACCCTGGATGTGGCCTATATCGACGACGGCAAAACCGGGCTCCGGTTCACATTCGAGAATGGCACGGCCCCATCGTTTGTCGCAAGCACCACCTACGCTTTCAGCGTCGGAGCGTCTCCAGATGTTCTGAACTTTATTGAGGTGGTAGAAGCCCAAATCTTTGAGTCTGCCGCCGGGCGATACGACCCGCCAATCACCGCTGTTCCGGCGCACTGGAAAATGCACGCTGCGCAGCTTGTTATGTGGTCGCTGCTAAAAAAGATCGGCGTGTCCGAAGAGCGCGATGTTCGGGTGTACTACCCCAAAGACACCTACGACTGGCTAGAGCAGATTGCAGACGGTCGCAAAGCGGTCAAGGGCGCATCCCAAGGGGTCGTGGAAAAGGCACCGGGCACAAGCTTTGCCACCTTGGTTCCGTATGCTGCGGACCCCCTGATTCCTCCCATCTAGGAGCCTTCAACATGCGAAAGATCACAGCGCTCACAGCGCTTCTCGCGTTGAGCCTTTCTTTTTCTACGACTCACGCTGGGGACCGCTCCAGCTTGGAGCCGCAGTCACGAAGCGGCCCGTCGTTCATTCCAGCGATTACGCCACCTCTCAGTGGTAGCCCTGGCAATGACAAATACCTGCAAAGCAACGTGTCAGGCGTCGTGTCATGGGCCACAAAGCCCGGCGCATCCCAGATCAGTTATTCGCCCTCTACTCCGGGGAACTGGCCGCTGATCCCGTCTCAAGTGGCTCCGACGATTACGGGCTCCATCGTTGGAAGTGATCTGCTGCTTGCCGCAAATGGACTTTTTGGGAAGGACATCACATGGCAACTTCGTATCGAGCGAGCCTAGTCGCGCTGGCGCTACTTGCAGCGTGCGACATGCCGAGCGGTTCCGACTGCTTGCCAGGTCGTGACGTGTCCGACTGGGTGGCAACCGAGCACTCTCCCGAGTCTATGTCTGTGCCGGTTGTGTCCTGTGGGCGCATGGTCGGGTGGGACGTGAGCATGCCAGCGGGTGACCATCCTTCTGTGATCTGGGGGGTGGAAAAAGCATTTGGTGGTATGGCCGGGGAAAGGATCCGGCTGTCTACTGAGATATCGTCATCTGGACCGGCGGCAATTAGACTTCGCCCATCGCTCGAAAGTGCGACACGGGTGGAATTTGGTTTCGCCGAAATGAATCCAGCCAAAGCAGGCATGGTATCAATTCCTGCCCAAGCGGTACCCACCGCTGGGGGATACCGCAAGATTGGCCTGGTGTTTCCGGTTTCCGGTGCGGGTACGTGGCGCGTGTCTGGAGTCGACTGGTAGCGCCGCGTATACTCCCGTGTGCCTCTTAGGGGAGACTTCGCAAAGCTTGACCGGCTCGTAGCGGCGTTTGCCGCGTTGTCTACTGCTGCAATGCCGCTTACCGCTGCGGCAGCTCGGGCAGCAGAGCAGGTCAGCGCCAAGTCATTCGACCGCGAGGCTGCTCCAACCGGGCGGCGCTGGGCGGCTCTGGCTCCTTCCACGCTTCGAGGCAGACCGCCGGGCAAGAAGCTGGCCGGACTCCTTCCTGCTCGCGTGTGGCAAGTGCTTGGCGCTGGCCGCTTTCGATTGACCAGCCCGAAGGATTACGACCTGTACCACACCACCGGAACCCGCAAGATGCCGCAACGCGAAGACCTCCCCGTAAACCCCGGCGGCATGCTGGTCTACGGAAAAGCCATCCATGCCGAGCTAATGGCAGAGCTTCGCGACGTCTTCAAGGGGCTGCGATGAGCCTCGCGGGGATGGAGTTCAAATACTCGACGCTCGCGAGCATCTGCGAGCTGTTTGCGGGGCACGATCTGATCAAGGGTCGCGGCATCACTGTCTACTTCGGCAAGATGCCGGAAAACTGGAGCGCCGGACTCCCTGTAATCCGCATGGTGCCCACTTCGGATACCTACGAGCGCGGAGGGCTTGGGAAGGCGGTGGATTCAGCGCTCCCAATGAAGCCGGGCGCTCCCTCGGAACTGGTGACAGCTTCTGCCATCTGGACGCGGGGCGCTGGCTTCGACCTGGTGCTGTACCCGTCAGCGATTCAGAACATAGAAGAGCTGATTTCTCTGTCTGCGCTGGCTCTTGAGGATATCGAGGGAGTCAGCGGTAACTACCAAATCGAGAGCGGGCACCACGAGCTGCGCGACCTGTATCAAACAGAGTCCGACTGCTACGTGATGAACTGCCGAATCGTAGAGCCCATTTACAAGCTCCAGCGACGAACTATCGCGGGGGGCATCGACATCACGACGACACCGAGAGGACTCCCATGAGCCTACCGAACAACCCCGCTGTGGTTTCCACGCTTCGACGATCGAAGCAGAGCATCAACCCCCAGGGCTATCACGCTCGCGCTGCGGTGCTTGGTTTCTCCAAGCTCGGAACGCGAGGCCAGCTCTACACGCTGCGCAGCGAAGCGGATCTTGCGCAGTTTGGCAACGGCGAGGGCATCGAAGCTGCCGCAGAAATCGGCTCGCAGGCCGGTTGGCCGGTGAACTTCGTGCCAGTCGAGGGAACCGGGCAAGTTCCGTCGGCAATCACCAAAACTGCGGCAAGCGGCGCGGTTCCCAAGACGCTTTACGGCCAGATTCTGCTGACCGGCGCTGCGAACGGCTCCATGCTGTTTCGTGCGCTCGTAGCCGGTGCGACCCTCACCGTGCAGACCGGCGGCGCGCTAGCCGCTACGGTCAACGGGACGGCGGTGCTGCTGACCATTCCGGCGGCCACCACGGCAACCGCTGTAGACACGTTCTACAACGGCGTGGACCCCGGAGCGACCGCAGCACGCGCCATCTTCAGCGACGCGATCATTGGCACCGGCGCTGGCAACGCTGGCACCACGCTTGTCACCACTTTGGCAGACGCAGGAGGGCTCACCTTCCGCGCGCCGAACAACACCAACACCTATCGCGTCCGTATCCAGATGCCAGGCATCAACCCCACGGCATCGCCCACGGCGGTGTATGCGGGCAACGACTTGACGCTGACCCACGCCACGGACGCGGCGGGTACTCCACTCACCACGGCTGACCAGTTCGCAGCGCTCCCGGCTGTCGCTGGCGGCGTGATCCTGGTCACGTCTGGCGGAACCGGCCTGGCTGGCCCCGCTGCTGCATACAGCACGCTTCAGTACGGCAGCACGGCGGCTATGACCGTCAGCGGCACTGCGCCAGATGACCACTCCATCGTGGTCATCGTGACCCGTGGCGGCACGATTGGAAACACCGGCCTGGCTTTCCAGTGGAGCGCGGACGGCGTATCGTTCTCTTCGGATGTGGCGATCCCGGTTTCCGGGGTCAAGCTGCTGTCTGATGGCGTGCTGAACACCGGGCTGACTGTGACCTTCACCGGCGTGCTCGAAGTCGGAGACAAGTGGACCTTCACGGCGGCGCGTCCAGTGGTAGCGGCTGCCGACATCCTGGCTGCGGTCGATGCGGTCTGCGCGGCAACTTCCTACAAACTCGGATTCCTGCTGCCGATGTTTCCGTGTGACAAGACCAACGCGGCGATCATTGACGCCAAGCTGCAAGCGGCCTACCAGAACATGCGCCTGCGCGCTGTCGTCAACGTCCGCGACTTCAACAACGCGGAGACTCGAGCGCAGTTTGAGGCCGCGATTGGAAACGACTTCGTTGGCTTTGTCTCTGCTCACGGGCTTGTGCGTGTCTGCGCCGGTCACTACAGCTCGCGCAGCACCTACACGGGCCGCATCTACCGCCGCCCGATTTCGATGAGCTGGGCTGGCCGTCGGTGCGCCATCGCAGTTCACCAAGACCCGATGGAAAAAGAGCTGGGACAGCTTCCCAACCTCCAATTCGTCAAGGATGCGTCGGGAGTCGTGACCAATCCTGGCATCTACTACGATGCGTTTCCCAATGGTGCGCTTCCGTCGCAGCGGTTTATCTGTCTGCGGACGTGGCCGGGCGAAGAAGGAGCGTTCTACGTCAACACGAGCCCGACCATGGGCGATGCGTCGGACGTGGGCTACTCACTGGTGCCCTACAGCGACTTTGTGATCGAGTGCGACCGCATTGCCGCCGCAGAGCTGACCGAGGCGACGATCGGAAAGTCATTCCGAGCAATACCACGACCGGAGAACGACCTGATTCCCGCAGGTGCCATCGACGTGCGCGACTGCAATGCGCTCGACGCTCGAATCAACACGGCGCTCAAGGCGTATATGTACGGCGTCAAGACCGACGGCAACGTGTCAGCTAGTGACATGCCGCCGGGTGAGAAGCCGTACCGGACCCGGCGGGACTATAGCTACTCCAGCTTGAACCCCGCGATCGTCAAGGGTCGCCTCGGGATCTACCTTCGGGCGATTACAATTTACGTCGAGCTGGACGTTCAGCCCGTGCTCCCTGGTTAACCAGAGAAGGATCGGTAAAGACCAATGAAAATCGCTGGTTATACGTTCGATTACACGACGGTGAACGTCGGAATCCCCGGTGTTCCAAACGAGCGGGTGAACGAGGAACTTTCGGGCATCAGCTCGGATGTGAGCACGGAAGGCCGAGAGGTCTATCACGGCTCAAATCGCGAAGGGTCCGGCATCAATGACGGCCTGATCAAGCGCAGCGGCAAATTGTCGATGACGCTCGAACTCCTGAACGAGATCGTGGAAAGCAACTACTTCCAAGACGGTCTCGACATGGCCCCACCGTTCGACATGTCGATTACGTGCAAGGCCAACATCGCGCCGTACAACTCGATCGAAATCGTGCTCGAGAAAGTCCGGCTGGAGCAACCGCCGTTCGACTGGAAGAAAGGCAGCAGCGCACTCGAGATCGAGGTCGCATATAAGTGCTTGCGCCGGACGATGGACGGGAGGCCGTTCTGATGTCTGACAAGACCCGCGAGAAGCTGGCCGAGCTGCTGGCCGCTGCGCAACTCGAGCACCCAGGCGCAGAAGGATTCGCGCTTGGCGATGCCGCCGTGATCATGCGGCGTCCTACGCTCGCAGAGCACATGGCATGCGCTGCGGTGGTCGAGAAACAGCAAACTGGCTACCTCTTCAAAGACCCAGAGAAGGTCAGACGACCAGTCTTGTCGCTGGTCGTGAGTGGAGAGGATGCGGCTCGGGCCGAGCTGGCCGAGCGACCGCAGTTCGTGGTCGACCTTTATAACTTAGAGGTCGAGCTATCCGGGGCAGGTGACGTAGAAATCGAAGATGCCCCGGATCTGCTCGCGGACCATCCCAAGGCGGCGCAGTGCTTCGGGTTCATGATCTGCGATGTGCCGGTCATCGTGCGAAAGGTGGATGGGTTCGACTGGAACCGCCACCGCGCAAACCTCGCCAAGATGGACACTGCATGCGAGGCCGTTGCACAGCTCGCGATCGACCAGCTTATGGAGGCCCCAGACAAAGAGGGCAACCGCCCGAAGTGGGACGCGCTGGTCAGCCGATACCCAGCGGCTGTCATTGAGCTGGGCAGCGAGCTACAGCGGCGCACCAAGAGCCGCGCCGAGCGCATCCGGGGAAAGTAATCAGCGCCGCGTCGGCTGCGGTCCGCGACCCCATAAAGGCCGGTCCGCTGCTGCTGGCGGTGCTGCACAACCCCAAGAGCTGGCGCGCTCGCGCTGGCGCAATCTGGCTGTCGTCCATCCTAAACGCCCAAGTTTCCGTCAAGGACTCCTAACCCATGTCCTTTTCCTTCGACTTCCTCCTCAATGTTGAAAAGCTGACACGTCCGGCCCGCGAGGCCATGGAGGCAATCCATGGCGTATCGACCGAGCTGAAGGAAGCTCGGAAGAACCTGGACGCGCTCGAGTCTGGGCTTGGCAAAGGCCGGGGAGGGTGGTCGGGCGTTGCGCGAGCTGCGCGGGAAGCTGGAGCGGCCACCGGAAGCCAGTCCACGAACCTGCGAAAGATCGCCGACGACTGGCAGAAGATGGCCGACAAGGCCGAGAAGGCCGAGCAGAAGAAGACCGCAGCGGCAGAGCGGGAATCGGCCAAGCGCGAGCGGATCGCATTGCGAGAGGCAATGGCTCAGGACAAGGCCGCCCAGCGCGCAGCGGCAGCCGAGGAACGGGCGGCGAAACGAGCTCTGAAGGAAGCGGAACGCGCAGCGGCAGCCGAGGAACGGGCGGCGAAACGAGCTCTGAAGGAAGCGGAACGCGCAGCCAAGAAACGCAAGAAGGCGGAAGACGAGGCGGCGCGGTCGCCGATCTTTGGCGGTTATCGAAGCGTGTCGGAGCTGATGCGCGAGACGGCATCGCAGAAGATGACCGGCATGACTCGCGGCCTTGCTGGGAAGGCGCTTGGCGCTCCAGCCTCGCTTGCGATGGGCGCTGTCGGGTTAGCCGGTGACGCGATCAGCTTCGGCGCAGACCTCGTCAGCTACACGGCGGAAGCTGCCGTCAACTTCGGCAAGATGGCGATATCTGCGCAGGCGATGCGCGAGCAGTCCGTCGAAGGCTTCAAGGCCATTTTCGGCAGCGCCGAGACGAGCGAACACCTTTTCGACAACGCCGTTCGCATCGCCAAGCTGACCAAGTTCGACACGCCCGACGTGGTCAAGCACTTCAACAACCTTGCCGCCGGCGGTTTCGGAGCTGACCAGCTCACCAACGTGTTCGCCGCGATCGCGGACGTGCAGAGCGCACGCGGAGCGAACTTCGGCGGGCGGTACTCGAACGCCCTGCAGAAGCTCAACGCGCAACCGTCCGCGCTGTTCTCGACGTTCCAGCAGGGAGCGATGGCCGGTCCCGGCCTGAAGCTCGCCGAAGAAGTGCTCGCGAAGCAGCTCGGAATCGGCGACTCGAAGAACATCGACGCGGATCTGCGGAAGATGTTTCGCGAAAAGAAGGTCAGCGGCACCGGGGCAATCAATGCCGTCCTGACCGCGACATCGCAGCGCTACGACCAAGGCGGCGAGCTTGGCGGCTTTGCGCGCAAGCAGGGAGAGGGAACGTGGGAGGGCCTGCTGTCGAACATCCGCAACGGGCTCTCCGACGTGCTCACCATGCGTCTGCCGCCGAACCACCCCATGATGCGATTCAAGGGCGTGCTCGTCGAAGTCAATCGCCTATTCGACGAAACGACGGCGGGCGGAAAGCGCTTTCAAGCGCTGATCTCTAACCTGGTCAGCGATGTCTTCTCGCTGTTCAACATCCAAGACGGAAAGACCAAAGAGGGTATCGACAAGCTCTTGACGGTAGCCGAATCGCTCGAAGAATCGTTCCGTGGATTCACCGGGTATCTTAGCGATAGCATGACGATGCTGCTATCTGGCGGTGATTGGGAATCAAAGCTTAAAGAGCGATTGATTCAGCTTGTCGTGGATGTTGTTGCCATTGGAAGCAAGGCGGCAATCGGCGGCGTGTTTTCCGCAATTGGGATGAAAGACTCTGCGCGAGCCTTCACGTTTTCGGCTAATCAAGATTTGCGCATGCAGTCACTACGGGCTGCCAATGAGGTATCGCGTGCCCGCGACCAAATGGCCGAGAACAAAACGAACGACGTGCAGCGCGGCGAAACTAAAAAGGAATGGGGCGCAGTGCTCGGCGGGCTCACCGCTGGCATGTCATCCGGCATGGAGTCAGGAACCGCCCAGCTCGACGCGACCAGTCGGTCAGTCGCTCAGGTTCCGATCAAGGCGGTGCGCGAAGAGACGGAAACGCACAGCCCGAGCCGGGTATTCGAGCGCATCGGCAAGGGATGGGTTGACGGAGCCGTGCTTGGCGTCGAGGGTGGCCATCAGCGCCTGAGCGACATAATGATCAAGACGCTGCCTGGCATGACTGGCGCGACGGCAGCTCCGGCACGACCGGGTGATATCCATCTGCACTTCGACACGGCATCAGTTAACAACGAAGAACTCAGCTTGTTTGTGGTAGAGCAAATTCTGCGCGTGTTCGGTGGAAATGTTCGCGCTCCATCTGTGTGATTGTCATTTGACAATCATTGCAAATAGCAAGAACGCTAGTCCGCCTAGCGCAGAAACTGCGCATCCAACTAAAAACACGCTAAGCATGATTTTGGCCACGAGTCGAAAGATTGACTCGAATGGCATATTGATTTCTCCGATGACAACCTTGGCCGAAAAGTGCGGGGGAATCAGTACCGGCTGAATGTGAAGCGCTGGCGGATTCTGCTCCGCTTGCGTCTGCTGCTGGCTCTGCTCTGTCATGGTCATGACCTCCTGCGGGATACAGAGCACGGGCGTCTGACATCGTCAACGGCGTACACTCTGCATGCCCGCTCCCGGTCTTCGCAGCAACGCCGAACAGTATGACCTCCTATTCATCGACGGGCTTCCGGTTCCTGGGATCTGGTACTGCGAGGAGATCGGGGCGGGCTACAAGCTAAAGCAGCCGAAAGGCAGCGGAGACGATGGCGGCGAGGCTCGCATCACGGGGCTCGACATCTCGAAGGGAAATATCGTCATCGATCTGCGCACTGACGAGGACGAGGAGCAGTGGGAAACGCTACTCAAGCGCATCAGGCCGCTCGACAAGCCCAGCGGACGTGGCCCGGTGGCACTGAGCAACCCGCAGTTTTCGCGCCACGGGATCACACAGATCGTCGTCGTCAAAGCGTCAGAGCAGAAGGTGAGGCCCGGCGGACCCACCAAAGCTCGCATCGAGTGGCACTCGACGCGGCACAAGGCGGGCGGTAAGACCAAGAAGGCCACGAGTACCAAAGAGGGCACAGCGCCGGGAAACGTGTTCGAGAAGAGATCCGGCACGATCCCGCCCGTCTATCAACAGATCATCGCAGCGGGGGGACGCTGATGGCCGACGTATTTATCCGCCGCGCAGACGGCAGCGAGCTGACCGTGATCATGGGGCAGCTCTGGACGCAGCGAGCGGGCAACTGGTCGATCTTCGCAGACCAGATCAACGACACCGAGGCGTTGCCAGTCGACGAGCGAGTCACGGTGGTTTGGCTTGGTTCGGAGTGGTCCGGCTACGTGCTCCGCTCGGGCGTGGCTGATGGTTTCGGTCAGGCCGTGATCATGGGCGGAGTCGGCGGGCTCACCAAACAGCTCTCGGCGAGCGGATACGACAATCAGATCATAGCCAAGATGGTGGTCGACGACATCTTGCGCGAGTCCGGCGAATCGCTGTCGCTGCTGTCTGCGGCTGCGGTGTCATCGGCTCTTGGTTCGTGGGTGCGCGTTGCTGAGGCCGCTGGTAGGCAGCTCTCCGCGCTCACGGATGCCATCGGCGCGATCTGGCGCATGCAGTCCGACGGCTCGCTTTACATCGGGTCGGACTCGTGGCCGGTGGTGTCGTCCGATTGGGACCACACGGTGCCTCAGGACGGATGGCACCCGCAGCATCAGTGCCTGGAGCTGATCCCGTCATCGGTCGAAGCGCTGCCAGGTCAGAGCTACAGCCGCGAGGTGGGCGGCGTCCAGATCACCGGGCGCATTGCGTCGGCGGTCTACCGCATCGGTCAAAGCGGGCCTTCGGCGCGGCTGTACTTCATCGATGATCGCGTGGACCCCGCGCACAGCGACAACCTGGCCGAGCCGCTGCGCAAGTTTGTGCGCGAGACGATGCGCGGCCACGACCTGCAAGGCACCTTCTACGGGGTGGCAAAGATACAGCGCAGCGATGGTACGCTCGACTTCGAGCCAGACGACAAGCGATACCCGATCATGTCCGGCGTGCGTATCCGCGTTCCCGTCCCCGGTGCCAAGCTCACGATCCCAGCAGGATCGCGATGTCAGCTTGTGTTTGAGGGTGCCGACGTCCAGCAGCGCGTGGCGACGCTCTACGAGCCGGGCAGCGATGTGAAGGCCGTTGCTCGCGTCGATGATTCCGTGGACGTGGGCACCCTGGTCTTTTCCACGGTGGCCAACGGCGTCCTGACCGGCACCTACACCCCGCCCGGCGGCGCTCCGATCCCGTTCAGTCTTGGCGCTGCCATCAACCTACGTGGCAAGATCACCAGCGGGTCGCCTCACTTTAGCTTGCCACGCGCGTGATCATGTAGTAACCGCTGATTGCGCAGAACGCCCGTAACCAAGCATACGCGGAGCAAGGCCGGGTTCGATGGTGAGAAGCCATCAGGCCCCTAACGGGGTCGCCAGTCGGGGATAAAGCCGACATCTGCCTTTTTTTCTGCCTGCGTATATTCCTGCGTGGGCGCTCTTTACGGCTGGGACACCAGCACAACGGCAGGAATCGACGGCGACGAGCTGGACACGTCCGGCGCAGAGCTTGACGACGATCGAGCCATAGCCGAAGACATCCTGCGGGCGTGCTCGATTCCCACCGGCACGCTTCCCCACGCGCCAAGCGATACCGTTGATGTTACCGGCCTTGTCGGTCGAGCAATGAGCCCAGCAGAACGCAACACAGCGGCGCGAGCGATCGAGGCCACTTTGCTGCGCGATGAGCGCTACACGGCGGTTTCCGCTGTCGTGTCCTACTCGGTGGCTACCGGGCTCCTATCGATCCGAGTGACCGGCGAGACGGACACCGGGACGTTTGACCTCCAACTACAGCAGGACGGCTCGACTTTGCGCGTCGTCAAGACGGGTGAGTGATGGCGGACATCGACGAGCTAATCGCTCCTATCACCGAGTCGCAGATCTGGACCAGCATCACGCGAGCGTTCGACGCGGCTAGCGTGGCGTGGAGAGCGTGGGGCACACGCAATGCCTTCCTCGTCGTCTCGCAGTGGGTCAAAGTCGCGTCCGCCCAGCTCACCGAGGCAAACCGTCAGGTGGTGCGCGGTCAGTTCCTGCAAATGGGACAGGGCCTTGCGCTCTCTTTGTTCGCGAAGTCGCAGTACCAGCTCGACAAGCAGCCCGCGCAGTTCGCAATCGGGCGCGTGCTGATCTACCTGAGCCCCTCGGTGGGGCCGGTATCGATCTCGGCCAGCCAGCTACATGCCGGGACGCCTGGACCTGTGACCGCAGCGAGCAGGCTGTTTACCTCGCTATCTGCGATGATCCTCCAGCCCGACGAATACAACGTCGTGGACTTCTCGGCGGACGTTGCCGGGGATCAGCACAACCTACCCGTGGGTTCGCCATTCGAGCTGAAAAGCAGCGTGGCCGGGGCTGCCGTCTCGATCAACGCAACCGGCGAACCAACCCGCATTGGGTCGGGGAATGCGTCGCTGATCCTGTACTCAAACGGCTACGGCGTATCGATCGAGTTCATCGATCCCGGCGCTCCGAACATCCCGATCGATGTGACGGGAAACCTGTTGACCAGCGTTGTCACTGTCACACTTCCCACCGATGGGGCCAGCGCGCTGTATGCGACCGCTACAACGGTGCGCAAGGCAATCGCTTTAGCTGCGAACTACGTCGTGACGGTGCGGCCCCTGCTTATTGCATGCAGCCTGGGCGGAGACGGCTCGGGTATCGTGCAGCCAGCCGCGCTTACTGCGTTGCCGTTCCTCGGGCAGTGGCTCACCGTGTACGGCAAGCAGGCGCAGGATGACGAATCACTTGCGGAAGACTGCGCGAACCGCTGGGATACGCTAGGCGGCGCGAGCGGCGATGGTGTTCCGGTCAGCGACGCGCAGACCGACAGCGCCCTGCTCTATTGGGCCAAGCGTCCACCGGCTGGCACCACGGTTTCTCCAGTAACGAGGGCTCGCGTTTACAGCAACCTGGACGATCTTGGGAACATCGACGGGAGCGCCGCGCTTGTGCTGCTCGCCGGTCAGGCCGGAGCGCTGACGCCTGCTGATGTGGCGGCTGTAGCTGCCAATTTCGAGAACCCGCAGAAGTACAGCTACGGCGTGACGCTGCGAGTCAAGAGCGTGACGAACTACTCGGTGGCCGTGACCGGAACCGTCCGCGTGAGACTGTCGAGCGGCAGAACGCTGGCACAGGTGCAGCAGGCCGTGGTCGATGCGTTTATCGCCTACGCTCGGAAGTTCGACCTTATCGGCGTGCGCGTCGAGCCGTCAGTGATCACAGCCATCGTGGTTGATGCGGACCGCGACGCGATCTCTCGCTTCGAGCAAACCGCTCCCGTGGCCGCGATACAGCTCGCGTTCAACGAGTTCGCGGTGTTCGACCTTAGCGCACTGGCCTATGCCTATGTCTGAGTCGAGAGTTACCAACTACGTCCTCGCGGCTGCGCGGGGAATCCGGTGGCTCCAAAAGGGCGGCGGACGAGGGCTGATCACCGCGCTCACTGGTCAGTTTGACGCAGTGCTCGGTCGGGCCGTTGATGACGTGCGCGAGTCGATGCTTTTGGAGTGCTCCGACAAAGCGCTCGATTACCACGCTTTCAACTCGGGCGAGCGTCGAGTCAGCGGAGAGACACACGAGCAGCTCCGCAACTACCTCGCGCACCGCTGGGACCGGCACAAAGAGGACGGGACCGAGGACGGGCTCCACTTTCAGCTCACGCGCTTGGGATACCCAAACCACGAGCTGTGGAGCTACCAGCGCCTAAAGCTGGCCGGTGTCCCGTCGGCGACTGCGTTCGGCGGCAACTCGGGATTCTGGTTTGTCGTTATCCGTCGCCCGCATCCGTTTGGCGATGCGCCAATCTGGGACGGCGGCGGAAGCTGGGACGATGGCGCGGAATGGGGTGGCTCGTACTCGGGCCCCGCTGGCAGTCTGTCCGCTGCGCTTGCCGAGCTGGCCTTTGTGCTCCAGCGCAGACGCCCGTCCGGCAAGTCGCCGCGCTTCGTCGTGTTCGACCTGGACGGCAGCACCCAGGTGCTGACCGTCCCCCCGTATGACTTTACGGGCAATTACCTGATCTTCCCCCTGCGGGAGAAAGGCGAACTCATGAAGTCGCCAATCGTCCCGTACTTCAACAACAGCTTCGTAAACCCCTAGAGGTTCTGATGATAACCATCACTCGATCCGCTCGCTTTCTTGCCCTCTTTGCTGTTCTGCTGTGCGTCGCCAGCTGTGGCGAGGCCCACGCGGCAGACGCTGACCTTCAACAATACAGCCGCGTTGCCGCCACCGTAGAGGCCGCGTGCGGTGCGAATCCGCTCACGTCGTCTCTGCTGCTGCCGGTGGATGGCAAGCAGATCACCGCCGACAACAACGCAGCCGGAAAGGCCCCGGTCAATCGGAGCCTAAAGCAGCTTGCAGACTACGCCACCTGTGTCCGGTGCATGTTTACCGGCGCGTGCGCTGGAGTGAACCTCCGCACCGCTAAGGCGCTCGAAGTCGACGGAACCGGCGGCAACGTGTCAACCGCTGCCGCTGGAACCATCGTGGCCTCTGCCGCTCGCAGCGGAACCACGCTCCCCACAACCGCAAACCCGCAGGGAGTTCACACCAAGGATTCCCCGATCTTCGGCTTCGCAAACTTCAGTTGGGATGGAGCGAACTACGTCTTTACGGGCGGGTTTAACGTCGACAGCTCCGTAAAGACTGCCGTAGGGACTGTGGTCGTTTCATTTGCGAGCGCACCGGGCAACTACCTGAAGTGCTCCGCCGTCGGTGGTGGGTTCTTCAACAGCGGGGGAACCTACGTCGCCGAGGCTACTCCGGGTGTTCCAGCCGCTGGCAAAATGCCGGTGACTGTCTACATCCGCAGCACTGGCGGCGGCGCGCTTGATGGCGGGTTCTCGGTCCTGGTCTTCTGCGGGTCGTAATCTATGGATGAGCAAACCCTGATTGCGGAGCTGATCCGCTGGGTGATGGGGATTCCCGCCGACCGGGTGACGTGGCATCACGTCGTGTTGGTGCTTGGCGGGATGATGGTCTGGGTGTTGCCAGCGGCCATGCGGATCTATCACTTCGTGCATCATCTGAGGTTCATCCGCACCGCCACCCCGGAGCAGCTCGCGGCCTACACAGGAAAGCTTCCACCGCCCAAACCACCAAGCCTTGGTGGGCCTGCTGTCCTGCTGCTGCTGTTCTGCCTGCTCGGGCTCACCGGGCGCAACTCAGCACAGGCCGGGGAACTGGCAGCCATCGCCTCGCCATCGGCTCCGATTCCGGCCAAGAACTGCTGCAAGGACTGCGACCCGCCTTCACGCTGCGTCAAGTGCCACTGCGAAGCCAAGGGCAAGCAGTCGCCACCCCGCCCGCAGCCGCAACGCGATGAACGCTTCACGACCACGCGCCCACCGCACCCCATCGAATCAAGCGCAGAGAGCTACCCGGCGAGCTACGAGCCGCGATGGCTGCGCTACTTGCCGGAGTCGTGATTGATGCGCGTTTCCATGTCCGACTGATGGCAACCCGGTGACGTGTAGTCACAAAACGCAGTCCCGTCCTGACGGAACTTCACGCCATACTCACCAGCCATCCGCACAAGATGCGCATTTGCTGCTTCCAGGGTCGGAAACCACAAATCCTCGTTCCGGTCCCCACCGATAGCAGGGCGGTCATAAAAAATCGCGCCGCCTTTGGGAGTGTCGCTGTACCGCAGGTCGATACATTCTCCCGCCCGCTTCGCCAATTCGCCGGAAATTCCGGTCTGTAGATTCTTTAGGTTCTCGACAGTAAACGATGATAAATCCATGTTAGTCCTCCGGTGTTCGGTTGTTACCCGACGGAAACCGCCAGGCTAAATGGAGCCGCTCAAGATTGGCTGAGCGGAAAAGCGTGGAC
>Ga0209174_10000444_pt1 | contig 31615 bp, 32 predicted proteins | sample JI91814BDNA_FD_187505 | JGI IMG/M metagenome (GOLD analysis project Ga0209174, IMG submission 187505) | Wastewater effluent complex algal communities from Wisconsin, to seasonally profile nutrient transformation and Carbon sequestration -... | ecosystem: Engineered > WWTP > Effluent > Algae...
TAACAATTCTTTACGTGTTGCTACACTCATTGCCGCCTCCATTTTAACCTCTTTGAAATATTAAAGAAGTATGATTTTATTTGAGGCAACGGTTAGCTAATAGTTTAAATTTTCATGAGGCAATGCGCTTCCTGGGACAATATTTCGTTACCTAGCACTAAATTATCATTCATTATGTTAGGATTATTATTTCATAATTTTAACCTTATTTTCATTTTTATAGGTAAATCATATGACTCAAGATTTAAATTCAGGTGAAATATTAATCTATCAAACTGAAGATGGTATCACCCGTATAGATGTCAGATTACAAGATGAAACTCTATGGTTGTCGCAATTGCAAATCGCAGAGCTATTCCAGAAAGATAAAGTTACGATTTCTGAACATATTTCTCATGTTTTTCAAGAACATGAACTAACTAAGGAGGCAACTGTTCGGAATTTCCGAACAGTTCAAAAAGAGGGCAATCGGGAGGTTAACCGTAAAATTATTCTTTATAACCTTGATGTGATTATATCAGTAGGTTATCGAGTCAGATCTATTCGCGGTACACAATTTCGTATGTGGGCTACTCAGCGACTTAAGGAATATCTAATTAAAGGCTTTGCTTTAGATGATCAGCGCCTAAAACAGGCTGGTGGTGGAAGCTATTTTGACGAGCTACTGGCACGTATTCGGGATATTCGTTCGGCTGAAAAAGTTTTTTGGCGTAAGGTATTGGATATATATGCTACGAGCATTGATTACACTCCTAATGCAGAGGATTCGCAACACTTTTTCAAAGTTATACAAAGTGGGCAAAAAATAAACTTACACGTTCAGATGTAACTGTTGCAAAAAATTATTTAAACCAAGACGAGCTTGATATATTAAATCGATTGGTTACGATGTATCTTGATTTTGCTGAATTGCAAGCAATAAATCGCCGTCCAATGTATATGAAAGATTGGATCGTAAAACTAGATGATTTCTTAAAGTTCAGCGAGCGTGAGATTCTTACTCATGCAGGCAAGATAAGTCATCAACAGGCGATCGATAAAGCACATGCTGAGTATGATAAATTTCATTTATTAAGTTTGGATGAAATTTCACCAATAGAGCAGCATTTCTATGAGGCAATAGCGATGGTGAAGAAAATTGCTAAAGAAACGCAAGATAGTTAATTTTATATAGGAATAATAATGCAACGTTCTGAGTTGTCAACTTCGGATGAAGATGTCGTAAAAATAGTTGCAAAGATTTGGAGCTTTTCTGCACAATACATTGAATTTATTGATGTGGGCTGCACTTTTGCTTTTCGCTTAGTAAGCCTCTCAGGCGAAAAATATTTTTTGAAGATTTATATAAAATCAAAGCCATCAGATCCAGTGGAAAATGTTACGCCTGCATCTTTACAAAGAACTTGTGCTGTACTAGATCGCTTGCGCGCCAAACATAATTTGGTTCAAATTCCAATGATTGCGAAAACTAGTGATGGCGAATATTTTCACGAAGAAAACGATCTAATATTGATGCTGTCTTCTTATTTAGAAGGGAGTCACGCTAGTTCTCGTTACGACATTACCGGAACAAGCTCAAAGCAACTTGCAGAATTATTTGCTCAGTTACATTCAGTACCTGCTTCAGAATATCCAGAAATAAAGCCTGAAACATTTAATATTGATTATGCCTTGGGAATAGAAAAATGGTTAAATAGCAATAATATTGTGAATATAGAAGATAAAGATATTCGCCAAAAAATAGCTGCTACTAGAGAAGGCCTATATAAATGTATTGAAACTCTAAAGTCGCTTCAAATAAAATTTAGTAATTTACCGTTGGAGTTTGTGTTAACGCATGGTGATGCACATCATTGTAATGTCTTACAAAACGAATTAGAGGTATTTTTAATCGATTGGGATAATATAAAAATTGGTCCGAGAGAACGCGATCTATGGTTTTATGAGCTTGCTTCGGTAATCAATGATTACTTAGAATTAAATCCCAACTTAAAAATAAACCACGATTTATGTTTATATTATCAAACACAGCGTTTTTTAGAAGATTTGCGTATTGCGATTGAAACAAATGATTTACAGAGTTTTATTGATCATTGGGGTTGGATAGAATGTTATGAACGTATCAATAATTAGTTATCTTTAAAACTGGAGGCGGCGGGAATTGAATTGGCCTCTAGAAGCTTTAATATATAAAGGTTTTGTCAATTTTGATTTCAGAGATACCCCGTGAATGTACCCCCAAAAAACCATGTATGTTATGGGATATCTTTGGACAAACCTATATTTATATGTCGATAAATCTTATTTATATCGACACATTGTGAAAATATGTCGAGATATTTGTGTTTTGTCGACACATTTCATTGACATGTCGATTCAATCGACATATTATAAAAACGTGTCGACAAAAATGGAAAAGATAAACATATTATGAAAATAGATGTAACTGCACCCTATAATGAATTGCCAAATCTCCCCCCCAGGCATGATCTCGAGACAAGGAAGATTTTAAAACATTGCATTGAAGCTAGAGCAGCATTGGCAGAATTACATAAGGCGGCAGAAATGCTTCCAAATCAAACCGTGCTTATAAATACTTTGCCATTACTGGAAGCGCAAGCAAGTTCAGAGATAGAAAATATTGTAACAACGACTGATAAACTGTTTCAGTACGCAGATGATATGTCCTCACCGCAAATAGATCCTTCTACAAAAGAGGCGCTCCGTTATCGAGCGGCCATAAGAGAGGGTTTTGAAAAAATAAAAAATCGTCCATCAAATACGGTGCTTGCAGAGCAGATATGTTCAACTCTGCGTGGTATAGATATGACAGTAAGAAAGGTACCAGGTACAACGTTGAGTAACCAGGTTACAGGAGAAATAATTTATACACCTCCTGTCGGTGAGTCGCTACTTAGAGATAAGTTGAGCAATTGGGAGAATTTTTTGCATGGGGATGATGGAATTGATCCATTAATTAAGATGGCAGTTGGGCACTATCAATTTGAAGCAATACATCCTTTTACTGATGGTAATGGTAGAACTGGAAGGATTTTAAATACACTGTATCTTATAGAGCAAAATTTGCTAACATTACCGATCTTATATTTGAGTCGTTATATTATTCTTAATAAAAATGACTATTATAAAAATTTGTTAAATGTAACTTTATCAGAAGATTGGGAGACATGGATAATCTATATATTGAATGCCATAGAAGAAACGTCTAAGTGGACTAGTGAAAAAATAAAAACAATAATCACTCTAATGGAAGAAACAAGAATATATGTTAAAAATAATTTGCCTAAGATATATACAAGAGAGCTTGTAGATCTGCTATTTATGCAACCTTATTGTAGAATATCTAATGTCGTAGACTCTGGAATTGCAAAAAGGCAAGCCGGATCAGAATATCTCAAAAAATTAGCAGATATAAATGTTTTGCACATACAAGAAATTGGCAGAGAAAAAATATTTATTAATCCAAGATTCATGAGTATCCTTTTAAAGGATACGAATAATTATGTGCCATTTAATGTGCAACTAAACAAAGAAGTCAGGGATAGTTAATCATGGTTTTTAAAGACGATTGGGAAAAAATTGATGAGGTTAATAATATATCAGCAGATTTGATTGTTGGCATGATTGCTAAGGCTTTCCCAAATGATGAATTAGTGTTTAAAGAAATAATCTCTGGGGGATGTGCGAATTTCAATGTTAAATTTAGCCTAAGAGGAAACGAAAATCTGCATATATTGCGGATTTACATACGAGATAAAAATGCTGCATTCAGAGAGCAAAAACTAAGTTCCTTGTTGAGGTCAATAATACCTATCCCTAATGTGAATTATGTGTCAGATTATGGCGATTATAGATTTGCTATAACTGAATTTTTACCAGGCATTACTTTACGTGAATTTTTACTATCCAATGAACCTCATTCAGTTGGTAATATTATGTTTGAAGTAGGCTTGACACTCAGCAAAATTACTACGCAAGAGTTTCCCTGTTCAGTATTTTTTGACAAAGACTTAAATATTATCAGCAAAAAGCTCGATAAAAACTATTCTGATTTTGCTAAAGAATGTTTAAAAAGCCAAATGGTACTAGAGCATTTAGATGCGAATGTGATTTTAAAGCTTAGCTTATTGCTTGATCAGTTTATTAATTTTTTACCATCCGGTAATGAAAAGAACTTGGTGCATGGTGACTTTGACCCAGCTAATATACTTGTTGATAAGATCGATAGTGACTGGAAAATAACAGGTGTTTTGGATTGGGAATTTGCCTTTTCAGGATCGTTTTTGTGTGATGTTGCCAATATGTTACGTTATGCGCATCAAATGCCAGCATCATTTAAAGATCAATTTATACACGGATTAAAAAGTGGTGGCATAAATCTACCGGAAAATTGGCGTATTACCTGTGATCTTTTAAATCTTATTTCTCTACTTGATTGCCTAGCAAGATGCGATCCAAGAAACAGTACCAATAGATGTGCAGACATTTGTGAGTTGATAAAAAATATAATCGATAGACTAGAAAATAATTAGTTATTAGGTTAACTGGTGGAGGCGGCGGGAATCACATTGAGTGCTAGAGGCCTTATTATATATGGCTTTTACATTTATTCATGAAATTGTTGCCCCCAAAGTTGCCCTTATTTTATTCGGATGTTATTGGACAACTGGTGTCATATTGTTACCGGTTGAACAATTTCTTTATGTATTGAATATTACACGCTAATTTCGCTAGAAAGATTATTTTACCTATGAGTTTATGTTAATATTTGGTTTCAGTTAGGCTACATAGGAAGTATTATGGACACTAATCTAACAGTTTTTGAAGACTACAAGATAAGACGAATTTACGACGAAGAAAGTGAAACATGGCTTTTTTCAGTTGTTGATATAGTTCAGGCACTGACTGCCCAGCCTGATTATCAGCTGGCTAGAAATTATTGGAAGGTATTAAAAAATCGACTTAAAAAGGAAGGAAGTCAAACGGTTACAAAATGTAACCAGTTGAAAATGGCTGCGGAGGACGGTAGGTCTAGGTTAACAGATGTGGCTGACACTGAAACACTTCTACGACTAATACAATCTGTGCCAAGCCCAAAAGCCGAGCCTATTAAACTCTGGCTTGCCAAGATTGGCTATGAGCGTATGCAAGAAATGTCTGATCCAGCAATATCCTTAAATCGCGCTAGAGAGACATGGCAAAAACAAGGTCGGAGTACAAAGTGGATCGAGCAGCGTATGATGGGGCAAGAGACACGCAATAAGCTCACCGATTATTGGAAGAATCATGAGATAAAAGAGGGTGATGAGTTCGCGATACTTACCAATATTATTCACCAGGAATGGGCTGAAGTTAGTGTTAAAGAGCACAAAAATATTAAAGGCTTGAAAACGCAAAATCTGCGTGATCATATGAGTGAGGCCGAATTGATTTTTACTGCGCTTGCAGAATTATCAACACGGCAAATTGCTGAAACAATGAATGCCACTGGAATGCCTGAAAATACTATTGCCAGCAAAACTGCGGGTGGGATTGCAAAAAAGGCTAGAGTAGAATTGGAGAGTAAAACTGGAAAGAAAGTAGTTACTTCAGGAAACTATTTACTAACTCAGAAAGATAAGAAGGAAATTGTTAAAGAAGCACAAGAGACTTAAGAAAAATGATAAAGCTTGAATCAGTTATAAGACCAGAATTGACTAGAAATATAGATGTTGCGACATTTAAAAATTTTTATTGGGATAAAATAGAATTGATATCTTTTTGCAAATCTAACGGTTTATCATACTCTGGTGGTAAAATTGAATTGACACGAATCATAGAAATATTTTTAAGAACTGGATACATTGAAGAATCTTTCGGCCCAATAAAACGTAGTGGTAAATTAGATAGCGATAAATTAATAACTCTAAACACCCCTGTTGTAAATTACAAGAATGATGCCAAGACTAAACAATTCTTTGTTGATAAAGTAGGCCCAAAATTTCATTTTAATGCCTACCTTAGACAATTTGCAAAAACACCTAATATGGATGGCAGCTTAACTTATGGTGATCTGGTTGATGGTTGGATTAAATCAGAAGCAGATAGAAAAGCACTTAAGCAAAAGGCACCTATAGATAAACAATTTCAATTTAATCAGTTCCAAAGAGATTTTTATGCATCTGAGAAAGATAAAACTCGTTCACAAATGCTTGCTGCATGGAAACTCGTTCGTTCTGTACCTGGGCAGGCTACCTATGCTCACTACTTGAAGTTAATTAGGCACAAAGAATAGCTTAAAAAAGAATAATTAGTTGATAAACTATTGGAGGCGGCGGGAATTGAACCCGCGTCCGAAAGCACTCTGCCCTTAGCTCTACATGTTTATCCCATCGATTATTTAACTACATTGCCCCCCAATGGGCGCGGGTGCAACATAGCGGTCCCGTACTTTTTAGCGCCGAACATCCGGGCATGTCTGGTCGCGGTCTTATGATAAATTACCCCTGATGCCCCCTAGTTGCCTAGAAGACCCGGCGAGCATAAGCACAAGCCGGTCAGAGGACAATAGGACAGGTTTTTAAGCTGCTATTGCAATGTGCCCGAAGGCTTCGTCGTTTGCATTTAAAATGCTGCAGATAAGTTTTACGAGATTAATCTACATGCTCGACATGCACCTTGGGGTTCGCAACTCCCGTCGAATCCAAGTCGCCCCCAAACTTAATTATAACCTATAACTAACCTCTTTTGAAGAGTCGCTGCTTGTCACGTTGCCAATCGCGATCTTTGGCGGCAGCGCGTTTGTCATAATCTTTTTTGCCTTTAGCTAAGGCGATTTCGACTTTAATGTGGTTTTGCTTCCAATACATGGCTGTGGGCACGACGGTATAGCCTTTACGCTCGATATGGCCCAACAACAGGTTAATTTCTTTGCGATGCAGCAGTAATTTGCGACTGCGGCTGTCATCGGCTTTGACATGGGTGGAGGTAGACAATATTGGTGAAATTATGCAATTTACCAGCCAAGCCTCGCCACGGCGGATAATCACGTGACTCTCGGAAATTTGCCCTTTACCAGCCCGAATTGACTTTACTTCCCAGCCCTGTAGTACGATACCCGTCTCGAAACGCGTCTCTAACACATAATTGTGTTTAGCTTTGCGGTTGAGCGCAATGGTGGTGTTGGAGCTGGATTCTTTGTTTTTAGTCATAGCGTGCCATTGTACAGGATGATTTTTAATTATAAAAGCCATATACTAGCGGCCTTATGGATTAGAGAATAGGAGGGCTAGTGCCAGCAGTCAACAAAAGCCTGGTCGTGCCATACTCAGCCGAGCAGATGTATGAATTGATTAACGGGATAGAAACTTACCCGGAATTTTTGCCTTGGTGTACAGCGACGGAAATTCATTCACGTAATGCCACGGCACTAAAAGCGACCCTGCATTTAGTCAAAGGCCCATTATCGCATAGCATTACTACAATAAACACCATGCAACCAAATCAGCATATTGCCATGGAGTACATTGCCGGGCCATTTAGAACTTGTACCGGTGCTTGGAGATTTGTGCCCATCAATCAAGAACAAAATTGCCAGGTAATTTTTACTATGGAGTATCAATTTATTAATAAACTCAGCGCGATTGCGATCGAACCAATTTTTAATCCTATTACTAATACCCTAATCGATGCTTTTTATGCACGTGCCAAGCAGATTTATGGAAATTGAATTAGCCTATGCTAGTGCTGAAAAACAAGTGTTATTAACTTTAGAAGTTATTGCTGGAACAACTATACGCCAGGCAATTCAGCAAGCAAATTTAGCAGAATTTATACTTACAGAAGCAACAGCAGTAGGAATATTTGGCCAACAACGAAGTCTAGATTGGTTAGTAGAAACTGGCGACAGAGTTGAGATTTATCGGCCATTAAGATTAGATCCCATGGCCGCGCGTTTAGAACGCGCGAAATTGCATCGGCAATCAAAACAAAAAAAATAAAATTATTTATGTTTTGGCAAATTTTCTGCATGCCATTCGTTAGATGTGTACGACTCTAGTTTATTATTTTTAAAATACAGGGTAATAGTTTTATATTTTAGCAGTTGGTCACGATGCAGACCATCGATGGACGCATAATTGTAATTCCACTGGTCGAGTTCAAAATATGGCGTCAATGCGGGGGTGCCCATGATTTGTTGTACTTGATGTTTAGTTAAATTAGGTTTTAATTGCCGTAAACTTTCAGGGGTGATGCTGTTACCTTGCGCCAAATCAGCACGATAGAGGCTGCAGCCAGTGAGTGCAGTAGTAACTAAGAACATAGCTAGCCATCTGGACATATTAATTTAACCACCTTTATGAAGAAGCAACCTAATCTTGGTTCACATGATATAGTACAGATAAGGGTTCGTAAAGCTGCTTTAGAGCGCGTGGTGCGCTGTAACTGTGTGAGATAGTATCTCCTGATCTACTCCCAACAATACTGCGATCACCGCGGCGCGGATCCACATGCCATTCCGCTGTTGATTCCAATATTCCGCTCGCGGATCTTGATCGATTTTTATATCTAATTCTTGCCGACGTGGCATGGGGTGCAAAATCTTACAGCTGGGCTTTAAAATCGCTAAATGCTCGTATGTTAAATTATATTGCGAGGTATCTATATTTTGTAACGAATTATCTGGTGAATCATATTCGTCCTGAATTCTAGTCATATAAATCGCATCAGCTGAACTAATAGAATTAACAAAATCTGTAGTCTCAACAAAATTAATATTGCCAGCTTGCTGTAAATGCGCACGTAAATCTGGCTCGATTTTAAATTCTTGTGGTGAAGAAAAAATAATTTTTACGCCTTTATAGTGTGCTAATAACTGGCTTAATGAGCGTACAGTACGGCCACGTTTTAAATCGCCTACCATGCAAATAGTTTTGCCATTAATACCGCCGTGTAATTTAAAACCGCGATTTAAAGTATATAAATCTAATAATGCTTGAGTTGGATGTTCATCTGGGCCGCTGCCAGCGTTAATTATTGGCACCCAGCTCTTGGTGTTATCTAATAAAACCGCGATTTTCTCGCATAAACCAGCGACTGGTGAACGCATAATAATTAAATCGACGTAACTGGAAAAAGTTCGTAACGAGTCTTCGATGCTTTCGCCTTTTTTCTCCGAGCTAGTGGCTGGATCACGAATTGCAGAAGTTTGAATGCCTAGAATTTGGCAAGCTGCTTGAAAAGATAAAAAAGTACGTGTTGAAGGTTGACTAAAAAATAACATCGCGCGTTTATGTGGTAACAAACTACGTAGATATAATAACCCTTCCTGGGTGCGGTTAAATTTACGGATTTTATCGGCGAGGGCGAATAGATATTCCAAAGTGCCAAGGTGAAATTGGTTCGACCTGAGTACATGTTCAAACTTCATGTGCGTAATCCTTTGCATACATATTGCGGACTTTATACCATCTCATGTGCGGTTATGGATAGTGTGCGGCAACGCGCGTGGGGGGATGCCTAATTGCTTGCAACCAGCTATAATCTCCAATCTTGATACAATTTTAGAGATTTAACAATGCCAGTTATAACACTTCCTGATGGGAGCACTAAGCAATTTGCTCAACCGGTAACCGTGCAGCAGGTCGCTGAAAGTATAGGTTCAGGCTTAGCTAAAGCTGCTTTAGCGGGCAAAATTGGTGATGCATGTGTCGATACATCTTACGTAATTGAACAAGACTCCACAGTAAGTATTCTGACCGCCAAAGACAAAGACGGTCTCGATGTGATCCGCCACTCGTGCGCACACTTAATGGCACAAGCCGTACAACGTTTATTTCCGACTGCGCAGGTTACGATTGGTCCAGTAATCGAAGATGGTTTTTATTATGACTTTGCTTACGATCGCCCGTTTACGACTGAAGATTTAACCGCCATTGAAGAAAAAATGCAGGAAATCGTCAAACAAGATCTACCTGTTACGCGTTCGTTATTAAGTCGTGATGCAGCGGTAAAATTATTTCAACAAAAAAAAGAACAATATAAAGTCGAAATTATTCAAAATATTCCGCAAGCAGAAAATTTATCGTTTTATCAACAAGGTGAATTTATTGATTTATGTCGTGGACCACATGTACCTAGTACTGGCAAATTCAAAGCGTTTAAATTATTAAAAGTTGCTGGTGCTTATTGGCGTGGTGATGCCAAGAACGCTATGTTACAGCGGATTTATGGTACTGCTTGGCCAGATCAGAAAAGCCTGGCGGATTATTTGCATCGTTTAGAAGAAGCAGAAAAACGTGATCACCGTAAGCTTGCAAAAAAGTTTGATTTATTTCATATGCAAGAAGAAGCGCCGGGTATGGCCTTTTGGCATCCGAATGGTTGGACGATCTATCTCATTATAGAACAGTATATTCGCGATAAAATTGGCAAGCTGGGTTATCAAGAGGTCCGTACTCCACAAATCGTGGGCCGAACTTTGTGGGAGCGTTCCGGACATTGGGATAAATTCCGGCATAATATGTATACGTTGACTGCAGATGAGATACCATTTGCGATTAAGCCGATGAATTGTCCATGTCATGTACAAATTTTTAATCAGGGCTTAAAAAGTTATCGTGAATTACCGTTGCGTTTAGCAGAATTTGGTAGTTGTCATCGCTATGAGCCATCGGGCGCGCTACATGGCTTAATGCGTTTACGTAATTTTGTGCAAGACGACGCGCATATTTTTTGTACCGAAGCGCAAATTCAAGATGAAGTTGCGAGCTTTATAAAATTAGTATTCGAAGTTTATGCTGATTTTGGTTTTAACGATATTATTATTCGTTTATCGACCAGGCCAGATGAGCGGGTTGGCTCGGATGAAATGTGGGATAAATCTGAGTTGGCTTTAGAGCAGTCGCTTAAACAAGCAAAACTAGCATATGAGATTTTACCCAAAGAGGGCGCATTTTATGGACCGAAAATCGAGTTCTCGTTGCGTGATTGTATTGGGCGTGTCTGGCAATGCGGTACCATTCAAGTTGACTTCTCGATGCCTGAGCGTTTAGATGCCTCTTACGTCGCGGAAGATAGCTCAAAGCAGATTCCGGTGATATTACACCGAGCGGTTCTAGGGTCTTTAGAACGTTTTATTGGCATCTTAATAGAAGAGACTGCTGGCTCATTTCCAGTGTGGCTAGCGCCAGTACAGGCGATTGTGATGAACATTACCGACCAACAGGCCGAAACTTGTAAATTATTAACAACTTTTTTACAGAATAATGGCTTTAGGGTCAATCAGGACTTGAGAAACGAGAAGATAGGGTTTAAAATCCGCGAGCATACTATTCAAAGAGTGCCTTACCTGCTGGTTATTGGTGACCGAGAAGTTGAAAATCAAACTATCTCAGTGCGGACCCGTGAAGGGCTTGATTTGGGCTCGATGAGCCAAGATCAGTTTGTTGATGTACTTAATAGTGAGATTGAAAATTTTGGGAGGAATAAACCATTAGTTCAGGAAAAGAAACCCGTAACCGTGTAAATGGGCAGATAAAATCGCCTTCGTTACGGCTAATTGATGCAGCAGGTAATCAGGTAGGGATAGTTACGCTACAGGAGGCCTTGCAGGCGGCCAAAGAAGCGAATCTAGATTTAGTCGAGATTCAGCCGAATACCGAACCGCCAGTAGCTAAGATTGAGGACTTTGGTAAACGTTTGTTTGAATTGAAGAAGCAGCGCGCTGCGACTAAAAAGAAACAAAAACAAATCAAACTGAAGGAACAGAAATTCCGTCCCAGTACGGATACGAACGACTACGAGGTAAAGCTACGCAACCTACGTGGTTTCTTAGAAAACGGTGATAGGGTCAAGATTACGGTATGGTTCCGTGGTCGGGAAATGGCTCATCAAGACCTAGGCATGAAATTGCTAGAGAGAGTAAAGGCTGACTTGGCTGATTTAGGTAAAGTCGACTTTTTCCCTAAACTTGAAGGCAAACAGCTGGTCATGATACTAGCACCAAAGCAACAAAAGTAAGCTTCAATGCGGAGTAGAGAAAATGGCAGCGAATAAAAAGTTGAAAACACACCGAGGTGCTGCAAAGCGCTTCAAAAAGACTGGGGGTGGCGGGTTTAAATGCAAACAAGCATTTACACGACACATTTTAACGAAGAAGAGCACTAAACGGAAACGTCAATTACGTGGTTTAAACCATGTTGATCCTTCCGATGTAGCATCAATTCAACAGATGTTACCGCATAGTTAAGCCCCAGGAGTACTAAATGGCAAGAGTTAAACGTGGCGTCACAGCGAAAGCCCGTCACAAGAAAGTTTTAAAATTAGCAAAAGGCTATTACGGTCATCGTAGTAGAGTATATAGAGTTGCTAAACAAGCAGTAATTAAAGCTGCGCAATATGCATATCGTGATCGTAAGCAACGTAAGCGTCAGTTCCGTGTATTGTGGATTGGGCGTATCAATGCTGCTGCGCGTCTCAATGGACTTACTTACAGTCGCTTGATTGCTGGTTTGAAAAAAGCTTGTATCGAGATCGATCGTAAAGTATTGTCAGATATAGCTGTGCATGATGCGATGGCATTTAGCAAAATTGCTGAGCAAGCTAGGTCTGCACTGACTCTACAATAAACTGTATGGGCGGACCTCTGTGTTCGCCCGTTTCGCACCATGTAACTTTGGGATCAAATGCAAGATTTAAAACAAATCACCCAACAGGCATTAAATTTAATCAATAATGCCAACAGCATCGATAGCCTGGAAGCAGTCCGGGTGCAATATTTAGGCAAAAAAGGCGAATTAACAGAAATACTTAAAACTCTAGGTTCTTTATCAGAAGAAGAACGCCCTAAAGCTGGGCAGTTAGTTAATATAGCCAAACAAGAAATTACCTTAGCGTTAGACAATCGTCGCCAAGCCTTAAAATTACTCGAAATCAATAATAAATTAGCTTCAGAAACTATTGACGTGACTCTACCGGGCCGTGGTATAGAGCTTGGCAGTTTACATCCAGTTACCAAAACTAGATTACGCATCGAAGCTTTTTTCAAGGGACTAGGTTTTACCGTAGCTACTGGTCCAGAAATTGAAGATGATTATCATAATTTTGCGGCATTGAATATTCCGGAACACCACCCTGCACGCGCCATGCAAGATACTTTTTATTTTGCTGATGGCAAAGTGTTACGTACGCATACTTCGCCAGTGCAAATTCGCGCCATGCAAGCCGCCGGTGCTAAGCCGCCGTTTAGGTTAATTGCTCCTGGGAGAGTTTATCGCTGTGATTCAGACATTACGCATACACCAATGTTTCACCAAGTAGAAGGCTTAATGGTAGACGAAAATATTACCATAGCTGGTCTGAAAGCAATCTTAACTGATTTTTTACAGGTAATATTTGAACAGTCGGTGCAAATACGCTTGCGTAGTTCATATTTTCCGTTTACTGAGCCGTCAGCCGAGGTTGATATGCAGTGTACTAGTTGTAAAGGTACTGGCTGTAGAATCTGTAGCAATACCGGTTGGTTAGAAATTTTAGGTTGTGGCATGGTACATCCGGTGGTGTTAGAAAATTGCGGGATTGATAGCGAAAAATATACGGGTTGGGCTTTTGGCATGGGCATTGATAGATTAGCTATGTTGCGTTATGGGATTCCAGATTTGCGGATGATGTTTGAAAACGACATGCGTTTTGTATCTCAGTTTTAAGGGTAAGTTAAAATGAAATTTAGTTTAACCTGGCTGCAACAATTAGTTGATCTTAAACTGCCAATCGAAAAGCTAGCTGCGCAATTAACAGATATAGGGCTAGAAGTAGAAAGTATTACTGGCGATATTATCGAGGTGTCGGTTGCGGCTAATCGTGCGGACTGTTTAGGCATAGTAGGAATTGCTCGCGAAGTTGCGGCAATTAATAAAATATTATTTACCGCTCCAAGCATACCAGTTGTTCCTGCGAGTATTACTGATAAAATTAATGTGACAGTTCAAGATAGTACTGCTTGCCCTAAATATTTGAGCCGAGTTATAAAAAATATTAATAACACAGTGGTTACCCCACAGTGGATGCAGGAGCGTTTAATTGCCGCAGATATTAATACTATCTCGCCGGTGGTAGATATAACCAATTATGTAATGATAGAACTAGGGCAACCATTGCATGCGTATGATTTAGCCAAGCTAGATACGGAAATTATTGTACGTAGGGCCAAAGCAGCAGAAACAATAGCATTACTAGATGATAAAGTACTTGAGTTAAAAACCGATACTTTAGTAATTGCTGATAAAAATAAACCCGTGGCTCTAGCTGGGATTATGGGTGGTAAAGACTCGGGAGTAACGGCTAAAACTACGGACATCAGTATTGAGAGCGCGTATTTTGATCCTATAGAGATTCGTTTGGCTGCTCGTCGTGTAGGGATACAATCTGACGCTTCATATTACTATGAACGTAATATCGATGCAAGTATGCGCCATGCGGCCATGGAACGTGCTACAGAGCTGCTACTAGAAATAGTCGGTGGCCAAGCTGGTCCAGTTGTTACTTTTGAAGAACCAGCTAATTTACCGAAGCAAATAAAAATATTATTACGTCAATCACGCATAACACGCGTCTTAGGCATTAGCGTACCGCTTACTGATGTAACGCGAATCTTACAACAGTTAGGCATGCAAACTGAACAAGATGAAAATAATGATTTAATCGTAACTATACCTACACATCGCGTTGATATTACTCGGGAAATAGATCTAATCGAGGAAGTAGTAAGAATATTTGGCTTTGATAATATTCCGGCACAGCTGCCAGTTGGCACTTTAGCGTTTATTCCACAACCTGAAAGTGCAGTTAGCGAAGATAAAATTTTAAACTGCTTAATTAATCGTGGTTATAACGAAGCAATTACTTATAGCTTCATTGATGCTGAGTTTACCAAACAATTTGTAAGTCAGCTTGACACTAGTTGCAGTATAACTAATCCAATTGCCGCAGACATGAGTTTAATGCGGCCGTCGTTAATTCCAGGTTTAATTAACGCATTGATGCATAATCAAAATCGGCAACAAGCGCGAGTGCGTTTGTGTGAAATTGGCTTAAGATTTTCTGGTGGCTTAAAGAATTTACAGCAAACTAAGACCATAGCTGGCGTATGTACTGGTACATATGCAGCAGAAAGCTGGAATAGTCAGGCGCGGGACGTTGATTTTTATGATATAAAAAACGACGTGTTAGCGTTGTTTAAATTAGCGCATAATGTAAAAATTTTTGAATTTAGGCCTAGTACTGATCCAGCTTTACATCCAGGGCGCAGTTTAGAAATCTTCTTGCAAGATCGTACCGTCGGTAAACTAGGCGAGTTGCACCCAATAATAAAACAAAACTTAGGCTTAACTAGCGCTGTATATATATTTGAATTAGATTATGAGGTTATATCTAATGGACAAGTAACTAATTTTAAGGCTTTTTCTAAGTACCCGGCAGTTAGGCGTGATTTAGCGCTAGTAGTAGATGATAAGATCTCGGTGGAGCGTCTTGAAAGGGCAGTTAAAGAATCAGTGGGTAGCTTATTAACAGAACTGATAACTTTTGATGTGTATCAAGGTAAGGGCATAGTTGCAGGTAAAAAGAGCATTGGCTTAGGCTTGACCTTACAACATGCGGAGCGTACGTTAACGGATATGGAAGTAAACGAAATATTTACCAAGTTAATTGCAGATATGGGTCGAGATTTTCAGGCAACATTGAGATAATATATGAGCCTTACTAAAGCAGAATTTGCTAATAGTTTGAGTGAAAAATTTGCCCTCAGCAAGGTTGATGCTATAGATTTGACTGATAATTTTTTTGAAGAGCTGTGCTTGGCATTAGAGCATGGTGATGAGATTAAATTATCTGGTTTTGGTAACTTTGAGTTAAAAGACAAAAAAGCACGTCCAGGCCGTAACCCTAAAACTGGAGAGCCAGTGACTATTAATCCGCGCCGGGTTGTGACCTTTAAATCTGGTCAGAAGCTCAGGGATATAGTCACAAAACACCAAGAGCGTGATTGAAGCGTAACTGTTGATGTGTTAGCATTTCAACCTCGGGGCGTAGCGCAGCCTGGTAGCGCACATGCATGGGGTGCATGGGGTCGGAGGTTCAAATCCTCTCGTCCCGACACAGTGAGTTTAAAGTATAATGTATTCTGCAGCGCAATTACTTGAATCCATGAAAGAAATGGCTATATTCTACAACGAAAATGTTCATAACAACGATGATTTAGATAATTATCCGCGGGTGCCAATTTTTCATATAGCCAAAACTATCTACTATATTTTAACCGAGTTGCAATGGAGAGGAGAGAATGCAAACCTGTTTTATGCTTGCTTCGAAGCGTATACTCAATTCAAAATAAATTCCGCACATAAATATCTGGATATTCATGAGCAGATACTACAAATAGAACAGCGCATTGCTGAAGTTGATATAGACAGAAGTATTCCAGAAGCTGATCTACTTTCATACTTAAATGACCTGGTTTTGCGCAATCATCTGACTAACAGGCTGCATAAAGATTTAATATATAAAATAAATTTTGCCTTTAATAATGCCGACGATTGTTTAAAAGAGGCGTTCTTTCTAGAAAAAAAATATTCGCAGGAAATAGTTTCATCTTCGATTATCGTGGACAATACGCTATTATACTCATAGCTTGTTGTAAGCAAGCGATAATAAATTATGTAGTTATGCAGGCAGATCTCATTCAAGATTTGTATCTTGATGCTAAAATTGATGATTTGCTTGTTTTAAAAAACGAATTCTTATGCTTAGTTAAGCAAACGATCCCAGGCGCTAATCGATTAAAAGTAGAATATATTGAGACCTATAATAATTCAATCAATGCCCTTCTTGCATATTTAGAAATATATTTACTCTGGGCAGAAGTTGCAATCAATGAATATAAAGAAAATTTTAAACTAGAAGAAAAAATATTAAATATATACGGTGAGACATGTAAAGTCGAACATTACAGTGATCTGGTCTTGGAGAATATGTTTAACATGAAAGCCATAAATTCAGAATTAAGCCAGTATTTTCTATCGGCACAACAGAATGATGGTGAAGCAGCGAGATGGGGCACTAATGGTAACTTGCTAGATAGCGTACAGCTAGAACTTAAAACTAGTTGCTTGAGTGAATGGATAGAGTTTTTACCTCCAGAAGATGTTGCTTCGACAATTAAGATGAGTCTAGAAACAAAATTACAACAAATAGATCTAATGCATGTTGCAGAGTTGCTAAGCTTTTACCAAGTGATTATGCGGGAATATGGTAGTTTTAATTTATCTTCAAGTACAAAAAAAACCGCAAAAAAAATATTTATTCAAGATAAGGATAGGCCAAAATGGACTCCAGATATTAACCTTTTGGTTTTTAGTGCGCAGGTTTTACAGCATAGGCAAAAAAGAACGCACTTAGACGATGAGCATAGTAAATGGTCGGTAAATGATTTTAAAGCCAGGAGCTATAATCTACGTTTGTTGAAGCATGTTGAACAACGTTTAAATTTATTAGCGCCTGATTGGAAGTATGATTTAACTGAGAATAGAAAATTATACGCAGAAGCAGAATCGAAAACTCGCTTCCCTCCGTCGTCTTATCTTATATAGTAAGCCATTTTAAGGTAAAAGTACCGCGAGTAAAATTTAAATATTCAATTAATTTTGGCATATTATTCATTAGTGTTTGTTCTATCTGCCATGGTGGATTTATAATTAGCATGCCGCAACTATTTAGTTGATTCAAAATTAGCGCGTTGGCATGCAATTCTATATAGAATGCTTTCGTTATCGGCAAATTAGCCATTTGTATATAAAATTTTTCAACCGCAGTGCGATCTTTAATGGGGTACCAGATGGCATATATGCCGTGAGCGAAGCGTTTTAAAGCGGTACTTAATGCAGCAACAATTTGTGCAAATTCGTCGGTTATCTCAAATGGCGGATCGATAAAAATTAATCCTCGTTTTTCTGCTGGTGGTAACAAAGCTTTTATAGCTTGGTAGCCATTTTGGTTTAAAACTTTTACACGTTTGTCGTAGTTAAAATTAGCTTGTAACACCAGAAAATCTTCAGGATGCAATTCAGCAGCAAATAGTTTATCCGCGGCGCGTAAATAATGTTGGATTATTTTCGGTGAACCTGGATAGAAAGCTAATAGCGGATTGTCTTGGGTAACAATATTATAATAAGCTATAAAATCATCAGCTAATTTATGTGGCATTAATTTTTTAATGCCAGAATCTTGTTCTAGGGTTTTTTGTGCATTTAGATGTTGTAGATTATAGCTACCTAAACCAGCATGCGTATCTAGCACAAAAAATCTAGTGGGCTTTTGGATCAGTTTTTCAAGTAATAAAGTTAAGATCCAATGTTTAAATACATCAGCAAAATTTCCTGCATGATAGATATGTCTGTAGTTCATTTGCGTTCTATGTGCCTAAGTTAAATAATACGTATGTAATCGCTCAATGTAATATGGACCTAATTTGATTGCAACTTTTGACAAATCACCAAATGGATGTACTTTGCTCAATTTTAAACGAAATATTACTTGATCAATCTGCTGAATTACACCAAGATGTTCCAGAGGAGGACTTTAACCTAATGGACCATTTAAATAAACTTAAAGTAATCATGTTAACTGCTTTTATTATTATTGTGCCAGTCACAGCGCTAGGAAAACCAGATAATAAACTAGTTGAGTCCTGTAGAAAAATTATAATTGCTGGCAATAGCGAATGGGTACCTTATGTTTTAGATACTCAGGACTATACGGCAGATACGCCAGAGGATATCGAATTAACCGGTGTTGGCATGGAGTTAGCAGCAAAGCTATTTGCTGAGTTGGATGTACCAGTAGTCAGAACCGCATTTTCAGATCAAAGCCGCATGTTGCAGGCCTTACGCACCGGCGAAATAGATCTAGTAGTTAGCGCCTATAAAAATGATAAGCTAGCTTTAGTTGCGGAAATTATTTCTCCCGCATGGAATCACGATTCAGTTGCTATTGTGGTACAAAAAGACGTGGCTGCAAAAGTAAAGCATTGGGAAGATTTAGCTGGCCAGCATGGGATTATGGAAAAGTCTTTTTTACTCAGTGGTGAAACAGAAAGCTATTTCACTAAGTATCTGCAGGTCAAGCATCAAGGCAGTTTACTTGATGCCTTAAAGTCAGTGCAACAAGGGCAAAATAATTATGTAGTTGGTAGCAGCTTGCAATTAAATTACGCTATAAGAGCCAATAGGCTGGACGATAGTCTAGTGGTAGTGAAAAACCTAAGCCGTAACGCCGATGACGTGCATATGGCGCTGTCCAAGCGCTCTGCATGCCAACATTATGCCACGTACATAAGGAAACGTTTGCAAGAATACGCAAAGAATGGCACAGTGCAAACAGTAGTCGAAAAATATATACGATAATTAAATAACTTATAACCCATTGCTAATACTTATAGAGAGATTGTATGACAACGGTTACGACGCAAATTGATACTGTAAGCTCGGTTTGTGAAAAAGAGAATTCTGTAGCATTGATGGCATGTCTAATGTGTGTGCTGGGTGCGGTATTTTATTGTTACGAATATTATTTGCGTGTCGCGCCAAGCGTAATTCAACCACAATTACTTGAGACTTATAACATTAGCCAAGCTGGTCTTGGATTGATGATTTCTTATTACTATTTAGCGTATGTGCCATTACAAATCCCAGTGGGCCTTATGATGGACTATTGGGGTCCGCGTCGCGTGTTAACTTTAGCTTGTTTATTATGCGCTTTAGGTACGTTTATTTTTGCTGGGACGGATATAATTAACGTCGCAAAACTTGGGCGCTTTATGGTTGGGTTTGGTTCGGCGTTTGCTTACATTGGCGTATTGAAAATTGCTAACATTTGGTTACCGCGTAAGTATTTTGCCACGATTGCCGGTCTATGTACTGCATTAGGCATGTTTGGCGCTATGAGCGGTAATATCCTAGTTGCTAAATTTGTAGGGATTACTGGTTGGCAACATACTTTGTATTCTTCAGCGGTTGTGGGTATATTATTAGCTGCAGTATTATGGCTAGTAATTAGAGACAAATCAGATCGAGAATTTATAACATTAGGCCGTGCTTCGCATAAAGGCGTAGGTATTTGGACAGAATTATTGGCGGTAATTAAAAACAAACAACTATGGCTGAATGGCTTAATTGGTTGTTTAACGTTTTTACCGCTAACTGCATTTGCTGAGTTTTGGTCAGTGTCGTATTTAGAAAACATAGGCTTGTCGACTAAACATGCTGCACTTGGATCTTCCATGGTATTTTTAGGTTTTGCCCTTGGTGGACCTATATGGGGCCGAACTTCAGATTTGATTAGAAGTCGTCGCACACCTTTATTTCTAGGCGCAATTTCGTCATCTGTAGCTGCGATGATATTGTTAACTATGCAGGCTGAAAATATTTATTTATTATATACCGTTTTATTCTTACTCGGTTTTTTAGCCAGTGTGCAAGTGTTGGTCTTTGCTATTGGCGAAGATAATTGTAGTCCAGGGATGAGTGCAACTACGGTTTCATTTACTAATTTTATAGTAATGCTTGGTGGTTTTGTGTTTCAACCATTAGTTGGCTATTTGCATGATATTGCGCATGGTTTTAATTTAACCAGCCAGCTATGGCCAACGATTTATAATTTTAAGTTTGCATTATTAGTTATGCCGCTGGGTTTGATTGTAGCTAGTGTTTTATGTTTTTTTCTCAAGGAGAGTTATAATCTAAAGAATTAATATTTTTGTCTAATAGTTATAGTCTAAGCGACATTTAAGTAGTTAGGATGGTTACATCATACCCAGTAAACTTGCGCAAATTTAATACGCCAGTATTTAATAATAAATACTGGCCCTTAATGCCATGTAATATGCCAGAAATAGCCGGTGTTTTATCTAAACTTAAATTAACAACTTTCTTGGGGTATTCGATTATTGGATAACAGAAAGTTCTAACTTTTTCGGCAGTTAACATTTCTATATCACCAAATTGAAATTTGCCTGCTAGTTGTTGAATTGTAGAGCTGATCTGGGTAAATATTTCATCGCGTTTAGATTTTAAATCAATGTCTTCTGGTACAGCAGAAAGCATTTTCCGCCAATCAGTCTTGTCAGAGATTAACTTGGCAATTGCTACTTCGATTAGCCCTGCTTGGTATCTTGATTGCACGCGTATAATTGGCAATGCTTGTGTAGCGCCTTGATCAATCCAACGCGTAGGAACTTGCGACTCACGTGTTAGCCCAACTTTTAAACCAGAACTATTGGCTAAATATACAATGTGAGGCACAAAACAATTTATTTTGCCCCATTCTGGTTCCCTACAGGTACCCAGATGAAAATGACAAGTTTCCGGTTTAAGAATACATAAATCACAACTGGCTAGTTTCCTAGCGCAAGGAAAACAGTAACCTTGTTGGTAAGTTTTTTTAATTTTTTGCTTACAGGCGATACACGTTATATTGCCCGTAAAATTTACGCTTAAAGGCAGCCCTAAATACTCATTAACTAATTGCGGTTTGATGACAGTAGAGTCAGCGTCGAGCAAAGTGAAGTAGTACTCGACTGGATTGGCCTCATGCGCTGCCATTTTATGTAATTGACCGGTTAGATTAGTCATTTGACCTACAAGCCTGTTTAGTGTTCTATATGTCGTTATGATATCAGAACTTTGTATAGATGTAATAAACAGTTTTCAGGTGCTGCAGGGCCATTTAAATGCGGTTAGGGAGCATATTTGCGTATTAGATCGGGATTTGCCTGTTTGGTATCAACCCCCGGCTAGCCTGCATTCGCTGGCTAATAGTAGCCAACGCGATCAAGCTGCAGCTTTAATCGGTCAGCTGGAATATCTCGATGGCCAACAGCCGCGAGAAATTTTAGTCGGGGCGGGAATAATTGCTGCCTCTGCTGAAACTATAGAGGTGCTGAACCAGTTGAATTTAGCTAAAAATAAATTCAAGCAAGCTATGTTAAATTTAAAAGCCGCTAAAATTGGGCTGACGCATGAATTATTAGCGCAAAATTTATCGCGCATGGGGCTGGCACGAGTACATTTAAAGCAGTGCTATCGCAAAATTCCATATTACTTGCAACGCCCCAATAAAATTGCCTGGACTTGGGCGAATACGCGCTCGATCAAGAAAATTACTATTCAAGAAGCCGAACAATTATTATTAAAACATACACGTGATGCAGGTATTGAGCGGCAGTTGCGCTTATTACAAGGACTAGATGCGGGAGAAAAACTAGCTATAGTGCAAGAACTAGCGCCACATTTACGCGCTAATTTAGTTATGCCAACTAGTGCTGGTACCAAGCGAGTGATGGTCAAAGGTCCAGTGCCTATTTTTTATTTGCAGCAAGATAATCAGTTGTTACCCGAATTAACGCCACCGGGCATAAAACGCGGTAAAGACAAAGAGCGCGTGATTCGTAAAGACGTAAAAATTAATCCGGAGCCTTTTCTGCCGGCAATTCGCGCGCATCGGTATTTATTGCAGGGCACTGATGCTTAAACACTACCTCGCCTGTTTCATTAACAGACTCGATTTTTACAGCGAAACCCCAGATTTTATATAAATGTTTCATCACTTGATCTAAATCTGTTACCTCTAAAGGACGGGCATCACGTTGTACATGTCTTAATAGCAATGAGCGATCGCCACGTTTATCTACGCTGTAAACTTGAATATTAGGTTCAGTCATAGAAATATTATATTGTTTAGATAATAAATCACGGATATGTTGATAGCTTGGTTCGTCGTGAATATGGGTAACTTCTAAATCCAATTTGTTTTCGTCGCTTAATAATACAAATAATTTTAAATCGCGAATTACTTTAGGGGATAAATATTGCGCAATAAAGCTTTCGTCTTTATAATTGCGCATGGCAAAATCAACAGATTTAACCCAGTCAGTATTAACTAGATCTGGGAACCACTGTTTATCTTCTTCGGTTGGATCTTCGCAGATTCTACGGATATCTTGGAATATAGTAAAGCCTAATACGTAAGGGTTAATGCCATTATAAGCAGGATCATCAAATGGAACTTGATAAATAACATTAGTATGGTTGTGTAAAAATTCGACCATGAAAGCATTGTTGACCAAGCCACGTTCGTACATGGTATTAATAATAGTGTAATGCCAAAATACCGCCCAGCCTTCATTCATAACTTTTGTTTGCCGCTGTGGATAAAAGTATTGTGATATTTTACGCACGATACGAATAATCTCTCGTTCCCAAGGCTCTAATAAAGGGGCATTTTTTTCAAAGAAATATAAGATATTTTCTTCTGGTTCGCTTGGAAACCGTTCAACATTTTTGTCTAGTTCTTTATTTTCTTTAGATGGCAGCGTGCGCCATAAATCGTTTACTTGAGATTGTAAATATTCTTCGCGCTCGGTTTGACGGGTTTTTTCATCAGCAGCGCTTAACTTGGGTGGACGTCGATAGCGATCAACTCCATAGTCTTTTATGGCATGACAGGCATCTAATAGTTCTTCAACTTTGTCTATGCCATAGCGTTCTTCGCAACTGGTGATATAAGATTTTGCAAACACTAGATAGTCGATAATTGAATCAGCATTAGTCCAGGTCTTAAATAAATAATTATTTTTAAAAAAAGAATTATGACCATAGCATGCATGTGCAATAACCGTGGCTTGCATGACTAAGGTATTTTCTTCCATTAAGTAAGAGATACACGGATCAGAATTGATAACTAATTCATAAGCTAAGCCCATATGCCCACGTTTATAATTTTTTTCGACGTTCAAAAATTGTTTGCCAAACGACCAATGGCTATAACCAAGTGGCATACCAACTGAAGAATAAGCATCCATCATTTGTTCGGCAGAGATGATTTCTATTTGATTAGGGTAGGTGTCTAAAAGATATTCATCAGCAATGGCCTTAATTTCGCGATCAAATTTTTCAAGGATATCAAAAGTCCATTCTGAACCAGATGCAAAATGCTTAGGTATTTTTTTCTTTTTGGCTTTATTTTTAACAGGTTCATCTGTCATAATTATTACCTGTTAATTTTTGCCTACTAAAATTTGGCGTTTAAATAATTCTCTAAGTACTGGATAAATATCTAATGCACTGTTAATGTTTTGCATCGCGAAATTAGGGAAGACTGCTTTGACAGTTAGATATTCTTCCCATAGGCTTTGATGATGGCGTGGCATAATTTCAATATAGGCATAATATTGCACAAATGGCATAATGTCATGTAGTAGTAATTCTTTACAGTGTGGAGAGTCATTATTCCAGTTGTCACCATCTGAAGCTTGCGCACCGTATATATTCCATTCATTGGTAGGGTAGCGAGAGTAAATTATCTCATGCATTAACTCTAAAGCACTTGAAACTACAGTGCCACCAGTTTCACGAGAATAAAAAAAATCTTGTTCGTTAACTTCTTTTGCCGAGGTATGATGGCGAATAAACACTAGTTCTATAGTTTCATAGGTTCTAGTTAAAAATAAATACAATAATATAAAAAATCTTTTAGAAATATCTTTTTTTGCCTCGTCCATAGATCCGGAAACATCCATGATACAGAACATAACAGCTTTGGATGAGGCGCCAGGTTGGGAAATTCGGCGATTATATTTCAAATCAAAAGGGTCTATGAAAGGGATTTTTGCGATCTTGGCTTTTAATTGGGCAATCTTATTTTGCAATTCTATAACTGCGGGTGCATCTGATTTACTAGAGACCAAAAGTTTCTCTAGCTCGTTTTCTGCATTGTGTAATAATTTTTTGCTTGGGGTGGCTAACGAAATTCTTCTAGCTAAAGCACTGCGAAATGATCGGACGATGTTAATGTTAGTTGGAACGCCGGTGTTAGTTAAACCGGCACGCACATTACGGCTAGTATTGATCTGGGCTAATTGCTTTTTTAACAAATTTGGCAATTCAAGATCATTAAAAAATATTTCGAGAAATTCATCACGAGAAATTTCAAAGGTAAAATCATCTGCGCCTTCACCAGTATTGCTGGCTTTTGAATCTGCGCTGTCTTTGTTTTTTTCAGGTAATTTAATTCGGTCGCCTTTGCTAAATTCTTTGTTGCCAGGTAACACAATTGATCTGACGCCGCCAGCACCATGTTTAAATACTGGCTCAGTAATATCTTTAGTGGGAATATTAATCTTCTCGCCATGTTCAAAATCAGAAATGCTACGATTAGCTACTGCATCATCTACGGCTTTTTTGATTTGATGTTTAAAGCGACTAAGAAACCGGTGCCGATTTACAGCATTTTTATTGCGGCTGTTAGGACGTCTGTCAATAATCTGTGACATTTTGGTCCTCGTCTTATGAAGATTTTCTTACACGTAAATACCAGTCGCATAACAAACGTACTTGTTTTGCTGTGTAACCTTTGTCTACCATACGAGCCACAAAATCTTCGTGTTTACGTTTATCTTCGGCAGAAGCTTTAGCGTTAAAAGAGATAACTGGTAATAAATCTTCTGTATTAGAGAACATTTTCTTTTCGATCACTGCGCGTAATTTCTCGTAACTAGTCCAAGTTGGGTTTTTGCCATTGTTGTTAGCTTTAGCGCGTAATACGAAATTAACAATTTCATTACGGAAATCTTTTGGATTACTAATGCCAGCTGGTTTTTCGATTTTTTCTAGTTCGTTATTGAGCATGCTGCGATCTAAAATCTCGCCGGTGTCAGGATCTCTAAATTCTTGATCTTGAATCCAGAAGTCGGCGTAAATTACATAGCGATCAAATATATTCTGGCCGTATTCTGAGTAAGATTCCAGATAAGCTGTTTGGATTTCTTTGCCGATAAAGTCCACATATCTAGGTGATAAGAAGCCCTTAATAAAAGATAAATATCGATCATGCGTTTCTGTTGGGAACTGCTCTTGTTCTATTTGTTGTTCTATTACATACAATAAATGCACTGGGTTAGCAGCTACTTCGGTGATATCAAAATTAAATACTTTGGATAAAATTTTAAACGCGAACCTAGTAGATAAACCAGTCATGCCTTCGTCTACACCAGCAAAATCTTTATATTCTTGTAAAGATTTGGCTTTAGGATCAGTATCTTTTAGGTTTTCTCCGTCGTAGACGCGCATCTTGGAGTAAATGCTGGAGTTTTCTGGCTTTTTAAGTCTGGATAGTATCGAAAATTGCGCCATCATTTTTAAAGTTCCTGGGGCGCAATGTGCTTCGCGCAATGAACTGTTTTGAATTAATTTTTCATAAATTTTTACTTCTTCGGTAACGCGTAAACAATACGGCACTTTGACTATATATACGCGATCTAAAAACGCTTCGTTGTGTTTGTTGTTCTTAAACGAATGCCATTCTGATTCGTTAGAATGTGCCATAATAATGCCGTCGAATGGAATCGAGGATAGCGCTTCAGTACCATTATAATTGCCTTCTTGTGTTGCAGTTAACAATGGATGCAACATTTTGATCGGCGCTTTAAACATTTCGACAAATTCTAGTAAACCACGATTGGCGCGACATAGGCCGCCGGAGTAACTATAGGCGTCAGGATCATTTTGTGAGTATTCTTCGAGTTTACGAATATCTACTTTACCGACTAAAGTCGATATATCTTGATTATTTTCATCACCTGGTTCAGTTTTAGCGATGGCAATTTGTGCGTTAATCGAGGGCTTTAATTTTACCACTCTAAATTTACTTATATCGCCATTAAATTCTTGTAAGCGTTTAATTGCCCAAGGAGACAATATTTGCGACATGTAGCGTTTGGGAATGCCATATTCTGCTTCAAGTAAATCACCATCTTCATCAAAATCAAATAGCGCTAAAGGCGATTCCCAGACTGGCGAACCCTTAATGGCATAAAATGGTAATTTTTGCATTAAGTACTTTAAGCGCTCGGCTAGTGAAGATTTACCGCCACCTACCGGACCGAGTAAATATAATATCTGTTTGCGTTCTTCTAAACCTTGGCCAGCGTGTTTAAAATAGGCCACTATTTGCGCAATGCATTCTTCCATGCCGTAGAATTCGTCAAACGCTGGATAGTGCTTAATGGTCTTATTCGAGAAGATCCGGCTCAGGCGAGGATCGTGTCTAGTTTCCACTAGCTCTGGTTCACCAATTGCAGATAATAAGCGTTCGGAGGCTGTAGCATAAGCCATAGGGTCTTGTTTACAGATTTCTAGGTATTCTTGTAGCGAATATTCTTCTATCTGCTCATGCTCATACCGGTCGCGTACACTGTTAATGATATCCATGGTTGGCTCTCCTCCATTGTATGTATCTGCAGATCCAGCCCATGCTTTAAGCATATAACTTATTTAGTGAACTTGCCGTGTATTTTGCGGGTTTATGTGTATTTAGGTGTTTGCTGGTAGGTGGGGGACGTGGGTGGGTCCTCTAAGCCAGGCTGTAAATCATTTATATGACAAAATGTACTATAATTTAGAAAGTTGATTTATTTGGTGATCAAGGAAAAATCAAAGAAAGGGTGTATATATGAAGAGTTCGGCTTTTTCACTAATTGAGTTGATGATAGTGATTGCTATAGTAGCTTTGTTATCGGCTATGGCTCTGCCAGTGTATAAAGATTATGTGATTAAATCTAAATTATCGGCAGTAGCTTCTAGTCTTGATTCAGTAATCCAGGCAGAAAAAGCTTATTACAACAGATATGGTAGATTTGCTAATGCTACAGAGCTGGGTTACGTTTCCGCAGATAACCAGGGTGTTTTCATGCCGGACATAGCTGCAGTTAATCCATATTTGCAAAGTGCTGCTTTTGGTAGCAGTGCTACTACCTGTACGGATGGGCGATCGATAGATTTAACTTTCAGAATAAAAGATGAGTATTCTGGTTTTGATCCAGGTGCTAATTTTGGTGTTTATTACTATTTGGCTGATATTAATGGCGCTATTGTTGTTGGCTGTCAAGATGAGAGCGGTGGTACATATATGACTCCATGCGCTCGTAACGATTATGCACAAATGCAAACTGATGCTGGATGTTAGTCTTTGTCTATAGAAAAACTTAAATCTGCGCCGCCACCTTGATCGCCAGATTCTATGCCGACGGCCCAATTTTTATTTAAGGCATATTTGAGACGCACGCGTTTATTCATTTCGCCCATGCTATGCAAATACTGTAAATAAAACTTTTTGCCCAACGGGCGACCAATTACTAGATCTTTATTTTTTATCGAAGACTTGTCTTTGGCTGGATTATCAAAAAATTCTGCGTGTTGATCACCCTGACTGGCCAAACCTAATTCAGTTAATTTTAATTTATCTTGCAACAAATTTTTGGATAACATGCTGCTACCAGCTAATAAAGCTTGGGATAAAGCTCTGTCTGTATTGCCGGCAATACCACTTTCACTTATTTGTGGATGCTGTGCGGTGCCTTGCACAAACAAATCTAAATTAGAATTTGTCTGGCTTTTCCCCAGCATCTTAATATCTAGTGCCGGATTAGCTAACAAAGTTCCTGGTGGATATAACAAGCGGCCTTTGCTGATTTGTAATTTTTGCCCCGGTAACTGATAAGTACCTTGTTTAATGGTTACTCTGCCGATGCTATAAAACATATCTTGCCGTTGGGTAATTTCAAGTTTGCCAGTAACATCGGCATCAAGCCCGAATCCAGAAAAGTGCACGCCCTCAGAGATACGTAAACTAACATTTACATGTGGTGCAATAAGGTTTTTAGCTTTTGCTGTTTCGTTGAGAAAAACCACGTCTTTAGATTTTATGGTGCTAGATTGTTTGGTGTCGAGATGCACGTTGCCTTGCTCTATATCTATATCACCAGTTATATCTAGGCGTTGGGTATTTGCGTGGTATACAAAATTTAGATTATTACTAGCAATTAAATTGGCGTTAGTATTTTTAATAAACTCAACATGCTTGCCAGTGATATTTAGCGAGTTAGGTGTGTTTTGCTTAAACGGCTCTACATAGCCTTTGAGAGTAAATTCGCCAGGGCCACGACGCATTTTTCCTATGCCAGTTAAAACAAATTTACCCTTGGCATCACTGACGACATGCAATTCCATGGGCTTAATTTTTACCCCTAGTGCTGGTAAGGTAGCGGTAATTTTAGTTAAATGCGAATTGCTAGTAATTTCTGGTTTGTCGAGTGTTCCGGATAATTTAATCTCAGAGCTTAATAAACCCTTTAAGCGAGTTACATCTGGCAGCCATTGCATAATCATACTTAAATCTGCAACTTGTAAGTTAGCACGGCCGTCTAATTTACCTGCTTGCATATTTATGTTGGCTTGTAAGTGGTTATGCGCATTACCAGTCATGTTAATATCAGCTTGAATATTATTAACCCCGGCAAGAGCAATTTTAATATCAGTTGCAACAGCAAATAACCTGCCATATAAAGCTAAATTGCCGCTAGAGTTATGCAGAGCATATTTTGCCGCGCCTTTGAGCGCTTCGTTACGATAACTGATAATTAAATTACTGGTTTGCCATACATGTTTTTCAGTCATCTGGCCATTGGCTTTAATGTTGAGCAGATTATGCTCATACAACAAACTGCCGTTTATCGCATGCTGACTTAAAGTGCCGCTGGTAGTAAACTTGAAATTATTAATAATATGCTCATTGATTATAATTTTTTCGGCGTTGGCGCTTATATTTAGCGGTGCAGTTAAATCTGGGTTTACATGGCTGGTAAGATTTAATTTTTTTACTGTATAATCGGCATATTTAAATTCATCTGCTGTGACTTGCGCGGTTATTTCCGGTAATGCAAATGATGTGGCATAATTAATCTTACCGTTGGCATATATAGCGCCAGCACTTGATTTTAGCAGCAATTGTGGTTGCGTTAAGTTTAACTCCCATTGGTAGCCAGATTGTTCTGCGCTTGCTAAGGATAAAATATTTTTACCAATCTGTAGGTTAGCGCGTTTAATGTGCCAGGCATGCGCGTGCTTAATTGCTGTTAGGCTAGCTTTTAACTGCTCGGCTTGCCAAACCCCAAATAGAGTTAAATCTATATTTTGTAATTCAGTCCAAGAATTAAACTTACCGTCTAATTGCGTGATTTCCGTGCTCTTGCCTAAGGCTAAAATAGTTTGTGCTGGCAGGAAATATTCCCAGCCAGTAATTTTAGATAATTTAAAACGTTTAAGCCTGGGAGTGATTTCAAGCGCGGAAATTTGCAGTGTATGTGCGTTATACTCCACCGATAAGTCAGTTATGCAAATCTTGCTGCCGATGATTCTGCCATCAGCCTTGCCATAAGACACCTTGTGTGGCGCAAACCAGCTAGCGACCGTAAGCGCAGTATTTAGGCCATTATTTGAGGTGACAAGCCATATTGGCGGCGTTGCAAGGACCGCTAGGATTAACAGGGATTTTATCGCAAAGTTAAGAATACGCATAGAATGGTATCTTACTATATTTGCTGGTGTATGGCTATGGGTGTGGGTGCAGCTAGTTTAGTTAAGCGATAGTTTTACAGTTGTTGTTGGTGGATAACCAGCATACTTTTCCGCTGCCTCAAGCAGAACCTTCCGCTGTTGTACAGCATCATCCATAGCTAATGGTAATTCCGTGGAAAGAATTTGTTTGGTGGCTTGGCAAAATAGCTCTTTAGCCCAAGCAGGTAAGGTTTTATGTGATGGAACGTCACCATCATCTTCCAGGTATTGCGTGCCTAAAGATTTATATTCGAGCGCCTCGACCAACTTCCAAGCTGCGGAGTTTTTTGCATCAGGGGTACTTGCTGCGTTGTTTAGTGTGGATGCGGCAGTAGCGACTGCTGCGTAAGTTTTAAACTCAGGGATATCGCCAAATTTAGCGCAAAGGTCTAACACATCTGGATACGAACGATTTCTAATATATGCTTCGACGATTTTCTTAGTAATAGTTAATAGTAAATTATATTGCGATTTGTCTGCTTGTTTTACAGCATCTGCAAATAATTCTTTGCCCAGAGCATCTACATCACGAATATCAATATTACTTAAGAGTGAACTAAGCGTATGAAATCTTCGTTTATATTCAATCGTTGCCTCAATATCACTAACCGCAGCCCACATTAAACTAGCTTGAAATAATTGGTTGATAGCTCCTGGAATATTTACAATGTTGTTACCATGGATATCGGTTGTTAGCTCTAGAGAATTAGGTACCGCGCTGGCACTAGCAGCGGTGGCTTGGTTTTTTAAATCTTCGCTTTTTGCAGCAGATGAGCTACTTTTGGGAAAGAGTTGCTCGTCAACAATAGTAAGTAGCTCAGAGATAGCTATATGCAGCGTCTGAATATCTGGGTGTATGATAATTTTATTTTTTTTACGTTGAGTTTTTCTTGCGTGTTTAGCTATATTTTGTACGGCTTCGTAAGCAGCGCATGCTTTGGCATATGGCGTTGCATGTGTAGTGTCGCCAGCTGCTTCGTCAGCAAGGTGATCCTGCCCTAGAATTTCGGACACCATTTTACGCAACCGATCCCACTTTCTCAAACTCTGCAGGGATCATATAGTTAATTGCAGAGTGTCTACGCTTTCGATTGTAATAGCATTCAATGTATTCG
>Ga0209174_10000445_pt1 | contig 31524 bp, 33 predicted proteins | sample JI91814BDNA_FD_187505 | JGI IMG/M metagenome (GOLD analysis project Ga0209174, IMG submission 187505) | Wastewater effluent complex algal communities from Wisconsin, to seasonally profile nutrient transformation and Carbon sequestration -... | ecosystem: Engineered > WWTP > Effluent > Algae...
ACCTCGGTAAGAATGGGCGGCTATGGCGATATGGACATTTACAAGGTACATTACCTATTAACCGATGTACCGCAATGCCAGACAAACGAATCGTCTTTTGCCATTAACGCGGCCGTGGATGTTAACCATCCCATGCGTTACAACATCTCTGTTTCCACTCCGGACGCGTATGCGGCCAAAGTAAGGACCTACACCTGGAAACTGAATGGTGAGACCCTGGCACAAACGTCCGACACTTTTCTACACACCTTTGCGTCCACCGGATTGTACACCTTAACGGTAAAAGCGGTGGCCTATTGCGATACCTGCCCTTCGCTGGTAGCTTTGTGCTCCGAAAAAGTGTTGGAACTGGGAACGCCTGTTTTTGCCGCTACCGACACCTTAACCACCACCAAGGACGTGGCGGTTAACACGCACAGCAGCTCTGTAAAACCGAAAAAAACAACGACTCCTAAAGACGTTGCAACCCGGCAAACGGTTTTGAACGACGCGCAGTTGGCGGAACTGGGATGGAACTCAACGGAAGCCCATTTTGACTATAACGGTTCGGAGATTCAGGAAGAAGCGAAAACGATGTTGCTACAGAACTTAAACATTTTAAAAACCAATAAAAATCTGTCGGTGACCATCAACGGTTATGCCGATTCACGAGGCGGGGAAGCGTACAACCAAAGCCTTTCGTTAAAACGCGCTACCGCCATAAAAAATTACCTGATCAACAACGGCATCCCTAAAAGCAGGATCCTCTCCATTCGGGGTTATGGCGAAAGCCGACCGGTAAATGGTTGCGTGGATGGTGTGGAATGCAGCGAAGCGGAACACCAGCTAAACAGGCGCGTGCAATTTGACGTCATTCAATTGATTAAAACACCAGCAGACATTTCGTTTAACTAAATCTATTTTTTTTAAACCTGAAACCACCACGCGAGCTAGGTGGTTTTTTGGTGGATGCCCTTTTAAACCGGCCTTAGGATGGCCATGCAATTTTCTCTCTCAGCGCTATGCTGCGGCAGGTTGGGTGCCGTTTGTTTCAGTTCCCGTAATATGAGTCTTACTTGTCTTCAGTAATAGACACGCCACCTGCCGAAGTAATTGTCAGAGTCCATTTGTGCGTACCTTTACCTTTTACAGTTCCGCCTCCTGTCAAGGGTTGGTTATTTACCGACGCCCCCGATAAGGTAAAATCACCTTCAGGCACCGCTTTATAACCTGTTGTAGATCCCACTGCCACTGACCCATAGCTGGTTGCATTGACTTTTACCTCACTCATGGCAACGGCATACAAGTTTTTAATTCGAATAGAATGACGTGGTTCTTTTAAACATCCGGAAAGAAAAATCGCGAAAATTGCGATGATCATTAACTTAGTCAAGATATGTTTCATCATTGGTTTATTTTATATTTTTACATGTACCGCCACAACTATTTTGTAGGTGGGTTAATATTCGCTCCAACACACAACCATGGATTGGTAGATACAGAATGTTGATGAAATGAAATTAGGAAAAGTAAACATGCGTAATTCATTTCATTAACAGCTGCTGCATTTTTAAGTATAACTGTTATTTTTTAGGAACAAATATAACAACTTCCAGTGAATAAATCTTTGGCTTAATGGTGTTATTCCGTCCAGATCAGCGCAAACAACTGTTGTATGACATTATTTCTCCTAACAATCGAGGGCTCCCTTATTATTTTGACCAACACGATCGTTTCTGGGCAAAAACAGCTATCCGATAATCCAGGTAAAATTGACAAAACAAAAATCATTTGGATTGGGAAAATTACAGTTCCAATGCGCATCGTTTGTAGGAACCAATTAAACTTAGCTTGTCCTTAACGTTTAGTGATTTAATAGCTGTATCACCGAATGCCAGGCGCTGCCGTGAAATGATTATTTACCAATCGGAGCCCAAACAATTTGCGGATTTATGATTACCTTTGTGCAAGATGTGCTGCACCGTAGCCGCCCGATGCGCCCCGCAACCACCGGCGTATACAGGCAATTGACCAAGGGTTGCGCCCCTAAGCTGATAGACGGCTTACCGGTCAACCGGTGAAACACGTGCCAACAAGGTGACACGTCTGCCTGGGACCGACGACAAAAAATCCTCCGCCAATTAAGCGGGGATTTAGGATAAACCCCCAGTTGCCAACCTAAAATTGGGCTATTCCATGGAATATGTATGGGACATGTATGGGTCAAGTATGAGAAATCCCTGGGAGATCTTCCCAGTATCGTCGGAGTATCGTCGGAGTATCTCCGCAGTATCGTCGCCCTATCGTCGAAGTATCTTGCCATCCTTTTTGAGAAAACAACGTTCCCAACTTTGAAAAAACCAATAACGGTAACCCGTTACAACTGTATTAGCGCCATATATTTAAAGTAAAACAAGCATTGTTGACAAATACATTAGGTATGAAAACTCGTAAGAGTGCCATACAATCCGCAAAGATAACTTTGTCAGCAGTTGAAGGAGAGGCGGTTACTGGTATCTATTTAAAATAGACGGCTTTACGCACTCAAAATTATAAATTTTTTAAAAAAATCCTTACTAAAACCAAGCGGAATAGCTCTCCAGGCATTGACATATCAAGCAATCCAGACCTGCAAGCATTGCAACGGGTAGCTTTCTGAAAGTCAAACGTTGATCAAAATTTGCTAGAAAATGAAAAATAATTTATTAATTTCGAAAGATTAACTTAAATATTTATTACGTCAACTAACTAAACCCGCGTTCTAATTTCTATGAAAACAAAAAAAATAATTTACTTGGCGATAATCGCCTCAATTAGTCTAAGCAGCTGTATGTATTCCGGCCATTTTGGTAAACGTCCACTCTATTTGGTGGGAGCTGCCGATGATATTCAAGTAAAACACAATGGAAAAAAAATCGATGTTAGAGAAGAGACAATGGCAAATCTTATTACGAAAAGAGAATTTAATGGGACAACGGAAAGAATCAAGTATCGCCACCCGGCAATCCTCGTAAAAGTTCGTCGAAACAATAAATTTGAATTTACCTCTGGCGGTAAAACCGCACTACTGAATATAAAAGGAAGAGCAGGTAAAGGAATACTTTTTTTGGTGTTGGAAGCGCCCATTACACTTGGCATAGGAACAATCGTAGATTTGGCTACCATTTCCTTCTTTTATCCAACAACAAAATACCTTGATATAAATGCCACACTTAACAAAACTTCCCCTAAAAATAAAAAGGACCTATACGAAGTAGCACTTGAAAATTCAAGTAAGGAGTATATTACAGAACGCCGTATCAAATGATATTATGAGTCGTTATATAATATCCCTAATCGTTATTACATCGTTTTCTAATCTATTTTCTCAAAATATAGAAATTAGTGGGATCAACAAAATCTATTACTACAAAACAATTGCTGATTTCTTTAATAATAAAAAAGACTCCATTGCCGGAGAAAATTTGGTTTACAAGTATGGAAAAGTTTCGTATACGGACAAAAAGAGCAGTAAGAAAATAAAATTCCACCTTCATAAAGATTCTTCCATATTTGCCTTCAAGATAGATCGGGGAATAAACTCACCCATCTACGCAATTAGTAAAGGCGAAAAAAGGTATGGCGTTTTTATGGGTGGAACTAAAGATCTATTCTTTGTTTTTTATTCAGGTGGTAATTTATATAACGCCTGCTACGATAAGGAAAACTATATTATCGGATACAATGGGAAAATTAATGAATTTGGTTACTACTTAGTTTTCACTAAAAGGGATTTTGAATCAAAAAAAAATGGTGATGTTGAATACTTCATTAAGGATAAAGGCGAACTATATGACAAATACATTGCAGAAAAGGAAAATTCAACAACCTACAATTGGGTTAAAAATTATATTTCAATACAAATTAAATATGTACGTGAATATAATAATTGACTGGGTTCATAGAATGGGTTATAGCCTGGCAAAAAAGCGGGTTCAGTGCTTAAATGAAGCTTTATGCTTAGTATCAAGTTCAGTGCAGTCTGATCCCGCGTACTTGCGGGATGCTTCGAAATCGCCAACTTCTTTTAGCTGCAAGCCGTTAGGCGTAATGCTAAAAAGACAGACAGTATGCTAAACAACATTGCATTTATAGGAGGGATTCACGGAGTTGGTAAGAGTACCATTTGCCGACAAATTTGCGATGAAGTAAAATTAGAATACTTATCTGCAAGTGAGCTTATAAAATGGAAAGACATAAACGAAGATGTTCAAAATAAAAAAGTAAAGAATATTCCTGCGACTCAAGACCGTTTGATTATCGGCTTGACAAATACCGTTCAAAAAAACAAATATTATTTACTTGATGGACATTACTGCTTGCTTAACAGCGAAAACGAAATTGTAAATATCCCTCTCGACACATTTAAATCAATCAACCCTATATCTTTGAATATTATCTTGGGTGACATTAATGAAATTAAGGATAAACTTGAAAAGCGAGACAACCGTCCGTATGACCAAGATTTGTTGACTAGAATGCAAGAAAATGAGTTAAATTATGCTAGACACTTGTCAAAAACTTTGGGGGTAACTTTAACCATAGGAACCCAAAGGGACTTTTCAGAATTGTTAACTTCGCTTCTTAAAATATTTTCAAATTGATGAGAATTTTACTTGATACAAATATTATTATTCACCGAGAGGCAAGTAAAGTTATCAATCCAGATATTGGATACCTATTTCAATGGATTGACAAATTGAAATTGGAAAAATGCATTCATCCAATAACTGTAGAGGAACTCAATAGAAACAAAGATGCCGAAACAGTAAAGACGATGAATATCAAAATCGGTAACTATCATCTTTTAAAAACACAAGCGCCTTTTGAAGGGAAAATTGCCGAAATAAGTTCTCAAATTGATTTAAATGGGAATGATATTAATGACTCCAAAATATTAAATGAGGTTTATCAAGGGAGAGTCGATATTTTAATTTCAGAAGACAAAAAAATCCATACTAAGGCGCAGCTTTTAAATATTTCGGAAAAGGTTTTTAAAATTGATGCTTTTCTAGAAAAAGCTACTGCTGAAAACCCAGCATTAGTTGATTATAAAATATTAGCTGTTAAAAAACTTTACTTTGGTGAAGTAAAATTAGCCGACCCATTTTTTGACAGTTTTCGAGAAGACTATCAGTTTCCTCCTTTTGATGGATGGTTCAATAAAAAGTCAGATGAAATTTCATATGTATGTTTTCAAAATGATGTTTTATCTGCATTCCTTTTTATAAAGATTGAAGACGAAGGCGAGCCATATTCAGATATAACCCCTCCTTTTGAAAAAAAGAGGCGCCTTAAAATTGGAACCTTCAAAGTAACAAGTAATGGTTTTAAAATTGGTGAACGATTTTTAAAAATAATTTTTGACAATGCTCTAAAACAAAAGGTAACTGAAATTTATGTTACAATTTTTGACAAAAGACCTGAGCAAGAAAGGCTAATTGCTTTACTCGAAGAATGGGGCTTTAAATATCACGGGATAAAGGCAACAAAAAACGGAGACGAAAAAGTATATGTAAAAGACTTTAACAGGAATGCTCCTGTTAATATTGATTCACCCAAATTAACCTATCCATTTGTTTCAAAGGAAAGTGATGTTTACATCGTTCCGATTTACCAAGCTTATCACACCGAACTTTTACCTGATTCATACTTGCGAACAGAATCGCCTAAAGATTTTGTAGAGAATGAGCCTCATAGAAACGCATTAAGTAAAGTATACATTTCACGTTCTATCGAAAGGAACTTAAAAAGTGGTGACCGAATTGTATTCTATAGAACAGGTGACCCAGGTAATGCAATCCATACAGGCGTTGTAACTACAGTTGGTATTGTTGAAACCCTAATCACCGACATTAAAGACGAAGCCACTTTTTTAGCATTATGCAGAAAACGAAGTGTTTTCTCTGATGAAGAATTAAAGAAACACTGGAACTATAATCCTTACAATAAGCCCGCTCACCTTGTTAGCCGGCCTTTTATTGTAAATTTCTTATATGCTTTTTCTTACCCTAAAAGACCGAATTTAAAATGGCTAAATGAGAATGGGGTAATTCCAAATATTCTTGATATGCCAAGAGGATTTCGTAAAATCACACAACAAGATTTTATAAACATAGCAAATTATTCATTCAATCAATGAGAGTATTACTATCCATAAAACCCGAATATGCCTTCAAAATATTTGACGGGACAAAAAGATTTGAATTCCGTAAGGTAATCTTCAAAAACCCCAATATTAAAACCGTTGTTGTATATGCATCTTCGCCTGTTCAACAAGTTATTGGAGAATTTGAAATTGACGACATATTAAGTTTCGACCCAAAAGCTATTTGGAAAATGACGAAAAAGCATTCAGGAATTACAGAAGCCTTTTTTTATGAGTATTTCGCTGACAGAGAAATTGCTCATGCCATAAAAATTAAAAAGACAAAAAAATATAGAAAACCATTGTCAATTAAAGACGACTTTAATGTAGTTCCACCTCAATCCTATGTATACCTGTAACGACAATGGACAGAAAGCACATACTCCTAACAGCACCTACAAGAAATTGGCGGTTCAGTGGTTAAATGAACATTTGTTCTTGGTATTAAGTTCAGTGGTGGCAGACAGTTTTCGTCTCCGAAATCGCCAACTTCTTAAACGCACAAAACGTTACAGGCAAGCTTAGTACGACCAACAACCCGACAATAAACGTACAGAAAAGGAGGACGAAAAAGCAAAGGCTTCGCAAAACTAGAAAAAGTGCCAGCCAACCTACAGAGCCAAGTCTTTTGCAATCAAACGGGTAACCGGAATCAGGAGAACAATTGTTTCCAATTTTTAACGGCCCATCTAGCTGCAAAAACAAGTGGCATTAAATGAGCGCCCTAAACCGGACGATAAAACTGAACCTCTCCTTTTTTTAATCCAAAAAGTGACGGCTGCCTGTAGATTTCTGGCAAAATGTTTAGCCTGAGCTGAAACACCCGTGCAAATTATTATATTTATGCTACAAAGCGCTAACAAACGCTTGTAATTGACTACAATTAATTAGAAATGGGAATTTGCGTGTATGCTATAAGTTAGTTATGTGTAACCTTATGACGACAACGAAACAGACACATCAGAAATATAAAATGTTAATCCCTGTTTTGGTTTTGACAGGACTTTGTGCATTAACAGTTGTAACACTTATTCGTGGGACAGTTGAAATGAATGGAGTAGATTACGACTTTATGTTGACTGAAAAACATTATGGTGCTTTTATAGCTGTGATAGTAAATCTTATTACTTTCTTCGCATTCAGACAATATTTCAAATATGTTTTCGGAGCGACACTTTTACTCGGACTGTTTTGCATAATAAATTTTACACCTTTAGACAGCAAATGGACTTTTGGAATTGGAAGCCTAAAAATTGGTTTTCAGCCGACAGCTTTTCTTGTTGGACTTTTGACCCTTGCTTTAAATTTCAAAACCATAAAATTAGCCCTTGACAACAATAATGGTGAAGTATCAGAACAAAATTTACAGGACAACCAAAACCGTTTCAATAAGGACGTTGAAAAATTCAAACAAAAGTATTTAAGCTATTCATCGGACGACTTGACACAACTTATTGCTGACAAGAGATACACAGCTTCAGCATTAGAAGCGGCACGACAAATCCTTAACGACAGACAAGTAAACAACCAATGACAGAAAAAAAGGCTACACATAACAGCACATTTGCAATAGGCGGGGTTTCGTGCTCCGCAGACAGTTTTGTGGTAGCCGAAAGTTCAGTGCTCCGCATCAACATTTGTGGTGAAAATCCCGCCCATCGCAAATCTGCAAAACGATGCATGCAGTTGGTCGGTTTTATTTTGTCATCGTAAATTCTTTCAAGAACATCCTCATTGATATCGAGCCGAATGTCATTGTCGTAGGTGTCTCTATGAAAAAACGAATTGTCTGTGAGAATGATGTTTTTCTCGTCGTCAGTAACTTTATCTATAACGTTTTTCGTTACTCGACTTTTTTTGCCAAGTCAATTTACGCACTTGCCTGCAGTTGTGCAAGCCTGCGCAACGGCAAGCAGGTTTGAGCGCAAACCGCAAAAAATGAAGTTGGCACCCTGTTATAAGTATGTGCGCTCACACACTGGGAGGTTCGTGCGTGGATGTAAGGCGGAGAGGCTAAATGTCGAAGTCGCTTGTATAAAGATATGTTAAAAATAGCGGGGTTAAAAGCTATATTTTGACAGATAGCGGTCAATATTGTCGGATAACTCTCCTGCTATCATGGTTTACACTAAGTGATAACATAAGATGCCTTTACTTTAGCCCCTGAAGTTCACTTTTATTTAACTGGCGTTATTGTTTCCGGTTAAACTGGCGTCCCTGGACAAGGTATGCGTCTTTGTTATCAACAAAAAAACACATTCTACAAATTGTAGCATTGCTTTTTACATGATCGTGTTAATTTTGAAGGTATGAACTTGCCGAAAATTACTTTAAGCATAGTCCTTCACAGGGATGCACGTGTAATGCGACTGGATTTCGTAAAAAACGAAAGGCTACTGCAATTATTGCGAACATATAAAACATTGCGCTGGAGTCAGAGTATGAATTGCTGGTATTTGCCCTATTCTCCAACGCTAAGACAGGACCTGTTTGACTTATTGAAAGAGCAGGCTTTTTTAGATTATAGCGCACTAAGTTCTCAAACTGTTGAGATATTTCCTGCCAATAAACATAACCCAAAAAACAGTGAGAATTTAACAAAACTTTCTGAAGAGGCCCGATTAAAACTAAATGAGTTTAGAAACTGGATGCGTTCGCGCCGATACAGCGAAAGCACGGTGAGGACCTATTGTGATGCTTTAGGTGTTTTTTTACGGTTTTGCGCCGAAAAACCGATAAGCGGGATAAAAAATGAAGATGTGATCAGGTTTAACAATGAATATATACTCCGGCAAAATCTGTCTGCTTCGTACCAGAACCAGGTGGTGAATGCTATTAAATTATTTTTCAGAACCGTTGAGAACAGGTTGTTAGAACCCGAACTGGTTCATCGTCCAAAAATGGAGCATAAGCTCCCTAATGTGTTGAGTAAGAAAGAAGTAAAAATAATCCTGGAAGCTCATGTCAATATAAAACACAAAGCTATGCTTAGTTTAATATATAGTTGCGGTTTACGGAGAAGCGAATTATTGGATTTGAAATTAAACAATATTGATTCAGCACGCAGCCTTGTGATCATAAAACAGGCAAAAGGCAGGAAGGACAGGATCGTACCGTTATCGCCCAAAATAGTAGCCCTGCTCCGCACATACTACGTGCAATTCAAGCCAAAACTATGGCTTTTTGAAGGACAGATTGCGGGCGAAGCCTATTCGGAAAAGAGCCTGCAAAATGTGTTGAGCCAGGCTCTGGAAAAAGCGGGGATAGACAAACCTGTGACCTTGCATTGGCTACGCCACAGTTATGCCACACATTTGCTGGAATCGGGTACTGATTTGCGCTACATACAGGAATTGCTAGGACATAGCAGTAGCCGCACCACCGAAATATATACGCATGTTAGCACTAAAAGCCTGCAACAAATAAGAAGCCCTTTTGATGATCTGTAAGTTTTGCATACTTTTATTAGAAAATAGGACCCATAAAAATGAGACCTATACAGCAGAAATGTGTTGTATAGGTCTCACAGAGTGGGTCCTATAAGTAAGTTAGGCGTAATTTTAACAGACATCACAACAGACAGACAAAATGATAAAAGTAGAATATTTACTTCCATTCAACACAGAGGACGGACAATGTAAAAATGTTAATGCATTTAATTCTTTGCTGACATCGAATGCCGACTTTAGTGCGACCAAAACTAAAATCAAATTCAAAAATTCTGAATATGGTTACAAAGTTGAAATGACAGAAATCAAGGACAAAAATTGTTCAGTATTTCACGTTGTTTTTGACGCTACTAAACTGACAGAAAAATTCAGGGAAATGTTACGGGTATTTAGAAAAACCGTAAATCCGCATATTCAAGACAATATGCAAGTCATTTGGGACGGAGTTTCTTATGAATGGAGTAAAGAACTCTATCCATTAATTTATGAGGTAGAAAATACGATGCGAAAATTGATAAGTAAATTCATGCTTATCAAATTAGGCATAGGTTGGCATAAATCCTCTGTTCCAAAGGACGTAGAGAAGTCAATCAAAAACCCTACATACAAACCATCACACGGAATCCTTTATGAAGTAGATTTTATTCAGCTATCTAATTTTTTATTTGAGCCATATCCACTAAAGGAAATTTCAAAGCTTCCGAACGTGTTGACAGAAATAATAAAAAACGGCTTAACAGAAAAGAAAAAAGAAGAAATTAAAGATTACATCCCGACAAGTAATTGGGATAGATACTTTTCAGAATTAGTAGAATGTGAATCTGAAGAATTAAAAAAGAAATGGGAGAAACTTTACGACATAAGAATCAAAATTGCTCATAACAAATCAATGACAATTGATGATGTCAACAACGCAAAAGAATTACATAAAACAACAAGTGAAATCTTAAACAAAGCATTGAATAAGGTTGGTAGCATTGAAATTCCAGAAAGTGAAAAGGAATCTGTGTCACTTCATACTATAGCGACAGTAAGCGAACCGACAAAAGAATATATCAGTAAATATTTTACGTTTAATGACGGTCTTAATAATGTAATTCTGAATAATTCCGACAAGTTTTCGTTTAATATAAACACTAATAGTCCAATTTCTTCCTTACTCAAATCTTCTGAATCGGGGAACATTATTTTTTCAGACAATCTAAAAAGTAACCTCTTTACAATTGAAGACCAAAAGAACAGTATTTTAAGTGGATATATTCCATCTAACACAATTGTTCTTAAAAACTCTGACCATATTTTCAAAGACACTGCTTCGGAATTTATAACTTCTTTCAAACTTAAAGACGACTCATCACATTTTGTAAACTTGTTTCCTAAATCGGACAAAGATGACGACAAATAAAAAAACTACGCCTAACAGCACCTACAAGAAATTGGCGGTTCAGTGGTTAAATGAAGCTTTGTGCTTCGTATCAAGTGCAGTGGTGGCAGACAGTTTTCGTCTCCGAAATCGCCAACTTCTTGTAGCTGCAAACCGTTAGTGGCAAGCGCAAACAGACATTATGAAAAAAGTAATAACATACACCTCGACAATTTTTCTTCTCATAAATCTACTGAGCTGTGGAATCTCCCAAGACCAATATGACGCTCTTAAATCTGAAAACGAAGCTTTAAAGAAACAAATTGACGAATTAAAGTATGGGGCAGACCGGTTGCTGACTCAGGCACAATCAAATATTAACAGCAAGGACTTCGCTTCTGCAAAAACTGCCGTCGAGCAACTTATTAGCAGACACGAAGGGACTTCGCAAGCGAAAGAGGCCGAAAAACTTATGGTGACTATTGAAAAGCACTTAAATGAGCAAAGAATCGCCAAAGAAAAAGAAACCGAAAAGGAAAAAAAGTTAGCAAAAGAAAAACTTGCTAACGTGACAAAAAAGCTTAGGTCAAGTTATGACGACATAAAAGGCATAACATGGTATCGCGACAAAGGGACACCCGAATACACAAACTATACGAGTTTCCATCTTTATATGGGTAAAGAAAAATACGGTAAGCCTTGGTTACGTTTCAGAATTCAGTATTCTGCCGACGACTGGCTATTCATCGAAAGTTTCGTGATAAAAACTGCTTACGGTTCTTATACTATAGACACAAAATATGGTGAAGTTGAACGAGACAACGGCTCTGGAGGAATTTGGGAATGGTATGATATTCCGCTTGACAATAAAACGTATCAAATTGTAAAAAGTGTAATTGACTCAAAAGATGTAAAGCTCAGACATGTTGGTAAGCAGTATCATAAGGACAGGACAATTAGTGAAAAAGAGAAGCAAGGACTTCAAAACATTTTAGACGCGTATTTTGCTCTTGGTGGAACTGCGGACTTTTAATGCGCCAGCCACTAACAGCACCTACAACTTATACCGCACATTTCGGCTTGTAATATCGGTCGGACTTCCTTACATTTAATTGCACGGACGGCGGCACAAGTTTTAGCTGCAATACGTTAGTGGCAAGCGCGACAATGAAAACACTATTCATAGCAACAATAATACTATTTGTGTCTTGCGGACGCAAAACGCCTCCTTCGTTTCAGTGTATTGACCTTACGTATAGCAACGGCTGGACTAAATTAATATCCGTATATATTGACTCGAGTAAAAATATGAAATTCCGAATTGACGAGCATCTAAAAGGAGTTAATTACTACGAGAGGACTCTTGCCGACAGCTCTTTCAATAAACTTTCCTTGCTTGCAAAAAAAGCGCTAGAAACAAGGCATGAGAGCATAATAAATTCACCAGCTCTCGACGGTGGAGGTTATACCTTAATCTTAAAATCTAAGAACAACAAAATTAGTTCGACCATTTATTGTGCTGGGACGTGTTATAAGCCGCTTGACTCCCTAGTTTTTGAAATATTAAAACTCGTAGACGCTGAAAAACATATTTCTTCGGACACGTCGTTCAAATATAAAAGTTACGACAAGTTTGGACCTCCGCCACCTCCACTGAAAGAAATGGTAAAATTTGTACCTCCAATAATTAATGACGACCAAAATGACACCGCCAGCCACTAACAGCAGCTCAGGCGCCAGCGGACGACCGTACATGCATTTGCAAAATATTTTGCCTCCTTCGCGGACCGTTTTAGTTTTGCAAATGCTTGGTTTATTTTTAACTTCACGTTGGACATCGGAGCTTGTAACAGTCGTCAACATTTGAGGACGGGCCGGCGCCAGCCCCGATTCCGTTAGCTGCAACTGTATACAATGGGTAACCACGACGATAGACTAAAGGACATAGGAAAATTTGCAGTTCCTCCTAAAGGAACCAAGGCTTTCAAAGACTTCTCTGAGAACTACGAAAAAAGACATCTTGACAATCCAGAATTTACGAAATATGTGAAAGAATCACTGGAGAAAGCCAACGCCATTATTCAGACGCAGAATGAAAACGGTGCTGGTCTACCGATAGACCAGGAGATTCGATACTTTCTTCGGGAATTTAATGGGCGAAACATGCGTGACGGCTTAGATTCGATGCCATCATCCTTCAATGTCATGGAAGCATTCTTCAACTACCGTCCCGAGATCTCAATGTTTGAAATGCTTGAAGAAGAAGACTACCTGTTCAACTTATACGATTTTATTGACTATGTGACCTCTCCCACTTTTGAGGAAAACCCTGACAGTCTGAAAGAAGGACTAGTTGATGATCTAATTTACAACTACAATATTACAAACGGTCTTGATGAAATAACTTTCTCAACTGAAAATGGTGGCGTGTATGTAGTTGGAGGAATTTCGATAGTTAAAAGAGGTAATGAAGTTGTTGTTTTCTTGCTTACAGCCGAGACAAAGCCTGATCCATTATCATCTGATGAACAAGATATCAAGAATTGGGAAATTGCACCCGGAAAGGAAAATCTACTAGAACATGTCGAGGGCGAGCCCCGACAGGTGCTACTTTTTGATCGACCTGATACCTGGAAGACATTAGCCTATTGTAGATATGACCTTGATAAACGCACGATCGATGCGAGATATATTCAGAAAGATGTGGACATCGCATACACAACACTTACAGACGACAAATCTGGATTAGTTAATGTAAAAGGTGACTTTTTGATGGAAGGGCTATCCGAAACTTATGACGAAATGCTTAAGAAGCTGCCGCACTACGAACCGATATTTGAATTAGCTGCCAAATGCCTTTACCTACCTTTGTATTTTGAAACATATAATGACAATCTTACAGAAGAAGAGCATCAAACACGAATAGGTGCTCAGAAACAAAGAAAAGCGGTTTTCAAAAAAGATCGTTTAGTTCCTCACAGTATGATTATTCGAAATAAAACGGTTTGGCGCCTAGATCGTAAAGTAAAAAACGGACCAGACACTGTGTATTTCGGAGATAACGACTTCAAACTTGAGCGAGATGGGTTCTGGCGGAAAATTGACTATAGTTCACAAGGAAAAGACAAAAACGGCAACCCAATTCAAGGTAGGACATGGGTTGAAAGAACTCAATCTTGGTACGAAAAAGAGAAGCAAACTCTTACTATGACAATTTTGAATCAAGATAGAAGTAAATTCCATGGCGGTGCAGCGGGATCGATATATTTGATGAGAAATGCTTCCCATCCAATTGACGTTTTCAAAATAGGATTGACTACTCGAGACTCAAAATCACGAGCTAAAGAGTTATCTGCCACGACAGGCTCTGTAGACAAATTTTTAGTGGCAAATGAATGGGGAGTATCCGACTGCGCTTTGGCTGAAAAGCTAATACACTCTAAACTTGAAAGTCATAGAGTTAACGATGGTCGCGAATTCTTTAAAGTAGATTACAAGTTTGCGTTGGAGACAATCACCAAAATTGTCGACGAGATTAATAGAAACAGCAGCAGCTAACAGCAAGCAAGCCTAATGGCGGCGGACGTACAAGCTTGCCTTGCGTTTATGGTGCGCTTCGCGCTTTTTATAGTTTGCAAGGCAAAAAAACATTTGTACTTTTATATAAACATTTTTACAGGCAGACACATTTGTGTTTCAAACGCCACTAGGCCTGCTTGCAAAACGTTAGTGGGCATAGCCGCGGACAGACAACCAATGAAAAAATTCTTCTTCATAACTACCATTCTTTTGCTGTTCGGACTTGGACCTTTAGGTTTTTTAGCTGTCCTCGACACAAGTGTAAGTTTAAAATACGAAGTTGACGAGCCGCGTTACGTAGGACTCGAAAAAAACAATGATCTGACGATTCTTGAGACTAAGTTAAACCAGCAACTATACTTTTACTGGACGATAACAGCTTTAGCGCCTTTGATAGCAATCGCACTTCTTATTAACAAAAGCAGACGGGCAAAACGACAAATCGTTGATGACACAACTGAATATGAATAAAATTAATTTATATATCGGCGTGACAATTGGACTCGTTTTGACAGCATCCCTTGTAACTTACTACATAACAAGTTTGACGTCCGACCAAAATAAAGTAAAAGGCTACACTGTGACAACTTATGCTCCTCCGACCTGCACGGATCCAGACTATCTAAATAAATTGCGGGCATACCAGACGTTTTCGTTAACGTCCGACACAACAACAAACGACCAGACAATTGACTCAATGCGTTCTTATCTAAACAACTTAAAAAAATCTGGGGACAGTTTAAAGGGTGTTCATGTCATCATGACAAATGACATGCCATACAAATATTATTTAAAATCGGTTGAAGTTTTCAATGAACTTCCTCCTCGACTTTTTTATACTGTTGCAAATAATTTCTATGCAATTAGTACTAGTAAATATTGGCAAGTAAATGATTCAATTTATAAATTAAACGCTAGTTATGACGGACTTGAAATAATTGAAATTGGCGGACACTAAAATACTGTGTGGCGGCTACGACCCACTAACAGCAAGCAAGTTCCATGGCCGGCATTTTGAATTTTAAAATATCGCTGGACATTTGTAAATTTATAACATTACGGACGCGGCCCCGGAAACCTGCTTGCGATCCGTTAGGTGCAATGCTACGACGACAACCATGAGAAAATTAATTATAATATTCACGACAATTATCTTCCTTTCTTGCTCTACGCAGACAGACACAAATACACCTTCAACGACAAGTACCAATAAAACTGTGGCGACTCCCAACTTCGACGTAGCTTTAAATTTCATTAATGACTACGTTGACTTTTGTAATTCGACTACTGCACAAACAAATGACACGAATTGGGTTAGAAATCATCCTTTGCTGACCGACAATTTTAAAAAGACATATTACGACCTAATTAACAAAGCTCGCAAGGACGATCCCGAGTTAGGTTTAGGTTTTGACCCAATCTTTGACGCGCAAGATTTTCCTGACAAAGGTTTCGTAGTAGCTTCTGCGGACACTGCTTCGGGCATTCTGACAGTTAAAGGTAAAGACTGGGCAGACTTTATTCTAACTCTAAAAGTTGTTGACCAAGACGGTAAATATTTAGTGGACGGTTCAGGTGTTATTAATATTTCTGACGACAAAAGAGCAAGAAAATAAATCGACTTGACACAATGGACAAAAGCACAGCACCTAACAGCGGCTAAGCACCATTTTTTTGCGCAGTAACGGTCAAATGCATAACTTGGACTTAGCAAAAAACGGATGCCTAGCCGCAGAACGTTGTGGGTAATTTTTCTTGGACAATGAAGCAGAAGATTAAAGTTATAAATGTTAGCAAGACGGACGAATTCGAAGGAACAGTGACGTTTGAAATTAACGGGCGACAGTATGACGCTTTCTTTTGGGGAGACATTTTCTTACTTGGTGAGGAATTGAGTGTGACGTTGACTCAGTTAGAATATCCTCTTAAATGGGAAACAATCTTTGGAGAGAACAAAGGACGAGAAACAAAGATTGAGAAATCACAGACTAAGCATGGGACTTATTATTGTTACGGGACAATTCAATCAGTGAAGCCAGTCATTGCGGACTTTGGCGACTTTCAACTTGACTTAGGGGACTGGACGAATGACGAGAAGGTTATAGGCGAATACATTTACTGGACAATTGACAGGTTAGATATTGAAAGAGCGTGAAAGAAAAACTACCCACAACAAAATGTATGTGCCATTGTGGGGCTTGGTTTAAATTTTTAGTTTTATCTTCCAAATAACGTTTGGTGTCGTGGGACAATTTACTAATCTTAAACCCACAACGTCAAATACATAAAACGTTAGCAGCTATGGTACAATGACATGAAAACTTTACATTCAATATTAATTACAACGACAGTTTTACTCTTGTTCTCATGCGGACAAAAAGAATCAAGCTCAGTACAGCGAGAAGACAAAAGTAAACCGAAAGCTAATATTCCGACCTTAAGAGATAATATAATCAGCGAAAAAACTATTGATAAAGCTTATGTAAACATGGATTTGGCAGACCTCAAAAAGGCATATTCAGGTTATCAATTTCAGGACACACCTATTTACTATTTTGGACTTGATGGTGAGGAGAGAGAATTAGTTATCGCAAAGAATAACAAGCCGCTAATGTTCGTTTGGACAAGCTCTGAGAAGAAGGTAAACAGTTTATTTGCCATTTCTAATGAGTTTCATACGGACAACGGCTTAAGACCGGGAATGACAATTAAGCAAATAAAAGAAATATACCCTGAATGTGAAATGGCACAGGACAATATGAGTGGCAATATGGAGTACATCTTTATACCGGATAAAAAAGTGACACTTTGTTTTATGAGTAACCAAAAGACAATAGGAATTTATCATGACTCTGAAGCAGTAACTTTAACGACAAAAATATTTAAAAGCGACACCTTTAGAGTTCAATTTATCGAAACAAGTAGATGACAAGCGGACGAACCACAGCTGCTAACAGCATGTTTGCGCTAACTGCTGGTTCAGTGTAAATTTGAAAGTTCGATATTTTCTTTTAATTTTGTAATAGGTTTGCAGTTCAGTGCTTCGGTATCGCAGCCAGCGCAACACATGCAAATCGTTACCAGTAATGGCGGGACCGACAACCTGACGACAAAATAAATCATGGACATCATAAAAATAGACAGTCCTTTTAACAGAGACGAATTTCTGACGGAGAACATGATCCGACTCAAACTTGTTTACGCACCATTGACAAGACAAACAATTGGTTCGACAATCACAACGACACTTTTTTTAATTATATCAGTATTGTTGTATTTCTCTGAAGGTAAATTCAATCCTTTTATAATCATTACTCTCATTTTCGCCTTCATAACTCTTTTTCTTCTTCATGTATTAGTTTCATCAAAAAATAAATTCAAGACAAAAATACAAGACCTCGCTAAAAAATATGAAGACTTAAAGCTCTTGGGTAAATACGAAATAAGTAATGAGGGCATTGATTATTCAGACAACGAAAAGACCATGAACCTCAAATGGACGGTATTCAAACATTTCGTTATCTATAAAGACTATCTAATTATTTCAGTAGGTGAAAACGTTGAGAACTCATTCTTCTTCTCTAAACATGAAATGCCAGCAGACACTTTTGAATCTTTATTATCCCTAGTAAAAAGTAAATTGCCTCAAAGGACAATAAAATAATACGCACCTGTGTGCCCGCCACAACTGGTAACAGCAACTAATGGCCATTGGACGGATTCGGGTCATCGCCGCGCGCTATTAACAAAGTCGCTTCGCGAATTTTAATTTGCGGCGGCTAAAAAACTTGGGTATCTTTAAATAACCTTTTGTCGATTAAGAAAGTTGAATGTTCCAAAAGCCCAACGGCCATTAGTCGCAAAACGTTACAGGCAAGCGTATTACGACCAACGACCCGACAATAAACGTACAGAAAAGGAGGACGAAAAAGCCAAGGCTTCGCAAAACCAGAAAAAGTGCCAGCCAACCCACAAAGCCAAATCTTTTGCACGCAAACGGGTAAACGGAATTAAAGTAACTATTATTTCTAAATTTTACCGGCTCATCCAATTGTAAAAACAAGTGGCATTAAATGAGCGCCCTAAACCGGTCGATAAAACCGAACCCCTCCTTTTTTAATCCAAAAAGGGCGGCTTCCCCTAGATTTCAAACAAAATGTTTAGCCTGAGCTTAAACACAGGTGCAAATTATTATATTTATGCTACAAAGCGCTAACAAACGCTTGTAATTGACTACAATTAATTAGAAATGGGAATTTGCGTGTATGCTATAAGTTAGTTAGGCGTAAGTTCCCCGGCGGACAGACTGTATGGACAAAAGACTAAAATTATTACTTCTGGGCAGCATCGTAACCACTGTGTTGTATCTTTCTTTTAAACTTCCTGCGGACGAAGAGAAAGAAATTGAAAGTTTTGGTGAGAAGGCAATCGGTACTTTGTCGAATCACGGACTTAAAACAATCGAAATTAGCTATGACTACAAGGCAGAAAATTATGTTTATACCAGATCAATCCCATATAGCGACTTGGTTGAAGGGGAACAATATGAAATAACGGTATCCAAAAAAGATCCATCAAGAATTATCGTTCATATGGATAAACCCTACCTAGACACTGTTACGTTTAAATTTATTGAAATCAACCCTTCTAAAGTCGCCAGTATTTTCGTAGACGACACGGAACTTGAATTTAAGTACACTGTTGACGGAAAAAGTTTTCGTAGAATTCAGAAATATGTACATGAGGACAGTGTCCCAAAAAACTTTCAAAATCTTGTTGTTAAATACCGGTCAGACAGACCTGAAATCGGATACCTATTTTCTAAATAGAGACGGACGAACCTACGCCTAACACGGGGCCATAGCGCCAGCCGGACGAGAGGCAGCTTCTCAGCATGCAAACGCTGTAAAAATTAAGGCGCGCTTCGCTCAGGGACATTGTGGCGCGTTTGCGTATTTTATTTAACTTCACAGTGGACATCGGGACATTTAAAAACTGGCGGCATTTGGAGACGCGGCCGGAGCAAGCCCCGAATCCGTTACCACCAATAGGGCCGACTAACTTCATTGACAACTTCATGGTGGACAAAATATTTCGCTTCGACAAACGATATCTTCCCAGTTAATTCAATAAATAATTTATACCTTTAATACATGACAAAATTATTTTTCATTATTTGCAGCGCACTTCTGCCAATTTTTTTCACTGCTCAAAATGCACCTAGTAAAAACACTTACGACATTTACGCACTAAAGTTTGGTGAACGTATTAATTACGTTCGAATGGAAGATGAGGCAGTTGGAGACAATACGGGTGATAGTACAAAAGTATTCTATATGTATTGGTTACTAAAAGGCCATGATAATGGTAAGATTATTTTAGTAGATGCCGGTTTTACTGATGATGCAGGAGTTGATCCAAAAGAAATTACATTTACTTCACCCGAGAAATTATTGGCAGGCGTGAATGTTAAACCTGAGGAGGTCACTGATATTATTATTACTCATCCCCACTGGGATCATATTGGAGGAATTGATCTTTATCCACAGGCTATGGTATGGATGCAGGAAGAAGACTATAATGACTTTGTGAAAAAAAGGAAGGATCCAGAAGCCATCGGTTTTAATAAAAAAGATATTCAAAAAGTACTCGACAGAAAAGCGAAAGGTAGCATCACGCTTTTAAAGGGTCTGCCTGATCAGGTAATCCTTCCCGCTGTAACAGTGTTTATCTCAGGATCAAAACACACGGCTGGATCACAATATGTGATGGCCAATAACGAAAAAAAACAGACCGTATTCATTGTCTCAGACAATTGCAAGTATTACCGCAACATAAACAAGCTGTTATCCAGCCCAGCAACCAGCGATCAAAAAGCATATATCAGTAACTTAAGAAAACTGAAACGACTACAGGGTGATACATATTTTCTTATTCCGGGACATGACCCTTTGGTTTTTACAGAATTTAAAACGGTAGCCAAAGATGTGGTGTTGATAAAGAAATGAGTAACAATTTAAATTTTTATAGTTATCCAATATTAAAAATTACCTCCAACAAAGCATTTATCGGTGGACACGTAACCAGCAACTTTATCTGGGTGCGCCCCTACTGGTGGTAACAGCAACTAATGGCCATTGGGCGGAATCGGGTCATCGCCGCGCGCTATTAACAAGGTCGCTTCGCGAATTTTTATTTGCGGCGGCTAATAAACATTGGTATCTTTAAATAACCTTTTGTCGGTTAAGAAAGTTGATGCTTCGAAAGCCCAACGGCCATTAGTCGCAAAACGTTATAGCCAATACTAAATGAAGACCTCAATATTTATATTATTTGTATTCTTTGGACCATTCGGTTTATTATGCCAAATCGCAGATAACCCTTTTTCGCCAAGGACAAAGAGATTTGAAGAAAATTTAATTGCCAATAAAGTAAAAAAAGAAACCATGTTTGTTCATAAAGTAAAATCAAACGGTAAGGTTCGAAGAAAGGGCACATTAAGAAATGAAACAATATACAATATCCAGGGGAAATCCTTAAGAAGCAGTACCTATTTCCCTGATATGACTTTAATTAATATAAGTGAATATGATGAGAATGGAAATTTTATCAAATTGGTTAGTTATGACGGGTCGGGGAAAGTAAGAACATATTTCATTAATGAGCTCGATGAAAATGGCAAACTACTTAGAACTATATACTTCAAGCCGGACGGGACTATGAGTTCGGTTAAAGAAGAAAATAAAAAGACAGAGGGTAAATTCACAATTAATTATAACAACAAGGGCGAGGTAATTTCAAAGACCGAAAATACTTATGATTCTCTTCAGAGACTATATATCAGTAGATTGTTATCTCCCACGGACGAGCTAAAGTATGAAAACAAGTTTTTAATGAATGGTAATTCTCAGGTTATCGAATTAAGAGTAATTGATAATATTCAAAACAAGAAATTTATCGAAAAATATACTTATGACGAACATGGTAATATAATTGAATTAATTAAGACAGACAATGATGGGAATCCAATTTCCAAGTTTGAAAATCAGTACAACTCGAAAAACCTAAAAATTGAAAGCACCTGGTTCGAGCCCATTAAAACTAAGAAACAAGTTTCAAGATACATTTACGAGTTCTATTAAAAGTACTGGCTATAACACGGGGCAGTGGCGCCAGCCGGACAACTTTTTATGCATTTGCAAATAATATTGCCTGCTTCGCGGACCGTTTTAGTTTTGCAAATGCTTGGTTTATTTTTAACTTCACGTTGGACATCGGAGCTTGTAACAGTCGTCAACATTTGAGGACGGGCCGGCGCCAGCCCCGAGTCCGTTATAGCCAATGCTTAAGGACAGCTGACACACATTTAGCATTTTTGCTTTTGGCCGACACTCAAACCTACCCTCTCAAAAGCAAAAGAGCTAAATCTTCCTTCCCGCCCGACAGATCTGGTATTTAACTCCAGAAAACTCAATAAAATGTTGAAATGTATGCTAAAAAATACTACATTCTATAGCAGCCAACACGCTAAAATAATTGCATTTTTGTATAAAGACCAAGTTCAAAATATTCTTGAATTATATAAAACATATTAATACTATTTTACGACCTAAAGTAACGGAAAAAGCCCTTGTTTTAGACCTTTTTGCCGGTTGCGGCGGACTTTCATTAGGTTTTGAATCCGTTGGCTTTGAGACGATAGGTTTTGAAATGAATGCTCAAGCTGCTGAAACTTATAAAAAGAATTTGAATGGCGACTGTCATGCGATTAAACTTGACTTATCTTTTGATTATCCTCAAGCGGACATCGTTATTGGAGGACCACCTTGCCAACCTTTTAGTGTTGGCGGACATCAGAAAGGAATGAAAGATGCCAGAGACGGTTTTCCTATTTTCATTGATGCCGTTAGGAAGTTACAACCAAAAGTTTTTTTATTTGAAAATGTTCGCGGTCTATTATATACAAACAAATGGTATTTTGATTTAATCCTTCAGGAATTAACACAATTGGGTTACATGATAGATTACAAATTACTCAATGCAGTTAATCATGGAGTTCCTCAGAATAGAGAACGTTTATTTGTTGTAGGACATCGATCAAGTTTTACTTTTCCCAAAATTCAACCTAATAAAGTTACAGTTGGTGAGGCAATTGGTGACATAATGCATACAACCCCTCCAGAGAGCAAATTTTTCACTGCATCAATGGATACTTATGTTGCAAAATATGAAAAAGCATCTTCATGTATTAATCCTAGAGACTTATATCCAGATAAACCTGCTCGTACATTGACTTGTAGAAATCTCGCAGGTGCAACTGGAGACATGCAGAGAGTAAAACTAAAGGACGGAAGGCGAAGGAGATTGTTACACAACGAAGCTGCACGCTTACAAAGTTTTCCTGACTGGTATGAATTTATTGGTAATGAAACACAAAGATATAATCAAATTGGAAACGCAGTTCCACCTCTTCTAGCATATCAAATGGCTTTAGCTTTAAAAGAATGTTATAAAAAAGAAGATCTATATACAGTTGACGAAATCATAGAAAACAATTTGCAGCCAAATCAAGTGCTAACACTTTTTTAAATATGAAGAATTACATTAGTAAAAGCACTAAACCAAAAACTGTACAGAAAATAATAAACGAAGCGCTCGATATTTTAGAAAGTGTTGGAGTACCAATGAATGATAAAACAGAAAGAAGTTTGGAGCGTATGGCCGTTTGCTTTCTTGCTGTCTCCGGTGTTACAAAAGATTGGAGTAAAGCCAAAGAAAATGCAAACCTAAAATCAAGGGACATTATCAGTATTGTAAATAAAAATTTCGATGAGAATATATCTCCTGGTTCATACGACGATATAAGAAGAAAAGATTTAAAACTTCTCGTTCTTGCAGATATTGTAATTAATAGCGGCGTGAATAAAGGTTCCGCAACAAATGACCCAACCAGAGGCTATGCTTTGCATCCCGATTTTAAAAGCCTTGTCGTAAAATACAAAACTTCTGATTGGGAAAAAGCTTTAAAAGCTTTCAATAAAAATAAGCCTTCGTTAGCGGACATCCTTGCTAGAAAAAGAGACATCGAAAAAATTCCAGTGAAACTACCTAATGGTAAGCCTCTTGAACTTTCACTTGGCGAACATAATGTTTTACAAAAAGCAATTATCGAAGAGTTTTTACCTCGCTTCGGTAGTGACTGTATCGTTTTATACATTGGTGACACGTCTAATAAAACTTTACATATTGAATTAGAAGAATTAAAAAAATTAAAATTCTTTGAACTTTCTCATGACGAACTACCAGACATTATTGCTTATAGCAAAAAGAACAATTGGCTTTACTTAATTGAAGCTGTTCATAGTTCAGGACCAATGAGCGAAACAAGAGTATTTGAACTAAAGAAAATGCTCAAGGAGTGTAAGCCGAATTAATATTTGTTACCAGTTTTTTGACGAGGTCTTCTTTCAGAAAATGGATACTTGATGTTGCTTGGGAGACGGAAGTTTGGATTGCCGACAATCCTGATCACTTAATTCATTTCAACGGACACAAATTTTTAGGACCTGCTTAATTTTACAAGCACTTTTCCATTTTTGCAGACAACATTATTCGAAACAAAAATGTAAAAAAGCTTGTAAAGCCCACGGACAGAAAAAAGCGCTGCCTATGACAACAAGCAAGCACCATTTTTTGCGTGTTAGCGCTCAAACCTGCTTGCCGTTGCGCAGGCTTGCACAACTGCGGGCAAGCGCGTAACTTGGACTTAGCAAAAAACGGCTGCCTGCTTGCAATCCGTTACAGGTAAGCGTAGGACGACCAACAGCCCGACAATAAACGTACGAAAAGGAGGACGAAAAAGCTAAGGCTTCGCAAAATTAGAAAAAGTGCCAGCCAACCTACCAAGCCAAATCTTTTGCACTCAAACAGGTAAACGGAATTAAAATAACAACTATTTCTAAATTTTACCAGCCTATCCAGCTGTAAAAACAAGTGGCATTAAATGACCACCCTAAACCGGACGATAAAACTGAACCCCTCCTTTTTTAATCCAAAAAGGGCGGCTTCCCCTAGATTTCATAAAAATGTTTAGCCTGAGCTTAAACACAGGTGCAAATTATTATATTTATGGTGGAAAGCGCTAACAACCGCTTGTAATTGAGTACAATGAATTAGAAATGGGAATTTGCGTATGTAGAGTAGTTAGTGGCAACCATAACCGACAGTAACATGCTGACAAAATGGAACAAATGACAGATATAAAAGCTATAATATTTGACTTAGGAAAGGTGGTTTTTGACCTTTCGTTTGAGAGGGTTTTTCAATCGTGGGCAACTTCTTCTGGTGGGCAGTTTGACGACATTAAAAGCAGGTTTATGTTTGACGAACTTTTTGACAAGTTTGAAAGAAATGAAGTTTCACCAGAACAATTCAGGGCGACAGTTTCGCAACGGTTGAACTTAAAAATTACTGACCAAGATTTTGATAAAGGTTGGTGCGACTTGTATCTTGGTGTCTATAACGACATGGACAACTTGTTGGTCGGTTTGAAGCAAAACTATAAACTTATTGGTTTGACAAACACCAATGCAATTCATAACAAAGTTTGGACTGAAAAGTACGCTGACACTTTACAACACTTTGAAAAAATATTTTCTTCCCATGAGTTGGCTACTCGAAAACCAGAAAGGAAAATATTTGAAATCGCGCTTGATCATCTAAAATCGAAACCTGAACAAACACTTTTTCTTGATGATAATTTAGATAACATAAATGGAGCGAAGGAAATCGGTATAAACACAATATTAGTGACATCAAACGCACAAATGATGAAAGACATAAGTCGGCTTACTATAATTAAATGAGAGATAGCTTTGAAAATATGGCGGCCACTAACAGCACCTACTTGCAATTTTTTGCGTGTTAACGCTCAAACCTTCTTGCTGTTGCACAGGCTTGCACAACTGGGGGCAAGTGCGTAACTTGGACTTAGCAAAAAACGGCGCAAGCTTGCCAAACGTTAGGTGTCATTATAAAAAACCGACAGTGATAAACTTTAAATTGAGAGAATTACACAAAATTTTACCATGGGGACAAGAACCCGAATTATCATTACATTGGTTTGCATTGACAGGCGGAGACTTGTGGTTGACTTTCGGAAATGACACAATTTATGAATACACGAAAGAAGCTATCGACTATTGGGGAAATAAACCAACACCATACAATGACTATCAGTTATCAAGATTTATTGAAGACTTTACTGACCTTTTTGACAAAATAAGAGAGACAATTCCTGAAGACTTTTACAACCTGACAAAAGATTTAAAGAAGTTTCAATCTGATGCAAAGAAATGGCTCGACCTTAATGATGACGAAGAAGATATAGACAATTTTTTTTATTATGAAAAGTATGACAAACTCGTTTCGTGGACATACCAAAGAACATTTGATTCTGCACACTTAATTGGCGGACCACTCTTATCATTTTTCAGAATTAACAACAAAGTAAGAACTGTTTGGGACACAGAACATATTTTGGAAAATGGTATTAGTTTGTGGACAGCGAAGGACGGAAGTTTTGAAATGGCCTATTCCGATTTTGTAGATAAAATAAAAGCATTTGGTCAATCTTTCTTTGCCGCAATGGATAAACAAGTTGAGTTAGCTGTTGCAAAAGAATGGGGAAATATTAAAATAGACAAGCAAAGATTGGTTGAAGAACACAAAGAAAGAAAAGATGAGTTCTTCTCAACTCTTCTGCAACTTGATCAAGAGCCAACTGACAAAACTAACTGGATAGAAGTAGAACAATTGTTTAACAGAATGACAAACGAAATAAAATAACGAACCGCTAACACGGGTTTGGCAAAAGTGGCGGTTCAGTGCCACGCAAACACAGTTGTGGTGAATCAAAGTTTGGCTCTCCGCATCAATCCCGCCACCTTCGCCAAGCCTGAAACTGTTACAGGCAAGCTTAGTACGACCAACAACCCGAAAATCGACGTACAAAAAGGAGGACGAAAAAGCGAGTGCTTCGCAAAACTAGAAAAAGTGCCTGCCAACCTAAAAGCCAAATCTTTTGCACGCAAATGGGTAAACGGAACTTGGAGAACTATTGTTTCTAAATTTTACCGGCCTATTCAGGTGCAAAAACAAGTGGGATTAAATGAACGCCCTAAACCGAACAAAAAAACCTTAACCCCTCCTTTTTTTAGTCCAAAAAAGGGCGGCTTCCCCTAGATTTCATACAAAATGGTTGGCCCGACAGAAAACACCGGGCAAATTATTATATTTATGCCGGAAAGCCCTAACAAGCGCTTGTAAATGATTACAATGAATTAGAAATGGGAAAGTTACGTATATAGTTATGGCACATGCTAAAATAACACATTATACTATGAAACTGCCATTAATATCATTAACAATTTTATTTTTAATTTCATGCGGACCAGTTGACCCTAATAAAGAAATAGACGAAGGAACTGTAAAGGGAACAAGTTATGAGAACAAAGAGATAGGTTGGCTCATTGAAATTCCAAAAGACTGGAAAATCATTTCCAAAGACAAAATTGAAGCTAATGATGAAAAAGGAAGAAGTGCTATAGAAAAAACTACAGGGCAACAGATTGACACAAAAGCATTGAAACACCTTATTAGTTTTCAGAAAGACCAATTCAATATTTTTGCTTCGACTTCAGAACCTTTCAAAGAAGAATTTCCCGGCGAATATCAGAAGAACAATAAAGCTTTAAATGAAATGATATATAACACATGTAAAGACCAAGGAATTAAGATAGACTCAACATCAGGAGTAGAAACCATTCAAGGACTGGAATTCAATAAATTTTGTACTGCAATCTATGCTCCAGATGGCAAAATAATACTCAATCAGATTTTGTATTCGCGACTTATTAATGGGTATGACTTTGGAGTAAACATTAACTATAACAACGACCAAGACAAAGAAACTATGCTAAAGGCGTTATTAAATTCAAAATTTACTACAAAATAGTACGTGCCTAACACGGGTTTTGCGTGAGGCGGGGTGATCCCGTTTCGTTCCTCACGGGACAGGCTGTGCAAACTTGGAGCTTTGTGCTTCTAATCAACTTAAGTAATAAATTGAAACTTTGTGCTCCGAAACGTTATAAGCAATGCGCCCAAGCTGACGACTAAACATTTCGGCCTGACAAGAACAGTAGCATTCCGGCTGACAATTTTTCGTTCATCTCGTTTCGACATCCAGCCCGACAAGAACAGTAGCATTTCGGTGGACAAATTTTCGTTTATTTTGTATTGACACCCCAACCCGACAAGAGTAGTACCGTTTGCTACTCTTCTACCGTTTACATTAGTGTTTGAGAACCTTTTTATAAAATATCTGATGATGACCTTCCAATATTCTAAGAAAATATATTCCACTTTCAAAATCCTTTAAAACTATCTCGGTATCAATTTTTACTAAAGACGACCAATAGACTATTTGACCCATAGAATTATATATTTCTACTTTTGTGTCTGGTCGTAAATTATTCACTTGAATAACAAAAATCCCACTATTTGGATTGGGATAAATAACCGGGTAAACGTCCTTCTCAATCTCTAGGAGACTTGTGCAAGCATCAACAAATATCGTTACAGATGAATTCTTAGAGCATCCATTTGCATCAATTCCTTTAACTGTATAAGTTGTAGTTATAAACGGAATTACCGGCATTTCTAATCCTGTAAAGCCATTAGACCAATTATATACAACTCCGCCAGAAGCGATCAAGGTCGTTGTTTCACCAGCACAAACTGTATCTACTGAAGCCGATAGACGAATGTTTGGTAGCGGATTTACAAGAAGATTAACGCTTACTGTATCTTGACAGTTATTAGTACTTGATCCAATAACTTGATAAGTAGCGTTTCCGACTGGCGAAACTATAATACTGGAAGTATTTGCGCCAGAATTCCATAAATATGTATTTGCACCCGAGGCGCTTAATGTAGCGCTTTCACCAATACAAATTGGAACATCTCCTGTGACTTGAACCGATGGAGATGGCCAAACATTAATCGTAACAGCGACTATCGAGCCAGAATTTGGACATGTCGCGCTAGGAGTTGTAGCGACGGAATATTGGGTCGTTAAGGTTGGAGAAACCGCAATCACACTACTTGTAGACCCAGTATTCCATGTATATGAAATAGCACCGTTGACCGTCAATGTAGTACTTCCTCCAAGACAAATATTCGTATTTCCTCCGATCATGATGTTACTTGTGTTGATATTTGCAGTCGAAGTAATAAGATTTGGGATTGACCACCAAGTGTATTTCGGTGCTATCGAAAAGCCCAAGTCCACAAAATTGCATCCGGAGCCTAAACAGTTTGGACTGTTGATCACACCGAGATCATTTTGTTGAAATCGAGCAATGTATATCTTTCCATTTGGAGCAAGTTGCATTTCCCCTAAATTACCGGAAGGTACGGTGTATTGGCTTGCAACTATTGCAGAATTTGTCCCTGTGCTGAGATCCCATTGGCTCAAATAATACTGACTGTTGAGATAAATGCTTCCATAAAATTTTGATCCATCAGGAGAAAATTCTACTCCCCATCCTCCAGCGCTGTTAGGCAAAATTAAAGGATTTGAAACTATACCAGTTGAATTGTCAAAGTCATAAAGTTCGTGCTGGCTTCCATTTCCAGAATAACGTAACCCAATTTTGTTTCCAGTAGGCGAAATCTTCATTCGTCCAACTATTTCCCATTGAGCATGAGTTGTGCCTACAGAAGAAATTACAGGCACTGTACTAACACCTGCAGATGTAACAAGATATGATCTAAAATTATTAGAAAGCATTTCATGAATTACTATCCAAAAATCTGCACCATTACTGTGACGCGTTCCAGTGAGTTTTTGCGCGCAGTAACCTGTATATATTGGAGAATTCTTAACTGTTACAGAACCCATGCCCGCTGCAAGGGTCATATCAATGACAGAGTAGTGAAAGCCCGCACTATTAAATTGGCTCCCATCTAACGTAAAAATATAGTATGTATTTGCACTGCCAGGTTCTTTCACGATGAGGCTCGATGTATTAGCGTATATAGACGTAAATAGTCCTGTGCCATTGGCCATAACAGAGTTCGTTTGATCCCAAACAGTATTTCCATTAGAATAGAATAACAAATTTCCGTTGGAGTCTGCGATACTCGATGCTCCCGCAGTAACTGACATAGAACTATTCGGAATCAAAGATGGAGGACTAGTCTGGAAATCAATTGCTGCTCCATGACCAAAAAACCATTTCTTATTTTCGTTTTGAGAAAATAAGTTGATAGAGGAAAGTAAAAAAAGAATCAAGAAATATATTCTGTAAATCATCTCTCATTGGGCTTTAACCAAAGATAGCCATTTAAATCTAAAAATAGTTCTAATTCCCTCATTCATAAATGCCCCTCACGCGTTGACACGTTCTCGTATCTGCGTAACAAGTATTGCTTCGACAGCATCTCGGACAAGCAGACACGCTCAAATACTATGTGTGGGCGCACATACTTATAACAACAAGCAAGCCCCATGCCCGTGCATTTTGCATTTTTAAATCTCGGCGGACATTCGTAATTTTAGCTTTACGAACGCGGGCCGGCGCCAGCCCCGAGTCCGTTATGCGCAACCTATGACGAAAACCTTACTGACAATAATACTTATTCTAAAAAGTGCTCTGACTTTTTCACAGTTAACGGTAGACACGACTCTGTCCGTTGAATATTTGGTCGACAAAATATTAGTAGGTAACGGAATTCGAATGGGCAATATTCAATGTAAAACCGATAAACAGGCAATTGGGTATTTCAAATGTCCAGATAATAAAATCGGCATAAAAAGCGGACTACTTTTAGCATGTGGACAAGCGGCCAATGCTGTTGGGCCAAACAACTCTCCTGGTTCCTCGACATTCTTACGGCAAATCAAAAAGAAAAGAGTGCGCAGAGACAGAGATATGAATAAAATAGCTCACGGTTCAAGGCTTTACGACATATCTATTATTGAGTTTGACTTTATCCCTTTGTATAATAAAGTAGTGTTTGAATATTCCTTTGGCTCCGACGAATACAAAGAATATGTTGGCTCCCAATTCAATGATGTTTTTGGTTTCTTTGTCACTGGACCCGAAATGAAACAAAAAAATGTTGCATTACTTCCTCAAGACAAAAACGCCGTAACTATTAATAATGTTAATCATAAGAAGAATAAAATTCATTTCATTGACAACGATCCATTTCTAAATAATAAACTTTTTAAAAATGTCTCCTTTAAACCTCGCTTAACTTTTTGGCAAAAGCTTTCTTCTTTATTCAGTAAAAAAACTAAACAGGGCGACTCTGTTTTATTCTATACAAAAGCTTTCAAAGGAGGACTTGACGGCACGTTATTAAAAACATTTCAATATGACGGCTTTACAAAAAAAATGAAGGTCGTGTTTTTCGCAACTCCATATGAAAAATACCATATTAAAATTGGCATTGCAGACGCCGGTGATGCTGCATTCGACTCGGGAGTTTTTCTTGAAGAAAAATCGTTTGTATCTTTCACAGACAGTCTTGATCCAAATTATTTAAAAGCAATAAAGAAAAAGTCATATACTAATTTCGATAGTGTGTTTGGCAATTATAAAGTCATTCCTATACTTGAACCCGAAAACTTTGAGGTATTCGAAAACACTATTATTAATTTCGGTTCTGACTCCCACGTTATTCCAGACAGCTGCAAAAAGAAGCTCGATGATTTGGCTGCCATCATGCGCAAAAACCAAAAACTAACTTTTAGTATTACAGGTTACACTGACAACACGGGCAAGGATAAGAAAAATAAAGAGCTTTCGGAAAAGCGTGCTGCGTCAGTTATGTTTTACTTGACTGAACGTGGCGTCGACAGACAGCGTTTAAATTATCTTGGACATTCTGCGGAA
>Ga0209174_10000446_pt1 | contig 31457 bp, 22 predicted proteins | sample JI91814BDNA_FD_187505 | JGI IMG/M metagenome (GOLD analysis project Ga0209174, IMG submission 187505) | Wastewater effluent complex algal communities from Wisconsin, to seasonally profile nutrient transformation and Carbon sequestration -... | ecosystem: Engineered > WWTP > Effluent > Algae...
GAAATGCAACTTGGGATGCGAACAGAAATTGTTCAGGATTCCCAAGATGAAGGGAGTTGAGCCTGCGATGGTCATGGATAGGAACCGCGAAAGTTGCGAAAGAAGCGAAAAAGAAAAGAGGATTTCTGGTGGCGTATTTTCGCGGTTCCCTTTCGGCGAGATCGGGTGATTCGCTCGAAATGCAACTTGGGATGCGAGCAGAAATTGTTCAGGATTCCCAAGATGAAGGGAGTTGAGCCTGCGATGGTCATGGATAGTAACCGCGAAAGTTGCGAAAGAAGCGAAAAGGAAAAGAGGATTTCTGGTGGCGTATTTTCGCGGTTTTCGTTTATTTCGCGGTTTCCCTTTTGTCGTGAGCGGGTGACTCGCTCGAAGTGCAACTTGGGATGCGAACAGAAATTGATCAGGATCCCAAGATGAAGGGAGTTGAGCCTGCGATGGTCATGGATAGGAACCGCGAAAGTTGCGAAAGAAGCGAAAAGGAAAAGAAGATTTCTGGTGGCGTATTTTCGGGGTTTTCGTTTATTTCGCGGTTCCCTTTTGTCGTGAGCGGGTGACTCGCTCGAAGTGCAATTTGGGATGCGAACAGAAATTGTTCAGGATTCCCAAGATGAAGTGAATTGAGCCTGCGATGGTCACGGATAGGAACCGCGAAAGTTGCGAAATGAGCGAAAAAGAAAAGAAGAGTTTTGGTGGTTCATTTTTGCGGTTTTCGTTCATTTCGCGGTTCCCTTCTGGCGTGAGCGGGCAATTCGCTCGTACTGGAGCTTGGGATGTGAACAGAAATTGATCAGAATTCCAAGATGAAGCGAAGTGAGTTTGAGATAGTTATGAAATTGCGCTCGATGCACGTCGTGGAGTTCACTGACTGCTTTTAGCTCTAGCACGATTAGGTCGAAACAGATGAAGTCCGGCTGGAAGCACGACTTCAACACTTGATTCTTGTATTTCGCGTTCAGTCTCTGTTTCGCTTTAAATGGGATTTCGCGGGCACGAAATTCGAGGCAAAGGCATTCCTGATACACTGGTTCTATAAATCCGGGGCCCATCTGCAAATAAACTTCGAAGCAAGCGCCCATGATTTGGTATGACTCTTCTTTGAACATGATCTCGCCCATGATTGTCTACTCGCTAGATATGTGTATGTTTGTATATAGTAAACGGGGTGTTGCTGTCTTGTCAATCAGAGTACGGGATTTAGGTGATAACGTGGCATCGCGAATGAACGCCCGGTTACAATGTGCGACTCCCCTCCCCTACCCTCCCTTCTTTTTTGAGGTTCGCGCATGACAACGCCGCAGCCAATGCCGCAGACGAAGATCCGATATGTCATCGTTTTCGTCAGTATCTTGATGGCGTTTGGGCTATACCTCACCCGAGTTTCGGTCGGCGAAATAGTTAAGTCAGATTCGTTTCTAAAAGATGAAAGGATCAACGCGAATCCAAGTACGCGGTTTTCGGTCGAGTTGAAAACGGTGGAAGATGCGAAGATCTTCTTGCAAAAGATGGATCCCAATAAATCGGCAGCGGATGTGGCTAAAGAAGCTGCCGAGCTCAAATTGCCAAAGGTATGGAAAGATCAACTCCCGCGCGAAAACGCCGAAGAGACATTGAAGGAAATCGAAGCTGCAGGTGGGCAAGGAGCGACCAAGATTTCGAAAATACAGATTGGGAGTGTGTTGGGAGCTTTCTTCTTTACCTACGCATTGTTCCAAGTACCTGCAGGTTGGTTTAGCGATCGCTTGGGGGCTCGCAAAGTTCTGTCAGGTTATATCTTTTTGTGGTCTTTGTTAACTGCCATCACAGGCGCGGTCACTGGGCTTTATGGCTTGATGTTTGCTCGGCTTGGTTTCGGAATAACACAAGCCGGTGCGTATCCAACAAGTAGCGCGGTCGTGCGACGTTGGTTTCCTTTGTCGGAGCGAGGTAATGCTTCAGCATTCATTTCGTTGGGGGGGCGTTGTGGTGGAACGGTTGCTCCTCTGTTGACTACATCGTTGATTCTCTATGCAGGTGGTTGGCGAATGACGTTGTTGTGTTACGGCATTCTTGGAATGGTAATTGCGTTGGTGTACTACATCATTGTGCGTGACAGACCCTCGGAACATCCAGGCTGCAATGAAAGCGAACGAGCGTGGATCGGCCCTGAACCTGTTCAAGATTCCGCCAACTCCCAAAGTCTGCTTGCGATTTTGTATCGTATCTGTCGCAATCCAAGTTTGGCACTTAATTCGATCGAACAGTTTTGTATCAATATCGGTTGGGCCTATTTGATCACTTGGTTGCCAACTTACCTCAAGGAAGTTCAGAAGGTCTCGGATTCGCAAGGGGCTTTAATGGTTTCCATTGTGCTGGGCATGGGGATGTTGGGGCAACTTGTGGGTGGTTATGCGGCGGACTTCAGTGTCAAGCGATTCGGTTTGCGAATCGGCCGAGTGGTTCCAATCACCACATCAACTTGGATCGCTGGTTGCGCTTATTTGTTGTGTCTGCAAATGGACTCAGCCTGGGGCGTTGTGGCTTGCTGTGCTGTGGTCTCGATGATGACTGACGTCGGTAACCCATCGATTTGGGCCTTCATGCAAGACATTGGCGGCAAGAACACGGGGGCGATTTTTGGTTGGGCCAATATGTGGGGTAACTTTGGGGCAGCCTTTAGTTCCAAATTGGTACCGTTTATTTTGGCCTATGGATCGACACTGATGCCTGGCCAAACATTGGTTTTTCTGACATGTGCCGGGGCATTTTTTGTTGCCGGTTTAGCCGCGCTCGGCATGAACGCCACCAAACCGCTCTATCAAAGTTAGTAAGCTCTACAACGTTGACACTCTTATGAAACTGGCAACCGTTCTTACACCTGTATCCGATGTCAATTTGCAATTGGCGGCACAATGCGGTGTCACCGATTTGGTTTATCGCTACTATGGATCCGAGTCTTCCGTACTCAAAGAAGCGATCAAGAGGGCTGCAAGTTATGGATTGCGGATCTGTTGCATCGAAGGTTATTTGCCGATTGAGAAACTCAAGATTGGCGTCGACGACGGTACTGAAATCGCCGCCATGACTCGCCTGCTCGAACAGATGGCTGACTTCGGAATTCCACTGCTCTGTTACAACTTCATGGCGGGTACCGATTGGGCTCGCACACGAGTCGATGCCCCGGAACGTGGCGGAGCGAAGGTGACGGCGTTTGATTTGGCAGATGTGGAAAAGGCGATGTCGTTAGGACAGGGGCCAACAGATCCTTTACATGAAGAAGTCACCCGTTCGCGTACCTCTGCTGATCTGTGGAATTATCTTGATCATATGCTCGGCACCTTATTGCCAATCGCCGAACGCTGTGGCGTAACGTTGGCGATGCATCCTGATGATCCACCTCTGCCGAGTTTATTGGGAAAGCCACGGATCATGTACAATGTAGCCGCGTTTGAAGAGTTGATTCGTCGGTTCGATAGTCCCAAAAATAAAATCTGTTTTTGTCAGGGCTCGTTTGCGACGATGGGAGTTGATATTCCGGCAACGATTCGCAAGTTGGGTAAACATATTGCGTATGTCCACTTCCGCGATGTGAAAGGGACTCCAGAGCGTTTTGCGGAGACCTTTCATGACAACGGCCCGACCGATATGGCCGCGGCGATGCGGGCGTTGGTCGAGGTCGGTTTCAAGGGCCCGATGCGGCCTGACCATGTACCGCAAATGGTTGGTGAGAATGATGGTGAACCAGGCTATACGATGTTAGGACGATTGTTTGCGTATGGCTATATTCGAGGCCTCATGCACGCGAGTGGAGTTGTCTCGTAACGCTCTGTTCGTAGCTCTTACTTCGTACTTCGTAACTGGTCATCGTCATCGTCATCGTCCTCGTCCTCGTCCTCGTCGTCCTCGCAACTCCTCCTCGCCACAAGTCTCTTGCGGCACGTTGTCCTGCGGTTGTTACGCTGCGGAGCTACGCAGAACGGGAGGCTTCGATTTTAACGCTGTGGGCTCATGATATTATGTCGTTCGATAGCCGGGGTGATTGGAGTCAAAGAGCTGTGGGAGCCATTTAGCGCCAATTCCAGGTTGATCTGGAAGAGCGAGAGTTCCGTTGTTGACAGATAATTGGCGATCGATAAGCAGTGGGTAAAGTGTTGCCAAGTGAGCTCGTACGGTTTCCTGCATCGCGACGCCGCTATTGGCTGCGGCAATATTCATTCCCGAAAGCAATGTGAACGGGCCCGTGCAATCGTGCATTAAAGTAGGAACGTTATACACTTGAGCTAATTCGGCAATACGTTTAGTCCCGGTGATACCGCCCACCCACGTTGGGTCGATCATGATAAAGTCCGCCGCTTGCGCTTCGAGCACTTGGCGATATTGATCGATGGTAATTAGCATCTCACTCACCGAAATGGGAGTTTGGGAATGTTGGCGGAAAGCTGCCATCGCATGGATCGAATCAGGACGGAGTATGTCTTCAAGCCATAGCGGTTTCACTTCTCGCATCGCTTCTTCGATACGTCGCGCAGCGGCGAGCGAAAAGAATCCATGGCCATCCAGCATCAATTCAATATTATCACCGACGCGATCTCGAATGGCACGAAACGGTGCGAGTCCTTCATCGATATCTTGCGGTGAGAGATATTGTCCGCCACTTCGACGATACACAGCATCAAAAGACCAGAGCTTCATGCCGCGATAGCCCAACGCGATCAACTCTTCGGCGAGTTCAGCAGGTGTATTCATGCTGGCCCAGTTATCTTCGAGTGGGCCTGGTTGACCTGGATCACCATGTCCTGGCCAGCCAGAGGCTGTAGGGATTTTGCGATTGGTACGGCCATAAAATGGACCACCGCAACTATTGTAAACCGGAATGGAACCTCGGACCGGTCCGCCCAACAATCGCCAGATGGGTTGCTGCGCGACTTGTCCAGCAATATCCCACAACGCGACATCTAGGGCTGATAACGCTCGTAATTCGGCACCTGTTCCGCCAAACGCAATCAAGCGTTCATACAGAAAACGCCAATGACTTTCTATTGCACCGGCATCTGCATCGAGCAATCGCGGAGCCATAAAATCGTGGATGACTGCTGCAACTGCCGTTGGAATGTAATACGTTTCACCATGCCCGATTATGGGGCTCCCATTCACCGCTTGGGCATCGGTGTGGATCCGCAGCATCAGCAAACCAGGCATGATGTCGTGCGGTACGAGAGTTTCTAGTTTAGTGATTCGAATCGGTGTGATTCCAGTTTTTGCGTCGGTCATATTGTTTGCGGGGAGTTGCTGGGAGAGAGGGTAACTAGGTTGGGTGACGAGAATGTCAACTGCCGCATTGTGCAAGATTCTGGTGACAACTTCAATGTATCGATAGGTCGCTGCTGCACTTCGAGCGAATTGCCCGCTCACGCCAGATTGGAACCGCGAAACAAACGAAAATCGCGAAAATGAAACACTAAAATCCCTCTTTTCCTTTTCGCTTCTTTCGCAACTTTCGCGGTTCCCAAAAATCGTAACTTCAGTCGCTTCACAGGCTCCTAATTCGTAATCCCTAACGATTAATTTGCATGCTTTATCACTGTTCAAGTCATTAAGAGGGCTGTTTCAGGTCTGTGTATGAAATTGTGTGGGTGAAGGGGCGATGCGTTGTTCCAAAGCTTCACGAACCATCGTTGGACAATAAGGCCAATCGAGTGTTTTGGAGGAGCCGTCGATCATCACCAAGATAATCTTCTTGTCTTCTTGTTGGTCACCATCGGTGTCGGTGTAGCGGTGGTGGAGCCAGTACCATTGTTGAATTTCTGACCATCGGAAATCGTGAGAGCGATGGGCTATTTGAGGGGCGAAGGAGACGCCTTCGTCGGTGAGAGCCACACGCAAGCGACAAGTCCAGAATAAAAAGCTGAGCAAAAGAAAACCGCCACCGGTAGCGATGAAAAAGTAGTTCGGAGGGAAATCTGGAATGAGGCCTGTCAAAGAGGTGAGACCGAAGGCTAGGCAACCTACCCCGGAGATGAGTAATGCGTCTACACCCTCTAACATGCTGGAAGGTACGGTAATGAACTTGGGACGCATAGGAGTTAGCTACAGATCAATAGAGCACATTATCGAATCATTTAATCTCCACCGCCGCCGCAGGAGGAGCCGCATGACGAGCCACAAGAAGAGCCACCATCGCTTCCTCCATCGGAACTTACATCACCTGTATCATAGTTGTGGCTGTGATGATGGGTGTCGTCTCCAAAAGAAAAGCCGTCCAGCCAAGAAAACATGCTGGGGTTTTCACTAGCATCCGCAGCTGTTATTTCTGGGTTCTCTGCTGCTAATTCGGGCATAGACATCGCATCGCGAACGTCAAAGTTAGCGTCAGGGTTAAAGAGGTTGCCTTCGCCCGCATGAAGTCCTGCTTCGCCAATCGATAAAGGAGCCCCGCCATGTTCGTTCACCAGCGTAATGTCATGAGCGAAGGTATTGTGGCTGTGCATGAAATTTGACCACATCAACATGTAGGCCAAGTCACTTACAGGACTGTCGTAATTGTCGTATCGTCCCAAGGTTGGATCGCTATAGGTATTCGCAGAGTTTTTGCGGGAGATCGGTTGTAAGCCGGGGCGAACGACGTTCGTGGTTACGCGACGCAAGATGTGGTCCACCTGAATGGTCTGTTCAATCGCTTTTTCGACGGTATCGATAAACGCATCAAACTCGTTTCGTCGTTCTGTAACATAGGCATCGTATGATTCTTGCGATGAAAAAATGTTATTCATTTTTCCTTCGAGGTCCGCCTGGTCTCCTGCGGCCTCTTGCAATTCGCTGTCTAGCCCATTGATTTCGATGCGAATCGGATATTCGCCAGGGCGATGGACTCGTTCGATGCTTACTCGCAACACGATCGTTAGGTGAGTTAGGTTGTGTTCTAGCAGCAATCTCAGTTGTTGAAATGAAGTTTGATCTGCTTGCGTCGCCGAAGCTCTGGCAGCTGCGATGGCGCGTTCAAAATCTTCTTGGTCTTCACCTTGGGGATCTTCATACAGAACGCGATTATCTAAACTGATTTCGACAATGTCGTTGACGCCAATCGAGCGAAAGGCGCGATTGAAGTCTTGCAATATCGAGAAGGCAGTGAACGATTCATGTTCTTCTTTGGTTGCAATCGCATTAGCGGTGAGTATTTCTGCGAGCCGTCGAAAGCCGCGCGTTGGTTTGCGGCGAATCTGCGTCAATTGAGTTGGGTTGATCGTAAGGGTCGAAGCAAAATACATGAACGGCTCTCCTAGTGTGCATCGCACATACCGCAGTCTGCAGGTTCTTTTTCATTGACGCTCCACCAATCTGGATCGGGTGCGCCAAATCGCTGCCGATATAAATCTAGCGTATGTTGATAGGTTGAGGAACAAGCCTTGCCATCAGCTGAAGGTTCATGATGAATATACTTGCCAAAATTCTGTTGGCAGAAGTTGGCATAAAGTCGGGTAAACAGAATGAATTCATGCCAAACAAGGTCCACACGTTGTGAAGGGCTGCATTCGCTGGCTGAATTCTCGTTCGCAAGAGCCAAAAACTTGAGCGTCTCTGTGAGTCCATGTTCCGCATCGCTAGCGGAAGCGAGTGTGGCTTTGCAGATTTTTTGCACCAGCGCCGGATGTTGTAGCAGCAAGGTCTGTGCGAGTGTTTGGGGATCGAACATCAGGTCATCGAGGTCAAAAATTAGGGTTATGTTTCCGGAGCAAATTACGCCCCATTTTTGCGGTTCTATTTCGAGGAGCTAGAGGGTCGTGCAGTGCTTCGAGTTCCCAACAACAGTGTAGGCCGAGAATGTCAGCGGAATCCATAGCGACATTGGTTTCGCCAATCAACGAATGAGTGACAGAGCCGACGACTGCCACGCCATTCTTGATTCCTTTTTCACCGACTGGTTGGTCATACTCATACTTCACCAAATATAACCGGCATTGTTGATGACGTGGTAACCAAAAAAGATCGCGAGTATCCACTAATTCCATGCGGTCGGGGGCTTGATTCAATTCGCTTTGAAACTCAAGCCAATGTGAAGTTTGCGCTAGCGGCAAGAAGTCTGCTCGTAAAGCCTCTTCGGGGATCAACGAATCCATGCCAATCTCTTTGAGTTTCAGTTGGGTTTCATAACTGCGTCGAACGTCACGACATCTATCTACCAACGACGCCACTTCGTGCTCATCTCCTAGAGAAGCCCGCGTGACACTCGCCAAAAAGGCAACGGAAGGTTCAGGATGCTGATCGGCGAGTGCCAGAATCATTTCACGGTTCGATTCATCTAGTAAAGCGGCGGTTCTCACGGCGGCTCGCGCGAACTCCTGCGGACGATTGCTCTGTGGATGCAAGTAGCTCTTCAGTTTCTCCAATCCAAGCGGCCCATTAAAAGCATGTGGCAGGTATTGTTTCGTTTCGGCCACATGATCGCAAAGTTTGAGAAATGCCAAGCAAGCTCGTCCGGGTGGAAGATGTTTGGCTAAGGCTTGGATAAAAGGCTTGAGGTACGGATGGGAATCACGATAGGTGGCTAGAATTGCAAACCATTGTGGATCATTGGGGGCAATAGGATGCAGGATGGCTTTGTAGATCCACGAGACATCTTCTTTTTGGCGATATTGCGCCAGTACCTCAAGTACACTCATCAGGTCATGGTCTTGGTGTGGTTTTCCGGCAAGAGCGTCTGCCACAAACCAACGCAGTACGGGAAGTCCCTCGTCAATGATGGTTTCTTGCAACGCTGGATCGACCACGCCACGAAAGAAATCAGCCAAAAGGGGCAAGGGGTGTTGGTCGAGCGCCGACAGAAGTTCGGCGTGGTTGTGTAGCGCGTCCAACGAATGGCAGATCGAGTGCACTTCGCTTTCGGTGGAAATTGTATGTTGGCGAAATTCGGCGAGTTGTTGCTCGAGGTTGCCACCTTCCAGGGTCCATTGTTCCAAAGTCCGACAGAATGAGACTGGGATTTCGATCATGGATAAACCTCATGCTATTTCAACTACACGTTCAACCACACTTTCGGCTTAAAATGAGAATGACTGCCCTTATGTGGGGGTTAGTGTAACTCTGCTGGGTATTGGTTGCCACGATTTTCCGATTGGGGGGAGTGGATTTGGGCTGAAAATTCGATCGCTGTTGGTCGGGGAAACGTTTCGACAATCCGCTGACAAAATCGTTATTTCCTGGATTTTTGGGGGTGTGACGCTGTGCCACCGGGCAAATCGAGCGAAACTGCCGCCCATTTTCGTGGGAACTTTCCACTTGGCGGAGTATCATAGGGGGAGATAAATCGAGGTCATACGCAGCTCAAGCGAAATCTTAAGCGGGCGCGTCTGTTTTGAGACCCTATCCGAGGAATGCCTCGTGGCAAAAAGAACGTTTTCGAAATACGCTGGATTTACGCTCGTCGAGTTGTTGGTCGTGATTGCGATCATCGGCATCTTGGTGGGGCTGTTGCTGCCCGCCGTTCAAGCGGCTCGTGAGGCTGCGCGCCGCATGCAATGTGGAAACAACATTCGTCAATTGGCTTTGGCCGTCCATAACTTCGAATCCACCAATCGTTGTTTGCCACCGGCCCGGTTGACGCCTCGGCCTGGTGATAGTGCTCAATACACTTGCGGCAAGACGCAGCCGACATGGTTCGTTCACATCATGCCTTACATTGAAATGAACAACCAAGCCAATCAATGGAATGTGTTCGCTGGTTGGGAAACGCATCCGCAGTTGTTGCGTGAAACGGCTTCGTCGATTTTCTATTGTCCATCAAAGCGAGCAGGCTTGGCGATTGGTACTTCGTCCGTTGGCGGCTCAAGTCCAGGTCGGTTACCCTGCGGTTGTCCCATTCCAGGTGGCGCCGGTGCAGTTTCGGTGACTGGAGCATTAGGTGACTATGCCGCAAACCATGGTGATATGAGTCCAGGTTCTGTCGGTGCACCAAGCGATTTTTATTATGGTGGTAACGGAACGGGACCATTGATTTCAAGTCGACCTGTTTGCAACGGGCAAAACGTGACAGGTTGGACCGATAAGATTCGTTTCGCCAGCATTGCCGACGGAACGAGTCATACCTTGTTGGTTGGTGAGAAGCATCTAGCGATCGAGTGGCTTGGTAGATTTCCTGAAGATGGTCCGATCTATGATGGTGACTCATTACCGAGTTCAGCGCGAGTTACCGGTCCTGGACAACCCTTGGGCAAAGGCCCACATGACACTGTGTCAAGTTACTATAGCTTTGGCAGTTGGCATCCGGGTGTGACTACGTTTGCAATGGCTGACGGAAGTGTGCGTACGGTGACTGTGGCAATGGATACGATTTTCTTGGGACAATTGGCCAATCGAAGCAATTCAGAGTACATCCCAGTTCCTGAAGAATAGTTCTGAACCGCGATCCATTCTTGGCATGCTTCGAATAATCACTATGCAAAACATCGGCTTCGTTCATCGTTATTCGTCGTACCGCTTAGGCTTGTTGAGCCTCTCCCTTGTTATCGCCGCCATGCTGGGGTGCGGTCCATCTCATCCTCCAACATATCCTGTTGTTGGAAAAGTGGTTTTCGAGAACGGTGAGGCGTGCCAATTGGGAACGATTGAGTTTCGTTCGTTAGATCATCTGGTAAGCGCTCGCGGCAAGATTGAAAAAGATGGCTCTTTTAAGTTATCGACTTGGGAGCCGGATGATGGAGCGGTTGCCGGCAAACATCAGGTGATCATTCAGCAAATGATCATCACCGAGGATTTGAGCTTTGCAGCCCACGGACATGGGCCGCGTGTTAATCCTCGTTACGGCGACTATGCCACCTCGGGTATCGAAATATCAGTGGAACCAGTAGGCAAAAACGAAGTGACCGTGACATTGAAACTCGTCAAAGGTAAGTAGCCGGTTTGGCTTACCATGTCGTGTCATGAGGGTTGCAAGTCGTGTTAGTGCGCTCTCGTCTCCACTACCCCAAGTGTGCCATTCGTGGTATCTTTCGTGCTTCCTTTATTGTTCTTAAAAGCACATCGATTGATCGACGAGGTACGCTGTGAGAAAGCCATTGATTGCAGGTAATTGGAAGATGAATCTATTGCGTGACAGCAGTGTTGCGTTGATTCATCAATTGTTGGACAAGAGCAAGGCATCGGACAAGGTTGAAATCGCCGTTTGCCCACCGTCGGTGTATCTGCATGATGTTGGGGCAGCATTGCGCGGCAGCCACATCGCATTGGGCGCCCAGAACATGTATCACACCGAAGAAGGTGCCTATACGGGCGAAGTTAGTGGGAAAATGTTGAAGGATATCGGTTGCCGCTATGTTATTTTGGGCCACAGTGAACGACGCCAATTGATGGGTGAAACCGATACCCAAGTCAATCAAAAAGTACACGCTGCATTAAAGGTAGGTTTGGTGCCCATCGTATGTGTTGGCGAAACCTTGGACCAGCGCGAATCTGGCCAGACCACCACGGTTGTTCGCACTCAATGCGAAGGTTCGCTAGCCGGGCTCACCAGCGAGCAAGCTGCCGGCATTGTACTCGCGTATGAACCCGTCTGGGCTATTGGTACAGGCAAAACCGCTTCTCCCGCTCAAGCGGAAGAAGTGCATGCTGACATTCGAGCGTTGCTAACAAAAATGTTCGGTGCAGACACCGCACAGAAAGTTCGTATTCAGTATGGTGGCAGTGTGAAAGCGGACAACGCCAAAGAGTTATTGAGCCAACCCAACATCGACGGAGCGTTGGTAGGTGGTGCATCACTTAAGGCGGACAGCTTCCTCCCCATTATCGACGCCGCTGGTTGAGTTCGATTGATCAGCACTTCGCACAGGATACATTCGCTGCACATTCGCAATGTGTGGCGAATGTTCGCTGCTCAGCGCTAATGCGAGCCAGCCATCTCGAAACTCCAATTGCGAAACAGCAAGCCCCGTTAAGCGAGGATCTTCCGAGATTTTCGGAGCTAAGACGGGAATGTAATTTTGCTTGCTGAAGACTTTGGAGAATATCAAACGGATTGGTACTCGTTCGCGAATACCGAGCCGGTATCCATCGATGCTGATTGGACCATCATGGGTTAGGCCTGCTTGCAATCCCGAAACATCTGCAAGATATGATGTGCGAACGATAAAGCGTTCTAGGTGAATGCCACCTTCTTGATGTAGCTCAGCAATTCGCAGCGTGATCCAAACCTTGCCTCGATCGAACTCGACAGATATTGGGCGATAAGGCGCGAAGCGAATGAATACGTTTTCTGGGATGTCGTCACCAACACCCATGCTTCCATCACCGAACACGCCAACCATCTTTTCGCATAATTCGGTCAGTGGCCACAACCGGTCTCCAAGACCAAATTGAGCGATGGTGTTGTTCAAAGCAGATTGATGCAATTGGACACTCAACTCGCTATCCGACGGTGCTCGAGGGCGTGGTGTATGTGCGGCCAATTGCGTTTGTGCAGCGACACGGTAGCGAACCAACAGTCGTTGTTCGGTCGTTTGCAAATCGACAACCAAGGGACTTAGATTCAGCTTCGTCAACGGATCGAGAACTTTCTCGACCAAGCGATCTTCGGCTTGTTCCAATTGTGTCTCAAGGGTTTTATCGAATTCGCGATCCACTTGATTCTTGACAATTCGTTTCGCGAGTTGCTGGGCGACGCCACGTTGTTGTTCGACTTGTTGGGCGACGACAGCTCGGAAGAATTGATTGATGATAGGCAGCGAGTCGAAGCTTGTCTCAAATTTCTTCAGGCGATCGTTGAGTTTTACATCCGCGTCACCCTTTTGTTGCACGACGAGTTCTTGCGGATTGAGCCGCAACGAGCGTGATGTGTGCACATCGGTGTTCTGCTGGTTGTAGAGAGTTGCTGGGCCTTTGGTTGAACGAGTCTGAGCGAGAATCTTGCCATCGACGCCGATGTCAACTTGCCACGAATCAGAAGATGGTACAAAGTTCAATGAGAGCTGTGTCAGGACTTGGCTTGTACCTCGAGTATCTGCTCCCAAGATGTTTTGACGAACAGGACGTGATTCCCATTCTCGCTTGGGGAGCATGCGTTCTACAAAGGACTTGGATACCGCCAATCGCAAGTTGGCATTGCGATAGTAGTCGTTCATGACGTGCGCCACGTGCACAAGTTCGGGTTGTGGCGAAAACCGTAAGCTTTGAAGTGAATCGGCTAAATTAGCCCGGCAACGATTGATAGGATCTTCTTCCAATAACTCCAGTTCGACCAACATGCGGCGATAGTTGACTGGTTGTTGCGCCCAAGGATAGAGCTGCTCACGAAGCTTCACAATCGGCTCGCGGTAGAGAAAATCAATCTGTTCATCGCTCAAGCGTTGCCAAGTGACACGAGCCAGAAATCGGCGCGCTACTGGCCCCGTTGTCTTAGCGCTAGGACTTTCAATGGCTAAGACAGAGTCGATCTCATCTAACAGCAGATATTTGCTCCAGCCTTCTGCGTCACCTGTTTTTGCGACCAAGTTTCTCACTTCGGTAAGGCTTTGGCGAATGTCGGCTGAGGTTAACGAGCTGGCCCGCATGTCAATCAATTGTACATCGGGCTTCTGAAGGGCCGTCCAAATAGCTTGCCATACCGTCACTCGACGTTGAAGTCCATAAAGAGTCGTGCGAAGTCGATAAGCCAATTCTGCGTTATCGAGTTCGTCGGCGATGTTCTCCCCAACAACAATGAGAGAGGCAAGGCGTTCGAGGGATAGGCGTGATTGTTCATCAGCTAAGGATTCTAGCCCCCACAAATACATCAACTCTGCGGTGACATGAGTGTGCCATTGTTTAATGGGAGATTCGGATTCAGCGTTGGCCTCTATCTCGGATGCGTCGGAGATACTGAATGATGCATCGGTTGGTTCGATGAGTCGATCCAAAAGCTCGATTAATGCAGGGGCAGCAGGCCATCCGCCACTATCCAGAGTGCGTTCTTGGGTAATTGATGGATTCGCAGGTAGTTCATCTTCGACCATCCGCCGCGCGGAAACCAATTGCGACGTAGGACGTGCAAACGCAGGCTCGGTCGCCTCTAATTGCGGATCAATCATCTCATTGGATGGAATTCCATCTGCGTCGGAATCAGCAACAGGAGCGAGCAACGCGACAAGTGGTGCAGGCTCAAGCGGTTCTGTGAGATTGTTCTGAGCCAAAAGTGGTGTCGAGGGAGCAAGTGGTTCGGCCACTTCAAACTCAGCCACGTCAGCCTGCGCTGGTCCGGCATCGTAGGTTTCAATCGGCAAGGGCTTGCTGGTGGTGGAGGTAACCTGCTTGACCGCTTGGCGCGATTCAAAATGAAACCAACCAAAACGCAAAGCTTCTACTTCAAAGACGTAGATGATCAATGTGAGTCCGACCGCGATTGCCGCTGCGTAGACCCAACCGAGTCCTTTACGATCTTTATCCATGCTATTCGATCCCCTCCCTGGAGCGTCTGAGCGATGGTGGACTATGACGGCACTGGCCCGACAGCCACCACAAACGCTCTATCGTTTGATCGGCACTTTAGCAGAGTAGTGGATAGGGAGACTTGGAGGTTTTGGATAGGATCGAAGTCGAGTTCGATAAGCTGTAACGATCAGCAAAAGTCTCGGGCGAATCGCCGCAATTCGATAGTACTTGACCGCAGAATGCACCAGTTGGAACGGGGAACCAAACGCAAGCAACAGGATGGTAATTTGTAGCGGTTCGGGCGTCTTTAGTGCGTAGCTGATCCGTTCGCATTGGATCACAAGAAATCGCTTACAAGCTGAAACGACACATGTGGAACAGAGCAAGTTGTGTTGGCTGCGTTGGCTTGAGCTGAGTTGCCTGAGCTGAGTTGCTTTAGCGATGGCTGATTAAGAATTCACCGATCGGGTGCGTATCGGGGAAGTAACAGAGCACATATGTGTTTCTCCCGGCTGTGATTTCAACGTTTTCGTTGACCCCCTTGGTCATCGACCGCGAATCGAGCACTGGAGTTAGTTGAAGTTGATGGCGACCGACGGGAACTTCCACACGCAGCACTTGAATCTCGCGTGGCAGGAGCCCCCAACATCGTGTATCGGCAGATTCGGTTGCTTCCCAGGCAACTCCAGCGGCGTCCATCGCCAGACTCGCCAGAGGAGTCGTGGCTGCAAGTTGGTCTTTAGCGGCGTAAATCGAAGCTTTCTTTACAACTCGACGCGCAACGGCTCGAGCCATGATCTTAGGTAGGGCAGCATCGTACGTTTGCTCCGCCAATGTGGCGATATCTGTCATGCTGGCGGTTGGTCCGATGCGTGTGCCATCGATCGAGACACCTAAGCAATCGATCGATTGCTGCGGGATAACTACTTTAGGAATCTTGATCGGTGCGAGTGTCGGTGGAACGGACATGGGGCCAACTGCAGAAACAATTCGATCGGCGATGAGTAAGGCATCGCTCGTTGCATATTCGGCAACTTCAATTTTATGAGGCCCACGACCAACCATAGCAAAGACGTACAAGACGCCATGACCGGGCGAACAATACACTCCATGTTTGGCGCGTTCCAGGTCCCAACGCAGAGGCTCGCATAACGGATTGAGACTTACGGCTGCTTCATAATTGCGAACTGCATCGTCATAGTTGTTCATGGTTTGTTCGCGCAACAAGCCGCGAAGATAATAGCCAACCGCTAATGGGCGATAAGCTTGGTTCACTTGCGTTCGTTTATCTTCGCTGATGTCCTCAACTGCTTTTTGAAAAAGCTGTTCTTGCTTTTCATGCATCTGCAAGCTGTAGGCTTCCGCGTCGCCACCATCGTGCATCAAATTGGATAAGGCGAGAAGCAGTCGCAGCAATATCTTTTCATAGTCTTCACCGGCATAGGTCCGAGTTTGATCATCGGTGAAGTAAGAGAGTGTGCCCGCTGCGATGGACTGTTTTTCAAGTTCATCAAATCGGTCGCGCAATACCTTGAGACGTTTCTCGGCTTCTTTGGGGCGGCCTTGCACCAATTCAATCATGGCCAGATCGAGTTCCGCCACATCCGCTTCACGCTTTTTGCGTTGCAGCGAGGTAAACTTCTTCTCCGCTTCACTCAATTCATTACGATAGAAGAGATCGCGGGGTTGCTGCAGGAAGTCGGCATGTGTTGAGCAGCCGCATAGAACCGCGCATAAAAGCAGCGGCCAGGATCTCAGCTGTATCGCTAACCGCTTCCAGTGCATGATTAAACTGCCGATAGAGACTTGAAGAAAGAAGACCTATCGCGCTATTCGCCGCTGGTGGATGCAAACGGATTATAATTCCACCAAGCCCCTGCTCTCGATTTGTGATAACCCTTGCGAATCTCAGCGGCTTGAGAGGTTGCTACACCCGTGTTGACGTTGACCAGTTCGAGAGTCAACGTATAGTCGCGTTGGGTGTTGTTGTTTCGTTTGGTGGTACCCGATGTCAATGTGGCATACATCAAATAGTCCATCGGCTGACCTTGGCGTTCCAAGACGGCCGTGAAGAGCCGCATGTTATCTGGAATGTAAAGCGAGTCAGGGCGAAGGCGCGTTTCGTACAGGGCAGCATCGACCATACGGCGACTGATGGCCGAAAAGGTATTTGATTCGCGAATCCTGGCATCGATTTGTTGATAGATCTGATCTTTGAAGTCGCCAAGATCTTCGGCGCTTTTATTTTCGACACCAATAAAACAAATGGTCTTCTTGAGCGGTGTTCCATCGGCCGCCATAGCGGGCATGTCAGGTGACGGACCACATTCTGCGGAAAGTAGCTTGCTTACCGCTTCGTCGATCAACGGATCAAAAACTTCAGCTCCAGCTTTATGACTACCTACCATATTGGCCGCGTCCGGCTTAATCACATGGGCGAACTGGTAGCCACGGCAGCCTGTTCCCAAGACCATTAATGACATCAATCCCAAAGCTCGGCGTCGATCCATCGCGCACCCCAATATTCCATTTCGTGGTTGTTGAACCTATTGCGTACCTGATCTGGCACGTGGCGTAAAGTTCAAGTCGAAGCGTAACCAACGGTTGCCGTTTTGCCTTCTAATGCAAGCAACCCGCACCTATTTGGCTCCGTTTTTGCGGACTATGCCGAATTTATCGGGAAAATCGCCACTGATTCTGTGCAAAAAGGGAGCCTGCCGGCCGAAATATGCGTACTCAAAATGAGTAAAATAGCTCCTTATGGTGGGTTTGGGCGGCGGCAATAGACGTTAGAAGGGGCGGCATACGAACTTGTCCTATTTACGCCAATTGGGTTTTTGGGTAGCCTAAAACAAGATTTTGGGTAATCAAAAACAATGCTCTAGCCCTGAATTTAAGGCCTAAACCCTATTCCATCATCTGTTTGGGAGCTGCTTCGGTTGGTCCAAAAAGGCATGCCGAGAATTCACTCCAATCGTCCAAATGTAAAGACCTCAGTCGACACCGATGTGAGAGTTTCTCAGACTCCCACCCTTGAGTCTTCAGCGCCCGTTCCTCGCCGTTATGTTTTGGCAAAGCTCGGAATGGTCGTCGGGTTGGTGGGACTTGTGGGTTGTCGTCAGCAAGTGCGCGATCCCAAAGATGGCAAGAAAATATTAGTCGCGACGACAGGCATGATCGCCGATATCGCTCGGCGGTTGATCGGCGATGAATTCCAAATCGTTCAATTGATGGGTGATGGAGTCGATCCTCACCTATATAAACCTACCCGAGACGACTTAGTGCAGTTAATACGGGCAGATGTTGTCTTGTACAACGGTTTGATGCTTGAAGGTAAAATGCAATCGGTGTTGAATCGATTGGGAGAAGTCGAACGTGTTTATGCGGTGTGCGATGATATTCCGCACGATGTTCTTTTTGGTGGTGAAGACCATCACCCCGATCCGCATGTGTGGATGGATGTAACGTTGTGGCGCAGTGCTACGCAACGAATGAGCGATGCCATTTGTCTCGCCTATCCCGAGTTAGCGGCTAAAGTGCAAGGTCGCGAGGATGAATTGGTGGCCGAGTTGGCGGGCCTGCATGAGTATGGTCAAAACGCTGTGGCAAGTATTCCTGAATCACAACGCATCTTGATCACATCCCACGATGCGTTTCAATATTTCGGCCGAGCTTATGGACTGAAGATCCAAGCGATTCAGGGGATTTCGACAGAGTCCGAAGCGGGACTACAGAGAGTCAATGAGATCGTCGATTTGATCGTGGATCGAAAGCTGCCGGCGGTATTCATTGAGTCCAGTGTGCCGCGCGACACCATTGATGCCGTGGTTCAAGGAGCTAAGGCTCGCAGACATCAGGTGAAGATCGGCGGAGAATTGTTTTCTGACGCCTTGGGAAGCACGGGCACCTACGAAGGTACGTATATCGGAATGTTGGACCATAACTTTACTACGGTGGCTCGCGCGTTGGGTGGCGATGTTCCTCCACGTGGTTGGAAGGGTCAATTGTCGGAGCATGCAGAGCAGTGATTAATACAGATACCAGTCACCTTCACTCACTACCATTGAGCATGCGAGAGGTAACGATTGCCTATCATCGCAAGCCGGTATTATGGGAAGTGAATCTTGATATTCCGACGGGTAAATTGGTGGGCTTGGTTGGTCCTAACGGTGCCGGTAAGAGCACTATGTTGAAGGCCATTATGGGCCTTATTCCATTGCTGTCGGGGACCGTTCAAATCTTTGGTAAGCCGTATGCGGAAGTTCGCGATCGAGTGGCCTATGTGCCACAGCGTGAAAGTGTCGATTGGGATTTCCCCGCCAGCGTGTTAGATGTTGTTTTGATGGGCTTTTATGGGCGAATCGGCTGGTTCGGGCGAATCACCAGGCAACATCAGCAGCAAGCGATGGAAGCACTAGATCGCGTAGGTATGGCTGAGTTCGCACAGCGGCAAATCAGTCAACTCTCCGGTGGCCAACAACAACGCACGTTTCTTGCCCGAGCTTTAATTCAGCCGGCCGATTTGTTTTTACTCGATGAACCTTTTGCTGCCGTAGATGCTTCGACGGAGCAAGCTTTGGTTCACATCATGCGATCATTGCAACAAGCGGGTAAGACAATCATTGTGGTTCATCACGACTTGCATACCGTACCAGATTATTTTGATTACTTGGTCCTGCTCAATATGCGAGTGGTGGCGGCGGGGCCAATGGAGACAACCTTTCATCAAGAAAATCTTCAGAAGACGTATGGCGGTAAGCTCACGATATTGGAACAAGTGTCCGAAGCCATTCGAAATCGGGAAGCACCGTGATGAGCTGGAACGAATTGCTGCTGCAAGTGTTCCGTGTGATCACGTTGCAAGACTACAACACTCGAATGGTGATGTTGGGGACTGGCTTACTGGGAGCCGCCTCGGGGGTGATTGGTGTTTTCTTGCTGCTTCGCAAACGAGCTTTGTTGGGGGATGCCATTAGTCACGCGACATTGCCTGGCGTGTGTATCGCCTTTTTGATCGGGGTTGCCAGCGGTGGTTCGGGCAAATCGATGCCGTTGTTGTTAAGCGGCGCGGCCATTACGGGACTGCTTGGCGGTTTAGCGATTTTAGGGCTCCGGCAATTTCGACGCATTAAAGAAGATGCTGCTTTGGGGATTGTGTTGAGTATTTTCTTTGGCCTCGGCATCCTGTTGTTAACGCTCATTCAACAGATTCCCGAAGGACATGCGGCAGGCTTGGAAGGATTTATCTATGGTAAGACGGCGTCCATGGTTGCCGAAGATGCCGTATTAATCGCGAGCGTCACCGGTTGTGTACTGCTGGTTGCCCTGCTCCTTTATCGTCCAATGCAACTTCTTTGTTTTGACGAAGGTTATGCGGCATCACAAGGTTGGCCCGTGTTTTGGCTCGACGGATTGTTGATGTCTCTGGTGGTCGCCATCACGATTGTCGGTTTGCAAGCTGTTGGCTTGATCATGATTATCGCGTTGTTGGTTGTGCCAGCTGCGGCGTCCCGTTTTTGGACCCATCAACTACCGAAAATGTTGCCACTTTCCGCTGCCCTCGCCACGTTTAGTTGTCTTGTCGGAGCCACCATATCGGCGATCGCGCCACGTGTTCCCTCGGGGGCGGCTATTGTGTTGATCGCTGTGGCAACTTTTTTGGTCAGTCTCTTCTTCGGTAATGTGCGTGGTATCTACTGGAGTTGGAGACGGCATTGGCGTTTGCGACAAAGTTATGATCGCGAGCATTTGTTGCGAGATATGTACGAGTTAGTCGAATTGGAACGAGAGCAAGATAAGTCAGGCAAAATGGGGCCGACAGATGTTTCAATTTCCATCGAAGTGATTGAAAGACACCGACAATGGTCACATGGTCACATGATGCGAGCTCTGTATCGATTGCAATTTCAAGGCTTGATGTTGTTTCATGATGAGGGACGGGCCCGATTTACGGCCAGCGGCTTTAAGGAAGCTGCTCGCTTAACCTATGACCATCGTTTGTGGGAACTCTATTTGATGAAGTATGCGGACGTTGATCCACTGCGAGTCGACCGTTCGGCAGACGATACCGAACATGCACTCGACCCAGAGATCATGGAATCGCTGAAAGTGATGCTTGACAAAGAATGGAATGGAAAAGTTCCGCCAAGCCCACATCCGTTAGAAAGCGTGTCGTCTGAAGGAGGCAAACGATGAATGAGTCTTTGCCTCCATTCCAATTTTATTGGGAACTCGATGGTTGGATTATATTGGCGGGCATTCTCTGCGCTGCTTCGGCCTCACTCTTAGGTTCCTTCTTAGTATTGCGACGAATGAGCATGCTCGGTGATGCCATTTCGCATGCGGTTTTGCCAGGACTGGCTGCTGCGTTTTTGTTGACCGGTAGCCGACAAAGTTCGCTTATGTTTATCGGAGCCATTGTGGTCGGTGTTCTTACCAGTTGGCTGACTCAATGGACAAAACAGATCGGTAAAGTTGATGAAGGCGCCGCGATTGGAGTCGTCTTTACGGGGCTATTTGCTCTTGGTTTGGTGATGATTGTACGTAGTGCGGATAGCGTCGATTTGGATCCTGGTTGCGTTTTGTATGGTTCCATCGAATTGACTCCATTAGATCGATATCGATTCGGCAGTTGGGAGATTCCAAGAGCTGTACTCACCATGGCGTTTGTTTTGGCGGTTAATGTCGTGTTTGTTGTCACCTGTTATCGCCAACTCAAGATTACCTCATTCGATCCCGCCTTAGCGGATTCGCTCGGCATTTCATCCAAAGTGATGCATTATCTGTTGGCCGCATTGGTGGCGATGACTGCGGTGGCTTCGTTTGAAAGTGTTGGCAACATCTTAGTTGTTGCCATGCTGATCGTCCCACCTGCCGCTGCCGCATTGCTAACCGAGAGACTTTCCAGGATGTTGGTTGTCAGTGTTGTTATGGGGATCGTCGCGACCATCGCTGGTCATTTTGGTGCGATCACCGTGCCAAGGATTTGGGGATATTCCAGTGTTAGCACGGCTGGTGGGATGACCATTGCAGCCGGAGCGTTGCTGATACTCACGATACTTTTCGCACCCAAAACGGGCCTGTTATCGTCTGTCGGAAAGAAGTGGTTATGGGGTGTTCGAGTTAACGGCGAAGATATTTTAGCATTGCTTTATCGTCAGGAAGAACGAGGAGAGGCGGGAGCTACTGCAGAGAGCTTGTCCAAGCAATTGCTGCTCCCTCGCCGCAATCTTTGGTTCTACCGTTGGTTGTTAGGGATAAGAAATTACGTTCGCGTCGAAAAAAGTGACTGGAAGTTGACCGAGAAAGGGCGGATGGCGGCTCAGGATCTAGTCAGATCGCATCGACTATGGGAAAATTATTTTGCCAGTGAAGTTGGTTTGACCAACGAGCAATTGCATCCGCCTGCCGAACGTTTGGAACATTTTACGGGCAGCCAGATTCGCAAACAACTTTTCGAACATGGACCATCCCAGGAAGTGGATCCGCATGGTAAGCCCATTCCACCTGAGCGAGACAAGCCGTCTTAAACATGTGAATCGAAGAATAGTATGGCGACTATTCTCGTCGGTTATTTTGGCTTACGTGCTATGTGGGGCCTGCGACCTTGCCATAGCACAATCACCACCAACTATCCCCGCCCCCGTCATTCCCGATGGTCCGGCAGCGGAAACAGTGCTAGAGACCTTGTGGCGCAATAGCCTGTACTCGATCGCCAATGACGCCAGTCGAGCACAGGTTGCCGTGTTGCCCACAGACAGTGACGAACGTATTCGCTGGCAATGTTGGTTGATTCGAGGCTTGGCCAGCGAAGCCTTGGATGTTGAAGATCGCTCCCCGCCGGATGTGAAAAAGGTGGCAGAGAATTGGGAGCAAATTGAAGCGATACACAAAGAGGTTACCCAGGCTTCACCAGCTCCTTGGCGAGGTTTGTGGGTCCGTTGGCAATATCTGCATGCCACGCATCTCCGCGCCCAAGGCGCCATGGCTCGTTATTTGGCTAATCCATTGGATAACGAGTCTCGTGAGAAAGCTCTGCAATCGATTCGCGACCTGGATCGTGGGGGAGAGTTGTTGCAAAAGTCGATCGCCGAAATGGTCGTTAGTACTTCAACCTCAACCACGGCTCAGGCGCGTAAACAAATCCGCGAATTGCAAGAATTAGCAACCGAAACAGCCTTATTGCGATGTGAAGCACTGGCTCTTCGCGGGCAGGCCTATCCTCTGCAATCCGCCGACGCCATCGCGGCTGGAACAGAAATGGAACGGTCGGCGATCGAAGCTGCTGGAAAAGTCGCCGCTGATTGGAGCGGCCGTTCCAAACTCGATCTAGCCATAACCGTTTCGAAGTGGTTGCAAGGAAATCGTGCGGAAACCCTGGAACGCTCTCAAGCATTATTGCAATCCAACGATAGTCGGGTCCGTTTGCGGGCTCTCGATTTATTGGTGCAGACAGCCTTGCAAGGTGATGATCGCGCATTGGCCGAGAAAACACTGCAAGAGTTTCAGTCGCTCGACGCAACGCCCGAGTTTGCAATGGCACAGTTGCGGTTGGCTCTGTTCGATTTACCGAAAGACTCCAATGGTGGCAGCCAAAAGCAACAAGCGATGACCCAATTGCTCGCCGCTCGTGATGCCATTGGACAACGCTTCGGTGGTTATTGGCAACGCCGCGCGGAAGCATTATTACTCTCAGTCACGTCATCGAACACAACCCCCGACATGCGCAATAGCAATGAGGCTACCGAACTGGTTCGTATCGAAGTACGACAACTGCTCGCAGCCAACAGAGTGGATGAGGCGATAGGTAAACTGCTGCAACAATCGGCGCTACTCAAACGTGATCAAGTTAATGACGTCGCACTTCAATTCACATTACAAGCTGCCGCCATCAAACAGAAAACGAAGAACTGGGAGGGGGCGGGTGATCTATTTCGTCAAGCCGCTGTCGATTTCCCTGGAGAGAAAGATGCGTCTGCTGCCCACTTGATGTCGATTTATTGCATCACACAAGCAGTGCGTAATACACCGAATAATCAGGAACTATGGAGTAAACTCGATGAGTTGTTCGTGGAACAATTGCAGGTTTTTCCCGAAGATCCAGCCAGTTTTCAAGCTGCTCTACAGTTCGCGCAAAGTGCCAATCTACGGCGTATTTGGTTGACTGCAGCCGATAAGCTGCGACCACATGTAGAACATGTCCTGTTTGCCAATGATTTAGCTTGGCTCATCGTTGAGCTCGAAATGCGCGGGCTCTATTGGCAATATCCCGAGAATGATCCACGTGTTTTGGAACAAGCCAAAAAGCACATCGCAGCGTGGAACGCGTGGGCTGCCGCTCTGCCACCAGAAGCTGCCAATAACCAGCTGAGAAATTTAAGTGCCACGATTCAAATAGTGATGCGCGATTTAGCGCCCGAAGGTGTTGCCCTTCAATTAGACGACGCGCCTAACCTAAACAAGGTGCGGACCGAATGGAGCAAAACCATTCTGCAAAGTGATGAAGCCGGATTCAGTTGGAAGTTAGCGTGGGACACGGTGAACCAAGCGAAAAAAGAAATGGACACCAATCACGTGTTAACTGCCAAGACCATATCACCGCTCGCTGCATTGTTGCAGCCGCTCAACAATGCCGCTTCAGAGGAATCTGCTGCGGATAAAACGGAGTTGAAAGGCTTGGCACCTTCCGTTTCACTCTTCTGTGCCAGTGGTGTCTTGTTGGAGCAAATCGAATGGCTGAGTCCACCGGACCGTTTTTCTTCCCGTGAAGCGATGGAGGAAATCTCTGATCAGTTGGCCAAAGCTTCAATGCAGCCCACTTGGAAAACACTCCCACCCGATCATCTCGATCTCCTACAATGGCGTTTCAATCCCTTCGGACTCAATCGCCAACAGTACATGGTTCAAATCGAACAAAAGATCAAAAGCCAACCACGAGTCGCCATGTGGCAACGCGCGAAAGCGGCTCTACTCGAAACTGGGGATAGCGATGAGCTCGAGCAAGCCCTCGGTATTCATCGAAAGTTAGCCGCCGGTTCAAAAAACGGGAGCGATGATTGGCTCCGCGCTCGATATCGGTCCGCGTTGTGTCTGGTTTGGTTGAAGAAAGTCGATGATGCCAAGCAGGCCGTCGAAGTAATCCTGCTGACGCATTCTCCAAAAGGAGCCGTTTGGAAAAATCGACTCGATAACGTGAAAAATATGAAATAACCTGGCCACACTCCAGCCGTTTGGGAACAAACGGCAATTGTAAGTCGTTGTGCTGTTAGGGTTTGTGTCTTTTAGGCCCGTGGCTAGCAGCTCCTGTCTCAAAATGCTTCGGCGAGCAAATCGCTATAGGCTAAAGCCTTTGGGTTCGGATAGGATACAGGATACGAAAGTGTGAATCGGTGGAACCGTTCACCTAGGCAGTTGATATATTTGATAGCAAATACTAAGCGATTTGGATGGGCTGAATCGCTGATGAGATCAAGGATGATCGAAAATGGCACGTTATGCTGCAAGCCAATTGGCGGGGGCTTCGTCCATATCTTCGCAAGAACAACTCGCGTTTGCGGCGGAGGTATTGCGCCGCGAGGCAGAGGCGATTAGTTCGTTGATCGAACGTCTTGATGCCCAGTTCCTGGCGGCCGTACAACAAATTTTGCAGTGCGATGGCAGTGTGATCGTGTGTGGAATCGGGAAGGCAGGCTTAGTGGGCCGGAAGCTATCGGCGACTTTCGCATCGACAGGCACCTGCAGTCATTTCTTGCATCCGGCTGAAGCCATTCATGGCGATTTGGGGATGGTAACAGCTCGCGACGTAATGTTGGTGTTGTCATACAGTGGCGAAACAGAAGAGTTGGTACGCGTGCTTCCAAGTTTGCGTCGGCAAAGCGCTTCGTTGATGGCGATCACCAAATCGCGGGCCAGCACATTAGGGCGACAAGCGGATCATGTGTTGGAGTTAGGGGAGATTCGCGAGGCTTGCAGTCTCAAATTGGCCCCCAGTTCGAGCACAGCCGCGATGATGGCGATGGGGGATGCTTTGGCGTTATTGGTCAGTCGCATGCGCGGTTTCGCTGCGGAAGATTTTGCCAAGTATCATCCGGGTGGCAATCTGGGACGCATGTTGATGCGGACCGAAGAGGCAATGCGTCCTCTGGCCCAATGCCGAGTGGCTGTGAGCAACCAAACAGTGCGTGAAATACTGGTTACTGCCAGTCGGCCAGGACGTCGCACCGGCGCGATCATGTTGACGGATCACGATGGACGCATTTGCGGGATCTTTACCGATAGTGATTTGGCCAAGATGCTCGAACAACGGCGCGAAGCCATTTTGGATGGACCCGTTGCCGATGTGATGACCAAGAAATTTTTGACGGTGCAACGAACGCAAATGCTCCATGATGCTTTGCAGTTGTTGGCTCGTTACAAGATTAGTGAGTTGCCCGTTGTCGACGCAGAGAATCGGCCTTGTGGCATTATCGATATTACGGACATGGTGGGGATGATTACGGATGATAAACCGTCGGCAGAGCCAGAGCCGCCACCGCGCATTTTGAAACTCCATCGTTGTGAAAGTGAATCGAAATCGGCGGGCGAAAAGGAGTGTGACGGTGACTGTTAGTGATCAACAACTAGCTCGGCCCATTGAAGTGATTTTGAGTGACGTCGATGGTGTGCTGACCGATGGTCGCATCGTTGTGGACAACCATGGCGTCGAGACGAAGCAATTTCATGTTCGCGATGGCTTGGGCATTAAGCTGTGGCAACAAGCCGGTTATCGATTTGGTTTGATCACGGCTCGCAATTCACAAATCGTTAAGATGCGTGCAGCCGAATTGAATATCGAAATCGTGCGTCAGGGACAATCCGACAAACGAAAGGCCATGCTGGATATCATGCAGCAATATGGTTATCGCCCTGAGCAAATCTGCTATATCGGCGATGACTTACCCGACCTGCCCGTACTTTACGAAGTGGGATTACCGGTGACCGTGGCTGATGCGGCGATGGAAGTGCGACAAACGGCTCGTTGGATTACGCAAGCCTCAGGTGGTAATGGTGCCGTACGAGAATTGATCGAACGCTTGCTGCGTGCCAAGTCGCGATGGGACGATTTTGTTCCTACGCCTCTGCCCCCTATAAGTTCGAATTAGTTGAATTGACTGATACGTTTAACCGTTTTTCGATTCTCAACGAAGCAACTGAACAAAAATGTGGCAGAGATATACCAACCAATTGCAGGGACAAAACGTATAGGGCAACACATTCCACAATAGGGATCGGGATTTTTCATCGGTGAGTTTCATTTATAGCAGATAACCGTTTTGAGTAACTTGGGTAAGGAGCAGGGTATGAGCACAATGATCTGGGATTACGGGCGTATGCTCGTCCTGGTCAGTGCTGCTGCTCTGATCTACCAATTTACGGCGGTCCCCTTGATTGAACCTGAAGGAGAAGACGCCACCGTTATCACGGTCAGCAGTTCGCCAACCGATTATGCATACTGGTGGAATGAGATTTTCGAAAAGGACTCGTGGCAACGAAAAGGTCCTAAGGTTCTCGAGACCGAGCAAGGTATTTTGCTTTTCAAGACCTGGGAACGCGTTGGGGATAAACGTTGGCGTTTGCATCCACTAACGATTTTGCTTCCCTCGGATGACCATGCTGCCGGTAATGTCGGTGCACCAAGCGATGGGCGACCCATTTTGGTGGATGCACCCGATGGAGCCATCATTCATTTCCGCGACGAGATCGACATTTTCAGTGGCCAAACTCCACCTTTGGAAGATGGCCAATTAATGGGCAAGATCCGTATTTACTCTCCAGGCAGAAGCACTGACCACAGCGATTCATTGGATATCACAACCGAGTCGGTGCGCATTGAGCATTTGAAGATCTCGACCAGCGAAAACGTCGACATCCGCCTGGGGCGTAGTTTCGCTCGCGGTCGTGACTTGACTATCAACCTGAAGAAACGACTGTTATCCAGTGATTCAACCGGAAATTCCTCTTGGGATGGATTGGATAAATTAACGCTCGTGTATGTGGATGAGGTGTACGCGGAAGTGCCCAAGGGGGGGCTATTTGGGGAAACGATTTCTAAAAGCGTGTCGATTCCTCTCGGCCAGCCCCCAATTCTTGAACGCAATGCATTCGTTCAAATCAAATGTTCGGGAGCGTTTACCTTTGATTTCAATGAATCCAAAGCGCAACTAGAAGGCGATGTCAAAATCGCGCACCAAGTCGATGGTATGCCGACGGATCGTTTTGAATGTGCCCAATTGCGGATTTATGTCGATCGCAAAGATGAAGCGAATAACGGTGCACCACGTCCAACGGGTTTTGTACCGGGACAGCCGGTTGCGATGGGACCTTTGTTGCTTAAGAAACTAGAAGCTCAGGGTGCCTCGATCAACATGACGCCACAGGATCGTTATGTGACCTTCGAGATACCAACGCTGGGAACACGCGGTGTTGGGCGCTGGCTCTCGGTCGACTTGATTAAGCAACAGATCAGCTGGATCAATCGGCTTCCCGCTGAAGCTCAACATTCCGAGCCAAGTTATCTCAAGCATATGGATATGGAGTTTTGGGCACCTGAACTCGGTTATCGTTTTGATGGTAACTCGGCGCATTTGGGATGGCTGGCTGCGAGTGGACCGGGCAATGCGGTCTTCAGTGATCCCGATCACGGCAAATGGGAATTGGGTTGGAATAAAAGTTTGCAGATGGTCCCCGATGGACAAGATTCACGCGTCTATCTGAAGGGGAACGTCATTGTTCGCAATAAGGATCAAGGGCGATTTGAATCCTCAATGATGGATGTTTGGTTGCGACAGTTGCTCGAAGGTGGTGTCACTGCTCCTCAATCAGGCTTGTTGTCGAAATGGGTTCCGGATCGCATGGAAGCTGTTGGTAACGTATCGATTAACACACCTCAATTGGTTGGCAAGTTTGCGGAAATGGCATTGTGGTTTGCTTATGTCACAGATCCGCCGCCTCCGGCACCGGGCGTCGGAGGTAATGACGGATTGTCGTTAAATACGCCTAATGGTCAAACTGCCCAAACCTGGGTTGGGCCTCCAAGCGGCGGTGGCGCCGTTAATAACCCAGTGATTCGCGGATTAGCCCCGCAAAAGAATGAACCCGCTGGTCCGCCGGTTGAAGTGACTGGTCACCGTTTGCATGGTCGTTTATTGCGCACCCATCAGGAGATGTTGATCGATGATTTGACGATCCAAGGTGGTGTTACTCTGCGTCGAGAAGCGATCGATCCTGCTAATCCATTACCATTGACCATAGAGGGCGATCAACTCCGCTTAAGTACGACTACGGGTAATGTGGCTAATGCGGTGATTGTAGGCAAGCCAGCGCGTATCTTCGTCGGTCAGGGTTGGCTTGAGGGGCCAGTCGTTCGAATCGATCAGCAAAAACATTTGGTGTGGATCGATGAACCTGGGTCGTTCGGTGTACCCATTGATGCCATTCAAAAACCAGGAAGTGCCAACCCCGCAACGGCGCCATCGAGTATGCGATGGATTGATGCACCACGTTGCAGTTGGCGAGGAAGAATGATGTTTGATGGTCGCGTCGCTCGAATGGATGGCGGCGTGGATTTCTTTGGACGCGTGCAAACCGACGCCAATACGGTTTGGCATCTGGATGGCAAATCCGAGATGTTGGAAGTTGCTTTGAATCAACCGATCGACCAACCAAGGGCGGGGAGCAAATTAGAAATTCACACAGTGAATCTCATTCATGAAGTCGAAATCACTGCGGCACAAACCGATGTCTATGGCACGCGTCTTTCACTTGAACAATTGGCTGTTCCGAATCTATCGATTGATTTAACGACTCAACGTATGGTAGGTCAGGGACCAGGTTCCATTCGTTCGAGACGACCCAGCAGCACACGTTTGGGAGTTCCAACCGGCAGTTTGGCTTCGCAGCGTCCGAGCGAATTGTCCTGTTTGCATTTGACCTTCGCGGGTGAACTGGAAGGTTTCTTGGATCGGATGGAGTTCATCTTCAAACGCCAGATTGAAGTTGGCATGGGGCCAATCGCCAATTGGGATGAGGCCATAGATGTTGCCCAATTGCAACAACTCACTCCAGGTCAAATGTTGTTGAGTTGCGAGCAACTACGCGTCTATGAAGCGACACAAGTTCCAAGTGCTTCGGTGGTAAGTTCACAAGGCACGCAGAATCTTGGATCGTGGGACTTGGAAGCTGATACGAATGTGGTGTTTGAAGGGCGAACGCCAACGGAAGTATTTGCGGGAACTGCAACCAAGTTAGGTTATCAAGCGGTGAAAGATATAGTGCGAATCATCGGTTCGCCGCGCCAAGCCGCAGTACTACAACGCACTCCGCAGAATGAACCACCGGCCAAGTTGTCCATTCGCGATGCGAGTTTCCGCTTGAAGACGATGGAGATCATCGATATGCAATTGGAGCAATTCCAGCTCGACTTGCAGGGAGGTGGAATTGCCCCAGTCGCTTCGCCACCTAATGGAGCCAACATCAACAACACCAGCCCTCGCGATTCGCTGTTCCAGAGAAGACCGTAGGGCAGGCTTGAGGGGTGAGGCTGGAGGCTTGTGGAGAACAGGAGAGCTATTTAGGATTGGCGTTCGGACGGTTGGATCGTTTATCCCGTGTGCCGTAGGCTAGGCGTACTTCCGTTTGATTCGTCGTTTGTTTGAACCGCGAGTAGTTATGGCGCTGCCAAAAGCTTACGCGGTGGATTTCGTAGCTCTTACTTCGTACCTCTTACTTCGTCGTCGTACTTCGTCGTCGTACTTCGTGCTCGTCTCGCATCGATGGTTTTACCGTTTGACGAGTCGGCTTGTGGAACCACGAAAAGGGCGAAAGAGGAACAGACCGAGCCGCAATGAGTTGAACCGAATTTCATGCCACACGTACAGTTGTACGCGTTTTCAGAGACGAGAGTAAACCGCATTGATCCAACGCGTCTGAGAATCATACGGAAGTACGCCTAGCCTACGGGACACGGGCTAAACGATCGGCTACGAAGAGCAACTCGCAGGGATTATGGCCGATTGCTGGCTCTTTCCTATTTCGCAGCTTTCGTGATTTTCGTGGTTCACTTTCCCCGAACAGCTGGATGGGGCATAAACGGAGGACGGTTAGCTTTTTCTTTTCAAGCCCATGTCGGCCATTAAGAGCTGCATATCCTCCCACACGAGTTTTTTCGCATCCGGGTTGCGCAACAGATACGCTGGATGATAGGTGACCAAAACTTTCGCGCCGCGGAAGGCGTGAAACTTGCCTCGCAACATGCCCACCGACTCGCTGCGTTGCAAGATGGCTCGTACAGCAACCGCACCTAAGCAAACGATATACTTCGGTTGCAAAACTTCTAATTGCAATTCAAAGAAGGGGCGACAGTTCTCGACTTCCTCAGGCGTAGGAGTTCGATTGCTCGGTGGACGACAGCGCAACGAATTGAGAATGTAGACATCATCGGGACGCTTTAGCGTGGTCGCTTCGATGATCTTGTCCAGCAACTGGCCCGCTTTACCCACAAACGGGATGCCTTGCTTATCTTCATCCGCGCCAGGAGCTTCGCCAAAAAAACATACCTTGGGTTGTAACGTTCCATCGCCAAAAACAGTTTGCGTCCTGTACGTCACCAATTCGCGACATTTCGTACAAGCAGCCACCCGCTTCTTCAAATCGGAAAAGTTCTGCTCTCGCTGATCCAATGTCAACACAGGCAATTGCCAGTTGGCAAATTGTGGAGCAGGTGCCAGTACAACAGGTTTAGTCTCTTTGCTTGCCGGCGGTTTAAACGCGGGACGCTCGTCGGTGGCCGGTTTCGGTGGGGACGCGGTCTCTGGCTTGCGTTCTGTTTCTGAGGACGCTGCAACGGAAGTTGCAGAGGGCTCATTGGTCTTTCCGGCGTTTGCAATTTCAACATGCGCGGCAGGAGGAGCGGTCGCATGTGGAGAACTCGAATCGAAACGCTGCAGCAAATCGCGGACATTGACCTTGGTGCCATCGGGCATCAAATACCAACGCAAGCCGCTCCGTTGGTACATCTCGAGCACTTGCCGCAAGCTACTCGCTGCAACCTC
>Ga0209174_10000448_pt1 | contig 31370 bp, 24 predicted proteins | sample JI91814BDNA_FD_187505 | JGI IMG/M metagenome (GOLD analysis project Ga0209174, IMG submission 187505) | Wastewater effluent complex algal communities from Wisconsin, to seasonally profile nutrient transformation and Carbon sequestration -... | ecosystem: Engineered > WWTP > Effluent > Algae...
CGCAACCCCGGTATTGAACAATTCCCCGCAGTGCAGAAAAGACTGCTTCAGCTTATCACGCAAAAAATGCAGCAATTGACAGAATTCTCCGGCAATGGTAAAAGACCGGTGACCATTTCTTTTATCAGTACCCTCGACAAAGAAGGGAAATCTGTAATAGCCGGTAACCTGGCCCGCACGCTGATGGATCAGGGTAAAAAAGTGTTCTTCCTTAATTTATCCGGAAACATGTCCCCCATCCGGCCGGCCAATAAGTATCCCCTGTTTCAGAAATTGTTTGGTTACCAGGATCCAAGAATTGATACACAAAATGCTTTTCTGCAGAACCCTGAAACCTATCTCCCTTCAGCTGCCTATCTGAACGGTACCGGTAATACCGCATTTCTGCAGGCGGCTGATATCGAAACAATCTGCAAAAATGCACTGACAAAAGAAGAAGGAATCCCTGATTATTTATTCATTGAATTACCAGCCCTGCTGAAAGATAATTATCCTGCTCCGCTGATCGCTGGTGCTGATCTGGTGGTACTGACCTGCCGTTCCAATCGGGTTTGGTCGGAAGCCGACAAACAGGTTATTCAGGATATCCTGCCATTAACAGGAACAAAAATGCATGCCATCCTTAACGGAGTGGAAGTACAGGAAACAGAATCTCTGATTGGAGATTTACCGAAGAAGCGCAGCTGGATCCGCAGAAAAATAAAAGGCCTGATCCGCTTTCAGTTCTTTTCAAAAAATCATTTTTAAGAAATACACCCTTTGAAAAAGAAATGGCAATATATTATCCGTGAAGAGAATTTTCTCTCCTTAGCAGGCAACCTGGTCATTGCCATTTTTGGTATTGCCGGTTTTGCCCTCATGGCAAGGAGCCTGGAGGCCAATGATTTTGGACAATGGGTGATCTTTATTGCAGCCGGATCATTTATCGAAATGTTCCGCTTTGGTATCACCAATACCGGTCTGGTTCGTTTTCTCTCAGGTGCCACTGCCGAAAACAGGCAAAGCCTGATTGGTGCCAATGCCAGCATCGGTATCATTTCAACCTTATTGATAAGTATCACGGTATTTAGTTGCAATTTATTTTTCAATGATGCGGTCAGCCATTCAGGCTACCGTCTCTTTTTCCGCTGGTATCCCTTACTGGCCCTTTTCAACCTGCCCTGGAATAATGCCCTGCTCATTTTACAGGCCGACCGCCGTTTTGGAAAAATGCTCCTGCTGAAATCCATCAACAGCGTTTCTTTTTTCCTGGTATTGCTGACCCATCTCTTTTTTTGGCCAATGACCATTGATGAGCTGGTGATCGTTTACCTGGTTGTAAATGCACTGACATCAACAGTGAGCTTGATTACTGGATGGGATGGTATGCAACTCATCAGAAAAGCAACAGCGGAGAGCAAGCGCACCCTCTTACAGTTTGGCAAATACACCACTTTTACCCTGGTAGGTACCAACCTGCTGCGCAGCGCCGATACATTTATTCTCAGTCTGAGCCCCATGGGCAATGCAGCCGTTGCTTTGTACAGTATTCCGCTTAAACTTACCGAACTACAACAGATACCGTTGCGCAGTTTCACCGCTACTGCCTTTCCCAAAATGTCGAAAGCCAGTCTGCAAGGGAATAACGAAGCGGTTAAAAACTTTTTTTACACTTACGCCGGAGCGATCACTTATTTATTCATCGGGGTAAGCCTCTTTACTTTTTGCTTCGCCGATCTTTTTGTATGGATGCTTTCCGGTAAACAATATCTCAGTGCTGATCCGGTAACCGGTATCAGTGCTGTCACTATTGTTAGGATTTTTTCAATTTATGGTTTGCTGCTGCCGATTGACCGCATGACCGGTATCGGATTGGATAGTATCAATCAGCCCCGGGTTAATGCTGTGAAAGTACTGCTGATGCTGGTCGCCAATATTGCCGGTGACCTGATTGCTATTTATGTTTTTGAATCACTGGCCCTGGTGGCAGTTGGCTCTATTTTATTTACCCTGGTAGGTATCTATGTGGGATTTCGATTCCTGGATCAGCAGATTGGTCTTCGCTTCAGAGATATTTTTTCGCATGGATGGGATTTTTATAAACAACTATACCATCGTTTCATCAGTAAGCAAACAGCCGTTGTGGTGAAAACAGGATCATGAATAAGGTCAATAACATACATCCATTTGATACGAGGACCGGTTCACTCCGCCTCAGTAATCCTGTAGTGGCAGGCGCATTGTTATTAGTGCTTTCTGCAGTGGCACTACTGGCTGCCAATTCAGGGATGATCGTTATTGCGGCTTGTCTGGCCCTGGTGATTGCCGGCGCCTATCTCTATTGTTTGTTTACATATCCTGAACTGGGATTATATACTGCAGTTGCCCTGAGTTTCGTGCTGATTGGTTTAGGCCGCTATGCCAAAGACCTGCAGGTCGGATTGGGCCTTGATGGCATCCTGATACTGACCTACCTCGCCCTTTTCATGAAAAAATTCAGGGAAGGGATCGACTGGACTCCTGCTAAAAAAGACGTAACCCTGCTGGCCCTGATCTGGTTTGCTTATGCATTGTTTCAGATTGTGAATCCCGAAGCCCAGAGTTTTGCTGCCTGGTTCTCCGGAAGAGGCGTTTCATTTTATATGCTGATGGTTGTACCATTGGCGCTGCTCTTTATTAATACAACCCGCAAGCTTGATTTATTCATGTATGCCTGGGGCATTTTTTCCATCCTTGCCACACTGAAAGGAATCATGCAGCTGAAAATAGGATTAGATGGGGCGGAACAGGCCTGGCTGGATGATGGAAACTTTAAAACGCATGTGCTCTTTGGTAAACTTCGGGTCTTTTCATTTATGAGTGACGCCGGACAGTTTGGAGCCAATCAGGCTTATTCCGCCGTAGTTGCATTTATCTATGCCATGGCACAAACGAGTTGGAAGAAAAAACTCTTTTTCCGTACCGTAGCCCTGCTTGGATTTTACGGAATGATCATCTCAGGCACAAGAGGTGCCATGAGTGTGCCGATGGCGGCCTTCATGACTTTTTTCATCCTGAGAAAAAATGTCAGGGTGCTGAGTATCGGGGTAACCCTGCTGGCCATGGTGTTTGTATTCTTTAAGTACACAACAATCGGACAGGGCAATTCACAGATCCGCCGGATGCGTACAGCATTTGATCCGAATGATGCTTCCCTGCAGGTGCGGCTGGATAACCAGAAGCTTTTAAAGCGTTATATGAAGTCCAGACCTTTTGGCGCCGGAATCGGACATGGAGGTGTGAAAGCTCAGCGTTATCTGCCCAATGCATATTTGTCCCAGATTGCCACGGACAGCTGGTATGTATTAATATGGGTGGAAGAAGGAATCATTGGACTGCTGCTCCACCTCTTTATTCTTTTTTATATCGTGATCAAGGCATCCAGGATGGTCATGTTCCAGGTCAAGGATCCGAAACTCAAACTGATGATCTCGGCCCTGATATCCGGAATGGTCGGCATCATGCTGGCATCTTATGGTAATGCCATCCTTGGTACCATGCCTACAGGAATGCTGATCTATGTTTCAATGGCCATAATGATGAATGCCAAAACACTGGATGAATCAATCAGTAATAATAAAGAAAACACAGTAAAATAATTCGTATGAAAGGAAAAGACATCATCATCACCGGTTTACAATCATGGGATATCCCGATTGGCTCCAATGCCATTGATATTGCAAAAGAAATGTCGCGTCATAACCGGGTGCTCTATGTGAACAGTCCGCTGGACATGATGACCATCTACCGCAATAAACCCACGCCTGAAACCAGGCACCGGATGGAAGTATTAAAAAGAAAGAAAGAACCGGTTCGTCAGATCAATGAAAATCTCTGGGTCCTGGATTTTCCCTTCTTTATCTGGTCGGTAAATGGAATACCAGATGGCGTTATGTTTGATGCTGTCAATAAAAGAAACAACCGGAAAATATTCCGGTATATCAGCCGCAAATCAACAGAACTTGGATTTAGTAACCCGATTCATTTTATTGACAATGATATTTACCGCAGCTATTTCGCCAAAGAAATGCTGGGTGCTGCCTTAACCGTGTATTACCGTCGTGATAACCTGCAGCCTTTCCCTTACTGGAAAAAACATGTGGGCAGACTGGAACCCAAGCTGATAGGCAAAAGTGATCTCGTGGTATGTAATTCTCCGCAGCTGGCTTCCTTTGCCCGGCAGTTCAATGCCAATAGCTTTGATGTAGGTCAGGGTGTTGATCTCTCTGCCTATGATCCGGCGCTCGCTTTTGCTGAACCTGAAGAACTACAACATATCCCACATCCGCGGATTGGTTATATCGGCGATATCAACAGTATGCGCCTAGATCCGGACCTGATTGCTGCCATGGCCCAAAGCAAACCGATGTACTCCTTTGTAATGATTGGCGGGGAAGATGCTGTTTTCAAATCACATGCATTGCACCAACTGCCTAATGTGTACTTCACAGGAAGTGTAGCCAAGAACAGGGTACCCGCTTTTATGGCAGCGCTTGATGTTTGTCTGAATCCCCAGCAGGTAAATGAAATCACCATGGGTAATTATCCCAGAAAAGTGGATGAATACCTGGCCATGGGAAAACCAGTAGTGGCAACCCGTACCGGTACGATGGAATTATTTAAAGACCATGTATTCCTCTGCAACAATGCAACGGAGTATGTACAGGCGATTGAAAAAGCACTGGCAGAAAACAATCCGTCGGTACAGGAAGAAAGAATCCGTTTTGCCCGCTCTCATTCATGGGAGAACAATGTGCAGGCGATCTATAACCATATCAGTGAAAAATTAAAATAAGTATTATGAACTACAGGAGTATTTCAGACCTCAACAATGTGATATTGCAGCGACTGCATATCCTTCCGCGCGATTTTGATCTGATCGTAGGTGTCCCCCGCAGCGGAATGATGCCGGCTAATTTGCTGGCACTCTATCTGAATAAACCTTTTACGGATATTCATTCCTTTATCAACGGACATATTTATAAAGCTGGTGCCAGGGGTCAGTTTTTTGATATCAAAGATTTTAAGAAAATCCTTGTCGTGGAAGACAGTGTGGCTTCCGGAGCGGCTATGGAAGAAGTAAAAGAGAAACTGGCGCATCTGTCTGCTCAGTTTACCATTGAGTACTGTGCCGTATTTATGGCGCCAGGAAAAGAGAAAACGGTGGACTACTATTTTGAAACCGTACCCCTGCCCCGTTATTTCCAGTGGAATATCATGAATCACAGTACCCTGGAAAAAGCCTGTTTTGATATTGATGGTGTATTATGTGCTGATCCGCTTCCGGAGCAAAATGATGATGGTCCTAAATACCGTGAATTCCTGCTCAATGCCAAACCACTCTTTATTCCCGGCAGCAGGATTGGAACCATTGTTACTTCCCGTCTGGAGAAATACAGGCCTGAAACAGAAATCTGGCTGAAGGCAAATAATATCAAGTACAACCAGCTGGTGATGCTGGATCTGCCTGATATGAAGGCCAGGCAGAAAGCCAATAACCATGGATCGCATAAAGCAAATACTTATAAGTCCGGCAACTATGTGTTGTTTGTGGAAAGCGAACTGAACCAGGCATATGAAATCAATCGTCTCACAGGTAAGCCGGTGCTTTGCACAGCCAATTTCGAAATGATATTCAAATCAGAATCCCTGATGTATAATATCAAAAGCGGAAAATACCTGCCCTTCCTGCGGAAGTATGCATTGAAAGTCAGGAACAGGATCCGGAAGATCAAACCTGCTTCAGGCCGTTCGACCAGTGTAAACGTTCCGGTACTGCACAAGACCGCCCATTCCAAATAATAATACTATGAGCATTTATATAACGATACAATATATATTACTGGGTCTGCTCTCCCTGGCCACCCTGTATATTTTGTTTTTTGCAGTAGCCGGTCTTTTTTACCGGGAACCCAAACTGGGAAACCCGGTGAAGTTCAGGAAGATGGCCATATTTATTCCCGGCTATAAGGAAGATGCGGTTATTACCAAAGTAGCTATTTCGGCCCTGCAACAGCAATACCCGATGGGGATGTATGATGTGGTGGTGATTGCTGATTCATTCAAAGAAGAAACCCTGCAAATATTAAGGGGACTTCCTGTTAAACTCATTGAAGTGCAATTCGAAAAAAGCACCAAGTCAAAGGCCCTGAACCGCGCCATGGAAGCCCTGAGAGTGCCTTATGATATTGCGGTAGTGCTGGATGCAGATAATATCATGGCATCCGATTTTCTGGCTAAAATCAATGCGGCTTTCGATAAAGGTTATATCGCTGTGCAGGGACATCGTCGGGCGAAGAACCTGAATAATTCATGGGCCATACTCGATGCAGCCAGCGAAGAAATCAACAATCATATTTTCCGCAAGGGGCATCGGGCGGCGGGACTCTCCTCTGCCATTATCGGTTCCGGGATGGCATTTGAATACGGATTTTTTAAATCCATGATGAGTCAGGTTCATGCCGTGGGAGGGTTTGATAAAGAGATTGAGTTGAAAATGCTGAAAGAGCGTATAAAGATTGCTTATCTGGATGATGCGATGGTCTATGATGAAAAAATTCAGGAAGCGGATGTTTTTGGCAACCAACGCCGCCGTTGGCTGTCTGCCCAGTTTCATTATTTCCGGACCGGATTTCCCGATGCATGCAAACATTTACTGCTGAAAGGCAACCTGGATTATTTTGATAAAGCCATTCAGTTCATTCAGCCACCAAGGATTTTGTTGCTGGCAGGAGTGGTTTTATTGGGAACTGCGTTTGCCGTTACCAATGGAATCCTCGGACTTTCCTTTTTCTATTCCATGAACTGGATCATCCTGGCTTTGGCCTGTATTTTTTCATTACTGATATCGGTGCCGCGTTCATTTTACAACAGTAAAACACTAGCAGCGGTGGCCGGTTTGCCCCGGGGTGCTTTTATGATGCTGCTGTCATTACTGAAAATCCGTGGTGCCAATAAAACATTTATTCATACCAAACATACAACTGGTTCACACTGATTAATCTGATTTGACATGAGTACGGTAAAAAATAACAGGCTGGAGAAACTGGAAGCGGTGCGTGGCTTTGCAGCCCTGTATGTGGTCTTATTTCATACCCTTCCCCAACGCATTGAACTTGGGGGCCTGAATATCGGCGCTATCTTTCGTTTTGGACCGGAAGCGGTGATTGTGTTTTTTGCTCTTTCCGGTTTTGTGATCAAATACACCTGGGAGCGCTCGGCTGATAAAAGTTTTCGTTATTATTTTATCCGTCGTTTTATCCGGCTCTATATTCCCCTGCTCTTTATTTTTCTGTTGGGATACCTGATCAAATGTCAGCAGGAAGGAAACTGGGTATCACCCGATCTGCCCACCCTGCTGGGAAATATTTTTATGTTGCAGGATGTGGTGTCTCAAAAACCCAATGTGGTTTCCGGCACTTATATGGGGAACGGGGTACTCTGGTCATTGTCCTATGAGTGGTGGTTTTACATGCTCTTTTTTGTTCTCAGTAAAAAAGTGCCATCTGCCAAACTGAATTTCTGGGTGAACGTACTCACGGTTACTGCGGCACTGACCTACCTGATTTATCCTTTTATCCTCAACCGCCTGGTCATGTATTTTGCGATCTGGTGGATTGGGGTGCAGTTTGCCGATCTGTACCTGAAAAAGAAAGAAATAAATTTCAAGGCTATCCTGCCTTATGCCGCTGTACTGGGCATTATCACGGTTATACTTGGCCTCAATCTGTACATTAATTATGCTTATACCAAAGTGTACAGTTATCCGCTGGTAGCTTATCCTTTTGTGGAACTGCGTCATTTTGTATTTGCCCTGATGGTTTTATTTGGAGCCGTTGCATGGAAGAAACTGAACTGGGTGGGTTTTCACTACAGTTTTGAAATTTTTAAATACCTGGCTCCATCTTCTTATGTCATTTATATCTCTCATCACTACCTGGTAGTGGAAGCCGGCTATCTTCATTTTATCAGTAACCCGGTAGTGGAGTATGGCCTGTATATCCTGATCATGATCCTGTTTTCATATCTGCTGGAAGTAGTCGTCTATAACCGCATCCGGAAACTGCTGATCAAATAAACATTTAATACCCTTTTATGAAAATCGGAATCGAAGCACAACGAATATTCAGAAAGAAAAAACATGGCATGGACATGGTGGCCCTGGAATTGATCCGCCACCTGCAGCTGGTTGATAAAGAAAATGAATATTTCGTTTTTGTAAAACCTGATGAAGATCATACTGTGATTCAGGAAACTGCCAATTTCAGGATTATTGAAATTGCCGGAGGACCCTATCCTTACTGGGAGCAGGTATTGTTGCCAAGAGCGGCTAAAAAATATGGTTGTGAACTATTGCACTGCACCAGTAATACAGCCCCGCTCTTTAGTTCCATTCCACTGGTACTCACTTTGCATGATATTATTTTTATGGAAAGCTCCGTATGGCAATTGTTGCGGGGAGCTGGTTCCCGTTACCAGAAATTCGGGAATATCTACCGGCACCTGATTGTGCCCCGGCTGATCCGGAAATGTAAAAAGATCATCACTGTTTCTAATTATGAAAAAGAAAGAATTGCCGCATTCTTTGATATACATGATGAGGAAAAATTACTCACGGTTTATAACGGGGTAAGCGATTACTTTCAGCCGGTTACCGATCCTGCTTTATTGCAGCGGGTAAAAGAGCAATATCATTTGCCTGACCGTTATTTCTTTTTTCTGGGGAATACCCATCCCAAGAAAAATACAATCGGTGTATTAAAAGCATATGCCGACTACTGCAAACGCGAAGGAAACGGGGTTCAGCTGGTGATGATTGATTATGACCAGACCGAATTGGCCCGCCTGCTTGATTCTATTGAAGCACCGGAACTGATTAACCAGATCCACCTTACCGGTTATGTGAACAATAAGGATCTGCCGGCTATTTACAGCCAGTGTGAATTATTTCTCTATCCATCATTGCGTGAAAGTTTTGGGATTCCCATCATTGAAGCCATGGCTTGCGGAGCGCCAGTCATTACTTCCAATACTTCTTCCATGCCCGAAGTAGCCGGTGCAGCGGCTTTACTGGTTGATCCGTTTAATCCTGCTTCCATTACCGGAGCGATGCAGGCCATCAGCTCCAGTAAAACAAAAAGTCAGCAAATGATAGAAGCCGGTCTTGTACAGGCCCGGATATTTTCCTGGAGTGGAATGGCCGCAGCGGTACTAACACAATACATCAAGACAAATAAACAACATCATTACAAACTGAAATTATCAGTTTGATCAATACCCCCACCATGAAAACAGTAGCAATTATTTTTTGGATACTCGCAGGGATTGTTGTGTATACCTATGTGGGATATGGCATCCTCTTGTATGCACTGGTTAAAATCCGCCGGATACTCCACTTGAATAAAAAGGTCGTGGCCAATCAGTCATATGAGCCAGCGGTTACGCTGTTCATTGCTGCCTATAATGAAAAGGATTATGTAGCGGCTAAAATGAAGAACAGTATGGAGCTGGATTATCCGAAAGACAAACTCACCATCCTCTGGGTAACAGATGGTTCCGATGATGGCACTAATCAGGTACTGACAGATTATAAAGAAGCAACCGTATTACATGATCCTGCCCGAAACGGAAAAATCGGCGCCATGAACCGCGGAATGAAACTGGTGGAAACACCGATCGTGATTTTTAGTGATGCCAATACCATGCTGGGCCGTGAATCGGTCCGGAGAATTGTCAGGCTTTTCAGTGATGAAAAAGTGGGCTGTGTATCGGGTGAAAAAAGAATACAGGATAAAAACAGCGATACGGCCTCGGGTGCCGGTGAGGGATTGTACTGGAAATACGAATCTGCTTTGAAGAAATGGGATGCAGAATTATATTCTGTGGTAGGAGCAGCTGGTGAACTGTTTGCCATCCGTACGGAACTATACCAGGAAGTGGAGAAGGATACCCTGCTTGATGATTTTGTAATCTCTTTACGGGTGGCACAAAAGGGATTTACGATACAGTATGATCCGGAAGCCTATGCCATTGAATCGGCTTCAGCTAATGTAAAGGAAGAACTAAAAAGAAAAATCCGCATTTCAGCAGGTGGCATCCAGTCGGTGGTAAGATTGCGTTCCCTTCTCAATATTTTCAAATATGGTAAACTGTCCTTCCAGTACATCTCGCACCGGGTTTTGCGCTGGACGATCACCCCGCTTTGTCTTTTATTGCTGATACCGGCAGGCTGGATACTGGCGGTACAGGAAGGCCTTTTCGACTGGGGATTTTATTCAACCTTATTCTGGCTGCAGGTTTTATTTTATATAGCAGCATTAACCGGTTGGTTCCTGGAGAACCGGTCCACCCGGGTGAAACTGCTCTTTGTGCCTTATTATTTCTTTATCATGAATCTTTCCGTATTCCTGGGATTGCGCCGCTACCTGAAAGGGAATCAGTCGGTGAACTGGGAAAGGGCTAAAAGGGCAGAGTAAATGAAGGTTAGGTGGTTGTATATAGAGAAGTGGCCGCTTTATGCGGCCCTTTTTTTATTGCGGAGATACAGACTCCAACCTGCAGATACGAGAGCGGTTCCATAGATGATGGAACCGATGGCCGCTTTGACCCAATCGGCATTGGTAAGCCGGACAGCAGAAAAAATAGAGCGGGAAAAAAGAATGATCATTGCTGTCACAATGATCAGTAACCAGTAGTTATAATTGATTTTATGATGAGGAACTGCTTCTTCATCCGGACGGATGTCCTGAATCCGGTTCCATACAAACCAGGTACCCCACACACTGGAAATAACCTGTACCACAAAAAACACAGGTTTGTAATCGAGACTTTTAATATTATAAAGAAGAATGGGAAAGAGGTTGACAAAAAATCCGCCCTCATGGGTAAAACCATCCCAAAGCAGGTGACTACCGGTACCCAGTAATAAGGAATACAAAACAATAAGCGGCTGTTGCATCACAAAACGGGTCCAGTTGTTCGCTGTTTTGTTTTCAAAACGTAAACGAAAATTGGCCGGCAGGTGCTGCAGCAGGGGTTGTTTAATAAAAGCATGAAAGAAAATAGCCAGGAGAAGGGCCAATGGCAGATCCAGTAAAAAAATACCTGCCGTTGTGTGACCGAACTTCTCAGCATTCCGCATCAGCAAAAAGCTTTCGAAGTCCGGCACCACGGCGCCTGCCAGGAAGGCAGTATCTGTAATCCGAATCCTTGTTCTTTTTAAGGGAGCCAGCAGGGCAGCATGCGCAGGGGTAAAGGGCATGTGCTGGCTTAAAATACTTTTTCGGCAAAAATCTGGTTCTCGTTCATCTCGGCGATAAGATCTGCCAGTTTATTCAGACTGCATTTTGATTTTACGATAAAATCAAAAGCGCCGTTCTTCATGGCATTCACTGCGATACCGATATTTTCATGTGCAGAACATAAAACCACATTGGTATCCTGGTACTTTCGGTTAATCTGACTCAATACATCCAGTCCGTTCATATCATTCATTTGATAATCCAGGAAAACCAGCGAAGGTCTGAAATGGATATTGTTGAGACAGTCACGTCCATTTTTAAACTTTACAATATTGTTATAGCCAAGTTCTTCCAGTAACTGGGTAAGCAGGCTGCTCCAAAATGGATCATCATCTACAATAAAGATGATGGCGTTTTCTTTCAGGTTCATTTTTTGAATTTGGCTAACGAAGGCGAAAGCGGTGCCAAAAAATGAATAATTGATAATCAATTACTTACAGTGTTGTTCAAGCGGTAGATTATCCAAAAACTGGAAAAAAATCCATGGAGAGGAGAAGGGATACGACCGGAACTTAAAATCGCAATTCTATTTGCCGGGTACTCCGGGAAGGGATGATAAGCGTATCATAAGTAGAAATATTTACTCCGTTGCCCCGGGCATCGGCTTGAATAAAACTGCGAAGATCGCCTGCTGTTTTAAAGGTAAGCGTAGTATCAATGTTCCGACCACCATTCAATACAACACCAACCCCACCTTTTCCATAACTATTACTGATGGTCAGGAACTGGAAATTGGTAATAGTAGCGGCAATGACCCTGATGCGCAGGGTGGCAGGACGGAACAGGGAAAATTGTTGTACAACAGGAATATTATACTGACTACTGTCGAGATCAAATACGGCCAGTTCATTATTGGTCAATGGATTGTTGAAAAGGTCATCCTTATAAGCTTCAGCGGTATACCATCCGGATAAACTGGCAAATCGGCTGCCATCAAAACGGAAATCATAACGACCTGCAGTTGTTGTGGTCGTTTGTCCGAGAAGAATTTTTTTAGCGCCAAATGTTCCGCCCCTGAAATCATGAAAATAAAATTGCAGCCTGGCTCCGCTGATCCCGGTACCAGCCACGGAGTCAATCAATGTGCCGGTTAAGAGGTAACAATTGCCAGTGCAGTTTACACCATCAAAGAGGGGATCATTTTTTTTACGGCAGCCGGTGATCAGAGAACTAAGTCCCCATAAAAAAAAGAGGATATAAGCTGTGTTTCTCATCATAACTGAATTAATCAGGATGCAGCTTCTTCCTTTTTCCATTCTTTATCCATATAAAATGTGCCAAAGGGAATAATGGAAGCCAATCCGGCTTTCGCCAGCCATTTGAAATCTTTTTTATAATCAGATTTTACTTCACGGGCCAGTATAAAGAAGGCAACAAAGAGTGCGCCATGCAAACCTCCTACTATGGTAACCGCCATGGGTATATTGGCAAAATATTTCAGCGGCATGGCGATAAAGAGCAATACCAAAAATGAAATCCCTTCTGCAAATGCTGTTTTTCTGAACCAGGAAAATGTTTTTTTCATAAGTACCAACTCCCTTTTATCTTTTTATGTCTTTGTGTAATAGCTGATTTAATAATTAATCACCTGTTCTTCGATGGATTGCGGAATTTCTCTCCACTCATATTGCTGATTGCGCAACTGTGGTTCAAAGCCGGCTTCCCGGATGGCATCCTGTATACTTTTATAGGTAAAACGATGCGGGGCACCGGCAGCACTGACTACATTTTCTTCAATCATGATGGAACCATAATCATTGGCACCGGCATGCAGACAGATAGAAGCGGTTTGTTTACCCACCGTGAGCCAGCTGGCCTGTATGTTTTTTACATTGGGCAGCATGATCCTGCTGAGTGCAATCATCCGGATATATTCTTCTGCAGTGGTCAGGTTTTGTACGCCCCTGATCCGGGCCAGCAGGGTGTCCACATCCTGAAAGGTCCAGGGTATAAAGGCCAGGAATCCTTTGGCATTCTCAGGTTTCCGGCTTTGCACTTCTCTTATTTTAACAAGGTGCTCAAATCTTTCTTCAATGGTTTCCACATGACCAAACATCATGGTGGCTGAGGTAGTGATATTTAATTTGTGCGCTTCATGCATGATGTCCAGCCATTCCTGTGATCCGCATTTACCCTTGCTGATCAGCCGGCGAACCCGGTCGATCAGGATTTCGGCACCGGCACCAGGTAATGAATCCAGTCCTGCCTGCTGCAAGGCCATCAGAACTTCCCGATGGGTTGACTTTTCCAGTTTGGTGATATGTGCTACTTCCGGGGGGCCCAGTGCATGTAGTTTGATACTGGGATATTCAGCTTTAATGGCTTTGAAAGTATCAATATAATATTGCAGGCCCAGGTCCGGGTGATGACCGCCCTGTAATAAAAGCTGGTCGCCACCATATTTCAGGGTTTCTTCAATCTTGCGGCGGTAAGTGGGCATATCGGTGATATAAGCTTCGGCATGCCCGGGAATACGATAAAAATTACAGAACTTACAATTGGCAATGCAAACATTGGTGGTATTTACATTCCGGTCGATCTGCCAGGTTACTTTGCCATGGGGAACCTGTTTTTTACGTAATTCATCAGCAATCAGCATCAGGTCGGCCAGGGGAGCATGATGGTAGAGATAGACCCCTTCTTCTATGGTCAGGAAACCAAAAGAAGCCGCTTTGTCATATATTTCTTGTAACTGCATAGTGCAAAGGTACAGGTTCAACAAAAAAGGGCCGAACGGGTTCAGCAGGCCGTTAAAATGTTTAATTATTATGTAAGCGGAAAGCAGGATTGCATCATTTTATGCAAAAAAATTGTCATAAGAGTGGGAATGCCCCAAATACTAAAATACCGGGATGAAACGGATTGTTTATTGCCTTGCCATTGTACACTTTTTATTGCAGCCCCTCAGCGGGCGGGCACAGGAGGAATTTATTGAACCCCCTTCTAAATTTATCACCTCCATTCCCTTTATCCAGCTCACAGGAGGTATTGTTATTATGCAGGCAAAACTGGATAATATCGCTGACACACTCAATTTTATCCTGGATACCGGCAGCAGCGGCATATCACTCGACTCTACCACGGCTGATTACCTGAAACTGAAACCCAGTCCTTCCAATCGCACCATCCGCGGGATTGCAGGTATCCGGAATGTAAGTTTCCTGTACAATCGTTCACTCCGTTTGCCGGGTCTCAGCATCGACAGCCTGAATTTTCATATTAATGACTATAGTATATTAACTACTGTATACGGAGAAAGAATTGATGGAATCATCGGGTATGCCGTACTGAGCCGCTATATCGTTAAACTGGATTATGATAGTTCAAGAATCACTTTCGCCAGTCCGGGTACCATTCGTTACCCACGGGCAGGCTACCTGCTCAAGCCTAATATTTCCCAGTTGGTTACCCAGCCCATGCGGGTAAGAGATGCCCGTACGATCAATTCCCGTTTCCTTTTTGATCTGGGTGCGGGTCTTTGCGTACTGTTTTCAAGAGATTTTATTGATGACAGCAGCCTGCTGGATAAAAAAAGAAAACGCTGGCAGAAAGAAGGAGAAGGATTGGGCGGAAAAATTGATATGGAGCTGACCATCGTGAAAGAAGTAAAATTGGGTCCCTATAAATTCAGGAATGTGCCTGCTTTTATTTTTGATGATGTATATAATGTCACCTCCTATCCCCAGATGGGCGGTTTACTGGGGAATGATATCATGCGCCGTTTCAATGTGATCCTGAACTATCCCGGGGGAGATATTTTTATTACACCCAACAGTCATTTTACAGATCTCTTTGATTATTCTTACACAGGTCTGGAGTTGTACCTCGTAGAAGGAAATGTTATTGTAGGGGATGTAGCTCCCGGGTCACCGGCAGAAGCATCGGGTCTGAAAGAAGGAGATGAGGTAATTGCAGTGAACAAAGTGTTTAACCAATCGCTGAACCAGTATAAGATCGCCCTGCAAACACCGAACGAAAGAGTGAAGCTGATCATCCGCAGAAACGGAGTGGTGGAAGAAAGAGAGGTCAGGGTTCGCAGCATCCTGCACTGATCCCTTTTCAGGCAGTGCTTTCAACGGAATTTCAATAACTTTACATCGCCCTCCTTTGCGAAAGCATTGGGGGGCGCATTATCTTAAAGGAACGCAATTAATTGTATGATACAGTTTGAAAAATTTATTTTGTCCAATGGTCTGCGCGTCATTGTACACCAGGATCTCAGCACACCGATGGCTGTGGTGAACCTGATGTATGATGTGGGGGCACGGGACGAAGATCCGGAACGTACCGGCTTTGCACATTTGTTTGAACACCTCATGTTCGGAGGATCTGTCAATATTCCCAGTTATGATGAGCCACTCCAGATGGCCGGTGGTGAAAACAATGCCTATACCACTAACGATCTTACTAATTATTATATTCAGTTACCTGCCGATAATCTGGAAACAGCTTTCTGGCTCGAAAGTGACCGGATGCTCTCCCTGGCATTTAGTAAAAAAAGCCTCGATGTGCAACGCAAGGTCGTATGCGAAGAGTTCAAGGAACATTATCTCACCAAACCTTATGGAGATGTGTGGCATAAAATGCGGGAGCTGGCTTATACCACCCACCCGTACCGCTGGATGACGATCGGTAAAGAGCTTTCCCATATTGAAAATGCAGCCCTCACTGACGTGGAGCATTTCTTTTTCAAGCATTATCGTCCGGTCAATGCTGTGTTAGTGGTTGCAGGAAATGTAACGGTTGAGAAAGTAAAGACCCTGGCAGAAAAATGGTTTGGAGATATACCCTCCGGTGAAAAATATCGTCGTAACCTGCCGCAGGAACCGGAACAAACTGCCGCTCGCAAACAAGTTATTCAGTCCAATGTACCGCTGGATGCATTCTACAAATGCTGGCATATGGCAGGCCGGCTGGACAGAAGATATTATATCGCTGATCTGCTCGGCGATATTCTCAGCGGGGGCGGTTCATCCCGTTTGTATCAGTCGCTGGTAAAAGAAAAAAAATTATTCAGCAGTATTGAGTGTTTTCATTTCGGCAGTACCGATGCCGGACTGATGGCTATTGAAGGAAAACTGGTAAAAGGCGTACAGATAGATGAGGCTGAAAAAGCGGTTGAAGCGGAGTTGGATAAAATGAAAAATGAGCTGGTATCCGCCAGTGAATTACAAAAAGTAAAGAACAAAACTGAAAGCATGATTGCTTTTGAAGACATGAGCGTGATGAGCAGGGCCAACAGCCTGGCTTATTACGAACTGTTGGGAGATGCTTCCTGGATGAATTTTGAGCTGGAGAAATATGCATCGGTCAGTGCAGAAGATATTCTCCAGGAATGCAGGAACATATTCCGGGAAACTAATAGCAATACGATACATTATCTATCCAATAATTAAGAAAGGAATTTATGCCAGACAGGAAACAGGCACCAGTCATTGTGGATGCAGTGGATTTTGATCTCCGGTTAAAACATGCGGAGAAGATTGTTTTAAACAATGGGGTAGAAGTGTATGCCGTAAACGCCGGTGCGGAAGAAGTGATATCGCTGGAATGGGTATTTTATGCCGGGAACTGGTTCGAGGAAAAAAACCTGGTTGCTGCGACCAGTAATTTTTTACTCCGCAACGGAACACGGCAAAAGACGGCATTTCAGCTGAATGAACATTTTGAATATTATGGAGCCTATCTCAACCGGGCCTGTTATAATGAAACAGCTACTGTTACGCTGCACTGCCTGAATAAGCATATACAGGAATTGCTGCCGGTAGTGAGGGAACTGATTACAGATTCGGTGATGCCGCAGGAAGAACTGGATACCTACCGGCAGAACATGAAGCAAAGGCTGAAAGTAAACCTGAAGAAAAGTGATTTTGTGGCCAGCCGGCTGATTGATGCCTATGTATATGGAGAAGATCATCCGTATGGTAAATACACCCGCCTGGATGATTTTGACCTGCTCAACAGAGAGGAGTTAATGAGTTTTTACAAACAATATTATCAGCAGGGAAAGTTTGTCATGTTTGTTGCCGGCCGTCTTCCTTCAGGATGGCAGGAAATGCTCAACCGTTATTTTGGTGACCTGCCGAATACAGCTGTTGCCATGAACCCAATGAGCATGCAGCCGGTGGCTGAAAAAAAATCAAGAGTGATCAATGATGCCGAAGGCGTGCAGGGTTCTATCCGCATGGCCCGGCCTTTTTTCAATCGCCATCACCCTGATTTTGTAAAAGCGATGGTACTGAATACCCTGTTCGGCGGATTTTTTGGGTCCCGGCTGATGAGTAATATCCGGGAAGATAAAGGGTACACTTATGGTATACACAGTTTTCTGCAAAACCATATACACGATTCAGCCTGGGTGATTTCAACCGAAGCAGGTAAGGATGTGTGTGAGGCTACGATTGAAGAAGTGAATAAGGAAATGAAAATTTTAAGAGAGGACCTGGTCGATGAAGAAGAATTGCTATTAGTGAGGAATTACATGATGGGCAGTATCCTGGGTGACCTTGACGGTCCTTTTCAGATCATTGCCCGATGGAAGAATATTGTTCTGAATAATCTGACCGACCAATATTTTTACGACTCCATCCATACCATCAAAACCATTTCAGCAGAAGAACTGCGGGCGCTGGCACAAAAATACCTGCAGCCCGAGAGCTTTTATGAACTGGTGGTGGTATAAAATTATTCCCTGATAAAATTTGTTTTGTACAAGAGCCCGTCATTGTTTTCGGCCTGCAGGTGGTAGACGCCATTTTTCAGTGCATGAATATCTACTCTTCCATTGCTATTGGTTGTATTGATTACCAGTCGGCCCGTAGCATCAAATATTTTGATAGAACTGAACTGTACATTGCCGGGCACCGTTACCTGGATCATACTTCTTGAGGGATTCGGAAAAATGCTGATGTCTTTATTATCCGACACTTCTCTGATCATTACAATTCCTGAGAAACTGTATTTTCCATCGATATCCACTTGTCGGATCCGGTACAGCGTATTACCGCTTCCCGGTGCAGGATCAAATGCACTATAGGTATTCAGGCTGCTGTTGCCAAGGGCTGCAACTTCACTGATGGCAGTGTACTGCTGACCGTCCTTACTTCTTTCTACAATATATTTCAACACAGCAGTTTCGCTGGTAGTGGCCCATTTCAATAATACTGAACCATTAGATTGGCGGTTACCGGTAAAGGAAACCCATTTCACCGGCAATACACCAGACCAGCTGAAGTTGCCGATGGAAAAACTTCGGTTACCGGCAGTGGGATTGTTGGGGTTGTTCGCATAAGAAACGGTTAAACTGGTTACCCCGCTGATGATGCTCACATCAGCAAAATCATCGGTTGTATTACCCTGTGTTCCCCTTGCAATGGCAGTGGTAGTTCCACTACCGGTTATCGTTGGCCCGGAGGGAGTGGTCATGGTAATATTTTGTCCGGTAGATCCATTCACTGCCGTAACGGTAGCCTGGTCACCGCTTGAGGCATCAGTCCCGTCTATGTCATAAATACGAAAGGATAAACCGGTGACAGCCGGACTAAAAGTAAAAGTATAGGAGACAAGTTCACCCGAAGCAACAAATGTAACAGAGGAGCGTAGCGCGCAGTTTACTGCACAATCGTTCGCAGTTCCTGAAGGGTCGGCTGCATATTTTATCGGAAATCCGCCGTTAATCCTGCTGGTATTACCTGTTACATTCAGGGAAACGGCGGTGGCCGGACTGCCTATTGACCCGAAACTGGTACTCAGGGAGCCGGTGGTATAAGACACGGTATTCCAGTTCAAATCCTGGCCGAAACAGCTGCTGGTACATAATAAGGCCAGGAGCCAAAAGGTATTTTTCATAAGGAATTCAATTTAAGGATAACCAAAGATAGGAGAATAGGTAAAAACACTTAATTTGACCCTGCATTTTAGTTATTCACTATTCACATAGTTCCGGGGCTATTTCGGGAGAATGAAGCTGTTATCTGACAGGTTAATGCGATGAGGAAGAAGCTGAAGCCGGGGACTCTGCACGATCTTAATTAGGTTTGCAAAATGAATTTTGATAAAAAGGATTTGTCTAACGATCAGCTTATTCAGTTTTACCGTTCTCTTCTCTGGCCACGAATGATTGAAGAGAAAATGCTGGTACTCCTTCGCCAGGGAAAAATTTCCAAATGGTTTAGCGGGATTGGTCAGGAAGCCATTTCGGTAGGTGCCACCCTGGCCCTCGACAATGATGAATGGATCATGCCCCTGCACCGGAACCTCGGTGTTTTCACTACCCGTGATATGCCCCTGCACCAATTATTTATGCAATGGCAGGGCGCACAGGAAGGTTATAGCAAAGGAAGAGAAAGAAGTTTTCATTTCGGCAACAGCGAGCACCATATCTGCGGAATGATTTCTCATCTGGGCCCGCAACTGGCCATTGCCGATGGAGTGGCCCTGGCTCATAAGCTGAGAAAAGAAAAAAAAGTATCACTGGCTTTCACCGGAGATGGTGGTACCAGTGAAGGAGATTTTCATGAAGCATTGAATGTGGCAGCAGTCTGGGATCTGCCAGTGATTTTTATTATTGAAAATAACGGGTATGGTTTAAGTACTCCGGTAAATGAACAGTACCGTTGTATCAGTCTGGTCGATAAAGCCAAAGGATATGGGATGGAAGGTGTGCAGATTGATGGGAATAACCTGCTTACTGTATATGATACGATCAGGGGAATAAAGGAGTATTGTATTAAACACCAGAAACCCTTTCTGGTAGAGTGCATGACTTTCAGGATGCGTGGACATGAAGAAGCCAGTGGCACCAAGTATGTGCCGCAGGATCTGTTTCGGCTCTGGGAGCAAAAGGATCCGATTAAAAATTATGAGCAATACCTGATTGAAACCGGAGTACTCGATGAATCAACGGTAACAGCCATCAGGAATGAGTTCAAAGAAAAAATTGAATCAGAACTGGCCATGGGTTTTGAAACCCGCCCGGTACAGGCGAATACGGAAGAAGAACTGGAAGATGTATTTGCTGCTAAACCGGCAATGCAGGATGTGAAAGTACTGGATCGCTTAGATGATAACAATGCAGGTTCCGAAAAAAGACTGATCGATGCCATCGGTGAAGGATTGAAGCAATCCATGCAGCAGCATCCGAACCTGATTTTGATGGGACAGGATATTGCCGAATATGGTGGAGCGTTTAAAATAACGGAAGGGTTTGTACAGGAATTCGGGAAAGAAAGAGTACGCAACACACCATTATGTGAAAGTGCCATTGTGGGAGCGGCATTGGGTTTATCATTGAAAGGATTCAAGAGCATGATGGAAATGCAGTTTGCCGATTTTGTAACGGTGGGCTTTAACCAGATCGTGAATAACCTGGCCAAGATCCATTACCGCTGGGGACAAAATGCGGATGTGGTCATCAGGATGCCCACAGGTGGTGGCGTGGGTGCCGGGCCATTTCATAGTCAGAGTAATGAAGCCTGGTTCACGAAAGTACCCGGACTAAAAGTGGTATACCCCTCTTCTCCTTTTGATGCCAAGGGTTTACTGATTGCGGCCATCAATGATCCGAACCCGGTTTTATTTTTTGAACACAAAGCCCTCTATCGTTCCATCAGCGGGCGGGTACCGGCCGACTATTACGAAATTCCCATTGGGAAAGCCTGTTCGGTGCGGACAGGAGAAGATATTTCGATCATCACTTACGGCAGTGGGGTGCATTGGGCCAGGAACTATGCTGATGCCCATCCTGAAATGTCTATTGATATATTGGACTTACGCACACTCGCTCCTTTAGACTACCTGGCCATCCGACAATCGGTTGAAAGAACCGGTCGTGTACTGATATTACATGAAGACACATTGATAGGCGGTATCGGTGGTGAAATAGCTGCCTGGATCGGAGAGAACTGTTTTCAGTTACTCGATGCCCCGGTGATGCGTTGTGCCTCATTGGATACGCCGGTACCATTTAATATTGAATTGGAAAATAATTTCCTGGCGAAAGCGAGATTGGAAGAAAACATGCTGCAGTTACTGAATTATTAATACCCATAGCGGATTTCCTGCATTTTTAAATTAAAACAACCTCTACTACAGCTCCGGAACCGGGTTGCTACCCGTTCGGGTACTTGTACCATCCTGCAAGAAATAATAATTTCCCTGCCGCAAACTATCATCAGTCAGCCGCGATATTTTTTGTTTTGCCTCTTCACCGCCTACGATTGGGGAAGCAAAAGACAGCAAATGATGAATAACAGAACAGAAGGTGCTTCCGGTTAAATTGATTATATGGTAAAAGGCAGTCTGGTTATCGCTTTATTGCTCTTTCACAGTTTTTGCTTTGCACAGGTATATAATGCAGAAAAGAAATTGCTTGAACAGAGTTTCAGTACGGATCCCCGTATCCAGGTTAAATTCTACTCCACTCTTCGGAATACGGGAGGCTATGAGGGCACCAGTTTGCTGGTAAAAAATCTTTCCGATAAAACACTTTTTGTTGAAATCAGGTTGCATATTACTGATAATTGCGGAGCAGTTATTACCAGAAATATAAAAGCGACCATCCGTGCCGGTGAGAAGATTGGGGGCAATACCTGGATGGGAGGCAGTGAGCAGTTTGATTATAACTCATCATGTGAAAGTACCAAATATGGGGAATGGCAATACAGCAAAATAAAAAAAGCGACGATTGATGTTGATGGCATAAGCGAAACAGGAAAGCAGGGCGGGTCTGGTAATGGGGAAAATACAGGAAATGGAAACGGCGGTAATACGGATGGGGGCGGAGGTCCTGTGGGGGGATCCGGAAATCAGATTGCTGCTGGCTGTCCATTACAGGACTTGAGCATCAGTAACGGGCCATCCATGAATTGTGTGCAGCTGCGATGGATCAGGCAATCCACTATACAGTATAACGAAAAAAGCGGTGAGATCAGAACCGATAAACTATCAGAACAATTCATACTCAGCTATAAAAAAGCAGCTGACCTTTACTGGAAGGAGTTGAAACTGAGTTATTACCAGATGGGATATAACCTGACTGGTTTGGACCCATGTACTTCTTATGAAGTTAAACTTCAACGTGTTTGTGATAACAACATGCGGTCTGATTATTCCAATACCATACAATTCACTACTGGTTGTCCTGTACCCGGATCCGTCAAAGCCGATCAGATCAGCAAGACTTCAGCGCATATCTCTTCTATGTTTTCGCCGGGTGTCAATGTATGCAGTGCGCAAAGACCGGCATATACCATTCATATTGAATATGCAACGCCGGGTGGAACCTGGCAAACGGTGATTTCCAATCCGGGCCCGGGTAGTTCCATGCTGTTTAATCTTCAATCTCAAACATCCTATCGGGTAAGGGTGCGCTATGAATATAAAACTGGTATATTCTCAAAGTATGCTAACGAAATAAATTTCAAAACTTACTAGAAGGCCCCTTACTTTTTTGTAAAAGGTCCGCCAGGTTATGGGCATCCATTTTTTTCATGATATTCTTGCGGTGGGTTTTAATCGTGAGTTCGCTAAGAAATAAACGGTCACCTATTTGTTTGTTGTTGTGTCCTCCGATGAGCAAATGAAGAATTTCCTTTTCCCGTAAATAACCCTGTTCTGGATTTCACCGTCAAAAATGCGGTTGAACCACAGACTGTAAACAGCATTTTACCATACAGGTATCAGTGAAAAAAACTGCCATGGCTGTTTTTTTTCACTATTAGCATTATCCATAGTTCCAAATGCCTTCTTCTCTTTATCTTGCCGATCCGTTGATCATGAGAAGAGTCTTGCTTTTTATATTATTCCTCTCCGGCACCTGCTTTGCCCAGGATGCATCGGTATTTAAACCAGATGCCGTTAAAAAGGAAGTGGTCGCCACGCGAATCAGTCAATCATTGCGGATCGACGGGAAGCTGGATGAAGCAGAATGGCAGCAGGCCCTGCCATCACCCTCTTTTATTCAGATCGAACCCCTGCAGGGAGCCCTTCCTAATCATTTAACCAGTACAAGGGTATTATACAACCGCCAATACCTCTATATCGGTATCATGGCACATGATTCCGGAGGCAAGAAAGCCATTCGCGCCACCGATTTCAGAAGGGATTTCAGTGTCAGAAGCCATGATCATGTGGCCATCTCCTTCGATGGATTCAATGATCACCGCAATGCCATGGCTTTTACCACCAACGCTTATGGGGTACAACGCGACCTGCTGGTTTTTGATGATGTACTCACCGATCTGGACTGGGATGGTTTATGGAAGGTGAGAACCAACCGCACCGACAGTGGATGGGTGGCAGAGATCGCTATTCCATGGCAAACACTGCGCTATCCGAAATCTACAGACAGCCTTCAACAATGGGGATTCAATGTGATGCGCAACAGAAGACTGACCAACGAAGTTTCTGCTTTTTCTCCTTATCCCCGTTCATTTACTTTTACCAGGATGGATTATGCAGGCGTATTGAAAAACCTGCAGCCGCCTCCACCCAAAACGAATATCCGAATTCAACCCTATGTGCTGGGTTCTTATGACCGCTATAAAAACTTTCCCGCCGGAACAGATCCTGAACAAAATAGTTTTCGGACTGGTGGTGAAATCAAATGGGCCATCAACCCCAATAATATTCTTGACCTGACTTTTAATACGGATTTCGCCCAAGCCGATGCCGACCGGCAGGTGAATAACGTGACTCGCTTCTCGGTGTTCTTTCCGGAAAGAAGACAATTCTTTCTGGAGAATGCTTCACTGTTTGGCGTTGGGGTTGGACCCGGTGAAGATATTTCCGGAGGTACCATGCGCATCCAGCCATTTTTCAGCAGACGAATCGGACTGGATGATGCAGGCAATCCGATTCCCATTGATGCCGGCGGCCGTTATGTGTACCGTTCCAAAAAGAGAAACTTCGGCACCCTGCTGATGCGGCAACGCAGCAATGATATCACTCCCGGTACTAATTTTTTCGTTGGACGCTATTCAGAAAATATCGGACAACAAAGCCGGATTGGTGGCATCATGACAGTGAAAAATAATGACAGCGGAACCAATGTAGTAGCTGCGGTAGATGGATTTTTCCGCCTCGGTGAATCCCATTCTCTCAGCACTATGCTGATTCGCTCTTCCAATAACAATGGCGGCAAAAATGGTTTTTCCGGCTATGCACAATATTATTTTACCAACAACCAGTTCAAAATATGGTGGACACAAACAGTAGTGACCCGCGATTTTGACCCGGCAATGGGCTTTGTGTCCCGCAATGATGTAATCGGTACCACCCCGGGCATATTCTGGTATTACAGAGGGAAAAAGTTACCATTCAAAAAATGGGTCAGGGCCTTTGAACCCGGATTCATGCCGGAGATTTATCACCAGGCCTCCACCGGAAAGCTGATCGAAACACAGTTCAATATGAACCCCGTCTGGTTTAATTTTCAGGATGGCGGTTATTTTGGATATCTCATCAATCCCACTTTCCAACGGCTCACAGAACCTTTTGACCCACTCGGCATTACGATTTCAGAAGGAGAGTATCGTTATGTACGGCATCTGTTTTATGTCAGCACTGATCCTTCCCGTATCATCGGCCTCAATAGTGAAATTGATTTCGGTTCTTATTTTAACGGAAAACTCAATGCAGGAAGCATCACTTTAAGAATTTCACCCTCGCCGCATTTCTCACTCAGCAGTACATTCAACCGGAACCGTTTTATTAAAGTTGGAGATAACCTGGAAACGGCAACGGCCGATCTCTGGAGTATCACTGGTCGTCTTGCCCTCAATCCCCGACTTCAACTCATCGGTTTTTATCAGCGCAATTCACTGAGCAGCCAGGATAATTATAATGTCCGACTTTCCTGGGAATACCAGCCCCTCTCCTATGTGTATGTGGTATTCAATCACCGGGGATTTGATAATACCCAGCTGAAAAGACAAACCGAAGATCATGTGATTGTCAAGCTGAGTTACCTGCGCCAGCTATAATCAGTTTTCCCATTTCCCGCGTAAAGCATTAAATTGTAGGACTCCTTTGTACCCGCAGGATCGTCTGACCCTTCTTCTTTCAACCACCAAAATTTTAAAAATGAAACAACTGCTATCGCTCCTGTTTGGGTTTTTGTTCCTGCCCTTATTTGTTATTGCCCAGCAAAACTGGAGCCCGGAACAATGTTTAAAACTGAAAAACATTTCATCTGCCATTGCTTCTCCTGATGGGAGCCGGGTATTGTATACCGTAAGAGAAGCAGTGATGACAGATGACCGCAGTGAATTTGTGAACCAGGTATGGGTTTGCAATGCAGATGGCAGTGCGCATGTACAATTGACAAGAGGAGATAAAAATTCAGCCAATCCGGGCTGGAGTCCAGATGGAAAATGGATCAGTTTCACTTCGAGCAGAGATGGTAAAAACAACCTGTATATACTTCCGGCGGCCGGTGGTGAATCAGAAAAAATAACAGATGTAAAAACAGCAGTTGGAATTTATGCCTGGAGCCCTGATGGAAACAAGATCGCCTTCCAGATGCTGGATGCGGCAGAGTCCAAAGAAGAGAAAGATAAAAAAGCAAAGAACGACTGGTATTTTATGGATGAAGTGGTGAAGCAAAACCGTTTATATCTCCTTTCGTTGAACAGCAAAGATTCAGCGGGCAAATACAGGCAAAAGAAACTGAGTACCGGCAACTATAATATCAATTCTTTTGATTGGAGCCCCGATGGAAAAACAATTGCTTACAGCTTTGGGAAAACACCTGAAGCCAATGACAATAATTATAGCGATGTTTCATTGATTGATATTGAAACCGATAAAGCAAGTTCTGTTGCTGCAACAGGTGCCAGTGAATCCACGCCGATGTTTAGTCCGGATGGAAAGCTGCTGGCCTATTACTGTACCACGGATCCGGTTGACTGGCCCGGTGCCAAGCATGTGAAAATATATTCGTTATCGGATGGCAAATTATGGAGATTAAAATCAACTCCCGATGAAAGCGGATCCATGATAGGCTGGACACCCGATGGTAAAAATATTCTCTTTTCTGAAGCTAATAAATCCCTGGGTGGCATTTACATGTTAAGTGTAGATGGAAAGAATTGTACCGAATGGACCAAGGGCATCACTGATCTGATTCAGGGCGGCACACCGAATGCCAATGGGACCCATCTTACTTTCATTTTACAGAACCCTTCCAAATTTCCTGAAGCCTATATCAGTCCGATGAATCAGTATGGACCGGTTCAACTAACAAAACTCCATGACGATAAGTCCGCTAAAGCCTTGCCTAAAACTGAGGTAATCAAATGGAAGGGCGCCGACGGAATGATGATTGAAGGATTGCTCACTTATCCTATCGGGTATCAGCCCGGACAAAAAGTACCTTTTATTCTCAATATCCATGGAGGGCCGGCCGGCGTATTTAGTCAGGCCTGTGTGGCAGGCAATGGAGGTGCTTATCCTATTGCTGCTTTTGCAGAACAGGGTTATGCCATATTAAGACCCAATCCAAGAGGTTCAACCGGCTATGGAACTGCATTCCGACAGGCTAACCGGGCCGACTGGGGAGGTAAGGATTATATTGATATCATGAACGGAGTGGATCAGGTGATTAAAATGGGCGTGGCTGATGAAACCAAAATGGGAGTGATGGGCTGGAGTTATGGCGGATTCATGAGCAGCTGGGTAGTGGGACATACTGATCGTTTCAAAGTCGCAAGTATCGGAGCGCCAGTGGTTGATTTGGCCCATCAGAACCTGACCGATGATATTGAAGGTTTCCTGCCTTCTTATTTCCAGGCTAATCCCTGGGAAGACTGGGCCAATTATGATAAACATTCACCACTGCGTTATGTACAAAATGTAAAAACACCGGTGATGCTGCAGCATTGTGAAGGTGATCAGCGGGTACCGATCAGTAACGGCATCATGTTTTATAATGCATTAAGAAGACGCAATGTGCCCGTCCGTATGCTGGTGATGCCCCGGCAGGCACATGGACCTTTAGAACCCACGATGATTCTGAAAGCCATGCAGTCAAATGTAGAATGGTTTGAAAAACATATCGGGTCGAAGAAGTCATTCTGAAAGACAGACCAAAACCAACAATAATGAATATCATCGCTACCCCTGTCCGGGAGCAGGAGAGAATTGTTATTCTTGACAGCCTCCGGGGTATCGCCATCCTGGGGATACTACTGATGAACATTCCTCTTTTTGGATTGCCAGAGGCAGTGGCAAGGGATCCTTCTCTGCTCCAGGAACAGGGAACCATCAATTATACAGTATGGTACCTCGTCAGCTGGATCCCGGAGGGAACACAACGGGCTTTGTTTTCCATGTTATTTGGCGCAGGAATCCTTCTTTTTGTGGGTGGAAAAGAAAAAAAGGGAGGGGGCATGTTGCCGGCAGATTATTTTTTCCGTCGCCAGCTCTGGCTGATGGTTTTTTCCCTGATAGATGTATTTATTCTTTTATGGTACGGCGATATCTTACTGGACTATGCACTGTTAGGAATGATCATGTTTGCCTTTAGGAACCTTCCTCCCAGGCGGTTACTGATCGGGGCAGCATTTTGCTTTGTATTTATGCTGGCCAGGGAAAACAGAGATCTCTATCTTAATAAAGAGAAGATTTATTTGGGTGAAAAAGTAGCGGCCATTGATACAACAAAAACAAAATTGTCATTTCTGCAGCAGGAACAACTGGCTGCTATGAAGACTTTCCAGGAAAAAAATACGGTGGAGGCCAAACTAAAAAATAAAGAGGAAGCTGTGCTCCGTACAACGGAAAGTTATAAGACATTGTATGAGTTCCGTACAGGTGAGTATATCGACTCACTGGTCCATTATTTATTTTTCGGTATTTGGGATGTATTGCTTTTCATGTTCCTCGGGATGGCATTTTTTAAAATGGGTATACTCACCGGACAGGCTTCTGTAAAAACATATGCATTCATGTGTGTGATCGGGTTGGGTGTCGGACTGACCATTTCCTATTTGCGGTTACAACCAATCATCGATGCTAAGTTTAACAGGTATGAATACACCCGTAATGCTTCATTTTCTTTTTATGAACTCTCCCGCACATTCAGGTCCATCGGATTCCTTGGCCTTATTATGCTGTTGTATAAATCAGGTCTGTTCAAGTGGCTCTTTGCCTTGTTTCGCCCGGTGGGACAAATGGCCTTTACCAATTACCTGATGCAGTCACTGATTTGTGGTTTGTTGTTTTATGGAATTGGTTGGGGCTGGTATGGTCGTTTGGAACGATATGAAATTTACATCGTGGTAGCCGTAATATGGGTGGTTCAGATTATTTACAGTCATCTGTGGTTACATTATTTCCGCTTTGGACCTTTGGAATGGGCATGGCGCAGCCTGACTTATTGGAAGCTACAGCCCATGAAAAAATCCAATAAGAAAGAAATGGATATATAATAAACGAATATTGATCAGTATCAGGCGCTCTGTTTAGCCTTCAATGCTGCTAACCCCTTCAGGGTTTCGTCACTGTTATTTTTGAAAGCGCCCATTTTGTGTGAGTCAAAATAAAATTTTTCACCGGCCGGAGTGCTGATGGAAAACCATTTCAGCATACGCCAGTCGGCTTCCTGCTGTATCGTACATTCTTTCAGGTTAAAACTGATCGGGGTACCGGTTTCGCTGGTCTTATAATAAGCGTTGTTGCCGGAGATATACAGTACGCCATAAGAGTCAAAGAATTTAAAAGAGGCTTTATATCTTTTAAAAGAAGCATAATGATACAGTGCCGCATATTCAATGGGGTCCTTAATCGTGCGAAGGATTTTGTTGAATTTTTGCTCTTTGGCAAAGAAGATGATAACAACTGCGATCAGTCCGACAATACCGCCGATAATACCGCCTACAATCATTGGTGACATAAAGTATAATGGTTTGGTTTTAGAATGAATGTCTGAGTGCTTTTCCGGCCCTGGCCCCTGTATGTTCTTGCTGATTGACCGTCAGCACCCCGTTCACCAGCACAAAATAAAAACCTTTTGAATACGCATGGGGTTTTTCAAAGGTAGAAATATCTTTTACTTCCATTTCATTGAAAATCACAATATCGGCAGTCATTCCCTCCCGGATCAGGCCCCGGTCCTTTAACTGGAATTTTTGAGCAGGCAATGACGTCATTCTCCTGATGGCTTCTTCCAGGGATATCACTTTGTCTTCTCTTACATATTTACTTAATACCCTGGCATTGGTGCCATAGCCTCTTGGGTGTGGCATACCGGCACCCAGTACCCGGATACTGGCATCACTGGCAAACATATTAAAAGGATAACGCATGATGTTTTTCACATCCTCTTCGCTCATGCCATGGAACACCGCACTGGCACCACCATTCATCATCAGGTCCATCACGGTTTCGGCCTCATTACGGGCTTTGTGTTTTCTTCCCTTCATCAGGTTAATGGCTTCAATGCTCTTTCCGTTATAAGAAGTATCGGGCGAATAATTGGCTACAACGGCATAGCTGAGGTGTTTCAGTTTTCTTTTTTTCAAGCGGGCCAATATATGGTCGGTCACCTGTTTGCGGATCGCGGGTCTTTGCAAGCGGGCCCGGATGGAATCCTGTCCGTCGGCCAGCACATCATCCGGTAATAAAGTACTGATAGAAGTACTGCTGGCAGTATAGGGATACTGATCAATGGTTACTTCGATGCCTTCCTTTCTGGCGGCTTCCACCATGGGAATGGTTTCCTTGCTCCGGCCCCAGTTATGCTGACCGCTGCATTTAAAATGGGAAATCTCCACGGGGATCTTTGCTTCCCGGCCGATGGTCAATGCTTCTTCAATGGCATAAGTGATACTGTCGCCTTCATCGCGCATATGCGTGGCATAGACACCATTGTATTGGGCAGCAATTTTAGCCAGGGAAACGATCTCGGGTGTTTTGGTATAGGTGCCGGGGATATAAATCAATCCGGTAGATAATCCTACTGCACCATCCTGCATGGCTTTCAGGGTGATGGCTTCCATCTTTTTCATTTCATCGGCACTGGCATCGCGGTTAGCGCGACCCATCACAGCTTTGCGGATATCATTATGTCCGACCAGCGTGGCCACATTAATGGAAAGTTTCAGTGAATCCAGCCAGTTGAGGTATTTGGCTATATCTATATTCGAAGAGCCGCAATTACCGGTGATACAGGTGGTGACGCCATCGTAGATAAAACTCTTTGTTTCGGGATCCTTGGCCTCATCTTCTTCGAGATGGGTGTGTACATCAATAAATCCCGGGGCCACGATCAGTCCCTTTGCATCTATGACTTTACTGGCGGTACCGGCTTTGATATCCCTGGCGATCTGTACAATTTTTCCGTTTTTAATGGCCAGGTCACTGTAGTACCAGTTATTACCACTGCCATCAATGATTTTCCCGTTTTTGATAAGGATATCAAAGGGTTCCTGGGCGGTAGCCAGCAAGGAGAATAACAGGAAGAGGGGTAAGAGGCGCATGCTGCAATTTCGATACAAAAAATGAGATTTTGAGATTCACCGCAGAGAAATGAGTAAATGGAGTTTACGCAGAGAACTTAATATTTGTATTTTCTCTGCGTAAACTCTGTGTTCTCATGTTCTCTGCGGTGAATTCACTAATTTTCAGCATGCCCCTTGACCTTGCCGAAATAAAACCCTTTCTGCCCGACTTTAGCCAGGAGCTCCTCCAGGTAATTGCCGCCGATGGCAATCTGATGGATGTACCGGCAGGTATGGAAATATTAAAGGAAGGGCAATATGTGCGCATGATCCCCATCGTGTTGCAGGGATTGGTGAAAGTCTTTACCAGGGTAGAAGAAAAAGAGTTACTGCTTTATTATATCGGCTCTACGCAGAGTTGCATCATGTCATTCTCGGCCGGTCTTAGCCAGTCTCCCAGCCGGATCTACGCCATCAGTGAAGAACCTTCGTTGTTATTACTCTTACCCTCAGAAAAAATCAACAAATGGATCCGGGAATTTCCGGCACTGAATGATCTTTTCTTCCGGCAATACAATCTCCGTTACACAGAAATGCTGGATACCATCAACTC
>Ga0209174_10000450_pt1 | contig 31350 bp, 36 predicted proteins | sample JI91814BDNA_FD_187505 | JGI IMG/M metagenome (GOLD analysis project Ga0209174, IMG submission 187505) | Wastewater effluent complex algal communities from Wisconsin, to seasonally profile nutrient transformation and Carbon sequestration -... | ecosystem: Engineered > WWTP > Effluent > Algae...
CGATTAACATAACTTGTAAATTGCAAAATAAAAGTTCTTTCAATTTTATGTGTCAGTTGTTGCAAAATCATTTTTCAGGAGCAGGTCCGCCAGCACTGGTTGCCATATAGGGTACGTGAGCTGTTACTTTGCTTTTAGGTATGATATAATGTGCGAAATTAATCAAAAAGGTAGTAATTATGCGGTTACTCAAACAGTTTAAACTCTTCATGCAACAAAAATTAGGCATTATTAAACCAGGTTCTGCACAATTGCTCTCCGACGCCGAACGTATTGCGCGTTTAGAACGCAATTATATCGTGCTACTAAAAAGAGTATTAGAAATGGACGGCGTACAATTAGTAGCCTCTAGCAAAGCTAACAATTTAAACGCAAAAATTTTACAAACTGCAACTGACGAAAAAAATAATGGCTTAAATGAACACAAGCCAACTTTACACTAAACAACAGATAATTTTACGCGTTGCGATCCCCAGCCCATTACGCCGTATCTTCGATTATGTCTTGCCAGAAACTGCCTTAGCATTTGCACCTAGTATCGGTGCTAGAGTATTAGTGCCGTTTGGACGTCAAACATTAACCGGCACTATAACTGCAATCGCCGATAACTCTACTTGGCCAATTAAGCAATTAAAGCCCATCGTGCAGGTATTAGAAGCTGAGGCTCTTATACCTAATAAACTAAGAGAATTATTATTATGGGCCAGTAATTATTATCAATATCCCTTAGGCTTGCTATTTGATAGTGCTATGCCCGCATGGTTTAGAAAGAATAAAACTCTAGAATTAAAAACTGCATTGCCATCAACAATAACACCAGCTACGCCATTAGATCTAAATCCGGCGCAACAACAGGCAATTGATCAAGTTACCACCAATTTTGGAATATTTAAACCTTTTTTATTAGACGGTATAACTGGCAGTGGCAAAACTGAAGTTTACATGCAGTTAATAGCGACTGCTATTGCTGCTAATAAGCAAACTTTAATTTTAATCCCAGAAATTAATCTCACCCCACAAACTTTAGCGCGTTTCCAGCAACGCTTCCCAGTACCAATCGCTGTACTACATTCACAAATTACAGAAAAGACCAGGGCCACTGCGTGGCTGCAAGCTAAACAAGGTATAGCGCCAATTATATTAGGCACCAGACTAGCAACCTTTACCCCCATGAAAAATCCAGGGCTATTTATAATTGACGAAGAGCATGATTTATCTTTTAAACAACAAGATCATTTTCGTTACTCAGCGCGTGATTTACTATTAAAGCGCGCGCAATTAGAGCAGTGCCCAATTGTATTAGGCACTGCTACACCAGCACTTGAAACCTGGCATAATGTTAAACAACAACGCTATCAGCGTTTGGTCTTACCAGAGCGTGCTGGTGTTGCGCAAAAACCTGTTATTGAAATAGTAGATATCCGGCATAAAAAACTAGACCGCGGCTTATCGCATTATTTACTCGCACAAATTAAAGAACATTTAGATAATAAAAACCAAGTATTATTATTTTTAAATCGTCGTGGCTATGCACCAGTAATAATGTGCTTTAAATGTGGCTGGCATCAAACTTGTCAACGCTGCGACAGCAATATGATTTTGCATGCTCACAATCAAACATTACGCTGTCATCATTGTGAGGCACAAACCGCAATCCCTAGCGCCTGCCCCAAATGCGCAGATCCTGGCATTACCGCTGTTGGTTTGGGCACACAACGCATTGAACAAGCTTTAGCTAAGCATTTTCCACAAGCTAATATCAGTCGCGTGGATCGTGATACAGTGCACAACAAAAAACAGCTAGAATCAATGCTAGATGCTGTACACGCTGGTACTACCGACATACTAATTGGCACGCAAATGTTAGCGAAGGGGCATCACTTTCCAAATTTATCATTAGTGGCAATAGTTGATATTGACAGTGCATTATTTAGCGCTGATTTTAGAGCTACGGAACGTATCGGACAACTGATCACACAAGTCGCTGGCCGCGCCGGCCGCGGCAATAAATTGGGTAAAGTAATTTTACAAACCACCCATCCAGAAAATATCTTGTTAAATACTTTAGTGTATAAGAATTATCATGAGTTTCTAGAACTACTGATGCAAGAACGAAAAGCAACTAAACTGCCGCCATATAGCTATCAAGCACTGATCCGGGCTGAAGCTAAGAATCCTGCTAGCGCTAATGATTTTTTAAACATTATTAAACAACAGCTAGCTGCCTGCCAGCTACAAGTAAACTGCCAAGGACCAATTCCAGCGCCGATGGAAAAACGCCAAGGGTTTTATCGGGCGCAATTATTATTACAAACTGATAAACGTAAAATCCTGCAGATGGTATTAAACCAGACACTGCCAAATATAGAAGCTCACAAACTCGCTCGCAGCGTTAGGTGGTCGGTAGATGTAGATCCATTGGACATGTATTAACTTGCGTTCATACGGGCTACGCGATTGCCTACATGTATTAAATTCGCGCCTATGGTAAACTTAGGCACTTACTTTTACATCTGTAACACTGCGGTTAAATTAGATGACTAAACAATATATTTTACACTTGCACTACGCCGGGGCAACTAAAAAGAAACGCCCTTCCGCGTCGCGCACACGCCAAAGATCTGCTGGCTCTATACTACGCTGGCCCAACTTTGGCTCACTAACAATGGGCTTAATCTCTGGCATAGTAATTGCTGGTGTAGTCTTTTTCTTGTTTACCAATTCTGGTAAAGAAGTGAAGATATCTACGACTATTGTTGCAACCCAAAAAACTCAGCATCCACAACCGGCGATTCAGCAGAAAAATAATGTAGAAGCACCAGTGGAACCGCGTTTTGATTTTTATACTGAGTTAACCAAGAATGGTCATGAAACTGACCACGTGGTAGCTAAAGCACCAATTTTAGACTTGAAAACTCCAACTAAATACCTACATAAGTATTTAGTGCAAGCTGGATCATTTAAACATCGATCTGATGCTGATGCTCTAAAAGCACAGCTAACTTTAAATGGCTTAGAGACTAAAATTGAAATTACCAAGCTTGATGATGGCAGTGTTTGGCATCGTGTAGTATTAGGGCCATCTCAATCTGCAAGTGCTGCGCAAGAGCAAAAAAGGCTACTTAAAACTTTACAAGTTGACGCCATATTAGTACAAAAACATGCTGATTATTAAAAGAGGTTACCGCATTGAAACAATATAGAGGCACAACCATAGTTTGTGTAAGACGCAATAATAAAGTTGTAATTGGCGGTGACGGCCAAGTATCAATGGGCAATACTATTCTTAAGGGTAATGCGCGTAAAGTACGCCGTTTATATAAAGACAAAGTTATTGCTGGTTTTGCCGGTGGTACCGCCGATGCCTTTACTTTATTTGAGCGCTTTGAGGCTAAATTAGAAACATATCAAGGGCATCTTACCAGAGCGGCTGTGGAGCTAGCTAAAGATTGGCGCACAGATAAAATTTTACGTCGTTTGGAAGCATTATTATGCGTGGCTAACGATAAAGATTCTTTGATCATAACTGGCAACGGTGATGTGATCGAGCCAGAAGAAGGTCTGATCGCCATTGGTTCAGGCGGACCATATGCTCAAGCAGCAGCCACCGCTTTGCTACAAAACACACAATTAGACGCAACCACTATAGTCGAAAAATCTTTGCAAATTGCAGCTAGCATTTGTGTATTTACTAACAATAATCGCACTATAGAAACCTTGGAAAGCAGTATATGAACCAACAAACATCCGTAGAATTAATCCCACAAGAAATTGTCTTGGAGTTAGACAAACATATTATTGGTCAAAAAGATGCCAAACGCGCAGTTGCTATCGCACTACGCAATCGTTTTCGCCGTATGAATGTTGAACCCAAATTAAGAAACGAGATTACGCCTAAAAATATCCTGATGATTGGTCCAACTGGAGTAGGTAAAACTGAGATAGCGCGCCGTTTAGCTAAACTGGCCAATGCTCCGTTTATCAAAATCGAAGCAACCAAATTTACCGAAGTTGGCTATGTAGGACGTGATGTAGACTCAATTATTCGTGATCTAATTGATATTGCGATTAAACAAAGTCGTGACCTAGCATTTGCACAAGTTAAAGCCCGCGCTGAACAAGTAGCTGCTGAGCGCATACTTACTGCTTTAATGCATTCTAAACATGCAGATAGCGCAAATAGCGAAGACGCAATAGCTACCAGGCAAGTTTACAAGCACCAATTAAGCACTACTGAATTAGATGAACAAGAAATTGAAATCGAAGTTGCTTATGCATCAGTAGGCATAGAAATCATGGCGCCACCTGGCATGGAAGAAATGTCTAGTCAATTACAAAATCTATTCCAAAATATTTCCAGCGATCGGACCAAATTGCGCAAAATCAGCATCAAAGATGCGAAAAAAATACTTTGCGAAGAAGAAGCCAGTAAATTGGTTAACGATGATGAGATTAAAATCAAAGCTATCGAAAGTGTCGAACAAAATGGCATAGTCTTCTTAGATGAGATTGACAAGATTACTCAACGCTCTGATCGCAATGGGGCTGATGTCTCGCGTGAAGGAGTACAGCGAGACTTATTACCTTTAATTGAAGGCTGCACGGTTTCTACTAAATATGGCATGATCAAAACTGATCATATATTATTTATCGCCTCCGGCTCTTTTCACCTATCGAAACCTTCAGATCTGATCCCAGAATTACAGGGTCGTCTGCCGATTCGCGTAGAATTAAAAGCGCTGCAGCCAGAAGATTTTATAAAAATTTTGACTGAGCCTGATGCTAGTTTAACCAATCAATATTTAGCCTTATTAGCGACTGAAGAGGTAACACTAGATTTTACTAGCAACGGTATCGAAAAACTTGCAAATTTGGCTTGGCGCATTAACGAACGCACTGAAAATATTGGCGCTAGACGCTTGCATACAGTAATCGAAAAATTACTCGAAGATATCTCATTTCGTGCCAGCGAATTAAAGGGCCAAACCATAAGCATAGATGCTGCATATGTTGATCAGCAAATAGGTGCACTGTGCCAGGATGATGATCTAAGTCGTTTTATACTATAGGCGAAAATTATATGACAGAAACTACTACTGATTTTGGCTTTCAACAAGTGCCGTTTAACGAAAAAGCTAAGTTAGTCGAAAATGTTTTTAGTTCAGTGGCCAGTAAGTATGATTTAATGAACGATCTTATGTCGTTTGGGATTCACCGTCTGTGGAAAAAAATCGCAGTACAACATTGCACCCTTAAGCCTGGGCAAACCGTACTGGATCTTGCTGGCGGCACCGGAGACTTAACTCGGGCGTTTTGCAGCGAGATTGGCGAACACGGCAAGGTAATTCTAGCTGATATTAACGCCGAGATGTTACGCGCTGGACGCAAGAAGCTAACTAATCTGGGCTTACTCAAACCTATTAAATATTTACAAGTAAATGCAGAATGTCTAGCGTTAGCGAGTAACAGTGTCGACTGTATAGCAATTGGCTTTGGTTTAAGAAACGTTACCCAAAAACCATTGGCGTTAGCGGAAATGTATCGCGTGTTAAAGCCTGGCGGTAAATTAGTAATTCTCGAATTTTCTAAGCCCATCTATAGCCAGCTATCTACAGTCTATGATCAATATTCGTTCAAGATACTGCCGTTATTGGGAAAATTTATTACCAATGATGCTGCTAGTTATCAATATCTAGCCGAGTCTATTCGCATGCACCCAGATCAAGAACAGTTAAAGCTGATGCTGCAAACTGCTGGTTTTGAACGTTGTAGTTATCATAATCTAACTGCCGGTATTTGTGCCATACACAAGGGTTTTAAATTTTGATATTAGAATATATTATTAATAAATTTATAATTTCACAACCTGAATCTCTAGAATTTTTAGCCACATTAAATAATAAAACTTTGAGCATTACTTGCAGCAATTGGCCAGATTTAACCGTGTATTGTGTTTTTTCTGACACTCGCATTAACTTAACTCATACTAAACCAGAGCACCTAGACGTAATAATTACCGCACCATTATTGGGCTTAATTAAACTGGCTATCAATCAGCAAACTACTGATTTACGTGCAGAAAACATTGCTATTCATGGAGATATTCTAACTGCTGAGTTAATCCAGAAATTATTATTTAATCTCAATATAGACTGGGAAGAAGAGTTATCTAAATACACCGGCGATGTAATTGCACACCAAGCAATATTATTAATCAAGCACCTGAAAGCTTATAATAAAGATACTAGCTCGAGTTTACTAGCAATGCTTACTGAGTACTTACAAGAAGAGGCAAAATTATTGCCTACGCACTTTGAAACCGATGAATTTATGCAGGCAGTAGATCAACTACGGATGCAGGTAGATCGCCTTGAAGCTAGGGTGAATATATATGAAGGCACTTAAGCACCTGCACCGGCTGATTTTTATAAATTATATTTTATTAAAGCACGGCTTAGATGAAATTGTTTTAGCCACCAGAGTATTTAAGCCATTACGTTTTTTAATTTATATATCCCCCATGCGTTGGCATAATAATCGTAAACAGCCACGCGGCATAAGAATTCGTGAGGCCTGTGAAGAACTAGGGCCGATTTTTATTAAATTTGGCCAGTTATTATCTACACGGGTAGATTTATTGCCAGATGATATAGCAACAGAATTAGTAAAATTACAAGACCAAGTGCCGCCATTTTGTGGCAAACAAGCACAAGCTATGATCGAGCATTCTCTAGGCAAACCTATCGCTGAATTATTCAGCAGTTTTGATATTTCACCATTAGCTTCTGCTTCTATCTCGCAAGTACATGCAGCTACTACTTTAGATAATAAAGAAGTAGTGGTAAAAGTCTTACGGCCTAATATTAAAAAACATGTAGCTCGTGACATAGAAATTTTATTAATTTTCGCTAAATTGCTGGATAAATACTGGCCAGGATCTAGACATTTTAAACCTTATGAAGTGGTGCTAGAAATACAAAAAAGCATTTATGACGAACTGGACCTAATGCGCGAAGCAGCTAATGCTTCTCAACTACGTCGTAATTTTAATAATTCACATTTATTATATGTGCCGGAGATTTTTTGGTCGCATACTAAATCAGATATTCTTACTATGCAGCGTATTTACGGCACCCCAGTATCGAATATTAAAGAATTAAAAGCACGCAACGCTAATCTCAAGTTACTGGCTGAGCGTGGCGTAGAAATATTCTTTACTCAAGTATTTAGAGATTGTTTTTTTCATGCGGATATGCACCCCGGTAATGTTTGGGTGTCACTAGATAATCCTAGTGATCCTAAATATATGGCGTTAGATTTTGGCATCATTGGCACCCTTGGCCCAGCTGACCAACATTATTTGGCTGAAAATTTCTTGGCTTTTTTCAAACGTGATTATCGCCGCGTAGCTGAGTTACATGTTGAGTCTGGCTGGATACCAAAAAATACCCGCGTCGATGAGTTTGAGTCAGCGATTCGTTGTGTATGTGAACCAATTTTCGAAAAGCCCTTAAAAGAAATTTCTTTTGGTAAAACCTTATTGCGCTTATTTCAAACCGCACGGCGCTTCGATATGCAAATACAACCACAATTAATTTTATTACAAAAAACTTTAATTAGCGTCGAAGGTTTAGGCAGACAATTATATCCTGACTTAGATCTATGGCACACGGCTAAACCATTTCTAGAAGATTGGATGCGCAATCGTATTGGCAGTAATAGTCTAATGCGTAAAATTAAAGCCCAAGGTCCATTTTGGCTAGAAAAATTACCGGATTTACCAGGGTTAATTTATAAAGCGCTACAAAATGCATATATAGAACCAAAAATTATGTCGGGCAACACTGCAGTTCGACCATCTGTTTGGTATTATTTTATTTTAGGCGCAGTCTCTGCTGCATTGGTAACACTAATCTTAGTGAGGGTTTAAAATGGCTGAATGTATATTTTGTAAAATTGCCGCTGGTGAAATGAATACTAAATTTATTTACGAGGATGATCAAATCGTAGTATTTGCTGATTTGTACCCCAAAGCCAAAACTCATGTTTTGGTAATCCCAAAGCTACATGTTGCTAGTTTAATGGCCATTAGCGAAGAACATGCGCTGCTCATGGGCCACATGACTTGCATGCTACCCGTTATTGCTAAACAATTAGGTCTTAAAGGTTTTAGGACTATAATTAATACAGGCAGAGAAGGCGGCCAAGAGATTGATCATTTACACTTTCATTTGCTAGCAGGTAGCCTAGCAAAATTTGGATAATCGTTAATTATTACAGGAGAATTTATTATGTTAAATAGCGTCAGCCCCGGATCACTGATTTTAACTTTTTTAATCGTACTGGTATTATTCGGTACTAAAAAATTACGCACTATTGGCGAAGATTTAGGCCATGCTGTACGCGGTTTTCGAAAAGCATTAAACGGTGAAGATACCGGATCTGAAACTAGTAATAAAGAATAAATTATGCGTGAACATATTTTTGAGCTCCGTACTAGAATAACCAGCAGTTTAGTGTTTTTAGCAGCTGTATTTATAATTTGTTATTATTTTTCTAATACTCTATACAGTTTAGTTGCGAAGCCATTCTTAAATAAATTACCCGTTGGCACTAATTTGATTGCGACGCAAGTTACTGCTCCCTTTATGGTGCCAATGCAATTAAGTTTTTTGTGTGCATTGTTAATTAGCGCGCCATTTTTACTGTATCAAGCCTGGCAATTTATTAGTCCTGGCTTGTATAAACATGAAAAAAAACATATCGCTCCAACCATAATAGCTAGCTGTGTATTATTTTATTTGGGGATTATTTTTGCCCTATTAGTTATCTGTCCGGTAGCGTTGAAGTTTTTTACTAGTTGCGCGCCAAATGGCGTAACTGTAATGCTCGACATAGGGAATTATCTGGATTTTATAGTAACTATCGCCATAGCTACTGGCATTGCTTTTCAAATCCCAATTATTACTAATTTGTTAATGCGTTTGGGCATTATGAGTAAACAGGATCTAATCGCCAAACGCCGGCATGTGATAGTGCTAGCATTCGTGTTGGGCATGATCTTGGCTCCGCCAGATGTGATCTCGCAAGTGTTACTGGCATTGCCAATGTGGGCCTTGTTTGAGCTGGGACTGGTTTTTGCGTAATTCCAACCCCTCAGCTAGTTTACGACTAATTTATTGTAGCTGTGCAAAATCATAGTTTAACTGCAAGCCAAATATATTGTAAGCATTCTTAAACTTACCACGTAGAGTTCTACGATCGGTCACTGCCGCGCTTGGATTCAACCCATCTGAAGCAGCAGTTTGATTTATGTTAAAGTTCTCGCAGAATATGCGCGAGTAAGCGGCATTGATGGAGAAATATTTATAAAACGTATATTTCGCACCTACACCTACTAAATAGCGATCGGAGTCCGGTAATCTAGCACTACGATAGGACTTGTTTACTGGGCTTTGATCATAACCTAAACCACCTTTAAAGGTCCAAGTTCTTGAAAGCTTATAATCAGTACCAACCGCAGCACGCCAAGTGTTTTTATAATATAAATTCTGATAACCAGGCAGCGCGCTGGAATTATAGTCCATCAGAACTCGCTTCAAACGACTCCAATGTGTCCATTCCACCTCACCCATAGCTAACCAGTTTCTAGCAAAATTATAGGTAGTACTATAATTTATTCGATCCGGTAATTTAAATTTAGAAGAGAAGCGGCTGGTAGTTGAGAAGTTTATAGTGCCACTAGACCAAGTAGTACCGGAGATGCTTGGTGAGAAACCGGAGAAATATACCAAACCCATTTTTGTACAGATGTTTGGCTTATAAAGTATACCTACATGGTAACCAATAGCACGACCACTGCCTTTGTTGATGACATAAGCGCTACCTTCACTACCACCGCCGCCAGTAGTACCGACAATCGAAGCGATGTTGGTGCTCATTCTTAGGAAGTCTAAGCCAGCGCCAATAGAGAGGCTTTTATTTACTTTGTAGCCAAAGGTTGGACTAAGATCTAAAGTACGAATCCTGGTTCTGGTAGCCATCAGCCGCGCCATATCTTGATTACCATAAATAGTATTCATGCCAAATGGTTCGACCACGCTAAAACCTAGCGAAAAGTCTTGGCTTACACGCCATGCTACGTGGCCGTTAGGAATAAGCATGCGCCCTTTAGGCTCAGTAGGGTTGTTACCAGTTAGAGGGTTACCTGCACGATCGGTAGCAACTGCATTGAATAATTTAATCTTGGGTTTAAGATATGCTGCACCAAGCACTAACTGGCTATAGCGTAATTCACCCAAACCAGCTGGGTTATAATAGCTAGTGCTAGCATCTTGAGTTGCAGAAGAGGTACCAGCATAGGCATTACCAGTATAAGTAACACTTTGTTCGTTTAGTGCGAATCCTGAAGCAAACACTGGCATACTGATTATATATAATATACCCGCTGCAACCGCTGCAGACTTCCCTATATACCTATAAGGTGATTTGTTTAACATATGCCATCCCCTGTGCAATTCAATTACGATCACTATTAACCACTGCTTAATATAGCACTAGATATTGTTCAGCGCCAAAAAAACTGGGACCCATGGGGTCCCAGCCTAGTAACAGATTGCTGCGTTGTTAGATTACTGATTAGATTGACTTGAGGGCTATATTTTGCCTTTACTCGCCGCTCCTTTTTTTTTATTGTTTATTCCAGCAGCTGCTTTAGCTAAATCCGCGTCGTTAAATAGCACTGGAGGCTTTACGGCTTCTTTTTCTAATGCTTTAGCAGCAGTAGCTGCGTTAATCTTTTCAACTTGCTTTCGTACACGTTTTGGTGCAGGTCTACCATCAGATTTTACAGCTGTGACAGCACCCTGTGGTAAATTGTTAGGCATAGTATGCTTTTGGCAACAAGAATACCAGGCTTTATCTATGCATTCCTGCACTTCCTTCTTATCGCCGCGTACAGCAAAAGCGGCGGTAACTGCAGCGCATACACAATGCGTACATAGCCATTGTTGTTTACCAAGCGTTACATCAACCGTAGCTGGTTTAGCTGCAGCAGTTGTTCTGCTCCAGTCTAGTCGATTCTCACCTTTTTCCAAATCAACGCTTGGAACAAATTTTCTCAACCCATCATGCTGATTATATGCTTCCCAATCAACTGCTTGAGCACCATTTGCTTTTTGCACACCTTTTGTTCTTTCTTTAACACGACCAGGTTCGAAAACACCTCTCTCACCTGGTGCTGAATCTTTAGCTGCAGCAACTGCTGGGTTACGAAGAATTCTTGCAGCAACGTAAAGCAATAAAGGCACGAAGATGTACCACGGAATACACACTAACCAATTCTCATCATGACAAAATGGCTGAGTACCGTTTAGTGTTTCATTTGGAGTTATAAATGTTGGCGAGCCTGTTACGGGCATCAAGAACGTACCGTTTCCAGTTGGCATACTTGTTTGAGGTCTTGTAGGAGCCCTAGTTGGAGTCTTACTTGTCGGACTATTGCTTGTCGGACTATTGCTTGTCGGATTCTTACTTGCCGGACTGTTAGTTCCTACCGGAACATCACATAATTTACCTGCGACCGTTCTTGCTGCTTGACGTAATGCTATGGTACTAGGAAAAACTTCTTTCAGAACATCAGAAGTACATTTTCTATTCATAAGAGCTAAATTTACACCATCTTTACCTGCAACAGCTAGGCAAAACTCTTTTATGTCTGAATATGCGCTAACTGCCTCAGAGAAACGTAAAGTAGGAACTTCATCAAATTGATTATTAACAAAATCAGTCATTGCTACTACAATTGCATCAACGCCAGCTCTTTTATTTTGCAACTGAGTCAAACCTGCATTTTCACCCAAGCTTAAGAATGTTCCACCGCCAGAATATTGGCTCTTAAACGAGTTCATCGCCGTAATAAGTTTAGCTTTACTTGCTGCTGCTGCATCATTTAAAGGTACTACAACTTGTGCATATTCTGAGAACGCAACCACTGCAACTCTTACTGCTTCAGGTCCAATCTCTAATTCATTTATGATTGCATTTACAGCATCTATTTGATTAGCGAATCCGGTTCCATCTTGGCTTCCTGACATATCTAACACGAACACTAGATCTTTAACGCACTGAATTACTTGCGCCTCTGTTGTAGCCGCACGTAACATAGCTAATAAAACTGCTATTTGGGCTTTTTGATACTTGGTCATTTCATGTGCTCCTAAACACCGTAGTGTTAATCATGTTAATTCTACATATTAAGACCTCCGCTTTTTAAAAAAGTTCAATTTTATGGGAAATAGGTGTATAAGCCGAATGGTTTTCGAAAACCCAGATGGTGATATTACAATTATCTGGTGGGTAGGGAGGGGGGAAAAACCTTGATCATATTTAATAGTTTATAAATAATTAACTATGATCCCGGTTTGTATCTTACTCTCTAACTCGCCAATTCATTCGTCGCTTGCACTAACGCACAAGTAATCGCTGGCTCCATTGCCGCATGCCCGGCGTGACGAATTATCTCGAGCTTAGCCTCGGGCCATACTTGGCTTAACGCATACGAAGTATCTAATGGGCAGACCATATCATAACGGCCATGAATTATAATCCCTGGGATATGCGAAATTTTATGCATGTTACGTAAGATTTCATTTTCTTGAATAAATAGATTATTGACAAAATAATGCGTTTCTATTGCTGCAATACCTAAGGCAAAATGTGGGTTAGTAAATTTTTTTTCGTTTTCGGGATTAAATTCTAAAGTTGAGCACTCTGCTTCCCACAGGCCCCAAGATTTGGCGACTGCCATATGCAATAATTCATCTTGCCCGTGAATTAAATCATAATAAGTTTCGAGAATATTTTCTCGTCGTTCAATGGGTACATGTGATAAAAAAGTCTGCCAATGGTCGGGGAAAAATCTCGATACGCCACCTTCTTTATATAGCCAGTCTAATTCTGACTTACGCCCTAAAAATACGCCGCGTAATACCATTGCCGTTACATTATCCGGATACGCCTGCGCGTATAATAAACCTAGAGTTGCGCCCCATGAACCGCCAAATAACATCCATTTAGTTACGCCCAAGTACTCACGAATTTTCTCTATATCTTTAATTAATTCCGGCGTGGTATTATTTTCTAAACATATATGCGGAGTAGAGCGGCCGCAACCACGTTGATCAAATAAAATTATTCGATAACGCTTGGGATCAAAAAATCTTCGGTGTTCTGGCTCACAACCTACACCTGGGCCACCATGTAAGAACAAAACTGGCATCCCAGTCGGCTCACCGCACTCTTCAATATATAAAGTATGTAGCTCATCTACTTTTAAAGTATGCTCAGCGTATGGTTTGATTGCAGGAAACAATGTAAGCATGCTAAAATCCCTCTTGAGATTGCTCAACGAATAATTAACACGCTAACATAAGATGAATAATAGTGGAAACTTAGAATCGAATAGCCAATGTCTTACACTATACATACACCTATGCTTACAGAATACTACAGGCAAACATGGCATTATTTATATAGTCAATCTCCAACCGACATATTCGGTGTTAGCCCGGGCCCTAGCCCGGGCTTTTTTTTAACCTTTAGCACGATCATCTTTGCGACGATCAGTTTCTTTTAGATATTTCTTTCTTAGATGAATAGATTTTGGCGTTACTTCTACTAATTCATCATCATTAATAAACTCTAACGCGTATTCTAAAGTTAATGGCAATGGCGGTGTAAGCACTATATTTTCATCCGTACCAGAAGCACGCATATTAGTTAATTGTTTTTCTTTAGTAACGTTAACTACTAAATCATTATCACGAGTATGAATACCGACGATCATGCCTTCGTATACTTCAGTTTGTGGTCCAATAAATAACTTACCGCGTGGTTGCAAATTCCATAGTGAGTAACCTGAAGCTTTACCACCGCACATCGAAACTAAGACGCCATTTTTGCGACCGATTTCGACATTACTGCCTAAAGATCCATAGTGATCAAACACGTGAGTTAGAATACCAGTACCAGAAGTAGTAGTCATAAATTCACCATGGAAGCCAATTAAGCCACGCGCTGGGATCATATATTCTAAGCGCACACGACCTTTGCCGTCCGGTACCATGTTACTGATTTGTCCACGTCGTTCGCCCAAGCGTTGCATAATTGCGCCTTGGTGTGTTTCCTCAACATCAATAACTAAGCTTTCGTATGGTTCTTGCATTTCACCATCAATTTCTCTGATGATTACTTGTGGTTGTGATACAGCTAATTCAAAGCCTTCGCGACGAATTGTTTCAATAAAGATACTTAATTGTAATTCACCACGACCTGAGACTTTAAATTTATCTGGATCCTCAGTTTCTTCAATACGTAGCGCAATATTATATGTACCTTCTTTAAATAAGCGTTCGCGTAATTGTCTACTCGTAACAAATTTACCTTCCCGTCCCACAAATGGCGAGTTATTAATTTGAAAAACCATATTAATGGTCGGCTCGTCAACCACTAATGGTGGCAACCCTTCTGGCGTATCCTTGGCACATACCGTATCGGAAATAGTTAAATCTTCAATACCAGTGATAGCAATAATATCACCAGTTTCAGCTTGCGTAATCGGCGTACGTTCCAAACCAATATGCCCGAATAATTTCATAACTTTGCCATAGCGAATCGAACCATCGCGACTCACTACTGATACTGGATCATTGATTTTAATGGTGCCACGTGATACTCGACCAACACCAATAATTCCTACGTAACTTGAATAATCAAGAAACACAATTTGCATTTGAAATGGACCACTCTCAACTACTGCTGGCGCCGCAACTTCATTAACGATTAGATTAAACAACGGCTCCATATTAGTAGATGGCGTATCTAAACTCATAGTTGCAAACCCCTGCAATGCAGAAGCATATATTATCGGGAAATCTAATTGTGCATCGGTGGCACCTAGGTTATCAAACAAATCAAACACTTGATCTACGACCCAATCTGGTCTGGCACCAGGGCGATCGATTTTATTTACCACTAAAATTGGATGCAAGCCTTGTCTAAAAGCTTTTTCGGTTACAAATCTGGTTTGTGGCATGGGGCCATCAACTGCGTCAACTAATAGTAATACTGAGTCAACCATTGATAAAATACGTTCTACTTCACCACCAAAGTCAGCATGGCCTGGAGTATCAACAATATTAATTTTATAGCCATTCCATTGAATCGAAGTATTTTTTGCTAGAATCGTAATACCACGCTCTTTTTCGAGTTCGTTAGAATCCATTACCCGTTCAACTATTTCGGCGCGCGCATCAAAAGTGCCTGATTGTTGCAGCAACTTATCCACCAAAGTGGTTTTACCATGATCCACGTGCGCTATAATCGCGATATTTCTTAACTTAGCTAAACTCATACTATAAACCTCAAAAGAGTGCATTTACCCTTAAATTTACCAAAACCAATTTTCACCTACTATAATAAGAGTAGGGTTCTCTAAATGTTAAGTAGCCAACCAAGGCGGACAGATGGGCAATATTGTCACAACCTCTACTTCCACTACTCAGTGGCAGGACCTAGTTACCGAAGCAAGCCAAGCGTGCAATGTCCTGTTATCTGAAGACATTGAAAGCTACCTCGTATTCCTGCTCATGCGCTTTACCGGCTCACCACAAATGGCCCATAAGATCATGGCCCTTGAATTTCTGCAAAGCATTAATAGTTTCGGCACCCAAAAATCACAAGCGCTGCGTGATGTTGGTGACCAATGTTTACTTTACTCGGGTTTATTCCCTGGCAGAGCTAAGCGTCGACGCGTAAGAGTAAGCTATTACGTAAATATAGGCAAGTCCGCATACTTGTCTTTATCCGAAAATGGCAGAGATAGCCGCAACAATTTGTTTGCGGAATTGGCTAATCAATTTGTGCCGTTGATGGATATACTGCAGTCCATGAGAGAGTTAGATAACCAATCCGTGATTTTGGACCCAATTCAGGCGGAAGAAATATGGAGCGATACTGGCAGTAATCACGCTTTGCAGACTCTAAAAGCATTCACCAACGAAAAAAAATCAGCACCCGTGTTTAATATAATTTTATCGTCCACAAAACATTAAATTACAGCTCTAAAGTAAATTATAATAAAATTCGAAGCTAATACCGCTATCATAAACAACGGCAAAGCTAGCTCTAAATAACCAGGATTAAAAAGCTTCTTTTTTGCACCATCCACTTCGTTTGGATCTGACACAGAAAATAACCTAACCGGCATTTCGCTTTCCAGTTTATAAATTATTCGATATTTATTTTTTTCCGACCGCATCGCTTGCAAGATTATTTTAATCCAAAAAATCCCAACTACAATGCCAATTATAAAAATACTATAGGCACTGTAAGCCAACTTATGCGGCACTAGCTTCGCTGAGTCATTAGCTAATAAACTATACAAACCGATAATAACCGAATATATAAGTACGAAAACGTTGTTAAGATTTATCCTACGCTGCTGCGCCGATTCAAACGAATTAACAATCAATTTATATTGTTCAAGTAGCATGCTTTTATCAGCATATGGCTTTATTTGCTCATTCATATTGTACCTCACTCATAAATTTGGGGGTACGCTAAGCTCCCATACCCCCAAACCTAATATATTTGTAAACTAATTAAGAACTAACTCTTATGTTGGTCTTAACTTGTTTAACGCTGCTTATAGACTTTAACGCGTTTCTTATGATCTCAACATCTTTCTTTTTCGCCACACTGCCTATAACGTGTAAATTACCATCAGTAGTCTCAAAATGAAGATCGTTACCAAAAGTAATCTTGCCTGAACTCACTAGCTGTAGCACTTTACCCTTAGCTTTTGCCGTAATGACCGCATCTTGCATAAACTGCGAACTGCTTTTCGTTTCTAATTCTGAGCTGTCAACATCCTGCACATTGTTGACACTGTGAGCCAACTCTATGGCACGGTTGGCCTGTAATGTAGTCTCTAACTGACCGCTAATCTTAACTACTTTGTCAGTTGTAACTATTTTTAAAACATCATGTGGTATATCTCTTTCTTTCTCGATCAGCGCATAGACCTGGGTAGTTATTCTAGCATCCTCGGTGCTAGCCGCTCTCACTACCGCTGGTACGGCGGCTGCACCTGCTATCAACATGCAAACAAACAATCTTTTAATATTCATAGCAATCTCCTCAATTTTACTTCTAGGACCAAAAATACCAATTCGCCTCTTCTTCCGCTTCCTCCCTGCACAAATTACACCTATAGATCAAAGCCTCGATTAGCTTCTCCCTAGAGTCCTGGATTTCAGATGCTTCAATGTCATCCAGAGCCATCCATCTTTGTTTCATCTTGTTAAAATCAGAACTTTTATCACTTGCTGTTATTTTAAAAGTCATGCGACACCCCCAACAAAATCACATGTTTTTCTAATCTCTCCAATTCGATACTAACACACCAGTCTTTGATGTCAACAAACATCAATTGCAACATAGCATTAAAAATGCTTGATAATAATGGAATTTTGCGCTGTTGACATAGTCTGCGCATGAGCGTACTCTAAAAATGTAGCCTGTTATATTTATATGTGCAGGACTACTATAGCGCCAGCTATAGTAGTATATTTTATCATTTGCGCACGCATTATTCGTCTGAAGTTAATGCGCCTCCAACTGCGCCAACTGCTGCACCAATTGCTGCACCAGTACCGACATTACCACCAGTAATCGCGCCAACACCAGCACCAACACCTGCGCCGATGGCAGCACCACCTAAAGTGTGTCTTTGTGTTGGGGTTAAATTTGAACAACCAGTTAAAATTAGGGCGCTAGTTAGAGTTGCTAAAGTTATTAGCTGTGTATTTATCATTCTTATTCTCCGATGGCTTTAAGCATAAAATGCAGTATAGACAAGCTAAAAATATTTCAACGTAACCAGGGCATTTACACTTAACTGTCAAGTATTTGGCGTTGCAGCCGAAAGATTACATAGAAGCAATTTTTTTGGTAGCTCGACATATAATGAATATAATTAAAACAAGTATATTATGGTTAATATTACTCAATGCTGGTAATGCAACCGCTCTGACTTTTGCTATCAACCCTAGCTCTGACATCGTAGGCTCTATTCAAACAGCTACGGTTTTAGCTGACGAAAATTTTGATACCATTGGGCGTAAATTCGACGTGGGAATTTATGAAATGATCGAAGCTAACCCAGATGTCGATCCACATGAACCAGCAATTGGCACAGAATTAGTTATTCCTACGCAATTTATTCTACCCAGCGGCCCAAGGCGTGGCATCGTAATTAATTTAGCGGAAATGCGTTTGTATTATTTTCATAAAGACCAAGCATTGGTCACCACGCACCCAATTGGCATAGGTCGAATTGATTGGGAAACGCCGCTAGGTAAAGGCAAGATTACTGAAAAAACCAAAGATCCTTATTGGCGACCACCAGAATCTATCCGTGCGTGGTACGATGAGCATGAAAAATATTTGCCAGATATCGTACCACCTGGTCCACAAAATCCATTAGGTGAATATGCCATGCGCTTATCTATTCCGGGCTATATGATCCATGGCACTAATACCCCTGGTGGTATCGGTATCAGAAGTAGTAGCGGTTGTATTCGCATGCATCCAGAAGACATAGAATCGCTGTTCTATAAAGTATCGCTGGGCGATCCGGTAAGAATAGTGCATCAACCTTACAAAATAGGTCAACACGGAAATCGAGCATTCATTGAGGCCCATGAGCCATTATCAGGTGAATATTATCAAGCGGAACATCATACGGAAACTTTAGAAGCAACTATTGCTGAAGAAGCAACGCTTCCTATAAACTTAGAAGCAGCCAGGAGAGCGGCTAAGCACTCTCATGGCTACCCAACACTAATAGATTAAGCCAATACTATTTAGTGTAAGTTTGATTAGTTTTGTCATAGCATTCATCATTACTATGTTTGCAACATCCGCTTAGTAGTAATAATGGAGCAACTAATGCTGTAACTAACAGTACGTTTAATGCGCGTGCCATAATAGGTCTCCTTAACTGAATAAACCAAGAGTATATTCGATAAGCATAGTAGATTCCGGATAGGTTTCAAACCTTAGCGAATATAACTCAATACTTGTGGTTTAATGCGATTAAAAGATGCTTCTAAGTTATGTATAATTTCTAGCAGGTCAGAATTCTGAGTTACGCCTTGATTAATCGCCGCTTCTAAATCGATTGATAACTGAGCGATCTGTGTTGCGCCAAGATTGCCGCTACTAGATTTTAACGAATGTGCCAATCTACCGACAGTTTCAAAGTCTTGCTTTGCCAAAGCCTCTCGCATCTGTTGAATATTTTTTGGCACATCATCCACATAAATTGCAATCACTTTGTTAACGCTCTCACCAATTGCAGCGTACAAAGAATCTAAAACTTGCGCATCAAAAATATTTTCCATGTATTTAACTTACCACTCATAGGAAGGTTTACGCGACATCAAATTTCGCACCGCTTGTTGCGGTGTCACTTCTCTAGTTAAAATTTTAAATACTTGTGATGCAATCGGCATCTCTAAGATATTAGCTGCTGCAATCCGACACACTTCTTCTGCATTATGCACGGCTTCTACAACCTGGCCAATTTCTGCTTGTGCTGAATCAAAATCTTGTCCACGCGCAATTGCTAAACCAAAACGACGATTACGTGATTGATCATCGGTACAAGTTAAAATAACATCACCGACTCCGGCTAAACCTTGTAAGGTTTCAATTTGCGCGCCTAAGGCTAAGCCAAACCGCATCATTTCGGCTAAACCCCTAGTAATTAAAGCTGCTCGCGCATTCGCTCCAAAGCCTAAGCCATCTGACATGCCAGCCGCAACCGCTAAAATATTTTTCATAACTCCGCCAACTTGTGCTCCAATGATATCGGTACACAAATACACCCGGAAATTTTCAGAATGAAAATAAGTTAACAAGTCTTGGCCAAAAGCTTCGTTATTGGTAGCAATCGTAACTGCAGTTGGCAATTGTTTAGCTACTTCTTTGGCAAAGCTAGGACCCGCTAGTACTGCAAAAACTTGCTGTGCGCCTAATTCTTCAATTACGAGCTCATGCAACAGCCGACCCGTTTTTGGCTCCAAACCCTTGGTTGCCCAAATTATCCTATGTTTCTCTGTTACATATGGCTTTATCAATTGCAACACTTCAATAAACGCTTTGCTAGGTACGGCAATTACTAAATCTTGCGCCTGCTTCAGCAGCATTTTAATATCAGATAAAGTCTGTATATTCAACGGCAATTGTATGCCGGGTAAATAGTTGTTATTCATATGTTTCATAGAAACATCTTGCAACACATCCAGCTCTCTACCCCAGAGTAAAACCTGTTGCTCAGTATTTCTAGCTAACGTCGCAGCTAACGCCGTGCCCCATGATCCAGCTCCACAAACAGCTATCATGCGGTCGCTTCTTCAGCCGCCGGTTGTTGCTGTGTTAGATGTTGTTGATACATCGCTTCGAAATTCATCGGCGGGATAATCAACTGCGGAAAACCACCTTTGGTTACTAAGCTTGACACTGCTTCGCGTGCATATGGGAATAAAATTGTCGGCGCAGTAGTAGACAATATATAGTCTAGCTGTTTTTGATCATCTATGCCCTGCAGTAAGAAAATACCAGCTTGTTTAATTTCGACTAAAAAAGCCGTCTTATTTTCAGCTTTAGCCATCGTCACAGTGACAGTAATGGACATAGTAACTTCATATAGATCTTCACCTAAAGCAGCCCGCCCCATTTCTACATCAAAGTCTAATTTAGGGCTCCATTCTTGCGTAAAGACTTCTGGAGAATTAGGCGCTTCAAAAGATATGTCTTTAACGTAAATATTATGTACTGTAAAGTTTACACTATTATCTGTTGTCTCTGTTGTCATTATTTATATCCTAAGGTTAAAAATATTAAAAACGTTGAAAATTATTTATTTAACAATGCATCTAATTTGCCACTATCTTGCAGTGCCTTTAGATCATCAAACCCACCAATATGCGTGCCGTTAATAAATATTTGCGGCACGGTTCTACGACCATTACTCCTAGCTAACATCTCGTCTTTTTTCTCAGGATTTTTGTCTACCAAAATTTCTTGATATGCAACTCCTTTGGATTTTAATAATGACTTAGCATTCACACAGTAAGGGCAGGTAAGGGTAGTATATATAACAACTGTAGCCATAAACATAATCCATGTCCTATTGTGTTAAAATTCGCTTTTATTTAATGCTGAGGTGGTGGTAATTAATGGCAAACCAGCCGCTTGCCAAGCAAGCATACCACCGGCTAAACTAACTGCTTGTTCAAAGCCATGTGTGGACAGTTGCTTTGCACCCTGCAAGGAACTCTTACCTCTAGCACAAACTACTATCACTGGTTTTTTCATATATTTTTGTAATTTTTTCAATTTGGAGTCTAGCTCATGCAACGAGATTTGCATCGCGCCAATTATATGCCCCTGATTAAAGTCGTCGATGGACCTAATGTCAATAAATAATGCTTGCTGGTGATTATACATCTCCACCGCTTGCTCCGGCGAAACCTCATTGCTACTACCAGTGTTTTGCATAAATTCAAAGCCCATGTAAACTAATAACAACCCGACAAACAGTATACTTAACTGCCAATGAGACACAAAAAAATTTAAAATTTCATTCATAAATGTATTATTTTACAACCAAACAGAGAGCTTCAGTATACACTGTTTTATATCGGACACCAACTAGGGAAGTAACCATGCAAACTAGCGAGCCCCTCTTACTAATTGTTCTCGACGGCTGGGGACACCAGGCTGCAAGCAACACCAATGCTATTAGTCAAGCCAAAACTCCCGTATGGGATCAATTACTGGCTAACAGCCCAAATAGCTTAATTGCTGCTTCTGGCTTGAACGTAGGTTTGCCTGATAAGCAAATGGGTAACTCAGAAGTTGGCCATATGACACTTGGGGCGGGTAGAGTTATTTATCAAGATTTAACTTTAATTAACAACGCCATTGCTGATGGCAGCTTTTACAAAAATCCAGTACTGCTAGCTGCGTTAAATACCGCTAAACTCGCAGGATCTACCGTACATGTGCTAGGATTATTATCACCAGGCGGCGTGCACAGTCACGAACAACAAATTTATGCCCTGCTCAACATGGCACGCCAACAGCAAGCGCCGAAAATCTGCATGCATGCTTTTTTAGATGGTCGCGACACGCCCCCACAAAGTGCGCTGGCTAGTATTCAGAATTTAGAGCAAGTATGTGCGCAACAAGATGTTGCCATCGCCAGCATTATGGGCAGATTTTATGCCATGGATCGTGATAAACGTACCGAACGTACTAATGCGGCAGTAGATCTACTAGTTAATGGTATTACTGCGTTTACCGCTGATTCTGCTGCAGCTGGTTTAAATATGGCCTACGCACGCGGCGAAACTGACGAGTTTGTGCAGCCCACTAAAATAAAAAATCTAACTATTCAGGAAAATGATCTGGTAATTTTTATGAATTTTCGTTCTGACCGTGCCCGACAACTTAGTTATGCCTTAATTAATAAAGTAAAAAATTTAAGCCATAACTTTGTTACGTTGACCGAATATGATCCGCAATTACCAGCTAAAATAGCTTTCCCTAAATTGCCCATAATCAACACTCTGGGCGAGATTTTGCAGCAACATAACCTAAAACAATTACGCATTGCCGAAACAGAAAAATATGCACACGTAACTTTCTTTTTTAATGCGGGACGTGAACAACCGTTTATCGGTGAAGAACGTATTATGATTCCTTCACCCAAGGTTATGACTTATGATCTTGAGCCTGCGATGAGCGCACTAGCAATAACCGATAATTTACTAAATTGTATTAAAAATAAAACATCTCAAGTTATCATCTGCAATTTTGCCAATGCTGACATGTTAGGCCATACTGGTCAATTTACTGCGACCATTACCGCTATAGAAACATTAGATGCATGCTTGGGTAAAATAATTGCCGCGTTAAACCAATATGGCGGTCAAGCGTTAATTACTGCTGATCATGGTAATGCGGAAACTATGTGGGACGAAGCAAACCAACAACCACATACTGCGCACACGGCTAATTTAGTACCGATTATCTATATCGGGCCGAACAAAGTACAATTTAAACCAGTGAGTGGCAATACGCATTTTGGCTTGTGTGACGTAGCGCCAACTATGTTAGACCTATTAAATATTCCAAAACCTTTAGAAATGACCGGATCTTCCCTGATAGCGGAGAACTAAAACCCAGTTTATACTGAGAACTGAGATTGATTAAATGGCACAAAAAATGAAATTAATAAATACACTTCTAACTAGCTTTGTTTGTATCGCACTAACCAACGGTTCATTGTTGGCCGCGAGCTCAGCGCCTAAAACTCAAGAAAAACTGCCCTTAACCGACCTAGAAAGATTTACCACTGTAATCGAGCATATTAAAAATTATTACGTAACTACAGTAGATGATTCGACACTATTTGAAAGTTCTATCCGTGGCATGCTGTCTGGATTAGACCCACACTCAGCTTATTTAGATCCTGAAGAATTTGCCGATCTAAAAGCTAGCACTTCAGGCAAATTTGGCGGTATAGGTATCGAAGTTACTTTGGAAGATGGCCTAGTAAAAGTTATTACACCAATTGATGGCTCACCAGCAACTAAAGCCGGAATAAACGCCGGAGACTTAATCATACGCATCGATGATATGCCAGTTAAAGATTTAACTTTACGTGCTGCAGTTGATAAAATGCGCGGCAAACCAGGTTCTGAATTGTATTTGACTATTATTCGCCAAGGCGAAACTAAACCATTAAAAATCAAAGTCACTCGTGAAATTATTAACGTACAAAGCGTACACAGTAAAATCGTTGACAACGATTATGCTTATATAAGAATTTCCCAGTTTCAAAATGAAACTGGCAGCGAAATTAACAAAGAAATTCTGAATTTAATGGCCAAAAACAGCAAATTAAAGGGCCTAATTTTAGACTTACGCAATAACCCAGGCGGTGTGCTTGATGCTTCAGTGCAAGTTGCCTCAGCATTTTTAGACAAAGATAAACTAGGCTACGATAAAGTAGTAGTATTTACCAAAGGCCGACTAGCAAGTTCGCAGATTAAAGAAAAAGCCAGCGGCAAAGACTTAACCAAAGGTCTACCGATGATCGTGTTAGTCAATAGTGGCTCGGCCTCTGCAGCCGAGATCGTTGCTGGAGCTTTACAAGATCATAAACGCGCAGTGGTATTAGGCACCAAAACTTTTGGTAAAGCGTCGGTACAAACAGTATTGCCACTAAAAGATCAACGCGGTCTAAAATTAACCACCGCGTTATATTACACCCCTGCTGGCACTTCAATACAAGCACGCGGGATTATACCAGACATAACTGTCGAAAATGTAAATATCCCAAAACCACAAGCCTCGAGCAATATCGAAGATACACTAATGATCCGAGAAGCTGATCTTGATGGCCATATCGAGACTAAAGCTAATACGAATACCCCAGCGGTGTCTACACCAGCAGTCACAACCAAGGATCCTGCAGCCAATAAAACTCTCTCGAAAAAAGATGATGCGCCATCAATGTACAACGACTACCAGTTATATCAAGCGTTGAATGTATTGAAAGCACAGCAAGCTTTAACCAAAACAAAATGAGAAAATAATATGCCAATATTAACTACAAAATATGCATCTTTGGAAGCAATCGTTGTCCCGATTTTTTTGAAGGCCATAAACGCACCTAATGGTGATACCAGCATAATCCTTGATGATAATCAGATATCAATTACATTGTTAAATTCTACAGACGCAGATTTATTATTTGAGAAGTTACAACCAGCATTTACAGAACTATTCGTAGAAAGCAACATCCCAATTACATTGGGAGAAGAAGCTTATGTCTCACGAAATAAGTATAACAAGTGTTCCATTAATATCAATATAAGCTTAATAGATCTAGATCGTTTTTTAGAAAACGAAAGCCTAATGTACCAACAACAGAAGCCACATAATGGCGCTTTATACAGAAAAGTAAACCCTAGAGGGTTAAACCGTTCTATAGCAAATTACATTATATCTGCTATAAAAAACACAATTTTCCAGGAAGATGGTTATCCAGCTGCTTCTGTTAATCAGAACAAATCTTTTTGCTTGGTGTGCGAAGCTGATGGGTCCGATCATTCCTCTAACAACAGTGCCAATGCTTTTTATAACTTTCATCTTTTATTTGAAGAGCTATGCAAAAAACATGGCTTACAGTTGCTGCCAAATGCCACTAAATATTCAACAGCTACTGTGATATCTTCCGCACCTAAATTAATTAAATATGAATTCAATATCGATCCAGCTGATTTGGAACAGTTATTATTAGCAGAGAGCGAGTATTATGCAGGATATAGAGCTGGAGCATCGATAAATCGATTGGTTGACCCTAGCTGTATGGATATTAAAGATGGAGTGATCTGTTTGTTCCCAGCATTTAGCTTATCGGAAAATGAATATATACCCCGCACAGCTGGATGCAATATGAGCGAAATGATTAGTGTGCAATTAGCAAATTATGTTAAGAAATATATGCTATCTGATAGCGAACAAGACAAGAAATTTTTTTTTGGCCACCATTCATCCAAGCTTACTGAGGACGCTTTAGGTATAGACAAAGAAGTCATCCTATTAGCCTTAGCCAAATGTTTGAGTATTAACGGTCGATTTAATCATCAATCGGAAGACGGAACAAGAATTTTAAGCACCTCAAACACGCCGCTAGTGCAGATATGCGACATGGATGAATCTGCACAAGGAATTTATCAAAGGCTCGCTCCAATTACTCACGTTGAGCTAGAACAATTACAGTCATGCGAAATACCTATTAAAGTTTTTTTGAATTTATTAGATGAAGCAGTAAGGGAACGCATAATATTCTTAAGCGCGCAAGAACAAAAGTCTGATCTTACTAAAACTAAAATTAACGACTTAGAACAATCTTTTATCAAAATTCACCAACTTAGCCAAAAAATATCACCCAAATTTAGTGCAAGCTACTAGTTAATAAGTTCCTCATATTAAGCAAAAATTAGTTGCCAATATCTAAGCAACCAATTGTTACTAGTATTAAACAAATTTTTTGCTGTTTGTTTACTCGCCACACGCCGATTAATTTGCGCCAAGGTTGGATAGGCATGAATTGTAGCAGCCACATCGGTAATATGCGCCCCTAAATTTATCGCTAAGCCCCATTCGGCAATTAAATTACTGGCTTGTGGTCCAACTATACTAGCGCCAATGATTTTGCCACGCTGTGTAACGATTTTAATTAGACCAGTATTAACACTCTGAATCGCAGAGCTATCTAGATCTTTAAAATCGAATCTGGCAATTTCTATGTTGCTCAAGCCTTGTTCTATTGCTTGCTGTTCTGTTAGCCCTACTTGTGCATATTCAGGATTAGTAAATATCACGTATGGAAAACCATGATATTTTGCATGCGCCGGAAACCTAAATACCGCGTTGCTTAAAACTATATTCGCCTGATATTCAGCGGCATGCGTTAGCTTATATGGACTGCTAATTACATCACCTAAAGCGTAGATTTTTTTATTTGTAGTGCGCAGTTTTTTTGACACTAAAATCCCTTCTTCACTGTATTCTACTCCTGCGTTTTCTAAACCCAAACCTTCAAAATTAGCTTTACGTCCTAATGACACAAAAATTTCCGCGCTATTTAACACAAATTTTTCACCGCTAGCATGCAAGCACTCTAAGAATTTTTTATCCTGCTGCCAATATGCAGCCTCAACTTGAGTATTAAAATAAAACTCTACGCCTTCTTGTACTAAAGCTTCTCTTATTTTGCTGGCTAATTCTGCGTCTTCTTGCGGTAAAATACTGTCGCCAGCAACCACTACGGTAACTTTTGCGCCCAAACGTGCATATATTTGCGCAAATTCGATAGCCGCAGGTCTGCCACCTAAAATTATTATGCTCGCTGGTAATTTTTGTTGCTTAAATACAGTTTCGTTGGTGACATATTCAACCTGTGCTAAACCAGGTATATCGGGATATAAAGTACGCGATCCGGTGGCGATAGCAAATTTTTTGGCGACTATTTTTTCGTTATTTAACAATAATGTGTGATTATCAATAAATTTTGGTTGCCCTAATAATATTTGCCCACCCAAACGCTGAAAAGTTTGTTGCGCCTCTAGCGCATCTTGTCGCTCAATGCCCGTCACCACTTGACTGATATGCGCATTAACTTGAGCTAAATTTACTGGCATTAACTTTGCGTCTAAACCAAAATCTTGCGCATGCCGCAAGTAATGTGCTATTTGCGCGACATGTAACATGGTTTTGCTGGGTACACAACCAACATGTAGGGCGGTTCCGCCTAATCTGGAGTTTTTATCAATAAGTATGACTTTAAGGCCTAGTTTTAACGCACCGATCGCTACGATAAAGCCGCTTGTACCGCCACCAATTACTACTAAATCTTGCTTGTCCATAATATATCCCGCATGCACAGCCAATAAAATTTGTGTTCCCCTCCATCACAGTATAGAATGCAAGTCTTAGTTGTTACTAAATTATTTAATGAGATGCCAATCTTGGATTTAGCGCCTTACCCTCTGTCTAGAATGCGCCGTATGCGCACCGATGAATTCACCCGTAAGTTAATTCGCGAAACTAGTTTACAAGTAGAAGATTTGATATATCCAATGTTTGTGACTGAAGGTACTGCTGTCACAGAAAATATTCCGTCTATGCCCGGTATTGCTCGCCTAAGCATCGATAAATTAGTTACTGAAGCTAAAGAAATTTATGCCCTGGGCATTCCAGCAATTGCATTATTTCCAGTTACTCCCAGCGCCAAAAAAACGGCGCTCGCAGAAGAAGCCTATAATCCTGAGGGTCTAATTCAACAAGCCATACGGGCACTAAAAAAATCCGTCCCCAAGTTAATAATTATCACTGATACCGCGCTTGATCCTTTTACCACCCATGGCCATGACGGAATCATTGATGCCAATGGCTATGTGTTAAATGATCAGACAATTGAAATTTTAGTGCAACAAGCTTTATCGCATGCACAAGCTGGCGCAGATATAATTGCGCCGTCGGATATGATGGATGGTAGAATCAAGACTATTCGTACTAATTTAGAACAGCAGGGTTTTATTAACACTAAAATACTAGCTTATTCAGCTAAATATGCGTCGGCGTATTATGGCCCCTTCCGCGATGCTGTTGGCTCGAAAAGCAATTTGCAACATGCGGACAAAGCTCAATACCAAATGGACCCCGCTAATAGCGATGAGGCCTTACGTGAAGTAGCCCTAGATCTGCAAGAAGGTGCGGATATGGTAATGATTAAGCCTGGATTACCCTATTTAGATATTATTTACCGCATTAAAACTCATTTTAGAGTACCAACTTTTGCCTACCAAGTCAGTGGTGAGTACGCCATGATTGTAGCCGCAGCGCAAAATGGCTGGCTAATCGAGCAAAATGCTGCGCTAGAGTCCTTGATTTGCCTGAAAAGGGCCGGGGCAGATGCGATTCTTAGCTATTTTGCAAAAAAAATTGCTTTATTGCTAGTTGACAAGACAAGAGCTGGCCTATAGCATGGGCGTGTCTTAGAAGAAATCGCCTTTAAAAACACCTACCATTCCCACTTTGCACCGATACCTTTTTACAACTGTTGGAATTAAAGTAGGTCAACTATACTTGTTTTACATTAACGAAATTTTAGCGCTTTAGGACTTAGGAGTGATACATGAGTGAAGTATTAGGTGCAGTAACCGATGATTCTTTTGATGATATGGTTCTACAATCTAAAGTTCCAACTTTAGTGGATTTTTGGGCAACTTGGTGTGCCCCGTGTCGGCAAATTGCCCCCATATTAGATAGCGCGGCTAAAGACTTTGCTGGCAAAGTTAATTTTTTAAAGCTAGATATAACCGATAATCGCGGAACACCAATTAAATATAATGTTCGCGGCATTCCAACTTTAATCCTTTTCAAAGACGGCAAACCTATTGCTACACATGTGGGTGGAGACCTTTCTAAATCTAAGCTTGAGTCTTTTATCAATGATAACTTGTAAATTAGCCAAATATTGCTAATATGAAGCTAAGCGAATTACAATTATTATATAAAACGCGGCCTGGATTTATCAGTCTCCAATTATTTCAACCTAACCTCAAACCGTAAACAATCAATATGAATTTAACAGAAATTAAGAAAAAAAGTAGCAAAGATCTATTAGAGCTAGCCGCGACCTTTGGCATCGATGATGTTGGTCGTGCTAGGAAGCAAGAAATTATTTTTGCTATCCTCAAGGCGCAAGCGAAAAAGGGTGAAGATATTTATGGTGACGGGGTTTTAGAAATCCTGCAAGATGGTTTTGGCTTTTTGCGTTCGGCTGATAGCTCCTATTTAGCTGGCCCCGACGATATTTATGTATCACCAAGCCAAATTCGGCGTTTTGCTTTGCGCACTGGTGATGAAATCTGCGGTAAAATCCGTCCGCCTAAAGATGGCGAACGTTACTTTGCGTTACTTAAAGTTGGCGAAATTAACAGCGAAGCGCCAGAAGTAACTAAAAATAAAATCGCTTTTGAAAACTTAACTCCGCTCCACCCTACCGAACGTTTAAAACTAGAAACTGGCAATGGCAGCACCGAAGATTTAACTGCGCGCGTCATTGAACTAGTTGCACCAATTGGTAAAGGCCAACGCGGACTAATCGTATCACCGCCTAAAGCTGGTAAAACTGTGATGCTGCAAAATATCGCGCATTCTTTAGTAGCCAACCAGCCAGACTGTCATTTAATAGTATTATTAATTGACGAGCGTCCAGAAGAAGTAACTGAAATGTCACGTTCTGTGCGTGGTGAAGTAATAGCCAGTACTTTTGATGAACCTGCAAGCCGCCACGTACAAGTTGCCGAGATGGTAATTGAACGGGCTAAACGCTTAGTTGAACACAAGCGCGACGTAATTATATTATTAGATTCTATTACCCGTTTAGCCAGGGCTTACAATACTGTAGTACCTTCTTCAGGTAAAGTTCTAACCGGTGGCGTAGATGCAAATGCTTTACAAAGACCAAAAAGATTCTTTGGTGCCGCCAGAAATATCGAAGACGGCGGTAGCTTAACTATTATTGCTACAGCATTAGTTGATACTGGTTCTAAGATGGACGAAGTAATTTACGAAGAATTCAAAGGTACTGGTAATCTAGAGTTACATTTAGATCGCCGTATCGCACAAAAACGTGTTTATCCTTCAATTAATATCGCCCCATCTGGTACCAGACGCGAAGAGTTATTGGTTTCTCCTGATGAGCTCGAGAAAATGTGGATCCTGCGTAAGTTGTTACACAACATGGATGAATTAGCCGCTATCGAATTCTTAGTTGAACACTTAAAAGATACTAAAACTAACGAAGAATTTTTTGCAGCTATGAAGCGCGGCAAATAAAAGCAATTTCCATTGATTAGGCGTATAATACTCATCGAAAAGATAAGAAAACAATTTTAAGGATTTTAAGATGAAAGTATTAATTAACGTAACAGCATTACTTGGTGTATTATCGCTAGTAGGCTGTACAGGCCTTTTTGAATCAAAAACGTGCGGCATAAAAAACAGCCAATGGCAAAGTATGTCATATGCGGAACAGCTCGACGTTACAAAATCATATAATGAAAAGCAACAACTTGCTGAACGGTTAGAAACTAACAAATTAGTTACGAAACAGCAAAAAAACTTAGCTGACGCGCGCAAAGATAACGAAAAGGCGCAAAAAAATAGGATGAATGAAGAGCGCAATGAAATTGAAAAGCAGCAATTGAAAATTGATTTAGACTTAGAGCAGAAGCAGCGAAGCTACGCACATCCAGAGATAACGCCAGTAAATCAATAATTGATCTGGCCCGTGTAAACGTGGCAAATAAACGCTTTTAAATACTCAGTTTCTGGAATCGCGGGGTGAATAGGATGATCTGGTCCTTGATGCCCCTGCTCTAAGATCTGAATATGCCGTCCAAGTTTACCGCCAGCTTTATGTATGGCCGCACGTAAATCTGACGCCGGTAAATGCATAGAGCAAGAACCACTAATTAAAACTCCACCTTCTGGCTGTAACAAACGCAGTAACAGCTCAGGGTGGTGCCCAATTTTTGCACGGCCGTAACAGCCTCTTTGATTATGTGCATTAAAAATTTGCAAAATGAAGTGGAGTTGGCGTAGAGTTGGGATGGTGTAGTGATAAATGGTTGC
>Ga0209174_10000452_pt1 | contig 31220 bp, 36 predicted proteins | sample JI91814BDNA_FD_187505 | JGI IMG/M metagenome (GOLD analysis project Ga0209174, IMG submission 187505) | Wastewater effluent complex algal communities from Wisconsin, to seasonally profile nutrient transformation and Carbon sequestration -... | ecosystem: Engineered > WWTP > Effluent > Algae...
AATGAAATTTTACAGTTTGCTGTTTTAGAGTCTGATTTAGGAATTTTAGACGAAACAGATTCTGGTCTAGATATTGATGCATTAAGAACGATTTCGGAAGCAATTAATCAATTAATGACAAAAAATAAAAGTGTTATTTTAATAACCCATTATAAACGATTACTGGAATATATTAAGCCGGATTATATTCATGTTATGCGAAATGGTAAAATTATTAAAACATCAGATGCAAGTTTTGCAGATTTGCTTGAAGAAAAAGGATATGAGTGGTTAGAGTAAGATAAAATGTAAACTCTTTTTGATAAATTGATACGTTCAATTGTGAGACAAAGGGTTCATGACTGGTTATTTAGTCCCTGCTGTTCCGATCTTGGTTTGCTTTAATAAAGCAAACCAAAAGTTTTGAAGCTGTATTGTTCTGGGTCAAAAATTTTTAAGGTTAAAGCTAAAGATACTAAAGACAGCATTACTTATTTTAAGATTGTTATTGTTCTTTTTTACAAATTTTGTATTAAATTTTACTTTTTTCCAGAGAAAAATCTGAAAGGAAAAAGGGCTTTAAAAAGAGTTTTATCAAGTATACTTTTTATGTATTCTACATAGAAGTAAAAGCAAATCGGCTTCCCACACAGTTTGTCTAATTTGTAGGCACAAAATTACAATCCTATAAACAAAAATATAATCTATTTATGTGATCGATAATTTAATACAAAATTATGATTAAAAAAAATTTTACTATAAAAAACGATTATGAAGATTGAAAGTATTGAATTTTTAAGTGTCGTAGAAAATATTTTTGATGATAATATAGATGTGTCTGTAAAGTTAGAGAATGGGCACACATATGTTGTAGTTGTAGCAACTCAAAAAATTTATTGACGTTAATGGACTACGAAAAAAGTGATTTTCTATCTCCGGGCGACCCAATGATAATCGTGAGAAAATTAACGAAAGAGGTTGTTGAAAAGGCAATCGAAGCTTATGCTGAAGATGAGGCATATAATTTAAAGTTTTATGCTGCTGATTTGGATGTTAAGACGTTAAACGTATTAAAGGATCGTTACGATGCGAGATCTAAATTTCTAGAGGATCTTCTTGAAAAGGGTGAATCGATTGATATCGAAAATTACGATCTTATAGATTTTAATATCAATAATGATTCAAACAATAATATACGCTAGTAAAAAATGATAAATATTTATGGTAACTAAAGTTAATGAAAGGATAGGTCAAAAAGTCAACTTTTTATCTCAACATAACATATATGCATGTGGTGTAAATAAACCAGCTTTTATTTGAGGTGCGGCCACTGCGCAAACATTGTTTTTTGTTTGATGTTTAATCAAACAAAAAACAGTTACTAGACAAAGATTAAATAAATTGATATAAGTATATATACATCAGTGTAAAAAACGGGACGTAGCGCAGCTTGGTAGCGCATCTGCTTTGGGAGCAGGGTGTCGCAGGTTCAAATCCTGCCGTCCCGAATCAGTTTCTTAATTCTGCTTTTACTTTCATAATAGGTAACCTTGTTTTTGCGATTTTATTTTGGTTTTCATACTCTACTGCATTTGAATATATTTTATAAGCTTCTTTATACATTTGTTTATTTTCGTATACTAAACCTAAATTTGTTAAAGCTAAAGTATAATCTGGTAATAATTTTATGGCTTGCATATAATAATAAATTGATTGCTCATACTCTTTTAGTTTGAAATAAGTAAAACCTAATGTATTATAAAGACTTCCAAGCCCAATCTTATCATTTTCATCCCAATATTTAAGCGACTGCCGAAATAAGTTGATTGCTTTATCATAAATTTTTTTACGTAAATAAATTTGTCCTAGTTTATAAAAATTATCTGATGATCGTTCTTCAGTTTGTAAACGTGTTTCTAAAATAGATATTCGTTTTTCGACTTTTTGAGTCATTTTAAGCTGTCCAAATAAATAAAAACATATACTAGCTAAACTACAAAATAAAATAGAAGAGTAAACTAAAGGGAAGATTGAATTCATAAAATTGATATTTTAAATTATATTAGTCATTGTTTATACAAGAAACACCGCGCAAAAGAAAAAATACTTTTTATTCATTCATATTTCGATAAGTAGCAACAGCAGATGGTGAAACCCTGTTAAGATAACGGAAAATCCAATATTTAAAGATGGTATCTAAAACTACAGGAAATGTTGCAATGAAAAGAAAAATAAATTCTCTATTTTCTGGTAAGCCAAAATGTCGAAGTAAAGTTTCTAATAAAATTTCCCAACCATGAGAAGAATGATACCCAACAAAAATATCAGTAAATAATATAATAAAAAAAGATTTTGCAGTATCACTTAATCCATATAAAATTTCATTAAATACCGAATATAAAATTGCAAGTTGTCGTTTATTATTACGGATTAATGCGATAAAAGTTGTAACGCCTAACGTATCTGCTAAAATATTTTTTATGGAATCTTTCGTCTCCTGATTATAGTGTTTAGCAACCTCATTTGCTTTGTTTCTGATTTTGATATTAATACTTTTAATCGATAATGGTTGTTCTTTTCCAATTAAAATGTCAAACCGTAACTTTTCTTCAAAAGTTTGTAGTTCTTCAAAAGCCCGTATTTGTTGAGATGGATTTAAAAATATAGCAAAATCTTGCTTTTGCCACCAATAATCTACCAGTGGGCCAAAAATAAAAATTTTTGAAAAGGTATTAATTACTAAAGGATTAATACAAAGAAGAAATAAAAAACGTATAGAAGCCACTGTTTGATACCGTGAAACCCTTAATTCCTCAATAACTGTCTGTTCTCTTATTGGGTCGAATTGGTTTTTAAAATTATCAAACATTTTTAGAATAGAACGTGGTATAGGTCCTGTTTTCTCAAAAATGGATTTATCAATATTCCTTAAATGCCAATTTTTCATAAATTGTGTTCTATTATAAAAAAAGAGTTTTTCTATATTTATTATATAATAATAGGAGAGAGAGGGATTCGAACCCTCGGTACAAATGTATTCTGTACAACAGATTAGCAATCTGCCGCTTTCGACCACTCAGCCATCTCTCCAAACTTTATAATGTGCACTGGCTCTGGCGGGATTTGAACCTGCGACCTTGGGCTTATGAGTCCCCTGCTCTAACCACTGAGCTACAAAGCCAATTCTTACTTAATAGTATGCAAAAATATATAAATTTTTGCAACTAGGATTCTTATAAAGAATATTATCTAAGAGAAATTTCTTGACAAATTTAAAGTTTAGTATTATATAATATTATTAGAGAATAAAAAATATTGAGACTGTAGTTCAATTGGTTAGAGCACCGCCCTGTCACGGCGGAAGTTGCGGGTTCGAGTCCCGTCAGTCTCGTAAAGAAAAAAATAATTTTATAATAAATAAAAATAAAAAAAAAACAACTCTTGAAGTTAAAAGACTTCAAGAGTTGTTTTTTTTAACTGGATCTTATTCTAGTTAAGAAAACTTTTTAGTAACGAGTACCTTCTGGTTTTGCTTGTGTAGAATAACTCTTAATTGTGTATTGTACAAAACGACCAGCTGTTTCAGTACGTTCTAAATAGAAACCAGGTTCTTCTTTAGGACGTTGTACGATGAATGACATCACACAACTTTCAGTACCTTGGCCAGCATCAAAAGCGTTTACTTTGATGTAACCTTCAGGGTTAACGCGACGACATTCTGTAATTTCGTACATTACAGCAGATGGATCTTTAATGTCAAATAATGGTAATCCCCATAAATCCCAGTATGTGTTACGTGGGTGCGGATCATCTGTCCATTCAACACTAATCGCCCAACCTTTGCTGATAGCGTAGTCAATTTGTTTTTTGATTTGGTCATCTGTTAAATCAGGTAAGAACGAAAAACAACCTTGTGTAACTCTCACTATTCAAATACTCCTATATTATATTTAGATAAAATTTTTATTTAAGAAAAAGATATTAATTTAAGAAAAAGATATTAATTATTTACTTTCTGTTGCAGTTTCTATGAAATCTGGAGTATCTGTAGAAGTGTAATCAAAAGTAATATCTTTCCATAAATCTAAAGCTGTTTTTAAAGGTCCACACATTTTAGCAGCATCACGTAAGATTTGAGGTCCTTCGTTTAAGTAGTCACGACCTTCGTTACGAGCTAATACCATAGCTTCTAAAGCTACACGGTTTGCTGTTGCACCTGCTTGAATACCATCTGGGTGACCAATTGTACCACCACCGAATTGAAGAACAACGTCGTCACCTAAGTAGTAAAGTAATTGGTGCATTTGACCACAGTGAATACCACCAGAAGCTACAGGTACAGTTTTACGTAAACAAGCCCATTCCATTTCAAAGAATATACCTTGAGGAAGGTTGATTGGCATGTGAGTGCTTAATAACGTGTTGTAGAAACCTTTAACCATTAAAGGATCACCTTCTAATTTACCTACTACAGTACCAGCGTGAATGTGGTCAACACCAGCCATACGCATCCACTTACAAATTACACGGAAGTTGATACCGTGGTTCTTTTGACGTGCATAAGTTGAGTTACCAGCACGGTGTAAGTGAAGAATCATATCATTCTTACGTGCCCAAATACCCATTGATTGGATTGCAGTATAACCAATTACAAGGTCGATCATGATAATGATTGAACCGATAGTTTTTGCATATTCAGCACGTTCGTACATTTCTTCGATTGTACCAGCTGTTACGTTTAAGTAAGAACCTTTAACTTCACCTGTAGCTGCAGATGAACGTTGAATACCTTCAAGACAGTAAAGGAAACGTTCTCTCCAACGCATGAATGGTTGAGAGTTGATGTTTTCATCATCTTTTAAGAAGTCAAGACCACCACGAAGACCTTCATATACTACACGACCATAGTTTTTACCTGAAAGACCTAGTTTTGGTTTTACAGTTGCACCTAATAATGGACGACCAAATTTGTCCATTCTTTCTCTTTCTACAATTAGACCTGTAGCAGGACCTTGGAAAGTTTTTAAATATGCAAAAGGAATTCGCATATCTTCTAAACGTAATGCTTTAACAGCTTTGAAGCCGAAAACGTTACCAATAATAGATGCCGTTAAGTTTGCTAGTGAACCTTCTTCGAATAATTCACATTGGTATGCAATGTAAGCGAAGAATTGATCAGTTGTACCAGGTACAGGATCTACACGGTATGCTTTCGCACGGTAGATATCACAAGCAGTTAATAAATCAGTCCATACTACTGTCCATGTTGCAGTTGAAGATTCACCAGCTACAGCAGCTGCAGCTTCTACGGGATCCACACCAGGTTGAGGAGTAATACGGAATAATGCTAAAATATCTGTATGTTTTACATTGTAATCAGCATCCCAGTAACCCATTTTAGCATAAGGGATTACACCAGATTCATAACGTTCGCTTTTAATTCGAGTACGCTCTTGTACGTTTTTAGACATGTATTCCTCCTTTAAGGTAACAGACTCTTAATAATTTTGATTTTATAAACAAGACACGAGTCTCGTGAATAGTAGACTTGAGTTTTTTTTTATTGCTTCGATTATGCTATTTCTGAGTATAACATAATAAAGTTAAGAAAAGCTATATTTTTATATAGCTTCAGTTACGCTACTTAGAATTATAGCATAATCAACTTGAGAAAAGCTATATACAAATAAGATCGATTTTTATTTTTCTTTTTTAATTTAAAATTTTTCAAAAATCAAATAGAAAAAGATTTTCTATGTTTCCCACCTTGATTAACAAATGAAAACATGATTCCAACAATTTATAATATTAGTTCTTCAATCAAAAAAAAAGTAAAAGATTAAGTCTTAGTTTTAACTAAGACTTAATCTTTTACTTTTTTTTTGATTGAAGAACTAATATTATAAATTGTTGGAATCATGTTTTCCTTAAGGGAGGTTTAGTATTTTTGTTCTCCTTCCAAAAATAGAAGGAGAACAAAGGAGGACTAGCTCAGTATTACGATTCTGTTAATCCTTATGCGTGTACTGCTGGAGCAGATACAGCTACAGGAAGAACTTCACCAGCTGCTAAATCTAATGGGAAGTTGTGCGCGTTACGTTCGTGCATTACTTCCATACCTAAATCAGCACGGTTGATGATGTCTGCCCAAGTGTTAATTACACGACCTTGGCTGTCTACTACTGATTGGTTGAAGTTGAAACCGTTTAAGTTGAATGCCATAGTGCTTACGCCTAAAGCAGTTAACCAGATACCTACTACAGGCCATGCAGCTAAGAAGAAGTGTAATGCACGAGAGTTGTTGAATGAAGCGTATTGGAAGATTAAACGACCAAAGTAACCGTGTGCAGCTACGATGTTGTAAGTTTCTTCTTCTTGACCGAATTTGTAACCGTAGTTAGTAGATTCTACTTCACTAGTTTCACGGATTAAACTTGAAGTTACTAAAGAACCGTGCATAGCAGAGAATAATGAACCACCAAATACACCAGCAACACCAGCCATGTGGAATGGGTGCATTAAAATGTTGTGTTCTGCTTGGAATACTAACATGAAGTTGAAAGTACCAGAGATACCTAATGGCATACCATCAGAGAATGAACCTTGACCAATTGGGTATACTAAGAATACAGCTGAAGCCGCTGCTACTGGAGCAGAGAATGCTACGAAGATCCAAGGACGCATACCTAAACGGTAGCTAAGTTCCCATTCACGACCCATGTAGCTAGCAACACCTAATAAGAAATGTAATACGATTAATTGGTAAGGACCACCGTTGTATAACCACTCATCAACTGAAGCAGCTTCCCATACAGGGTAGAAATGTACACCGATTGCGTTTGAAGATGGAATTACAGCACCAGAAATGATGTTGTTTCCGTAAAGTAATGAACCAGCAACTGGTTCACGGATACCATCGATGTCCACTGGAGGAGCAGCGATGAACGCAATAATGTAACAAGTTGTTGCAGTTAATAATGTAGGGATCATTAGTACACCAAACCAACCGATGTATAAACGGTTTTCAGTGCTAGTAATCCAAGAACAGAAACGTTCCCATAAGCTAATGCTTTCGCGTCTTTCTAAAGTTGCAGTCATAATTTTATTTTTTTTTTTATTTTAAGGTTTATTCTTCCCAGGCACTTGACCAGTTATGTATTATTATAGGCCAAACCGGGAAAAATATTTAAAGAGTAAAAAAATTCTTTATAAAAACTAGCGAGCTTCAGTATAACGTTGCCATCCTATTTCATCAAGTTTTTTATTTCTTCTTAATGGACGAGTAACTAATTCTAAAACATCAATAGCATTTGTAAAGCCATGAATCTGAGCAAAAGTAAATTCAACCGACCACTTTGTGTTTATCCCACGAGCTTCTAAAGGATTTGCGTGTGCCATTCCCGTGATAACCAGATCAGGTTGTAATTCTCTTATACGTTCTAATTGATTATAATTGTCAGGCTTTTCAACAATCGTTGGAAGAGGAATTTTCATATTCTGACAAGTTTTTTCTAACAAAATTAGTTCAGCGCTTTGGTAACGTTTATCCATATAAGGAATGCCTATTTCAACAACCGTCATTCCACAACGAATTAAAAAACGAGCCAAAGAAATTTCAAGTAAATTATCACCCATAAAAAATACACTTTTTCCTCTTATAAGACTCACATAAGGTTCTAGTGTTTTCCATATTTCTTTTTCACGTTCTTCCAATCCTGTTGGTTGTATATTCAAAACCGAACAAATTTTCTCAATCCATGCTTTTGTTCCATCTGGACCTATTGGAAAAGGAGCACTAATAAGTTTACATTTTTTTCGACGCATTAATGTTGTAGCTGTACGACTTAAGTATGGATTAATACCACAAACTAAGTAACCTTCTTTAATATTTGGTATTTCTGTATATCGTTTTGATGGTAGCCATCCAGAAATTGTAATACCTTGTTTTTTTAATTCTAAAGATAACTGGTTTGCTACAGGTTCTGGTATTGATCCAAACAATATTAGAGGAGGATGATTTGCTACTTGATCCGTCATTTCTTTTATAGAATTTGGACTGGATAAAGTTTGTTTTTCCATATTTCGTTGAGCAAGCGCTGCTAAGACAGTATCTTCCCCTTGTGTGAAAGCATAATCCAGTCCATTAGCCCTTGCTACAACAATAGGTAAACCTATTTCTATTTCTAACTTTGGTGCTATTCCTTCCAAATCCATTTTTATGATTTCTGTTGTGCAAGTACCAATCCAAAAAATCACACTGGGATTACGATCTTTTTTGATTTGCAAGCATAAACGTTTTAATTCCTGATAATCGCTTAATTGCGCTGATATATCGCCTTCTTCTAATTCTGCCATAGCATACCTAGGCTCTGCGAATATCATAACACCAAGTGCATTTTGTAAGAAATAGCCGCAAGTTTTAGTTCCAATAACTAGGAAAAAACTGTCTTCAATTTTTTGATATAACCAAGCAACACAACTAATAGGACAAAAAGTATGGTAATTTCCTGTCTCACATTCAAAGCTAATTTTTTTATTTATAGCTACTTTATTTGATACTTCGATAATAGTCATCTTACTCCTAAATTATTTTACAAAGCTTCGCCAAGTAAATCCAATTCCAGCGAAGGTTCTTCTGTGGTTTCTGGATTTAAATAAAAATCAGAAAGTAAGCTAAACAATTCTCGATCTGCAGCTTCTTTAGGGACAACTCCTTCTGGATTGGCAATTAACTGATCTGCTATATTTAAGTAATACTCACAAACATAATCAAGAGAAGTGTCAAATTCAGCCATTTCAAATAAAGTTTTCCCTTTCACTCTTGATACACGAATGTCTTCAATAAGCGGTAAAACTTCTAAAACAGGCATTGGAACTGTATCAATATACTTATCAATTAGATCACGTGTTGATGTTCGATTTCCGATTAAACCTGCAAGTCGCAGTGTATGAGTTCTAGCTTTTTCTCTAACTGACGCAGCTATTCGATTTGCTGCAAATAATGCATCAAAACCGTTATCGGTTACAATAAGACAATAATCCGCATAGTTTAAAGGAGCAGCGAACCCCCCGCAAACAACGTCACCTAAAACATCGAATAATATAACGTCGTATTCATCAAAAGCGTTAAGCTCTTTTAATAATTTTACCGTTTCCCCAACAACATAACCACCACAACCAGCCCCAGCAGGTGGTCCACCGGCTTCAACACAATCAACCGAACCATAACCTTTGTAAATAACATCCTCAGGCCAAACATCTTCATAATGATAATCTTTGGCTTGTAATGTATCAATAATGGTTGGTATTAAAAATCCTGTTAAAGTGAATGTACTATCATGTTTAGGATCACATCCTATTTGCAAAATCTTTTTTCCTCGACGAGATAATGCAACCGAAATATTACAACTAGTTGTTGATTTACCAATCCCACCTTTTCCATATACAGCTAATTTCATAGTATATTTTTCTTTACTTGTTTTGCAAAAATTAAATTTTACTCTTACTAAAATTGAAACCACCCTTATATATAATGTTATATCATTTTTATGCTAGAGACACTTAATTCCTTTTGGTAGTATAATTTTATAAAGAAAATAACAGTGTACAATGAAAATAAATACCCATTTAATCTTTTAGATAATAAGAATATTGTCTAACTAAAAGGGGATCGATTTTCTTATTTAAGCACAAAAACTTTTAAATTCCCACCTTTATTCATTAAACTTTTTCAAAAGTTTAATGAATAAAAAACTATATCAAAAAATAAATACTTAACCTGGAGTTGAATATGCTCTTAGATATATACCAAAATTTTTTTTCAAACCTTAGTTTTGGTTGTCTATTTTTTTCTATGCTTTTTTACCTAACAAATTTGATTTTTCCTACGTTTAAATTAGGGTATAATCTCGGAAAAGCTACAGCAATTATTGCAAATTTAACTATTTTTGTAATATTAGCCGGACGTTGGATTTTTCATGGGTATTTTCCTTTAAGTAATTTATACGAATCATTACTTTTTTTATCTTGGACGTTATTGTTTATTCATTTGCTGTTAGAATCTAAAACGCGTAGTAAACTATTAGGACCTATAATAATCCCTGTTGTTTTATTAATTGATGGGTTTGGTAGTTTAACTTTACCAATAGAAATGCAAAAAGCTTCACCACTCGTTCCAGCCTTACAATCAAACTGGTTAATGATGCATGTGAGTTTAATGATGTTAAGTTACGCTACTTTAATAACAGGATCTTTATTATCAATACTATTTTTAATGCTTTCTTTGAAACAGCCCCAAGCCAGGGTGAAAGAAGAAAATGTCAATATAAACTCTCCAAATTTCTCTGTCCGTGAAGGCATTTTAGCTATTAAATCTAATCAACAAACAACGTCAAAATTTGCGTCGAAACTTTTAGAAAATATGGATAATATTAGTTATCGTATTATATGTTTAGGCTTTCCTTTTTTAACTATCGGTATTATCGCAGGTGCTGTATGGGCCAATGAGGCTTGGGGATCATATTGGAGTTGGGATCCAAAAGAGACTTGGGCTTTAATTACTTGGTTAGTCTTTGCTGCATATTTACATGCTAGAATTATAAAAGGGTGGGAAGGTAAGAAACCTGCGATCCTTGCATCGATAGGCTTTTTTGTTGTGTGGATTTGTTATTTAGGGGTTAATTTTTTAGGGCAAGGTTTACACAGTTACGGTTGGATGAGTTAAAAAATAAAATATAATTAGAACGGACTAACTATTTTAAAAAGAAAAAATAAGCTATCATTACTCTGAAATAAAAAAATATGACTCTTGAATTATCAACAACAAAATCATTAAATTTAAAACAGGAATACAAAGACACTCAAATTCAACGTGTAATTGATATTCTTGAAGAAGAATTAGTAGGATTAGTACCAGTAAAAAGTAGAATTCGTGAAATTGCTGCATTACTAGTAATAGATCGTCTACGTAAGAAAGTAAACCTAACATCAAATAGTCCAGGTTTACACATGTCTTTTACAGGGAGTCCAGGTACAGGGAAAACAACAGTAGCCCTTCGTATGGCTGATATCTTATATAAATTAGGTTATTGTCGAAAAGGGCATTTATTAACAGTTACTCGTGATGATTTAGTTGGGCAATATATTGGTCATACAGCCCCTAAAACTAAAGAAGTTTTAAAGAAAGCCATGGGTGGTATCTTATTCATTGATGAAGCTTATTACTTATATAAGCCAGATAATGAAAGAGATTATGGTGCTGAAGCAATTGAAATTTTATTACAGGTTATGGAAAATCAACGCGACGATTTAGTTGTAATTTTAGCAGGATATAAAGATCGTATGGAGAAATTTTATGAATCCAACCCTGGTTTATCTTCACGAATTGCAAACCATGTTGATTTTCCTGATTATTCTGCTGAAGAACTTTTAACTATAGGAAAAATTATGTTAGAAGAACAACAATATCAATTCACTCCAGATGCCGAAAAAGCCTTTTTAGACTATATACAAAAGAGAAAAGAGCAACCATTATTTGCAAACGCACGTAGTGTAAAAAATGCTTTAGATCGTGCAAGAATGAGACAAGCAAACCGTAACTTTGAAAATGCTGGAAAAATTTTAACAAAGGCAGACTTAGTTACTATTACTGCTAATGATATTAAACAAAGTCGTGTATTTACTCTATAATGTATAATATGTAGAGTAAATACTTTGGCCATGTATTAAAATCTTAGTAAAACCTTTTGGAGAAATTTTTATGTTAACTTTAAAGATTCTTGTTTATATTACAGTATCCTTTTTTACTTCTTTATTCATTTTTGGATTTTTATCTAATGACCCTTCTAGAAACCCCAACCGTAGGGATTTAGAATAAAATAATTCTATAAAGTTAGTAGTTATTTACTACTAACTTTATAGAATGAGCATGTAACTCAAAGGATAGAGTATTAGATTCCGGTTCTGAATGTTGAAGGTTCGAGTCCTTCCATGCTCAAGTGGGACTGTATTGGTTTCGACATTTAAATTTAGTCAAAGTATAATGCAGATAAATCCCTAAAATTTTAATAATAATTGCAAACAATATTATTTCTTTCAATAAAAGTCTTGTTTTTGCTTAAAAAAACGGTTTTACCTTTTATTTGTTTCAAACAAATTTAGAGATCAAAAATTGATTGCACTACAACTTTACAAAGTTGTAGTAAAGACTATATAACTTAAATAGAAAAAGAAAATCACTAATGATTAATCTTTTACTTTATCTTTTGTCCCAAAGGTTTAATCCTAATTATTACCAATAGATAAGGTTAAAGCTGTGAATTTATAATTTGAAAAACTTTAGATGGACGTGGGTTCAAATCCCACCAGTTCCATTTCTGTACCGTTGATATATAGCATCCGTGGCCGAGGGGTTGATGGCAACGGGCTCATAATCCGTCTTCCTTTGGAACATCACTGGTTCAAATCCAGTCGGATGCATTTTTTAATCAAAACGTTGTTTTAAACGACTGGCTTTACCAGAAAGGTTACGTAAATAATATAATTTAGAGCGTCTAACTCGTGATGACTTTGTGACCTCTAGAGAGACTAATTTTGGTGAATGAACCAGAAAAATTCTTTCAATACCTATTCCTTGTAACACTCTTCTTACAGTAATTGTTTTATTTATGCGCGTATTTTTTTGAGCAATAATAATACCTTCGTAATATTGGGTTCTTTCTTTATTTCCTTCTTTAATTAAAACACCTAATTTTACATTATCACCAACAAATAAAGGAGGAATTGTCTGTTTTACATGTACTGCTTCAACGCTTTTGATAAGCTCTGTTCGATTTATGGATACCGTAAAGTTGTTCATAAGAGATTTAATACTTAATAATTGCTTAATTTTTTATATAACTACATATTACTATAATTAGTTAGATTTTACTGAATTTTTCTTTAGTCTTTTTATTTTATTTTTTTTTTTCACTTTTTAAAATTAAATTTTATTAAAATATGTATTTTTTTCTAAAGAAGAAGTATACTATTACAAAACTTAAAAGAGATTAATATTTTTTTCTTCTTTAAGATATATAAAGTAAATAGAAAATAATATCGTATCTGTATTTAGATACTATTAATTAAATATCTTAAGTGAATATGTTTGAACGTTTTACAGATAAAGCATTACAAGTGATAATGCTTGCACAAGAAGAATCACGTAGACTAGGTCATAATTTTGTAGGTACAGAACAAATTTTATTAGGTTTAATAGGCGAAGGTTCAGGGGTTGCTTTTAAAGTATTAAAATCTTTTGGTGTCACAATTAAAGACGCACGACTTGAAGTTGAACGCTTAATTGGTAGAGGATCTGGCTTTGTAGCTGTTGAAATTCCTTTCACACCTAGAGCAAAAAAAATATTAGAAATGGCCATGCAACAAGGACGCGACTTTGGGCATAGTTATATCAACACTGAACATTTATTATTAGCAATAATTGAAGATAAAAATGGTGTTGGGAATAGAGTTTTATTAAATTTAGGTGTAAATTTATCAAAACTTAAAACAGAAATATTAGGACATATTGGAGAAATTGTTGAAGTAACTTTAGCAAATTCAGGGAAAAAAACAGCAAAAGAGTTATTTTTACTTAATGATGATGAGGATGAACTTAAAACACCGACCCTTGAAGAGTATACAACAAACTTAACCGAAGCCGCTTCAAAAGGAAAACTTGATCCAGTAATAGGTAGACATAAAGAAATTGAACGTGTAATTCAAATTTTATCACGACGCCGTAAAAATAATCCTATTCTTATAGGTGAGCCTGGTGTAGGTAAAACTGCAGTGGCCGAAGGATTAGCACAACGCATTGTTCAACAAGATGTACCGCCAACTTTACATGATAAAATAGTCATTGTTTTAGATGTTGGTTTATTACTTGCTGGAACAAAATATCGAGGTGAGTTTGAAGAACGTTTAAAAAGAATTGTTGAAGAAATTCAAGCATCAAACAATATTATTGTTGTAATTGATGAAGTTCATACCCTTGTAGGAGCAGGAGCTGCAGAAGGGGCTTTAGATGCCGCAAATATTCTAAAACCTGCTTTAGCTCGAGGAGAATTACAATGTATAGGTGCTACAACACTTGATGAATATCGTCAACATATTGAAAAAGATGCAGCATTGGAACGTCGTTTCCAACCTGTGCATGTAAATGAGCCTAGTATTGAAGAAACTATTGAGATTTTAAAAGGTTTAAGACAACGTTATGAGCACCATCACCAATTACATATCAAAAATTCAGCTCTTGTTGCAGCAGCTAAATTAGGTGCACAATATATTGCGGATCGTTTTTTACCAGATAAAGCTATCGATTTAATTGATGAAGCAAGTTCTCGAGTACGTTTAAGTAATTATCATATTCCAGAAGCTGCCATTGAATTAGATAAAGAATTACGTGATATTTTAAGCCAAAAAGATAGTGCCGTTCGAGTACAAGATTTTGAAAAAGCAGGTGAATTAAGAGATCGCGAAATGGAATTACGAGCTCAAATAACAGCTATAATTAAAAGTCAAAAATTAGTAATTAAGCCCGCAAATGTTGCAAGACCGAGTGTTGGGGAAGAAGATATCGCACACGTGGTTGGGGCATGGACAGGAATTCCTGTTAATAAAATTACTAAGAGTGAAACAGCAAAATTATTAGATATGGAAAATATCTTACATCAACGCGTTATTGGTCAAAGTCAAGCTGTAACAGCTGTCTCTCGAGCAATTCGTCGAGCAAGAGTTGGTTTAAGAAATCCAAATCGTCCAATAGCAAGTTTTTTATTCTCAGGTCCTACAGGTGTGGGAAAAACTGAATTAACTAAAGCATTAGCTTCATATTTCTTTGGAGCAGAAGACGCAATGGTTCGTTTAGATATGTCAGAATATATGGAAAAACATACTGTTGCTAAATTAATAGGTTCACCTCCAGGTTATATTGGGTATAATGAAGGCGGGCAATTAACAGAGGCTGTTCGTCGTAAACCTTATACTGTAATTTTATTTGATGAGGTTGAAAAAGGCCATCCAGATATTTTTAATCTTCTTTTACAAATTCTTGAAGATGGTCGACTTACTGATTCAAAGGGTCGTGTAATCAACTTTAAGAATACAATTATCATTATGACTTCAAACTTAGGCTCTAGTGTCATAGCTAAAAGTACCACAGATGAAGATATTGGTTTTGGTATGGCAACAAACGTCGAAGAAACAAAATATTCAAAGCTTTGTGCTTTAGTAAATGAAGAGTTAAAACAATTTTTTAGACCTGAATTTTTAAACCGTATTGATGAAATTATAGTATTTCAACAACTAACTAAAGATGAGGTAGAAGAAATTGCAACAATCATGATTAATGATCTAGTTAAACGAAGTGAAGAACAAGGGTTACGTTTAGATATAACAAATCGTGTAAAACTAAAATTAGTAGAAGAAGGTTATAATCCAGCATATGGTGCAAGACCGCTTCGTCGTGCTGTAATGCGATTAATTGAAGATAAAATTGCTTCTAAGTTTTTAGAGGAATCACCAGAAGGTAAAGTTAACATCTTTATTGATTTGGATGAAGCAGGGGAAGTTGAGGTTACATTATTACCTTTACAAACTAGCCCAACAACATCAGACAATGATTCACTTCCACTACTTACAGATAAAGACTTATTGCCTTCATAAATAAAATTTTTGCCTTTAGAATGGATAGATAATGCAATGTTGACTAATGAACTTTTGTAGTTCTGTTAAGTCGAACAATCAAGTAGAGAATCAGATTAAATAATTATTTATCCTGCTTATATGCTTATATTCGTATCATTCTAGTATAAGGCAATGTTTTTGTAACAGTTCTAAATCATAAAATTTTTATTCATAATTAGGATTTACATAAAATTCCTTTAACAATATCCTAATTTTTCTATTAGGGTATTGTTTATATTCTTTTTTTATCCAAAGGTATATTCATGTTACTTAGTCTTGAACCGGACCAAGATATAAATTTTTTAAAATGGGAAGCGGCTCTACAAACAAGAGACCAGAAATTTCCACATGCGGCAGCTCAAAAACTTAAAGAAATTCTTCTTGATGATAAAATACAGCCAGAAGAATTTATAGCCCAATTTAATAAAATTCTTGGAAGTACTGAAAGCTTAAGCTGGAAAACTTATATTATTTTAAATAGTATAAAAGATAGATTCATCGATCAAATTACAAGCGTTTCTTGGTCTCAGATTTTAATAGTACTTATTCTTTTTAGTTTATTCTTTTTTCTTAATAAAAAATTTAAACTAAAAAAACATAGTAAAAAAGTTTCGGCTATCATTTCCAATATTTTAGAGCGATTTCTGGCATTATGCGGGTATTTTGTCCCATTATTAGTTCTATATTCTAGTTATATGACCCTTTTATTGCCTACTTATCCTTATCTTAATTTGGTTTTACCAAATTTTATGAGGACAGCTATGGGTCTTTATCTGCGCTATCCGATGTTGATTAATTTCGGCTATTTTTTTGCTATTGTATTTTTATCTATACAATATAGATTACCAAAACCCCGCTTTATTCGATTTCATTTAGTACGTGGAATTATGTTATTAGCGTTTCAAGGTATACCTGATCTAATTTTCTCTCTCTTACAGTCGTCAGATTCAATAAACCCACAGCAACGTCTGACAACAGCATTATGCTTGTTTGTTATCAATTTATTTTGGACTTTGCCTGGTATGTTTCAAGCTATAATGCATACTTATCCACCAAGTAGTTTTATACGAGATGCCGTAGAGATACATCTAGGTCGTGATAAGGAAGAGGGCTTTAAATGGTGGGATAGAAAGTAAAATTCGAGATTGAGATGTCAAAATTAGAAAAAAGTTTTCCTAAAATCAAAACTTGAAAACGAATCATAAAAAGAAATTTAAATTTCTTTTTATGATTCGTTTTCAAGTTTTGATTTTAGGAAAACTTTTTTCTAATTTTGACATCTCAATCTCGAATTTTACTTTGTCACGATTTGTTGTACCACCAAAAAAGATTTTCTTGTCTTTTTCTAAAATCCAAATCTCCGAAAATGAAATATAACTAAGAAAACTGCTTATAATTAAAAAACCAAATCCCGTATAAATTATGGTAATACCTGGATCTGCTTTTATCTGAATGCCTGTTGATGAAATATATTCAATAAGTTTAATAGAGAATAGATTAGCAAAAACTACAACTTGTCCTATGCTCATTTTATTTATTAGTTGAGCGGTTTCATTATACAATTCAACTTTTCCACGTGCACTATTTAAAATAATAATAATACCTGTTTTATCTATCATATTTATTGGAATCCAAGTTACCCATATCTTTTGGGCAGAATCTGAAATACGAGATACTGGTAATTGAATTATGGATTCCTTATTGGAAACTTTGATTCGAACACCGGTTATTCCCCAATCAGTTTGATAGAGTGTTAAGCCTTTAAAAATAAGTGGATTATTTACTGAGATGGTTTTTCTAGTAATCTCATCACCCTTACCTGATAAAACGGAAATATCGGATTGAAACTGTTTTATTAAACCGATTTTATTATAATTAACCCAAAAATCATTAATTCGAAAAGTTTGTTGTGGAATTGTGGCAAAATTTCCTACTTTCACAATATTTTGGATGTGAAATACTTCACTTTTGGGTACAAACTCTTGAGCAGTAAATCCTTTAACAGCACCGAAAATACTTCCTATTAAAATACATATAATACTTAGATGTACGATAACCGGCCCAACTCTACCAATTAAACCCTTATGTCCATAAAAACAACCTTGTTTTTGAAAAACGGCATATTGTTGACTTATTAAGCGATAACATAACTGACTTTTTATAACTGTACCAGCAATAAATTTATATTGGAGCTTATTGAATTGACTAGAATAATTATAAAAATAATAGCGTCGTGCAAATTTTAAGGCTGGGAATTGTTGTAAAAAAGTACAACTAAGTAAACAAACACCAAAAATAAGAAGTAATAAAAAAAACCACCAAGCACTATAAATGTGGTCTAAACTTAGATTTTTAAACAAAATCCAAATAGGAGTCCCTAAAAAAGTTGCCGTATAATTTGCTCTATAGAATTCTAAAGGTTTATCTTGTTCTATAATAGAACCAATACCACTAAAAATAGCTATAAGAAGCAAAAGAAAAATTGCAAGTTTTAGATTTGCAAAATATCGAAGAAATTTTTTCATCTTTTCTACGTTAATAATAAAAGTAAGTATATTTTTGTTTTTTTATTGTTTATGACATTTTTTGAGTATTCAAGCAAATTTTACTTGATTGGGATTAATAAGTTCATAAAAAATAGCCTAAGAATAAGAGAATTCTTATTCGTAGGCTATTTTTTTATGAACTTATTAATCCCAACCGCTTTCTGCTTTTGATAAAACATAATTTGCAACATCTTCAATATCACCATCAGATAAACGACCGCCAAAAGCAGGCATAGCATTTTTTCCGTTTGTTACTTGGTATGTAATAGCATTAACTGTGTTCATACCATTAGTTTCTAAAGCATCCTTCTTCAAAGTTTTTTCTGGCATAATAACGTTATTTCCACCTGCATGACAAGCCGCACAATTTCCAGTAAAAATACTTTCCCCATTTACAAGGTCTGCAGCTAGAGCAGGGTTAGATAAACCAATCATTACAGCTAAACTTAAGAATAGTCGAAGAAAAGAAATTTTCATTATGTTAAATCCTGGTCAATATTTTATTAAATAAAACTTTATAGTAATATACCTTTATTCTGGCTATACATTTTCTCTAGCCAAAAATTTCAGAAACGATACAATTAATTATAGTTTGAGTTAACAAACCTCCTTTCGATGTTCGAAAGCATAAAAGAAAATATTTTTCTAATATTGTAAGCTCTGTTAACTGGTTGTCTATTTACTGCCAAAAATTTTTACAGTATGCAACTAAATAGAACTTTATTAAGTTTATAAGAACAATAAGAAATATTTATTATGATAAAAGATATTTTTGTGTTCTATTTACTTAATAATAAATTATACTGTGGAAAATTATATTGTGTGAAAGGGTTTTAGTTAGGTAAAAATTTAGTAATAAATTTTACCACCACCCCATTTTTCTGAAACAATTTTAGGTTCGATTAAAATATGTCCTGCAATAGCGACTAAATCGTCTTCACTTAAACTACGCATTTTAGGGAAAATATCAGCACTCTTAATACTTGGATGGATTTCAGCAATAGATTCTAACCCGTCATATGTTGTAGGATTTTTCATATAATCTACTAATCCTGCAATATTGTCACGGTTTGGTGTAGCTAAGCTTAATGCTTCTGTATCAAGGCCTACGTTTGGATTTGTTTTTGTTATACCACCTGTATGACATGTACTACAAGTAGCTAAGAATAATCTTTTACCACGTTTTACCTGTTCTGGTGTTAAAATGGTAGTTTTACCATTAGTATCAACAGCAACAGTTCTTGTTGCTTCATCTAATTCTATTGCAGAAGCCATAGAATCAAAAATATTCCAACTAAATAGGAATAATGCAACCCAAAGACTAAAGGATTTTTTTAGCATAAGTCTCCAAAATAAATGTTTTTATATAAGTGAAACCAAGAGAATCGATTTAATTATTAACTACCTAGAATTATCTATATAATCTTTTGTAGAAGTATCAAAATCTTTTGTAGAAGTATCAAACTGATCTTTAACTTTTTTCGCTACTAAGCCTCGTAAGCGAATATTTTCCCAACCTGCTGCAAGGCTTATACTTACTATAAGTACTTGGCTAAATAACAAAATTGGATCTAAGCGCCATCCATGGATAATTAAAATACAACTATAAATTAATCCCAAAGTCGTAAAAAAGATATCTTCATCACGAGATAATTCTGGGCGAACAATTCTTACTAAATATAAAATCGTAACTCCCAAAACGAGTAAGAAACCTAAAATAAGGTTTGCGCCAAATCCAACGTTAATCATCTTTTACAATTAAATTATGAACGATTTAAACGATCTTTTTGACTTACAAAAAGTAATGCTAAAGAAATAGGAAGTACAACAACAATACCTCCAGCTACTAGACTTAATAAAAAATTAGATAAAGATGAAGTCATTTGTTATAATATGTTATTTGTTTAAATTAAATTTTGAAATTAAATTTTCTATAGTATGAAAAAATAATTAATAAGTTTAGTTTATGTTTTGTTAAACATAAGTGGACAACTTTTACTCATTATTATACTACATACTTAAAGAGGAACGCTGAAAATAACTAATTAAAATAAAGGTTATATAGGCCAAATTTTTTAATTTTGAAACTATCAGTTTTCTAGTCTATAAAGCTAAATTTAATAAAGTAAGATATGCGAAGCCTGCTCCACCAAAAGCACCAACTAAAAACCCTGAAGTGAATTGTGACCAACCATCTTCTGTTAATAAGTCTTTATTTGTTAATTGTGAAGAATTTTTTGTTGATTCTTGAAAACTAACTTTTCCATAAATTGTTAGGCAAAGAGTTAAAATTGTGATTAGTCCTACAGCAGATAAAAAACCACTTAAAAGAGCAATTTCTGAATTTCTTAGAGGACCTAACTTATCAAAAGGACCAACTAATAAATAACCATGAGCCATCCCAACTTCTAGTCCTCTAAGAAGTGGTGATAAACCAGAACGGTATGCAGGCAAATTACCAAGAAATGCTTTTGTTGCAGCTGACGTAGTAACTGGTGTTGATAAATGTCCGACAAAAGGATCATTATTATATGGTTTAATAAAATTTGCCATAACTATCCAACCTTATACTGTAAGTTAAAAATTTTTATATTATTTCAAAAAAGAATAATGTTTCCTGAGAAGGAAATAAAGGAATGGAAATTCGTCTTATCACGTAAATTTCAAAACCTTAGATTTAATCACCTTTGTTTTACATGTAAAATGTTAAAACTCAATAAAGCATTAGTTTTTTTAGCTTTCGGTGTATAATTATATATTATATCATTTCTTATAAAATTTAACTTGAGGAAGAATAATGACTACTGTTATTAATTACTTTTTACTCCTAGGTTTCGCCTTTGCTTTTGCTTCAGGATTATTTTTAGGCTTAAAAGCTATTAAATTAATTTAATAGTTTTCACCTAAAAATTTTCACAACTTTTAACCTTATTGGACAAGGTAGTTAAAATAGAAATTTTCAATTGATTATGGAGAATAGAAAAACAGATTTAGTTAGACGTGATATTATTGTTGGTTCAAAAAGATTAAGTAACTATTTTTGGGCAATTGTTCTATTACTTGGTGGCACAGGCTTCTTACTTGCAGGTTTTTCTAGCTATTTTAAAATAAATTTTTTACCTTTTGCAAATCCAACAGAATTAGTTTTCATACCCCAAGGTATTGTTATGACTTTTTATGGAGTAGTTGCTATCAGTTTAAGTTTATATATAGCATTAACTATTCTTTGGGATGTTGGTGGTGGCTATAATGAATTTAATAAAGTAGATGAATTAATTCGAATTGCTCGAAATGGTTTTCCTGGTAAAAACAGGCAAATTTTACTGGTTTATCCACTAAATAATATAAAAAGTATTCGTTTAAGTATTCAAGATGGAATTAATCCAAAAAGAGTTATTTATCTATGCACAAAAGACCAACGTCAAATACCATTGACTCAAGTTGAGCAACCACGTTCACTATTAGAACTAGAAACACAAGCTTCAGAGCTTGCTAAATTTTTAGAGGTAAACCTAGAGGGAATATAAACTCGACGATTCGTACGGGTTTATATTACTTCATCTTTATCCTTGCCAACTGGTTTTGATTCACCTTATAATAAATCGAATCAAAAATATGCGGGCATAGTTTAGTGGTAAAACATTAGCCTTCCAAGCTAATGATGCGGGTTCGATTCCCGCTGCCCGCTTCATGAGAAATCTAAAATTTTTAGGAATGAGAAACAATTAAAAATATACGATTATTTAAGCGGAGATAGTAGTAGATTATGTCTGGTGGTTCTACAGGTGAACGTCCTTTCTCTGATATTATTACAAGTGTAAGGTACTGGATTATTCACAGTATTACAATTCCTTCTTTATTTGTTTCTGGTTGGCTTTTTGTTAGCACTGGATTAGCTTATGATGTTTTTGGTACACCGCGTCCAAATGAATATTTCACACAAGATCGTCAACAAGTACCATTAGTAAATGATCGTTTCAGCGCTAAAGAAGAACTAGAAGATTTAACAAGAGGATTATAGGAGGTAATATACGTGACTAGAAATACAAATCAACCAGTAGCATATCCAATTTTTACTTTTCGATGGCTTGCTATACATGGCTTAGCAGTACCGACGATTTTCTTCTTAGGTGCTATCACTTCAATGCAATTTATTCAACGATAGGAGTTTTAATTATGACAGGTCCAAATCCTAATAAACAACCCGTTGAATTAAATCGTACTTCGCTATATTGGGGTTTATTATTAATTTTTGTTTTAGCAGTACTTTTCTCAAGTTATTTCTTCAACTAAAAATATTAATAAAACGGTTTTATATAGGAGATAATATATATATGGCAGGCACAGGAAGAATCCCTCTTTGGTTAGTGGCACTTGTAGGTGGTTTAGGCGTTATAGCAGTTGTTGGTAGTTTTATTTTTGGTGCTTACTCAGGTCTAGGCTCTTCTTTATAATTTAATTTTATAAGATAACAAAACTTGGAAGACTTTTTCCAAGTTTTATTATCTTTATATATAAATTTCTGATTGTTCTCTGTACTTACTCAATATCATCTTTCTCGATATACAGAAATAATAAAGCCATCGCAACACCAGGAAAGACAATACCTACTAACGGCACAAGGATCGAAGGTAAATATGAAGCTGTCATACTTTTAATTGGATTAAATAATATTTAAAAAAGAATACAACAAAGATAAAATTCTTATAAAAGGAGAAATTTATGACTTCGTCACAAAATAAAAAGGCTATTTCTGAAAATCTAGAAGCTATGCGTAAATTTTCTGAAACATATGCAAAAAGAACAAATACATTCTTTTGTGTTGACCCATCAGTTACAGCAATTGTTATTGAAGGTCTAGCTAGACATAAAGACGAGTATGGAGCACCATTATGTCCTTGTCGACATTATGAAAATAAAGAAGCAGAGGTTGATTCCGCTTATTGGAATTGTCCTTGCGTACCTATGCGAGAGCGTAAAGAGTGTCATTGCATGTTATTTTTAACAAGCGACAATGAGTTCGCATCATCAAACCAACAAATAGCAACTGAAGTTTTATTAGCAAACCAATAAGTCTTTTTATAGAACTTCGGGATAAAAATAGAGATTCTTTTTATAAATTTCCTTTTTTAAAAGCAATTAATACAATAACTGCAGGTCCTGCTAAAAGAATTGCTGCGGCAGATAATAACTGAGCAATAACTTGCCAATTCATAAGTTTCAAGGGTTTCAAATTAAATAAATATATAACAGTGAAAATTTTTGTGTACTTTATATTTGAACGTAAGAGTAGATTATTGTTATACTAATAATTTTAATTCAATTTTGTTTAATCTACACTTTTCTAATATTTATACTATTCTAATATATAAATATTAGAAAAAATTTGATTTTAGAAAAAGCTTAGGAAAAATTTTAACGAAACTTGTTTGTATAAATCAGATCAATTAAATCTATAAAGAAGTCTAAGTTTTTCCACGACTTCTTTATTTGATTTTAGTTTTATCTTTAAGGATAAACAAAATTGAAGAAAAAGATTTGTCATCTTTCGTTAATTCATGTATAATATTTCGGTGCAAGCGGGTTGCTAACTCAATGGTAGAGTACTCGGCTTTTAACCGAATAGTTCTGGGTTCGAGTCCCAGGTGACCCATAAAATAGAATTAAAACGCAAAAGATTAGTTCGTGAAAAAAAAGAGAAGGAAAACCTTTAGAAAAGTCTTCCTTCTCTTTTTTTTATAGACCTAGTTGATTACCACGACGATATTGTAAATATGCCGCTACAAATAAGCCTATTATTGATACAGGAATAATACCAAGGACAATTCCGAAAAGAAGTGGTTCTATCATATATTTAAAATGTTCGCTAGTGTATATTTTTGAAATTTTAATGATTTTATATTGTGTAACCAAATTATATCATAGTCCACATCAAAACCCTTTACTTCAGGTTTTTTCCTTCTTAAAACCTCTTCTTAGTGTGTTCTTGGTTTAACGAAAACCAACAGCAGCTTGCCAAACAAAGGCAAGAAGTAAGAAAAATACAGGAATAACAGGTAAAACATCAATGATAGGACTAAAAATTGCGTAAGCTTCTGGTAACTTTGCTAGTAAAATTCCTTCCATATTTTTCAGCCTTTTGTAGAAAGAGGGACTTGAATTTTAAATTCAAGTAAATAAACTTATATATAGTATAATATAATATATTTTAGTAGAAAAATATTGAAGTTGAGAAAATTCATCACAATATATGTCTAATTACTAAGTCTATTTAGAATTTCTGTCGTTCCAGAAATTTTAGTTTGTTGTTTACAAAGCTCATTTTGGAACTTTATTACTATATGGACTAAGATCGAATGGATACGAAGTTATATTATATAGCATAACCATGTAAAATAAAATTGGAGAAAAGTATATGCTAGTTATACAGATATTAACAGGGTTGTTTGTCTTATTATCATTAGGTTTAATCGTAACAGTTCCAGTTGCATTAGCTATCCCTGGACAATGGGAAACTTCAAAAGATAGTATTTTTAAATCTGCAACTCTTTGGACTACTTTTGTTTTTTTAATTGCTTTTGCAAATGCTTTTGTTAAATAAAAATTAACACAAACCTCTAACCTCTTTTTTAGAGGTTAAGTTTAAAATTTGTTAGTTGACAAAAATATCTTTTATCCTGTAGAATTATACAGTAGAAATGCGGGTGTAGCTCAGTGGTAGAGCGCAACCTTGCCAAGGTTGATGTCGCGCGTTCGAATCGCGTCACCCGCTTTTTTAGAAAATAATATACAAATGTTGAATTTTAAAAGAAAAGATAGTGATTCTAGAAAATAATATTTTAATTCTTTAGTCGAAGTCATATAGAAGACTAAATCTCTTCTTATTAATAGTTAACCTATATCTTTTTTAAGCCTTGTACCCTCTCACTAATTTTTTATAATTTTGGGGGTCTTGTAAGACATTATAAACAATACCTATTTCTTTACATCTTAATTACTTATGAGCACCTTTTATTCTTACTTTATATCGTCTTCCATCTAATATTGATAATACTTTATTTAGTAAAGGGTATTGAATCTTTTCTTAAATGATCTAATACCATGGCTTAATGGCTGCCCCACCATTGTAATGATGATCCATGATTTGCCAAGATTTTATGTTCTTGATTTACCTAAAGTTTTCTTACGATAAAGCTTTTACTTCTTCTTGAAGGACGGTATATCCGTATTACCTTTAGTTTATCTTTTCTAGCGGGCTCAAAGTAATCCAACAATTGTTTAGAGCAATTCAATAAGTACTTAGTTTGCAAGTCCTCATTTTCCATCATAGATTTAAACGTTTCACCTTTTTGAATAAGCTTCTTTATTTTTACTAGATCGTTTCTTTTACCTTGAACGTAAGGCTCACCAAAGATTATAGGTTTTTTCTCCTGTTTTAAGATGTAAACGATATTCTCTTCTACAGTTACTCTAGCTGGACTTAAGTGAATTGAAAGAAACATTTTTGCATCTTTCCAAAGGTTGCCCGTTTTCATGTTTAAACATAACATTGAAGCTGCTTGTAACCTGTCTCACTAGTTTTCCTACCAATTATGGCATAGTTTGGAAATTTACCTTCTACCATTATGTTTATCTTGTCAATCCAATCTTTGTCATGACCTGGTATGGTTAAAATCCAAATACGAATACGAGCTTGATCATCTATTATACTATATGTATATTCAAGATTTTGTATTATATTTATTGTGGCAGAGGTAAAATTAACCACGTTTGGAACTCCATCTGGGGAACCAAAAGGAACAAGGATTATTTGATGCGTTATGTTTTCTATACTACCAGCAGTTCTTGATATTCGATCATAACGTTGTAATTTATTTATAAAATAAATACTTTTATGGCTATGGCTTCGATCAGTAAACATTTGAATATAAAAGACTCTTTTCAACTTTAAAAGCTTCACAAAAAGGAGGAGATAAAAATGGTAACGAGACAATACCCCTCAAAAAACGATCGCCTAAAAATTCATGGAAAAGAATTTACTTCTAGATTAATGCTTGGAACAGGAAAATATAAGACTTTGCTTGATACTCAGGAGAGCATTGAAGCCAGCCAGTGTCATATAGTAACAGTTGCAATTAGAAGATTAGATTATAATCAGGTTGCTAAGAGATCTAATCTGATAACCTCATTAAATTGGAATAATATTTGGTTATTACCAAATACTGCTGGTGCAAAAACAGCAGAAGAAGCTATCCGATTAGCTTGTTTAGGTAGAGAATTAACAAAACGAATAGGACAAGAAGAAAATAATTTTGTTAAACTTGAAGTAATTTCAGATCCAAAATACCTCTTACCGGACCCGATAGGGACAGTAAAAGCAGCTGAATTTTTAGTTAAAAAAGGTTTTAGTGTGCTTCCTTATATAAGCCCTGATCCAATGTTAGCTAAACATTTAGAAGATATTGGTTGTGCTACAGTAATGCCTTTAGGTTCTCCTATAGGATCTGGCCAAGGTATAAAAAATGTTTCAAATATTCAAATTATTATTGAAAATTCTAAAATACCTGTGGTTATTGACGCTGGTATTGGAAGTGCAAGTGAAGCTGCTTTGGCTATGGAACTGGGTGCGGATGCCGTTTTGGTTAATACTGCTATAGCACAATCCAAACAACCCCAACAGATGGCAAAGGCTATGAGATTAGGGGTTGAGGCCGGTCGCCTTTCCCATCTAGCGGGTCGGATTTTACCTACAAAGTTTGCAACATCAAGCTCTCCTGCTGAAGGAACGACTTTTTTATATTCGTAAAAGCCTAAATAGGCTTTAGCAAAAGTTTATCAGACTAAAAATGATGTATAATTATTTCTAGTCTGATGAGAAAGAAACACTATAAAATTTTAACTTAATTAAGCAAACAACAAAGGAAAAATTACTATGTCACATGCGGTAAAAATTTATGATACTTGTATTGGTTGCACACAATGTGTAAGAGCTTGTCCAACAGATGTTTTAGAAATGGTACCATGGGATGGTTGTAAAGCAGGTCAAATTGCATCAGCCCCAAGAACTGAAGATTGTGTTGGATGTAAAAGATGTGAGTCAGCATGTCCAACAGATTTTTTATCAGTACGTGTGTATCTAGGCGGTGAAACAACGCGTAGTATGGGATTAGCTTATTAATATATTTTTCTTTCAAATTGTAAATTTAAAACTATGCTAAGCCGAAGAATAGTTCTAACGAGAGTTTATAAGTATTTGGATTGAAAAAATAGTATAATACTTTTATAAGATTCTAAAAAGTTTGTTCTAACAAATGTCTTTGATCATGTTATTGCATGCCTCAAATATGGCTACAATTTCACCAAAAGTTGTGGTATATGGTCTTGTAATATCTTTTCTAAAAATACACGGACATTTAGAAGGCAATAAAAAACCTTTAATATAAACCACTCAAGTGGTTTATATTAAAGGTTTTTTATTGCCTTCATATTGAATTCTTTGTCAAATAATACCTATTAGTTTCAAAACGAAAAAACAGAAACAGGTCAAAATTTAATCTGTTTCTACCAACGTTTACATGAAATTCAATTGGGCAATTCCAAATTATATGTATATGTTAAAGATTAAAATTTCATCAATGGTAAATTTCTTTTAAGATAATTTTTATAAAATTTATTATATTGATTGGTTTCAATAAGTTTTTATCTATTGCGATGATCCTGCTTACGCGAAAGAAAGCATTTTATTTGAAAATTTAATAATAATTGTATAGAAAAATCTAGCTTTAGATGAAGTTAAAGGACTTGATATCACATACGCGTCTGCTCTACATTTATAGGGAGGTTATGAGATCAGTGGGGTTAAAACCACAAGCTCCATTACGCCTATCTCTAGGACAATTTTAACTTTCACCAAGTCAAGCTGACAGAAGTAGAAGAATAGGTCTTCTACGTCCACTAGTAACGATTAAAATGCCTGTTGGATCTTTAATAATCGAGAGAAACTAGAATAACAAAACATAAAGAGAAATTGATCATAAGTGAAGATAATTATGCCTGTGAACTTCGAACAACTTAAAAAAGAATGTCCAAAAATCTTTATATTTTTATAACCTAAAAATCTCTATTTACCTTATTATTTTTGCGATTTATAATTAACCTAAAAAAAATTATCTTCGTAGATTGTTCAAAATTATATAAAGGTCGAAGAAAATCATGATATTTGTGAACTTCAGGTTTCTGTTTATTTGAAATAATTACATCTCGATTTGAGAGTTTCTTAATTTTGTTGACTTGACAAAATAACTAAATTCCTCTTACAATAAAAAAGTAGTAACTAGAACACAGTTAAGAATGGAGAGATGGCAGAGTTGGTCGATCGCGTCTGATTTGAAATCAGATGAACGTTTACGCGTTCCGTGGGTTCGAATCCCACTCTCTCCTTAAGGATTATTTAAAAAATATAAAATTTCGATTTTTTCAGCTTATTTATCATCATTATCAACAACAATACACTCTGTTGTTAGAATCATGCTTGCAATTGAGGCAGCATTTTGTAAAGCGGTACGAGTAACCTTGGCTGGGTCTACAACACCAAAATCAAACATATTACCAAATTCATCTGTAGCAGCATTATAGCCATATTGAAAATCTTTTTCTTGAACAGCCTCAATAATTACAATTCCATTTTTTCCGGCATTTTCACCAATACGTTTTAAAGGTTCAATTATAGCTCTAGCAATAATAAAAGCACCAACTAATTCATCATCTTTTAAATTTGCTTTCGCCCAAATTTTTAATGATTCTGCTAAATGAACCAGCAAAGTTCCACCACCTGGAACAATACCTTCTTCAACTGCAGCTTTTGTTGCATTTATTGCATCTTCAAGCCTTAATTTTTTATCTTTCATTTCAGTCTCTGTAACCGCACCTACTTTTATGACGGCAATACCACCAGATAATTTTGCAATTCGATCTTGGAATTTTTCTTTTTCGTATGATGAATCACTAATTGAAATTTGTTTTCTTAATTGCTCACAACGTATTTTGATTGCTTCACTATTACCTTCTGAAACAATAGTAGTACTATCTTTTTTAACCACCACACGTCTGGCTGTGCCTAATAAGTTTAATTCAATGTTTTCTAATTTTAACCCAGTATCTTCAGTAATTAAAGTTCCGCCTGTTAAAATAGCAATATCTTCAAGTTGTGCTTTACGAAAATCTCCAAAGCCGGGAGCACGAACAGCTACAACGTTTACAATACCACGAAGTTTATTTAAAACTAATGTAGCTAAAGCTTCTTTTTCAACATCCTCTGCTATTATTAAGACTGGTTGCTTTGTCGGTGCAATTTTCTCCAAAATAGGAATTAAATCTTGTTGAACTAGGGTAATTTTTTTATCTGTTGCAAGAATATAGCAATTCTCATACTCAACTTCCATACGTTCCGGGTTTGTTACAAAGTAAGGTGAAATAAAACCCTTTTCAAAACGCATACCTTCAGTAATTTCAAGTTCTGTTGAAGTACCTTTTCCTTCTTCTAATGAAATAATACCGTCTCTTCCTACTTTTTCTAGTGCCCCCGCTATCATTTCCCCAACTTCAATATCATTTCCGGCAGAAATCGAAGCAACTTGTGCAATTGCCTGGTTATTCTCAATTGGACGTGAATATTCGAGGATTTGACTTGTTACATATTTAGTAGCTTTTTCAATACCAATTTTTAGTGAAATAGGATTAGCCCCGGCAGCAACATTTTTCATCCCTTGTTTTACAATAGCGTAAGCTAAAACTGTCGCAGTTGTTGTGCCGTCTCCAGCAACGTCATTTGTTTTTGAGGCAGCTTGACGAAGTAAAGATACCCCCGTATTTTCAATATGATCTGCAAGTTCAACTTCTTTTGCAATAGTAACACCATCATTAATAATTTGTGGTGAACCATATTTTTTATCTAGAACAACATTTCTCCCTTTTGGTCCTAGAGTTACTGAAACAGCTTCCGCCATAATCCCCATACCCCGTTCTAATGCTTGTCTAGCTTTTTCTTGATATAGTATTTTTTTTGTCATTTTTTTATTTTTTTATTTTTGTGCTTTTTTTAATCTTTTTTAGTTTTACTTGATTGGTGTTTTTATTTAAATTTTTTACGCACGGGAATGGAAGCTAAAAAATTTAAATAAAAACACCAAAAACAACATTATATGAGGTTATTATAACCCCAAAAATAAAAAAATCAAGAACAAGTTGTATTTTTATGCCTCAAGATTCGTTTTAGTATTAACAGAACTTAAAATAATTATTCTACAAATTTTTCACGGTTCAACTATAAATAGTCGCATTTTTCCCCACGACAAAGCTTCTTCATTACTTAATTTATTTTTCTATAAATATTTTTTATTTCTAATACGAGTACCATGCAAACGAAGATTAAAACATGTAAATTTACTACCTGTTAACAGTTTATCTGTTTATACTAAATATTATTTAATATTATTTTTTTGCTTTTTATACTACTGATATTATTTAAAAGAAATAAAATATTTTTTCAGCGAAATTCTTTACTTTGAGTAATATCAGTAGAGTTTTCCAAGCGTTTAAAAATAAATTCTTTCAATTATTAGAATGGTTGATTTGTAAAAAGCACTATATTTTCCCTGATCTTGTTCGATCAGAATTTAGATAAAGAATGTCGATTAACATATTCTACTTTTGTTTATATGGAATATTTATAACCTTTAAGGGATGTTAAAAAAGTAAATTTTAACATCCCTTAAAGGTTATAAATAAAACACACTAAGCTTTTTTAGCTTTCGTATGTACCTTGTCCAGAAAACTTGACTGAAACAGGATTTGGATTTTTTCCAATAGAAAAACTACGATTTCCAACAGGTAAACGACCAGGATTAACTTTTTCTGGGAAAACACCATCTTTTGGATGTAAAAATTGAACTTCACCACTAGGGAAAATTCGAT
>Ga0209174_10000453_pt1 | contig 31151 bp, 29 predicted proteins | sample JI91814BDNA_FD_187505 | JGI IMG/M metagenome (GOLD analysis project Ga0209174, IMG submission 187505) | Wastewater effluent complex algal communities from Wisconsin, to seasonally profile nutrient transformation and Carbon sequestration -... | ecosystem: Engineered > WWTP > Effluent > Algae...
GCGGCGCACCAGGGCTTCGTTGGCGGGCCAGGGCACGAACGGCGGGTCTTCGAACACGATGCCCAGGTAGCGCTTGAGCTCGGCCTTGCTGGTCACCTGGAACGGGTTCTGGCCGGCGAGGACGGCATTGGCGAAGGCGTTTTCCTGGTAGCGCACGCCGGCCGACGACATCAGGCTGATGCGGTCCACCAGGCCCGGGTTGCGCGCGGCCGTCAGGCCCACGATCTGCCCGCCCATGGAGTGGCCCACCAGTAGCGCCGGCTTTTCCGGCAGCGCGCGCAGGAAAGCAGCCAGGCGCTCGGACTGCGCCACCGGGCCGTAGTCGCCGCCGGGCTGGCGTTCGCTGTCGCCCCAGCCGGGCAGGTCGGGCGCGATGACGCGATAGGACCTGGCCAGTTCACGCATCAGCGGCAGCCAGTTTTCCTTGCTGCCGGTGAAACCGTGCACCAGCACCACCAGCGGCTTGCCGCTGCCCTGCCCCGCTTCCAGCGCGGCCCAGCGATGGCCGGCCACGCTGTACTGCGTGACGTCGGCGCCGGCCAGCCAGCGCTGGCGCGCGAACTCGGCCTCCAGCACTTTCTCCGGCGCCGTCGCGGCGAAACCGACCACGCCCAGGGCCAGGCCCAGCGACGTGACCAGGACGATCTTGCGCGACCCGCTGCCGCTGCGGCGGCTCATGTCATTGCGCCGGCACGGCGGCGGCGGCCTTGGCCTTGTCCAGCAGCGCCTGCACCGATGCGCTGGTGATCGGGTGGTAGCCCGGGCGAGACATGGCGAAGATCTGTTCGGCGAAACCCAGGCCGTCGGCGGTCTGCGCCAGCGCTTCGTAGGTCGGCATGATCAGCTTGCGGCGGCCGATCTTGCGCAGGAACAGCGACATGGCCGGGCGCGCCTCGAAGTACTCGCTGCGCACGCACAGCGGGTACCAGCGCTGCGCCAGTTCGCCGTTGGGCGTGCCGGTGAAGCGGAAGGCCTGGTCGAGTTCCACCAGGCGCTCGGGCGGCAGCTCCGCCGGCAGGCCCTCGAGGAAGTACACCCATTCCTGGGTGGTCCAGGCCGAAGTCTTGAGCTCGCGTGCGGCGGTGCGGCGCTTGGTCCAGGACTCGCGCGCGGCGTCCACGGCGTCGAAGCGCGGCGACGTGGTCTTGGGCGCGAACGCGGGGATGCCGGGCTGCGTGAGCCAGGCGGCCAGCTCGGCGTCGGTGACCACGCCGGGCTGCTTGGCCATCAGGTTGGCGCGCAGGAAGGCCGCGAACTGGTCGCTGTCCACGCTCTGGAACGCATGCGTGTCGAACCAGCTGCGCAGGAACGGGTCGAAGGCCTCGCGGCCGAAGCGCTGCTCCAGGAACTGCAGGAACCATGCGCCCTTGTCGTAGGCCACCGCGCCCAGCGCATCTTCCGGGTCGCTGCCGCCGCGCGCGGGCAGCACCAGCACCTGCTGCGCTTCGGGCACTTCGGCCAGCTCGTCCACCAGGCCGTTGCGGCTGATCACGAACTCCATGTCGGCGCGCTCCTTGCCGTACAGCGCCTCGACGATGCGGTTCTCGACGTAGCTGGTGAAGCCTTCGTTGAGCCACATGTCCTTCCAACTGGCGTTGGTGACCAGGTTGCCCGACCACGAATGCGCCAGCTCGTGCGCGATCAGCGACACCAGCGAGCCGTCGCCGACGATCACGGTGGGCGTGATGAAGCTCAGGCGCGGATTCTCCATGCCGCCGAACGGGAACGACGGCGGCAGGATCAGCAGGTCGTAGCGGCCCCAGCGGTAGTCGCCGTACAGCTGCTCGGTCACCTGGATCATCTTCTCGGTGTCGGCGAACTCCTTCACCGCGCGGTCCACGGTGCGCGGCTCGGACCACACGCCGGCGCGGGCCGAGATCGGCTTGAACACCAGGTCGCCGGCGGCGATCGCCATCAGGTAGGACGGGATGGCCTGGGGCATGGTGAAGCTGTAGTCGCCGTCGCGGGGCGCGGCCGGGTCGTTGTCGGCGCTCATCAGCGCCATCACGTCGGCCGGGGTCCTGATGCGCGCGCCATAGGTGAAGCGCACCGACGGCGTGTCCTGCAGCGGCACCCAGCTGCGGGCGTGGATGGCCTGCGACTGGCTGAACATGAAGGGCATCTTGCCGCCGGCGGTCATGGCCGGGCTGAGCCACTGCAGGCCGGAGGCTTCGGGCGACGTGGCGTAGGTGATGCGCACCTGTTCGAACTGGCGCGGCAGGGTGACGGTGAGCTTGCTGCCGAAGCGTTCATCGCGCGGGGCCAGCGCGAAGTCCACGGCGCGGAACTTGCGCTTGCCGCTGCGGGCCTCGACGGCGGTGATGGCCAGGTCGCGGGTGTCGAGCACCAGGTCGCGCTGCGCGGGGTCGGCCCAGGCCAGGGTGAGCGTGGCGGTGCCGGCCAGCTGGCGCTTGTCGAAATCAACGGCCAGGTCGAGGTCGAGGTGGCTGATGCGCACCTTGTCGGGCTGGGCGTAGGAGTGCTCGTCGGTGCGCCGGTCCTGGGCCAGGGCCGGCAGGGTGGCAATCAGCAGGACAAGCAGCAGGGCAAGGCGGCGCATGGCGGAATCCGGACGGGTTGACCCTTCGATTCTAGCGCGGGCGGGCGGCCCGTGCGCCCGCGGGGACGGGGTCCGGCAGCCCGGCGGCCGCCCCGCCCGGAACATGACCTGGGACAAATCCTGAGCGCTGGTTTGCGGCGATACTGGCCCGAACCGCCTGGGGAGTCCCGCCGAATGGAACCCGTGAAGTCCGCTGACCGCGACATCCCCCTGATCGCCGACGCCAACGCGCTGGCGGACTACCTGCAGGGCGGGCCCACGGCCGCCAACGGCGCCAAGTCCCGCGGCGACGTGCCGACGCTGAAGCAGTGGCTGGCGCTGGGCGAAGACACCACCGAAGCCCAGTACAAGCTGGCGTACTCACTGGGCCTGCCCCTGGTGCGGCTGGCCGACATCGAGCCCACCTCCGAGGCCAACGCGCTGATTCGCCCCGAGGTGGCGCGACGCCTGCGGGCGGTGCCGCTGCGCGTGCACCAGGGCATGGTGGCCGTGGCCCTGGAAGACCCCGGCAACGGCGACGCCATCGCCACCCTGGACTTCCTGTGCCGCCAGCGCGTGCTGGCCATGGTGGCCACGCCGCGCGACATCCGCAACGCCATCGCCGAGCACTACGACCGGGTCGAGGACAAGGACATCGCCAAGCAGCTGGGGCTGGATCCCGCCGCCCTGGGCCGCGAAACCAACCCGCAGGAAATGGAGCGCCTTTCGCGCGAGAAGCCGGTGGTGCGCATCGTCTCGGGCCTGATCGCCGACGCCGTGGCGCGGCGCGCTTCCGACATCCACCTGCGGCCGGGCGAGAACGGCACCGACGTGCTGTACCGCATTGACGACGAAATGGTGCCGGTGCGGCGCCTGCTGCGCACGCTGCACCCGGCGGTCACCAGCCGAGTGAAGGTGCTGGGCTCGATGAACCTGGCCGAACACCGCAAGCCGCAGGACGGCCGCACCACTTTCGTGCTCGACGACGGCCGCGAGGTGGACCTGCGCGTGTCGGTGCTGCCGGCCATCTATGGCGAGAGCGTGGTCATCCGCCTGCTCGACACCAACGAAAGCCTCTGGAACCTGGAACAGTTGGGCCTCACCGAAGCCGACCGCCAGCGCATAGACGACGTGATGGGGCGCAGCCACGGCATGTTCCTCACCACCGGGCCCACGGGCTGCGGCAAGTCCACCACGCTGTACGCCATGCTGCTGGAGCTGCGCAAGCAGCGCATCAACATCCTCACCATCGAAGACCCGGTGGAGTTCTACATCGACGAGATCCAGCAGATGCAGGTGAACCGCGCGGCGGGCTTCACCTTCGCCAGCGCGATGCGCAACTTCCTGCGCCACGACCCCGACGTGATCATGGTGGGCGAGATTCGCGACGAGGAGACGGCGGGCATCGCGGTGGAAAGCGCGCTCACCGGCCACCTGCTGCTGAGCACGCTGCACACCAACACCGCCGCCACCACCGTCACCCGCCTGCTGGACCTTGGCGTGGAGGCCTACCTGCTGCGCGCCTCGCTGCTGGCGGTGATGTCGCAGCGGCTGGTGCGGCTGACCTGCACGCACTGCCGGGAAGTGGAGCCGGTGGACCCGCATATCCGCGCCGTGCTGGGCGTGGCGCCGGAAGAAGTGTTCCACCACGGCCGCGGCTGTTCGCACTGCGACGGGCTGGGCGTGCACAAGCGGCGCGCGGTGTACGAATTCATGGTGGTGACGCCGCGCATCCAGTCGCTGATCGTGCCCGGCGCCGAAGCCGACACCATCCACCGCGTGGCCATCGAGGAAGGCATGGTGCCGATCACCCAGGCCGCGGTGCGGCTGGCGCGCGAGGGCCTGATTTCCCTGTCCGAAGCCTGGCGCGTCCGCGCCGACTGAAGAGCAAAACGGCAAAAACGGCAAAAACGGGGTCAGATCAACTTATCTCGCCGGGCGGCTTGGCTACTGCCACGGCCGTGCCCGAGATAAGTTGATCTGACCCCGTTTTTGCCGTTTTTGCCGTTTTGCTCTTCAGACCCGATAGCCGGAGTGGATGGCGACGATGCCGGCGCTCAGGTTGCGGTAGTCGCAGCGGCCGAAGCCCGCGGTTTCCATCATGGCCTTGAGTTCGTCCTGCGGCGGGTGCTTGCGGATGGACTCGGCCAGGTACTGGTAGCTGTCGGCGTCGTTGGCGAACAGCTGGCCAAGGCGCGGCAGCACCTTGAACGAATGGAAGTCGTACACCGGCCGGAACCACTCGGGCTTGACCTGCGAGAACTCCAGCACCAGGGCGCGGCCGCCCACTTTCAGCACGCGGTGCATCTCGCGCAGCGCGTTGGCCTTCTCGGTGACGTTGCGCAGGCCGAAGGCAATCGTGACCAGGTCGAAGCTGGCGTCGGGGAACGGCAGCGCTTCGGCGTTGAGCTGCACGTACTCCAGGCCGCGCACCAGGCCGCGGTCGGTGAGGCGGTCGCGGCCGACGCCGAGCATCTGCGCGTTGATGTCGCCCAGCACCACGCTGCCGGTTTCGCCCACACGCTCGTGCAGCAGGGCGGCGATGTCGCCGGTGCCGCCGGCCAGGTCGAGCACGCGGTCGCCGCGCTTCACGCCCGAGGTACCGACGAAGTAGCGCTTCCACACGCGGTGGATGCCCAGCGACATCAGGTCGTTCATCAGGTCGTACTGGCGCGCGACCGAGCTGAACACCTGGCCCACCAGCTTCTTTTTCTCTTCCACCGGCACGTCGCGGAAGCCGAAGTGGGTGGTGCCGCTTTCGGGAGTCTTGTCCATGGCCCGATTATCCGCCAAAACCGGGGTCAGAGCCCGGTTTTCAGCGGGAGAGGTTGGCGTGGGCCAGGGCGGCCAGGTAGGCGGCCCAGCGGGTGTCGTATTCCCGGCCCAGCTGGTGCAGCAGGGTCCAGCTGAAGATGCCGGTGTCGTGGCCGTCGTCGAAGCGCAGCAGCACGCCGTAGTGGCCCATCGGCTCGATGGCCTTCACGTTCACATGGCGCTTGCCGGCCACCAGCACCTTCTGGCCCGGGCCGTGGCCCTGCACTTCGGCGCTGGGCGATTCCACCCGCAGGTACTCGCACGGCAGCCGGAAGCGCACGCCGTCGTCGAAGGCCACCTCCAGCACGTGGGAGGCCTGGTGCAGGATGATGTCGGTGGGGCGCGGCGCGTTCATGCGGCCATTCTACGGGGCGCGCAGCTGGTCGCGCAGGGCCGCGAAGCGCTTGAGGCGCGCACGCGCCTGCGAACAGCGCCACCAGCCGTAAAGGCCCATGGCCGGGAACACCAGCACGTTGATGCCGATGCCACCCACCAGCCCGCCCACGCGCGCCATTGGCCAGTCGCGCTGCATGCCGTACATCAGCATCAGGAAAATGGCCAGCCACAGCGCCAGCGCCGACCACATGCCCCAGCGCCAGTACACCAGCACGGTGCGGGCCCGCTGCATCTCGCGGTCCACCAGCGACGCCGCGTCGCGGCCGGCATCGGCCAGGTCCCGGCGGCGGATCCACAGCATCAGCGCCTGGTATCCCACGAGGAAAACGGCCATGGCGGCGAACAGCAGCGTCTCCACCCGGTCGCTCCGCGGGCTGAGCGCAATCAGAACGCACACCAGGATCACAAGCACCGAGAAACCGACCTCCACCCAAACCGTCCGCCGCAGGCTGCGGCCACGCCGCTCGGCCTCGTCGCGGATCGCCTCCACGTCGATGGCAGGCGTGTCCTGCCGCTGCCAGTCGGCGGCCAGCGCGCTCCAGTCCTGGTTCGTCTCCATCACGACTCTCCTCCCAGCCAGGCGCTGAGCTGGCGGCGGGCACGGCTCAGGCGCTGGGTCACGGTGTTTTCTTCCAGGTTCAGGGATTGGCCGATCTCGCGCTGGGAAAATCCCTCCAGCGCCAGCACCACCACCTGGCGCTGGCCCAGCGGCAGGTCGCGCACCGCGGCCAGCAGGTCCTTGCGGCGCTGGTGCGCCACCGCGTGCTGCACCGGATTGGCGTCGGGGTCTTCGTGGTCTTCGTGCAATTCATCGCCGCGCGCGCGCTTTTCCCGGGCCAGGTGGTCGATGGCGCGGTTGTGCGCCACGCGCGCGGCGAAGGTGCGCAGCGAGGCATCGCCGCGCCAGCTGGGCAGGGCGCGCCAGACGGCCACGCTGATTTCCTGCAGCAGGTCGTCGCGGCGGGCCGGTTCGGATTCGTAGCTGCCGGCGATGCGGGCCAGCATGGGGCCGTGCTCGCGCAGCACGGCCTCGATATCCACGAGGGGCGCGCCCACGCCGGGCCGGTGCGCGGCTTCAGGCGCGCGCAAGGGCGGGTGCCGTTGCGCCGCGGGCGGCGGGGCCAGGGAGGCCATGGCGGGCATGTCGGTTTCCATCGGGGCTTGCCTGCACTGACGGGCGCACGCTGGAAAACCTGACGGCCACGGCCGGCCTCACAGGATGTAGCGGCTCAGGTCCGGGTCCTGCACGGCGTCGCCCAGCTGCGCGTCCACCATGGCGCGGTCCACCATCAGCGACAACCCGCCCTTGTCGGGCGCCTCGTAGCTGAGCTTCTCCAGCAGCTTCTCCAGCACCGTGTGCAGGCGGCGGGCGCCGATGTTTTCCTGGCGCTCGTTCACCAGGAAGGCGATCTCGGCCAGGCGATCAATGGCGCTTTCGTCGAAGCCGATGTTCACGCCCTCGGTGGCCAGCAGCGCCATGTACTGCCGCACCAGCGCGTTGCGCGGCTCGGTCAGGATGCGCTTGAAGTCGGCCTGGCTCAGGGCGCCCAGCTCCACGCGGATGGGGAAGCGGCCCTGCAGTTCGGGAATCAGGTCGGACGGCTTGGCCAGGTGGAAGGCGCCGCTGGCGATGAACAGGATGTGGTCGGTGCGCACCACGCCGTACTTGGTGCTCACGGTGCTGCCCTCGACCAGCGGCAGCAGGTCGCGCTGCACGCCCTCGCGCGACACGTCGCCGCCGCCGATGCTGTCCTTGCGCTTGCACACCTTGTCAATCTCGTCGATGAAGACGATGCCGTTCTGCTCGCAGGCGGTGATGGCCTGGAGGCGTATCTCGTCTTCGTTCACCAGCTTGCCGGCCTCTTCCTCCACCAGCATCGGCCGCGCGGCCTTCACCGCGAGCGTGCGCTTGAGGGCCTTGGCGCCGCCCAGGTTCTGGAACATCGAGCGCAGCTGCTGGCCCATTTCCTCCATGCCCGGCGGAGTCATGATGTCCATGCCGCCCGGGGCCGGGCTGAGTTCGAGCTCGATCTCGCGCTCGTCCAGTTCGCCGGCGCGCAGCTGGCGGCGCAGCTTGTTGCGGGTTTCGTTCTCGCCCTCGGAGTTCACTTCGATGGCGAAGCCGGGGCCGCGGCGCTTGGGCAGCAGCACGTCCAGGATGCGGTCTTCGGCGTTTTCCTCGGCCTGGGTGCGCACGCGCACCTTGGCCTGTTCGCGGAACATCTTCACCGCGCCGTCGGCCAGGTCGCGGATGATCTGTTCGACGTCCTTGCCCACGTAGCCCACTTCGGTGAAGCGCGTGGCCTCCACCTTCACGAACGGCGCGTTGGCCAGGGACGCCAGGCGACGCGCGATCTCGGTCTTGCCCACGCCGGTGGGGCCGATCATCAGGATGTTCTTGGGCATCACTTCGTCGCGCATGGACGGGTCGAGCTGCATGCGGCGCCAGCGGTTGCGCAGGGCGATGGCGACGGCGCGCTTGGCTTCGTTCTGGCCGATGATGTAGCGGTCGAGCTCGCCGACGATTTCGCGGGGGGTGAGCTGGGACATCACAGTTCCTCGATCACGAGATTGCGGTTGGTGTAGATGCAGATGTCGCCGGCCACGTTGAGCGAGGCTTCGGCGATGGCGCGGGCGTCCAGGTCGGTGTGCGACATCAGCGCGCGCGCCGCGGCCAGCGCGTAGGGGCCGCCCGAGCCAATGGCGACGATGCCGTCCTCGGGTTCGATCACGTCGCCGGTGCCGGAGATGATCAGCGAGATGTCCTTGTCGGCCACCGCCAGCAGCGCCTCGAGCTTGCCCAGGCGGCGGTCGGTGCGCCATTCCTTGGCCATGTCCACCGCGGCGCGCAGCATCTGGCCGCCGTTGGCGGCGAGCTTGGCCTCGAACACTTCAAACAGCGTGAAGGCATCGGCGGCGGCGCCGGCGAAGCCGGCCAGCACCTTGCCCTCGGCCAGGCGCCGCACCTTGCGGGCATTGCCCTTCATGACGGTGTGCCCCAGGGTCACCTGGCCGTCCCCGGCCACGACGACGCGGTTGCCGCGGCGGACGGAGAGGATGGTGGTGGCGTGGAAAACGTTCGGGTCCATGGCGGTTCCTCGGCGTGAACCCCCTTTCTGGGGCCAGCCCCTCAGCCCTTCAAGCCTCCCCGCAAGCCGTGGGGGAAACAGCCACCGCAGGCCTAGTAGCTCTGAATCTGGACGTTGTAGCGGACGTCATGGCCTACCCCGTTCGCATGCGTGGCCTCGGGATACAGGCTCGGCAGGCACAGCTCGGCCGGCGCTTCATGGGGCACCGTGTTCCCGGCGGCGTCGGAAATCTCCATGCCGCAGGAAAGCCCGTCACGCGTGGTGGTGAAGTTCAACCGGTAGGCCTCGCCGGCCATCGGCGTGAACCTGGCCTGATAGCCGCATTCGCGGTTCTGTGCGAACCGGGCGTCCTGGTAGGTCACGCCAATCATCACCGGTGCCCCCGCGGGAATGTCCACGGCGGGGAATTCCTCGCGGTTCTTGGCCTGCAGCCTGGCGCCCAGCGAGTTCTTGCGGATGGCCGGGCACCGGTTGTCCGGCATCAGGAAGGTGTTGTAGTAGATGCCGTTGACGTCGGTGGTGTCCGAGTCGGCGATGATCACCGCGCTGGCGGTGGGCAGGCCTTCGGCCACGACGTATTTGGCCTTGATGGCGCAGCCCGTGGCCATCCCGAGGACGAACACCGTGATAAAGATCCGCATTGCTTTCAAGCTGGCCCCCGGTTCGTCCCGATGCGGACGTTCGGCCTGAGCTTAGCGCAGGACGTGGGGGATCAGGGTTTGCGGCGCGCGCGCGGATGGGCGGCGTCGTAGACCTTGGCCAGGTGCTGGAAGTCCAGGTGGGTGTAGATCTGGGTGGTGGCGATGTCGGCGTGGCCCAGCAGTTCCTGCACGCCGCGCAGGTCGCCCGAGGATTCCAGCACGTGGCTGGCGAAACTGTGGCGCAGCAGGTGCGGGTGCACGCGCTTGAACAGGCCCTGCTGCTGGGCCAGCGCGCGCAGCCGCACCTGCACCGCGCGCGGGCTGATGGGCGCACCGCCGCGCCCCGGGAACACCGGCGCCTCCGCGCCCGCACGGGATTCGTCGCGCCACGCCTGCAGCGCCGCGCGCGCGTGGCTGCCCACCGGCACGATGCGCGACTTGTTGCCCTTGCCCGTGATCGTCACCAGCCCGTCGGCCAGGTCGAGCGCGCGCCAGCGCAGCCCGCACAGCTCCGACAGGCGCAGCCCCGAGGAATAGAACAGCTCCAGCATTGCCCGGTCGCGCACGCCCAGCGGCCCCTGCGTGGGCACTTCCACCAGGTGCGTCATTTCGTCGGCGTCCAGCACCTGCGGCAGCTTGCGCGCGGATTTCGGCGCACGCAGGCCCATGGCCGGGTTGAGTTCGGCGGACGTGCTGCGGTTGAAGTGGCGATAGAAACTGCGCACCGCCGACAGCCGCCGCTGCAGCGTCTTGCCCGACAGCCCGCCGCGGTGCGCGCCGGCCACGTAGCTGCGCAGCGTGTCCTGGCGCAGCGCGCCCCAGCTGTCCACGCCCTGCCCCAGCAGCCACGCGGCCAGGTCGGACAGGTCGTGGCGATAGGCTTCCAGCGTGTTGGCCGACAGCCGCCGCTCCACCGCCAGGTAGCCGAGGAAATCCTCCAGCTCGCGCTGCAGCGGTCCGGCGTCGGCCATGGCCTCAGGCCTGCGGGTAGCGGCCCAGGCCGGTGGCGAGCGATTCGGCCATCAGGCGCAGGAACAGCGTGCCCATGCCCGGGAAGAACCGGTTGGCGTCGGCGCTGCCCACGGTCAGCATGCCGATGCCCGGCAGCGGCAGCAGCACGGCGGACGCGGCGCGGGCTTTTTCATCGCCGTACAGCAGCTCCAGCTTGTCCTGGTTGAGGCGGCCGCACAGCGGCTCATTGCCGGCCAGGAAATCGCGGAACGGCGCCAGCGCCGGGTCGGCTTCCGGCACCACCTGCAGCCAGTCGGCGCCCAGGCCTTCGACGGGCTTGAACAGCAGCACGCGGACGATTTCGCCGTGGAAGTCTTCGCCCAACACCGCCACCATGGCGCGCAGCGTGTCGGCGGCGCTGCCGGCGCGCATCAGCGCCAGGCTCAGCTGGTGGGTGCGCACGGCCAGGCGTTCGTTGTCCTGGGCGTTGGCGAACAGCTCGTTGAGGCGGCGGGTGAGCTCGCGGTTCTTGTCGCGCAGCACGTCCAGCTGGTAGCTGGCGAGCGACGAGGCCTGGCCCTCTTCCTTGGGCACCACCAGCGACAGCGCCAGGTCCGGGAACTGGCCCAGGAACTTCGGGTGGCGGCGCAGGAAGGTCGCCACTTCGTGGGCGCCCAGGCGTTCGTTCTTTTCTTCGATCATGGAAATCTCCGCAGCGTCAGTTCGGGCCGGCGTGCCGGCATTATGCCGGCCTCAGCCGTATTCGCCCTCGAACACGAAGGCGGCGGGGCCGGCCATCGTGACCGGCTGGTCGTCGGCGGGCCAGTGGATTTCAAGCGTGCCGCCGGGCAACTCCACGAACACGTGGCGGCCCACGCGGCCCTGCCGCACCAGCACCGCCACGGCCGCGCAGGCGCCGCTGCCGCAGGCCAGGGTTTCGCCGGCGCCGCGCTCGTACACGCGCAGTTTTATGCGGTCGGGCGCCAGCACCTGGGCGAAGCCGACGTTCACGCCTTCGGGGAATTCGGGCCGCGCCTGCAGGGCCGGGCCCAGTGCGTGCACGGGCGCGTCGGCCACCGACGGCACTTCCACCACCGCGTGCGGGTTGCCCATGGACGCCGCGCCAAAGCGCACGCGGCCCCCGGGCAGGTCGAGTTCGTAGGCCAGTGCCTCGGCCGGAGCGGTGAACGGAATGCGCCCGGGCCGGAACTCGGGCAGGCCCATGGCCAGGGCATAGCTGCCGTCGTCGCGCGCGTCCACGCGGATGACGCCGGCCGGGCTGTCGAGCTGGAACGCGCGGGTGGCCGCCGCACCGTCGCGGCGCAGCCAGGCCGCCACGCAGCGGGCACCGTTGCCGCACTGCTGCGCGGCCGAACCGTCGGCGTTCCAGATGCGGTAGCGGGCGACGCAGCCGGGGCGGTGGGCGTCTTCGATGGTCAGCAGCTGGTCGAAGCCCACGCCGGTGTGGCGATCGCCCAGGGCCGCGGCCAGGGCGGCGCCGGGCGCGGGCTGGCCGCCGCGCAGGTCAATGACCACGAAGTCGTTGCCCGCGCCGTGCATCTTGGAAAAGCGCAGCGGGCGACGGGTGTTCATGGGCCGGCGGGCGGCTCGGTCTTCCCGGCCTCGTCGGCCTTGTCGGGCAGCACCAGGTCGCCCTTGGTGCCGCAGGCGGCAAGCAGGACGAGGCTCAACAGCAGCAGGATCAGGCGGGCGGTTTTCATGGCCCGAGTATAGTCCGGGGCACTGGCCTGGCGAATGGGGTGCGCGATGACGATGTCGGCATGGCTGTGGGTCGCGGCTTCGGTGCTGCTGCTGATGGGCGCCTGGGCTTGGCTGTACCGCACGCGCGGCGTGCCGCGGGTGCTGCTGCGGGCCACGGGCACCGTGCTGCTGCTGGCGGCGCTGGGCCTGGCGGGCCTGGGTGGCCTGCTGCGGCAGTACGCGTGGCTGCTGGACGACGTACCGGTGGCGACGATATCGCTGCGCAGCCTGGCGCCGCAGCGGTTCCAGGCCACCCTGCGGATGGGCGACGAGCCGGCGCGCACGCTGGAGCTGGCGGGCGACCAATGGCAGCTCGACGCCCGCGTGGTCCGCTGGACCCTGCCCGGGCAGCTGGCCGGGATTCCGCCGGTGTACCGGTTCGAACGCCTATCGGGCCGCTACGCCGACCCGGCGCAGGACCAGTCCGGCGAACGCAGCGTGCACGACCTGCGCGGGACGTGGGATTTCCTGCAGTTCCGCGACCGCTGGCTGGCCGACCTGCCGATCGCCGATGCGCGCTGGGGCAGTGCGGCGTATCTGCCGATGCTCGATGGCGCCAGCTACCAGGTGTACGTGAGCCCGCGTGGGGGGCTGGTGGCGAAACCCGCCGATCCAGTGACCGAGAAAATGCTGGACGAGGCAAGGTGGTAAGGAACGTCTTTGCCGCGGATTACGCGGATAAAGAGCCGATAAGAGCGGATCCAGTTCGATGGTGAAGCAGAGCCCAAAAGACATGCTGAAATGAACAAGGGGTCCGCGCTGGCGCGGACCCCTTTCATTTTTCTTGCGCTTTATCCGCTTCTATCGGCTCTTTATCCGCGTAATCCGTGGCCAAGCCTTTTACTGCGCCAACCCAAGGCGCTCGATGACGAACGCGTATTCCTCGGCGCGCTCGCGGTAGCGCTGGAAGCGGCCGGACTTGCCGCCGTGGCCGGCTTCCATGTTGGTGCGGAACAGCAGCGGGTTGCCGTCGGTCTTGGTGGCGCGCAGGCGCGCCACCCACTTGGCCGGCTCGAAGTACTGCACCTGCGAATCCCACAGGCCGGTGGTCACCAGCATGGACGGGTAGTCCTTGGCGGCCACCTGGTCGTAGGGCGAGTACGACAGCATGTAGTCGTAGTACTTCTTTTCCTTGGGGTTGCCCCACTCGTCGAACTCGTTGGTGGTGAGCGGGATGGATTCATCCAGCATGGTCGTCACCACGTCCACGAACGGCACGTGCGCCACCATCACGCGGTACTTCTCCGGCGCCAGGTTGGCCACCGCGCCCATCAGCAGGCCGCCGGCGCTGCCGCCCATGGCCGCCACGCGGTCGGGCGCGGCCCAGCCTTCCTTGACCAGGAAATCGGTGACGTCGATGAAGTCGGTGAAGGTGTTGATCTTGTTTAGCAGCTTGCCGTCCTCGTACCACTGCCGGCCCATTTCCTGGCCGCCGCGGATGTGCGCCACCGCATAGACCGCGCCGCGGTCCACCAGGCTGAACACGTTGGAATTGAAGCCCGGGTCGCTGCTGCTGCCGTAGGAGCCGTACGAATACTGGTACAGCGCCGCCTTGCCGTTCTTCTCGAAGCCCTTGCGGTACAGCACCGACACCGGCACCTGGGTACCGTCGCGCGCGGTGGCCCACAGCCGCTCGGTGACGTAGTTGGCCTTGTCGAAGCCGCCCGGCACGGGCTGTTCCTTCAGCAGGCGCCGCTCGCCGGTGCGCACGTTCACTTCATACGTGCTGGCCGGCGTGGTGAGCGAGGTGTAGGTGTAGCGCAGCCAGTCGGTGCCCGGCTCGGCGTTCACCGAAAGACCCATGGAATAGGCGCTTTCGTCGGCCTTGACGAAGTCTTCCTTGCCGTCGTCCATGCGGATGCGCACGCGCTCCAGGCCGCCCGAACGTTCGGCAATGGCCATGTAGCCGTTGAACAGTTCGGTGCCTTCGATCAGCACGTCGGGCGAATGCGGCACGAGTTCCTGCCACTTCGTGCGGTCGCCCCAGGGCTGGCCGTCGGCCAGGGTCATGATGCGGAAGTTCTTGGCGTCCCAGTTGGTGGTGATCACCCAGCGGCCGTCGAGGTGGTCGGCCGAGTACTCGAAATCACGCTGGCGCGGGGCCACCACGGCGAACTCGCCGGGCTTGGCCGCCGGCGTGCAGCGCATTTCCGAGGACACGGTGCTGCTGACGCCGATGCACAGGTACTCGTCCGAACGCGTGCGGCTGACGCCCATGTAGAAGGTGTCGTCCTGTTCCTCGTACACCAGCGCGTCCTGGTCGTTGGCCGTACCCACCACGTGCGCCTTCACGCGTTTGGTGAGCAGGGTGACCGGGTCGTTCTCGACGTAGTACAGCGTGCGGCTGTCGTCGCCCCACATCATGTTGGCCGAGACGCCGGTGATGACGTCGGGCAGCACTTCGCCGGTGGCGATGTTCTTGATGCGCAGCGTGTACTGGCGGCGGCCGACGTCGTCCTCGGCGTAAGCCACCCACTGGTCGTCGGGGCTGACTTCGTAATCGCCGATCTGGAAGAAGTCCTTGCCCTCGGCCATCTGGTTGACTTCGAACAGCACCTGCTCGGGCGCGTCCATCGTGCCCTTGCGGCGGGCATGGATGGGGTATTCCTTGCCGGTTTCAAAGCGCGTGTAGTACCAGTAGCCGTCCTCGAGGTAGGGCACGCTGGAGTCGTCCTGCTTCACGCGCGCCACCAGTTCGGCGTACAGGGTTTCCTCCAGCGCTTCGAGCGGCTTGAGCACCGCGTCGGCGTAGGCGTTCTCGGCGTTGAGGTAGGCGAGCATCTCCGGGTTTTCGCGCTTGTCGTCGCGCAGCCAGTAGTACTCGTCGTTGCGGGTGGCGCCGTGCGGGGCCACCACGTCGTAGGGCTTCTTCGCGGCCACCGGGGCCTCGGGCAAGGCGCCCAGGGCCGGGGCCGAAGTGGGCGCGGCGGCCACCGGCGCCTGCGCGTCGGCGGCGGGCTTGCCGCCGCAGCCGGACATGGCGGCGGCAAGGACGGCAGCGGTGAGGGGCAGCAGGCGGGTGGTCATGGCATTACTCCGCGAAAAGTTTCTGCTTCAGGAAGGTGTACGCCAGCGCCGACATGTAGGCCGACTGGGCGTTGTTGGCGGCGCCGCCGTGGCCGCCTTCGATGTTTTCGTAGTAGGTGACGTCGTGGCCCTGCTCCATCATGCGCGCCATCATCTTGCGGGCGTGGCCGGGGTGCACGCGGTCGTCGCGGGTGGAGGTGGTGAACAGCACCGGCGGGTAGTCCACGTCCTTGCTGACGTTCTGGTAGGGCGAGTACTTGCGCAGGAAGGCCCACTCCTCGGGCTTGTCCGGGTCGCCGTATTCGGCCATCCACGACGCGCCGGCCAGCAGCTGGTGGTAGCGCTGCATGTCCAGCAGCGGCACCTGGCAGACCACGGCGCCGAACAGCTGCGGGTACATCACCGTCATGTTGCCCATCAGCAGGCCGCCGTTGCTGCCGCCCTGCATGCCCAGGCGCTTGGGCTGGGTGACCTTGCGGGCGATCAGGTCTTCGGCCACCGCCGCGAAGTCTTCATAGGCCTTGTTGCGGTTGGCCTTGAGCGCCGCCTGGTGCCAGCGCGGGCCGTATTCGCCGCCGCCGCGGATGTTGGCCACCACGTACACGCCGCCGTCGGCCAGCCAGGCCTTGCCCACGCCTGCGCTGTAGCTCGGGGTCAGCGAAACCTCGAAGCCGCCGTAGCCGTAGAGCAGCGTGGGGTTGTTGCCGTCCAGCTGCAGGTCCTTGCGCGACACCATGAAGTACGGAACCTTGGTGCCGTCCTTGCTGGTGGCGAAGTGCTGGTTGATCTCGTAGCTGGACGCGTCGAAGAAAGCCGGCAGCTGCTTGAGCTTCTCGGGCGCCTTGCCGATGCTGCCCATCAGCAGCGACGTGGGCGTGAGGTAGTCGGTGACGGTCATGAAGTAGTCGTTGGACTCTTCGGCGTCCACCGCGCTGATGCTGACCGTGCCGAAGGCCGGCGCGCCCACCAGCGGCTCGCGCTTCCAGCCATCCTTGCCGGGCGTGAGCACGTAGATGCGGTTCTTGACGTCTTCGAGCACGTTGATGAAGTAGTGGTCCTTGGTGGCGCCGCTGCTGGCCAGCGAGGTGTTCTCGGTGGGCGCGAACAGCACGTCGAAGTCGCGCTTGCCGGCCAGGAAGTCGTCCAGCCGGATGGCCAGCAACGAACCGGCCGCGTGGTCTTCGCCGCCGATGGTCCAGGGCTGGCGCAGCTCGACGCTGAGCCACTCGCGGAACACGCCCTTCTGGGCGCCGTCGGGCAGGTCGAGCTTGGCGAGGCCGCCGTCCTTGCCGCGCAGGTAGAGTTCGTTGGTGTAGAAGGTCAGGCCGCGGTAGACGAAGTCGCGCTCGTAGCCCGGGGTGTCGTCGTGGAAGGCCGTGACGGAAATATCGGAATCCTGGCCCTCGTACACCACCTTGGCGTCGGCCATCGGGGTGCCGCGCTTCCATTCCTTGGCGATGCGCGCATAGCCCGAGCTGGTCATCGAGCCGGGGCCGAAATCGGTGCCCACGTACACGGTGTCGATGTCGATCCAGCCCAGGTCGCCCTTGGCCTCGGGGCGCTCGAAGCCGCCCTTGACGAAGGCGCGGTCGGAGACGTCGAACTCGCGGGTGACGGTGGCGTCGGCGCCGCCGCGGGAGAGGTTGATCAGGCAGCGGTCGTATTCGGGGCGCAGGCATTCGGCGCCGCCCCAGACCCAGTTGGTGCCTTCGGCCTTGCCGAGGGCGTCAATGTCCAGCAGCACTTCCCACTTCGGGTCTTCCTTGCGGAACTCGGCCAGGGTGGTGCGGCGCCAGACGCCCTGCGGGTTGGTCTTGTCGCGCCAGAAGTTGTAGTAGAACTCGCCCATCTTGCCGACGAAGGGAATGCGGGCGTTCGAGTCGAGGATGGACAGCAGTTCGCCGCGCAGCGTTTCGAAGCCCGGGTCCTTGGCCAGCTGGTTCTCGGAGACGGCGTTGCGGGCGCGGACCCAGTCCAGGGAGGCGTCGGCTTCGACGTCCTCCAGCCACAGGTAGGGGTCGTCGGTGATTACGGTGTGCATCGTGGGGCCCTGGGCCATGGCGTAGGCGGAGACGGTCAACGCACCGGCGACAAGCCAGGCGAGGTGGGTGCGGCGCATGCGGAATTCCCCATCGGTTCAAGACAAGCCGCCGACGCTAGCACGCACTCCCGTTAAGCCGCCGTAGGCACAAAGTCATGGATGCCGGGCTGCGCACGGCGGGCGGCGGTGCCTCAGGCCCGCCGCAGCAGGGGCTGGCGCAGGGCCGCGTGGCGACGCCGGGCCTGGCCGACCCCGGAGCGCCGGCGACGGCGCGGCGCGCGGACGAGGACCGCGCGACACGCCGCCACCAGGGCGTGGCGGTAAAGGGTGAGCAGGCCCAGGCCCGGCGCGATCAGCAGCCAGAACGGCATGTTGCCCAGCAGGTAGACCGGGCCGCGGGCCGCGGGCACCACCAGCATCGCGATGAAGCCCAGGGCCAGCCATTGCCACAGGGTGCGGGCCAGGCGCGGGTCGGGGGTGCGGGCGTCGGACGTGGGCTGCGGCATGGCGGACTCCTCGGTGGGCGTGGACACAGCCTGGCCCGGCCCCGTCTCACGGACCGAGACCGCATTGACGCTGCCTTCAGTGGGCCGGGCGCAGGCTGGGGGTCCATCGAACGGATGCCCGCCATGCGCCGCCTCGCCCTGTTCCTGTTCCTGCCCGGCCTGCTGTTGCTGGCCGCCTGCGCCAGCACCGGAGGAAACGCCATGCCGCCCCTCACCACCACCGCCCGCATTGACCTGGACCGCTACATGGGTCGCTGGTGGGTGATCGCCAACATCCCCTACTTCGCCGAGAACGGAAAGGTGGCCACCGCCGACGTGTACTCGCTGCGCGACGACGGCCGCATCAACAACGTCTATGCCTGGCGCAAGGCCTTCGACAAGCCCGAACGGGAAACCCGCGCCGTGGCGCGCGTGGTGCCCGGCACCAACAACGCGCAGTGGCAGATCGCCTTCTTCGGCGGACTGGTGAAGGCCGACCTGCTGGTGCTGGAAGTGGCGCCGGACTATTCCTGGGCGCTCATCGGCCACCCCAAGCGCAAGATGGGCTGGGTGTTCTCGCGCACGCAGGCGATGGACGCGGCGCAGTATGAAACGCTGCGCGCGAAGTTCGCCGGCTACGGCTACGACACCTCGCAGTTCCGGCGCGTGCCGCAGTTCGCCGACCAGGTGGGCCAGCCGGGCTTCCAGTAAGCGCTACAGGTTGGCGGCGTCCAGCGCTTTCTCGGCGGCCTCGCGGCCCTTCTCCACCAGTTCGGCCGCGCGCCAGAATTCATAGAAGGTGGCCGATTCGCGCGATATCTGCACCAGCAGGTCGGGCGGGTCCTGCGCCAGCTGCACGCGCGACATGTGCGCCTGCATGGTGTCGAGCGAACGCGACATCAGGTCCATCACGCCGCGGCTCTTGGCCGGCTTGGTGCCGTTGGAGCGGGCCAGGCCTTCCCAGATGGTGGCCATGCGTTCGCGAAGCGTGGCGGGGCCGCCGTCGTCCGGGGCCGGGGCGGCTTCGTCGTCGTCGTGGCCGGCGGCCATTTCCACGGCGCGCGGCTCCAGCCCGGCATTGATCCAGCTGACGGGGCCGTTCACGTCCACCGCTATCACGCGGTCAACGCGCATCTGGCGCGTGGCGGCGATGGGAATGGGCGCCAGCAGGCCGCCGTCCACCAGCTCGCGGCCGTCGAGCATCTGCGGGGTGAAGATCATCGGGATGGCGATGGACGCGCGCACCGCGTCGAACAGCTTGCCGCGCGTCAGCCACACCTCGCGCTGGCTGGCCAGGTCGGTGGCCACGGCGGTGTAGGGAATGGGCAGGTCTTCGATCAGGTGGTCGCCGACCAGTTCGCGCAGCGCGCCGATGACGCGGTCGCCGCGGATCAGGCCCGGGAAGCCGAAGGCGAAATCCAGCAGCTTGAGCACGTCGCTGCGCTCCAGCCCGTGCGCCCACTGGCTGTACTCGCCCAGCCTGCCCGCGGCGTGGATGCCGCCCACCAGCGCGCCCATGGACGCCCCGGCGATGCCGGCGATTTCGTAGCCCCGGGCCTCGATGGCCTGGATGACGCCGATATGCGCCAGCCCGCGCGCGCCGCCCGCCCCCAGCACCAGCGCCACGCGCTTGCCGCGCGGGCGCGCGCTGCCCGGATCGTCAACGCTCATAGTTCGACAGCGCCAGCTGCAGCAGGGTGCGCGCCTGCTGGCGCAGCGATTCGGGCTCGGTCACTTCGGCGTCGGCGCCGTAGCGCAGCACGTCCATCAGCAGTTCCTTGGCGTGGCTGTAGGGCAGCTTGAGCTCGTAGCGGCCGTCGGGCAGGAAGCGGCCCTCCTGCTTGGAATGCCAGTGCTCGTCGGCCACCCAGCGCGCGGCCTTGGCCGAGAAGACGATGGTGGCGGTGCCCTTGGGCGAGCCCGAGAAGATGCCGTAGCTCGAGGCCAGGTGCTGGTTGAGTTCGGTGTCGGGCAGGTCGCGGGCCGCGCCGTCGAGCAGCTTGGCGTGCTGCACGCGGTCCACCGAGAAACTGCGCAGGCCTTCGCGCTCGTGGTCCCAGGCGTCCAGGTACCAGTTGTCCTTGTAGTGCGTGAGCCGCTGCGGCGAGACCTTGCGGTGCGTGCGTTCGTTGGTGGACCGGGCCAGGTAGTCGAACTCCAGCTGGCGACGCTCGAGCACGGCGCTGGCGACGATGCGGAAGGCCAGTTCGTCGCGCCGGCGCACGCCGCTGGCGATCACGCGCACGCGCTCCACCGGCCAGCGCTTGCCGCCGGCCTGCTGGGCCAGCAGCGATTCGATGCGGCCCTTGAGCGGCGCCAGTGCGCTCGACAGCACGCCCTGGCCGGTGCGGTCGAGCAGCTGGTGCGCGGCCAGCAGGGCGTGCAGTTCGTCGGAGTTGAGCCACAGGCCGGGCAGCTCGAAGCGCTCGGCTTCCTTTTCGTCGTAGCGGATGCTGCCCTCGCCTTCGCTTTCGATCGGCGCGCCCAGGGCGTCGCGCAGGAAGGCGATGTCGCGGTAGAGCGTGGCCCGCGAACACGCCAGCTCCTCCATCAGCCCCTTGATGGACACCGGGTAGCGAGAGGATTTCAGGCTGCGGTGCAGGGCGAGGATGCGCTCGTAGCGGTCCATGGCGGGGTGTCCGGAAAGGTCGCGGGATAACGATTAGCATGGCATCGGCGCGCCTTCCCTCCAAGCGCCGGAGACCCCGATGAAATCCTGTGCCTCCCTGCTCGCCCTCCTGCTGGGCTCCCTCGCCTTCGCAGGCCCGGTCCACGCCGACGCCCGCGCCGACCTGAAAGCCGCCTACACCAAGTTCATCCAGGCCACCAGCTTCCGGGCCACCCTGTCCGACCTCGACAAGGGCAAGGAAGTGAGCCAGGTGGAGTTCGCCCTGCCCGACCGCTATGCGGTGACGCCCGCGGCCGGCGGTCCACGCCAGATCATCATCGGCCGCACCATGTACATGGACCTGGGCGGCCAGGTCATGAAGATCCCGCTGCCGCCGCAGGCCGACCCCAACCAGTACCGCAATCCCAGGGCCCTGGAAGAGCTGGCGGCCGGCATCGCCGTCGAGCAGCGCGCCGATGCAGTGGTGGCGGGTGAGCCGGCCAACGTCTACTACTTCCTGTCCAACGTGGACGGCAAGCCGATGGAAACCCTGACCTTCGTGTCCAAGGCGCGCGGCCTGCCGATCCAGGTGCAGACCACGGCCGGCAAGACCCGGGGCAAGTTCCGGTACCAGATCCGCTACAGCCACTTCAACGACCCGGCCATCGTGATCAACACCCCGAACTAGCCGGCCCTCGCGGTAATCGCCCGCGCCCGGCACAATGCCGGGCATGCGCGAGCCCGAACTGAATCTGCAGCAGCCGGTGGGCGATGAGGTCAAACAGACCACGTGCTACATGTGCGCCTGCCGCTGCGGCATCAACGTGCACCTGCGCGAAGGCGGCATCCGCTACATCGAAGGCAACCCCGCGCACCCCGTGAACCGCGGCGTGCTGTGCGCCAAGGGCGCCTCGGGGATCATGCAGCACTACTCGCCGGCGCGGCTGGACAAGCCGCTGCTGCGGGTGGGCGAACGCGGCGAAGGCAAGTTCCGCGAGATCGAATGGGAACAAGCGCTGGGCCTGGCCGCAACGTGGCTGGGCGACACCCGCGAACGCGACCCCAACCGCCTGGCCTTCTTCACCGGCCGCGACCAGTCCCAGGCCCTCACCGGCTGGTGGGCGCAGCAGTACGGCACCATCAACTACGCCGCGCACGGCGGCTTCTGTTCGGTGAACATGGCCGCGGGCGGGCTGTACACGCTGGGCGGCAGCTTCTGGGAGTTCGGCGAGCCCGACTGGGAGCATGCGAAGTACCTGATGCTGTGGGGCGTGGCCGAAGACCACGACTCCAACCCGATCAAGCTCGGCCTGGGCCAGCTCAAGGGCCGCGGCGCGAAAGTGGTTGCGGTGAACCCGGTGCGCAGCGGCTACGGCGCCATCGCCGATGAGTGGATCGGCATCCGGCCGGGCACCGACGGGCTGTTCGCCTTCGCGCTGATCCACGAACTGCTGGCCGCCGACAAGGTGGACCTGGATTACCTGGTGCGCTTCACCAACGCGCACTGGCTGGTGGTGCAGAACCCCGGCGGCGCCGACGACGGCCTGTTCGCCCGCGACCCGGAAGGCCGCGCCCTATGCTGGAACCGCGCCCCTGTAGGAGGGCCTTCAGGCCCGACGCCTTCGGCCGCAGCGGTCGGGCCTGAAGGCCCTCCCACAGCGGGCGTGGGCCTGGCGGAGGGCACGGGGATTTCGCCGGCGGTGGTGGGCGAGTTCGTGCTGCCCGACGGCCGGCGCGCGGTGCCGGTGTTCCATCTGCTGGCCCAGCGCTACCTCGACCCGCAATACGCGCCCGACGCCGTGGCCGAGCGCTGCGGCGTGCCGGCCGACACCATCCGCCGCATTGCGCGCGAGCTGGCCGCGGCGGCGTTCGACGATCCGGTGGTGATCCACCAGCCCTGGACCGACAGCCACGGCCGCGTGCACGAAACCATGGTGGGCCGCCCGGTGGCCTTCCACGCCATGCGCGGCATCAGCGCGCACAGCAACGGCTTCCACACCTGCCGCGCGCTGCACCTGCTGCAGCTGCTGCTGGGCGCGGTGGATACGCCGGGCAGCTTCCGCTACCAGCCGCCGTTCCCGCGCCCCATCCCGCCGGCCAACCGGCCGGGCAAGACGCGCCTGGCCAACGGCGCGCTGGACGCGCCGCCGCTGGGCTTCATCCACGGGCCCGAAGACCTGCTGGTGGACGCGCAGGGCGAGCCGCGCCGGCTCGACCATGCGTACTCGTGGCGCTACCCGCTGGCCGTGCACGGCATGCTGCACACGGTGGTGCGCAACGCCTGGGCCGGCGACCCGCAGCCGGTGGACGTGCTGTTCCTGTTCATGGCCAACATGAGCTGGAACTCGGCCATGAACACCAGCGAGACGATGCGCTGGCTGACCGACAAGGGCGACGACGGCGAGTACCGCATCCCGAAGATCATCTACTCCGACGCGTACTCGAGCGAGATGGTGGCCTACGCCGACCTGGTGCTGCCTGACACCACGTACCTCGAACGCTTCGATGCCATTTCCCTGCTCGATCGCCCGATTTCCGACGCCGACCGCGCCGCCGATGCCATCCGCCATCCCGTGCTCGACAGCGCGGCGCAGCGCGAGGGCCGCGACGTGCGCGGCTTCCAGTCGGTGCTGCTGGACCTGGGCGCGCGCATCGGCCTGTCGGCGCTGCTGAAGGACGACGGCACGCCGCGCTACGCCGACTACGCCGACTACATCGTCAACCACGAACGCGCGCCCGGCGTGGGCCTGCTGGCCGGCTGGCGCGGCGACGGCACGCAGCACGGCAAGGGCAGCCCGAATCCGAAGCAGCTCGACCGCTACCGCGAGAACGGCGGCTTCTGGCATGCGGACGTGCCCGCCGCGGGCCGCTACTTCAAGATGGCCAACCGCGACTACCTGCAGTGGTCGCAGGGCATGGGCTTCATCGCCAAGGCCGACCCGGTGGTGCTGCAGCTGTATTCGGAAACGCTGCAGAAGTTCCGGCTGGCTGCCCAGGGCCACGGCCCGGTGCAGCCGCCCGCGGCCGAACGCGAGCGCGTGGCGCGCTACTTCGATCCGCTGCCGATCTGGTACGAGCCCTTCGAAGGCGCGCAGGTGGAAACCCACCGCTACCCGCTGAGCGCCGTCACCCAGCGCCCGCCCTTCATGTACCACGCCTGGGGTTCGCAGAACGCCTGGCTGCGGCAGATCACCGCGCGCAACTTCCTGTACCTGCATCCCGACACCGCGGCGCGCCACGGCCTGGCCGACGACGACTGGGTGCACGTGGATTCGCACCAGGGCCGCATCACCGTGCCGTGCCGCCTGGCCGGCAACGTGCAGCCCGACACCGTGTGGACCTGGAACGCCATCGGCAAGCGCCGCGGCGCCTGGAAGCTGCACCAGGACGCGCCCGAAAGCCGCAAGGGCTTCCTGATGAACCACCTGATTTCCGACGTGCTGCCGCGCGAGGGCTATGCCAACGCCGACCCGGTGACCGGGCAGGCGGCGTGGTTCGACCTGCGCGTTTCGATTTCCCGCGCCGAGGACGGCGAAGACAGCCTGCCGCAGTTCGCGCCGGTGGATGAGGCCTCGCCCGACCCGCGGCCGCTGCGCTACGGCGCGCTGTTCCGGGGCAAGCGCTGATGGGCTGGGACGCCATCCTCACGCTGTGCGTGATGGCGGGCGCGGTGGCGCTGTTCGTCAGCGAGAAGCTGTCGGTGGACATCGTGGCCATCCTGGCACTGTCGGCGCTGGTGCTGCTGGGCGTGGTGGGGCCGGACGTGGCCATCTCGGGCTTCGCCAACGAAGCCACCATCACCGTGGCCGCCATGTTCGTGCTCAGCGCCGGGCTGCAGCGCACCGGCGCGCTGCGGGCGCTGGGCCTGCTGTTCGCGCGCATCCGCTGGCCCTGGGCCTTCGGCCTGGTGGTGATGATGACGGTGGCGGCGGTGTCGGCCTTCGTCAACAACACCGCGGCCGTGGCGGTGTTCCTGCCGATCGTGCTGGCGGCCACCGCAGCCAGGAACCTGTCGCCGTCGAAGTACCTGATCCCGCTGTCGTACGCGGCGCAGATGGGCGGCGTGTGCACGCTGATAGGCACGTCCACCAACCTGCTGGTGAACTCGCTGGCCAAGGACCTGGGGCAGCCGGGCTTCAGCCTGTTCGAGTTCAGCGCGCTGGGCGTGGCCTGCACGGTGGCCGGCATCACCTACCTGATGACCGTGGGCCGCTGGCTGCTGCCCGACCGCGCGGCCACCGCCATCACCGAAACCTACGAGCTGGGCAAGTACATCACCGAGCTGCGGGTGATGCCCGGTTCGCCGCTGATCGGCCAGTCGGTGGCACAGAGCAAGCTGGCCGAGAAGTTCAGTGTGTACGTGCTGGAGCTGCTGCGCGGCCAGGACCAGGTGTGGTCGCCGCGGGCCGAGGTGCTGCAGGCGGGCGACGTGCTGCTGGCGCGCGGCGACTGGAGCCGGCTGAGCGATCTCAAGGACCAGATGAGGCTCGAGATCGAGCCCGAGTTCAAGCTGCGCGACGACCAGCTCAGCGGCGAATCGCAGTCGCTGGTGGAAGTGATGGTGGCGCCCAACTCGCGCTTCGCCGGCGAGACCCTGCGCGAGCTCGATTTCCGCTGGCACTACAACGCCACCGTGCTGGCCGTGCACCGGCGCGGCGAAGTGCTGCGCGAGAAGATCCGCGAGGTCACCCTCAACGTCGGCGACATCCTGCTGATGCTGGCGCCGCGCGAGGAGCTGCCGTCGCTGCGCCGCAACCCCAACCTGGTGGTGGTGACCGAACGCGAGGACGACACCGCCTCGCGCAAGCGCGCCCCGCTGGCGCTGCTGATCATGGCGGCCGTGATCGTGTCGTCGGCGCTGGGCCTGATGCCGATCGTCATCTCGGCGCTGATCGGCTGCGTGGCGCTGGTGGTCACCCGGTGCCTGGAGCCCGAGGAAGCCTACGAAGCCATTGACTGGCGCATCATCGTGCTGCTGGCCGGCGTGCTGCCGCTGGGCATCGCGCTGCAGCAGTCGGGCGCGGCCGAAGTGCTGGCCAGCAACACCATCGGCCGCATGGAGGGCATGGACCCCGTGTTCGTGCTGGCCGTGGTGTACCTGCTGGCGCTGGTGCTGAGCGAACTGATGAGCAACGCCGCGGCTGCGGTGCTGCTGGTGCCGATTGCCGTGTCGGCCGCCATGTCGATGGGGCTCAGCCCGACGCCCTTCCTGGTGGCGGTCACGTTCGCGGCATCCACCAGCTTCTCCACGCCCGTGGGCTACCAGACCAACACCATGGTTTACAGCATCGGCAACTACCGCTTCACCGACTTCATGAAGGTGGGCATTCCCCTCAACCTGCTGTTCTGGGTGATCGGCATCGTCATGATCCCCATCATCTGGCCATTCACGCCCACGCCATGACCCAGCTGCCGCCCCCCGCCACGAAGAAGCTCGGCCTGGTCATCGACCTGGACACCTGCGTGGGCTGCCACGCCTGCGCGGTGTCGTGCAAGGAGTGGAACGCCGGCGGCATCGCCGGCCCGCTTACCGACGAACAGCCCTATGGCACCGACCCCAGCGGCGTGTGGTTCAACCGCGTGCACAGCTACGAAGTGGCGGCCACGGCGCAGCAGGCCGCCAGCACCCTGCACTTCCCGCGCAGCTGCCTGCACTGCGAAACGCCGGCCTGCGTCACCGTCTGCCCCACCGGCGCCAGCTACAAGCGCGCCGAAGACGGCATCGTGCTGGTGGACGAGGACAAGTGCATCGGCTGCAAGCTGTGCAGCTGGGCCTGCCCCTACGGCGCGCGCGAGTACAGCCCGGTCGAGGGCGTCATGAAGAAGTGCACGCTGTGCGTGGACCGCATCTACAACGAAACCATCCCCGAAGCGTCGCGCCAACCCGCCTGCGTGCAGGCCTGCCCGACCAAGGCGCGCCACTTCGGCGACCTGGGCGAGCCCGATTCGAAGGTGTCGCAGCTGGTGGCCGAACGCGGCGGCGTGCCGCTGATGCCCGAGCTGGGCTACGCGCCGGTGAACCGCTACCTGCCGATGCGTCCGCGGCGCGGCGGCGAACAGGCGCCCGCGGCCGCCGCGCCCGCTGAAACGCTCGACACCGCCCAACTCAACCCCTTGCTGCGCTGGCTCGACCGCGCCCTGAGCCGCTGACATGCATCCGGCCTTCTCCGTCATCTTCTTCACCACCGCCTCGGGCCTGGGCTACGGCCTGTGGTTCTGGGTGTCGCTGTGCTTCCTGTTCTCGCCCGGCGGTCCGGATACGTTTGCGTCCCACCTGGTGGGGCTGGCCGTGGGTTTCGTGCTGGTGACGCTGGGCCTGCTCAGCTCCACGCTGCACCTGGGCAAGCCGCTGCGCGCCTGGCGCGCCTTCAGCCAGTGGCGCACCAGCTGGCTGTCGCGCGAAGGCGTGCTGGCGCTGGTGACCTATCTTCCGCTGGTGGCCCTGGTGGCGCTGCTGGTGTCCGGCCACGCCCCGCTGATGCCGCTGCTGCCCATGCTGCTGGTCACGCTGGCCCTGCTGTCCCTGGCCACGGTGGCGTGCACGGCGATGATCTACGCCTCGCTCAAGCCCATTCCCGCCTGGCACCATGCGTCGGTGCTGCCGGCGTATCTCGGCTTCGCGCTGTTGACCGGCGGCCTGGGCGGACTGGCGCTGCTGGCGCCCTACGACCCGCCGCGCGACTACGCCGTGCTGTTGCTGCTGATGCTGGCCGTGGCCATGGCGGTGCTCAAGCGCCGCTACTGGCGCGACATCGACCGCGGCGCCATGCCGGCCACGCGCGCTTCGGCGCTGGGCCTGCCGGCCGACCGCGTGGCCACGGTGTTCGAACGGCCGCACACCGAAGCCAATTACCTCACGCGCGAAATGGGCTACGTGCTGGCGCGCAAACACTCGGTGGCGCTGCGCCGTTTGGGCGTGGCGCTGTTCGCGTGGGTGCCGGTGCTGGGCTGCACCGTCACGCTGCTGCATCCGGGCTTTGCACAGCCGGCGCTGACCCTGGCGGCGCTATCGGCGGTGCTGGGCGCGTTCGTGGAGCGCTGGCTGTTCTTCGCCGAAGCCAGGCACACCGTGATGCTGTACTACTAGCCAACACCCTGTAGGAGGGACTTCAGTCCCGACGCTCTCGGCCGAACAGAATCGGGACTGAAGTCCCTCCCACCAAGGGCATCGGGCCTGAAGGCCCTCCTACAATTTTGGTCAGAGGTCGAGGAGGGCGTCGGCGCCGCGGGCCACCAGCATGTCGGCCACCTGCTGGCCCAGCTTCTCGGGTTCGGACAGCGGGCCGCTGGCGTAGCCGCGCACGGTCTGGCCGTCGCTGGCGCGGCCCACCAGGCCTTCCAGCGACAGCTTGTCCTTGCTCAGCGTGGCGTAGGCCGCGATGGGCACCTGGCAGCTGCCGCCCAGCGTGCGGGTCATGGCGCGCTCGGCGGCGGTGCAGGCGCGGGTTTGCGGATGGTCCAGCGCGGCCAGCAGCGCGAGGACCTCGGGCTGGCCCTGCCGGCACTCGATGGCGATCGCGCCCTGCGCGGCGGCGGGGATGAAGCGCGGCGCCACCAGGCGTTCGCGGATGCGCTCGCCCAGCCCCAGGCGCTCCAGGCCGGCGCAGGCCAGCACGATGGCGTCGTAGTCGCCGGCGTCAAGCTTGGCCAGGCGCGTGTTGACGTTGCCGCGCAGGTCAACGAGCTTGAGGTCGGGGCGGTGCGCGCGCAGCAGCGCCTGCCGGCGCAGCGAAGACGTGCCCACCTTCGCACCGAACGGCAGCTCTTCCAGCGCCTCGTACTTCACCGACACGAAGGCATCGAAGGGATTGGCGCGCTCGAGCACGGCGGCGATTTCGAACGGGCCGTCCAGCTCCATCGGCACGTCCTTGAGCGAATGCACGGCGGCGTCGGCGCGGCCCTCCAGCATGGCCACCTCCAGCTCCTTGAGGAACAGGCCCTTGCCGCCCACTTCCGCCAGCGGCCGGTCCTGCAGCTGGTCGCCGCGCGTGGTCATGGGCACCAGCACCACCTCCAGGCCCGGGTGGGCTTCGCACAGGCGGGCAGCCACGTGTTCGGTCTGCCAGAGCGCGAGCGCGCTTTCGCGGGTGGCCAGTCGCAGGGTCGTCATGGTTCGTGGTTCCTAAAGGTGCTTGAGGCGCTCGCGCAGCAGCGGCAGGCAGCGCCGGCTGACTTCCAGCGGCTCGCCGCCGTGGCGGAGGATGGCATGGACCTGGCCGTCGGGGGACCGGCGCAGTTCGGCGAACTCATCCCACGCCACCAGGCAGTTGCGGTGGATGCGGATGAAGCGGTCGCCGAATTCGTTTTCCAGCGATTTCAATGATTCTTCCACCAGGTCTTCGCCGCGGGCGTGGTGCACCACGACGTACTTTTCCTCGGCCTGCAGGAAGCGGATGTCGTCCACCGGGATCAAGCGCAGGCAGCCGCGCAGGCGCGCGCTGAGGTGGCTGCGGCGGCGTTCGGTGCTGGCGGGCGGCAGGCGCGACGCCTGGTGCGCGGCGCGCTGGCGGCGCGCGCGTTCGATGGCTTCGGCCAGGCGCTCGGGGCGCACGGGCTTGACCAGGTAGTCCACCGCGGCGGCTTCGAACGCGGCCAGCGCGTGCTGGTCGAACGCGGTGCAGAACACCACCGCCGGCGGCGACGGCAGCTGCGCCAGGTGGCGCGCGGCTTCCAGGCCGTCCATCACCGGCATGGCGATGTCGAGCAGCACCACGTCCACGGCCAGGCCTTCGGCCAGCTCCACCGCCTCGCGGCCGTTGCCGGCCTCGCCGGCCACCGCCACGCCGTCCACGTCCTTGAGCAGCGACGCAAGGCGCTGCCGGGCCAGGGGTTCGTCGTCGACGAGGAGCAGTTTCATGGCCGAAGTATGCCCCGGTTTCAGGCGGTGAAGCGCTGCTGCAGCCAGTCGCCCAGGTCGTGGATTTCGTCGGCGCAGACGCTGTGCGGCATGGCGTAGCCGTGCCACTGGATGGCCATGCCCAGGCCCTGCAGCGCGTCCCGGCTGCGCTCGCCCAGCGCGGCCGGCACCACCGGATCCTGCCTGCCGTGGGCCATGAACACCGGCGTGGCCAGCCCGGCGCGCGTGGCTTCGCTGGCCGTGGTGGAGGCCATGGGCAGGTAGGTGGACAGCGCGACGATGCCGCCCAGCCCCGCCTCGCGGCGCACGCCGGCGGCCAATGCGATGGCGCCGCCCTGCGAGAAGCCCGCCAGGATGATGCGTTCGGTCGGCACGCCGCGCTCGCCTTCGCGGGCGATCAGCGCTTCCACCTGGGCGATGGATTCGCGCACGCCTGTTTCATCGGCGCGCTGGTCGAAGTCGAAGTTGCGGATGTCGTACCAGGCGCGCATGCGCACGCCGTTGTTGATGGTGACCGCGCGCACCGGCGCATGCGGGAACACGAAGCGCAGCGCCGGCCAGCCCGAACGGACCAGCTCGGGCACGATCGGCGCGAAGTCGTTGCCGTCGGCACCCAGGCCGTGCAGCCAGACGATGCTCCACTGCGGGGCGGGGCCGGTGGTGTGTTCGACGGTTTCGAGCAGGGTCATGGTTGCTTGGCCTCCGGGGCCTGGGCGTCCGCCGGGTGCGGCAGCAGGGTGATGTCGGGGATGCGGCTGGCGCTGCCGATGGAATACCTGGCCCGTTGGCCCAGGGTGAGCGTGATGCGGCCGAGGGTGTCGGGGTCGGCCAAGGTCACCACCGAGCCGCGCGTGGTCACGGACAGGTTTTGTATGCGGCCCGACTCGATGTCCAGGCGGGCGGCGAAGGCGTCGGCCGCGGCGGCGGCGGCGGCCTCTGCGCCATTGGCAGGTACGGCGGCCGGGTCGGCCGCGGCGTGGTCGTACCAGGGGTTCAGGTCCACCACGGTCAGGTCGGTGACGCTGCCGCGCCATTCGATGGCTCCGGTGGTTTCCACCACCATCGCTTCCAGGACGGGCCCGGCGACGATGCTGGCGTCACGGACCACCAGCTTGCCCACCGTGGGCCTGATGCTGATGTCCAACGGCCGGTAGCCCGGCACGTCGGAAACGATGCGGAGCCTTCGCCCCTCGCGGGTCACGGTGACGTGGTGGTCCTTGCCGGGCGGATAGTCCAGCCAGTTCGCGGACGCCGCGTCCAGCCGGACGTTGACGCTGCTGTCCGACACCACCTCCAGCTCATCAATGCCGGTCATGTCCAGCGGCACGGTCGCCGTGGTTTCCGGCGCATCGCGCGGCAGCAGCAGCGCCGCCACGTAAAGACCGAGCGCCGCGAGGAAGGTCAACCGGGTGCGCCGCATCATGCGACCTCCCGCTCGCCCAGCGCGAACAGGCTGGCCAGCCACAGCAGGGCCGGGATGGCGAACCACGCCACCGGGAAGAACCACTGCTGCCACGCCACCAGTTCGCGCGAGTGGGTCCAGTAGCCCTTGAACAGCGCCGTCTGGCCGCCGCCGATGGTCTCCACCAGCATGAGGAACAGCATCAGCACGAAGGCCACCACCACGGTCTTGACCGCCGGGAAAGACCGGAAGTACAGGCTGCCCAGCACGGCAAAGGCCTGCAGGCTGGTCAGCACCAGCGCCAGCGCCACCGCACTGCGCCAGGATTCGAACTCGCTCCAGGGCAGGAACAGGCCATACGTTTCCCACGCCATCGAATCGGCCCTGGCGGCCGCGCCCTCCTTGGCGCGCATGGCGGCATCAAAGGCCGCGGCGGATTCGGCATACAGCGCGGCCGGGGCGTTGCACACGTAGAAGGCCAGCGAGTAGGACACGGGGTACAGCACGGCCACCACGGCCATCGCCAGCAGCCACTTCTCG
>Ga0209174_10000459_pt1 | contig 30948 bp, 26 predicted proteins | sample JI91814BDNA_FD_187505 | JGI IMG/M metagenome (GOLD analysis project Ga0209174, IMG submission 187505) | Wastewater effluent complex algal communities from Wisconsin, to seasonally profile nutrient transformation and Carbon sequestration -... | ecosystem: Engineered > WWTP > Effluent > Algae...
GCCGTGCATGGATTCCTTCTCGACGGGCGCGCCGATGAAGTCGCCGTTCGGCTTGAAGGCCCAGCCGTGGTAGATACACACGTGGGCCTGGGTGTTGCCGCAGTCGAGGGTCGAAATTTTCATGCCTCGGTGCGGACAGACGTTCAGCGAAACGTTGATGCCGTCTTTGTCCCGCGTCACCAGCACGGAATCCGAACCCAGGTCGCGCACCATGAAATCGCCAGACTTGGGTATCTCGGTCTCGTGACCCAGGAAGACCCAGGTCTTGGCGAAGATCCGCTCCATTTCCAGTTCATACAGCTCCGGGTCCGACAGGGTCCGCATGGCGACCTCTCGGGTTTCCAGATTGATCAAATCTGAAATACGGGTCCCGTCGGCCAGCGTGCGCTGTGAATTCTTCTGCATTGCCTTCTCCTCCTTTGGGATTACACTACTTAAAAGTAAACACTTTTAATAAAAATGTTTAACTTAAGGAAAGTATCCCCTTCGGCCAGAATGGTTGATTTGACCTAGGTCAACTGGCTATGAATTTACGAAGAGAGAGAAAAAAGCGGTAGAAATGCTTCTTGAGCACGTAAAAAAGAACACGTGTAAGTTAAGTGTTCTTTTTTTGTGGTGGTTCTTGGGGGCTCCCGGTCTTCACGTCATAAGGAGCAGCTCGCAGAGCATGTCCAGGTGGCCACCCGCATGAGCCCGGCTTTCAGCGGCAATGCCTATGTGCAGCAGATTGTGATGGGCGAGGTGAGCGAGTTCGTCCAGCGTTACCGGGGCAGCACCGTGCAGCCGGTGGATCTGGCACCATGCACTACACGGAGTTGAACCAAGCCATCCTTTACCAGGGCGCTGGACTCGACCTGGTATCGAAGCCTTTTACTCACCTGCTGGCGATTGGTGCTGTGCTCTTCTCACTGTCCCTGACGCGCTGTCGCAAGGCTAATGGCGAGTGGTCAAAATTCGGGGGCGCACAGTGCAGTTACCCACTGTTCTTGTGGATATCCATGGGGATAGCACAAAATGAATAACCTTAAACTGCTGTTTAATATATTGTTTTAAGAGTTGCTTCATAAGTAGGCGGTGCGGCAGCCCAAGAAACTGCAGCATCTCATTCACCCACCTGGCTGACAGGCTGATCGGTATTCTGGTGTGGATGGACTGCAGACAGGGTCGAAGTGATGGGTTCCGAGGAAACCTACAAGCTGAACTTGAGCAGTCAGGACAAGAAGCTGATGTGTGCGTGAGCCAAGACATACCCGGTGGATCCTGTTGAGTTGGAATGGCGACGGACTGGTGGTCGGCCGAGGACTAAATCGCTCTCGCGGTAGCCCTCCGATTCCGCGCGGTGGTCGCGGATAGCACCGTGCGGTTGTCGTTATTGACGGCTACAAGGACAGTCAGTGCTAGGGTCTGTTGACAATCCCCCCCCCAGAAATGACGCTCTCCTGACCAGCGCAGCAAGTCGTTTACGTTCAGCCAGTTGCGCAGGGGGCTGTTCACCCGACGCCACTTGTGGTCACATTCTGACTTTTGGTCAGACTTAGAGCCTGTTCTGAACCATGCCATAGCCTTAAGATTCGCTGGCGATGGCAGACCGCAAACCCTACCCCACCGATGTCAGCGACGAAGAATGGGCCTTCGTCGCGCCTTACCTGATCCTGTTTCCGCTTGATACCGGCCAGCGCCGGCACGATCTACGCGAAGTGTTTAACGCCCTTCGCTATGTCGTGCGCACCGGCTGTCCGTGGCGGATGCTACCCAACGACCTGCCGCTCTGGTCACGCGCACATCAGCAGATGCAGCGCTGGTTCAAGGCCGGCTGTTTCGAGGCTATCGTGCACGACTTGCGCATGCTGTTGCGTCTGGCTGATGGACGGACGTCGGATCCATCGGCCGCCATTCTGGACAACTGGACGCTGCAATCGACCCCCACCAGCGGTGCCCGCGCCGGCTAAGACGGGGCCAAGCGCAAGAAGGGCTCGAAAATTCATCTGGCCGTCGATACGCTGGGCAATCTGCTTGCCAGCCTTGAGCACGGCATCACCACTCGAAGTGGTCAAGCTCCCCGAGGCCAAGCGGGGTTTCGTGCTGCTACCGCGCCGCTGGGTGGTTGAACCAAGCTTCGACTGGGCCGGGTGCTGCACGGTCAAGCAACCGATGCGGGCCAACGGACTACGTGGTGCGATAAAGATCCCGCAAGGACAGGAAAAAGGCGCCCCGCGGCCGTTGGACCAGGGAGCGCCGGGGGCAAAGGCCTTGCTCAATGCTACTGTGCCCCGCCCCCCAGCACCTTGTACAGGGTAACTTGATTGGTCAGCCCCGCTAACCGCACGGTAATCAGCCCCTGCTGCGCGGCGTACTGGGCCCTCTGGGAGTCCAGTACCACCAAATAGTTGTCGACCCCCTTGTCAAACCGCGCCCGGGACAGCCGGTAACTCGCTGCTGTAGCTTCGACGAGGGACTGCTGGGCATCTAATTGCCGGTTCAGCGGATCGCGCTGGATCAGAGCATCCGCAGCCTCCCGAAAGGCTGTCTGGATCGCTTTTTCGTACTGGGCGAGACTGATAGCCCGGTCTGCCTCGGCAACCTTCAGATTGGCACTGATCCGTCCAGCGTCGAAGATCGGCAGCGTGAGTTGGGGCGAGAAGCTCCAGGAGCCCGTGCCGCCCTTGAACAGCTCGGATAGCTGGCTGCTGGAGACGCCGCCGCTGGCGGTCAGCGTGATGCTTGGGAAGTAGGCGGCCCGCGCTGCCCCGATGTTGGCGTTGGCGGCCTGCAGCTGGCGTTCCGCCTGCAGCACGTCGGGCCGCCGCTGCAACACGGTAGCCGGTACGCCGTTGGGAACGCTGGCCAGCGGCGAGACGCTGGCCAGCGTTCCCGGCTGTGCCAGATCGAGATCGTCGGGCAGGGGCTTGCCGATCAGTAGCGCCAGCGCGTTACGGTCCTGGGCTAACTGGCCTGTATAGCGGGCCACATCGACACGCGCTGATTCGACGCTGGTTTGGGCTTGGCGCAAGTCCAGCTCCGATGCGCTACCCAGCTCGAAGCGCCGCTTGGTGAGCTCGTAGGAACTTTGTTGGCTGATGCGAGTTTCCTCGGCTAGTTTCAGGCGTTCGTTATCGGCCACTAGGCTCAGATAGGTACTGGCAACCTCGGCCACCAAGCTGATCTGCGCGCTGTGCCGGGCCTCCTCTGTGCCAAGAAACTGGTACAGCGCCCTATCCTTAAGGCTGCGCAGGCGACCGAAGAAATCCAACTCGTAGGACGCGAAGCCGAGGCCGGCAGTGTACTGGTGCGTCGTCATTGCCTGGCCGGTGGTGGACAGACTGGCCGACGTTCGCTGGCCGGTGCCGCCAGCCGTCGCCTGGACGGTAGGGAACAGGTCGGCCCGCTGGATCTGGTATTGGGCGCGGGCCCTCTCGATGTTGAGCCCTGCCACGCGAAGATCTCGGTTGTTGGCCAAGGCCAACTGAATCAGCTGGCGGAGGCGGGCGTCGGTAACGAAGTCCTGCCAACCGATGTCGGCGGTGACAGTGCTGGGGGAGGAGATCGGTTCCGCCGCCGGCCACTGCTGCGGAACCGGCGCGGTCGGAGTTTCGTAGTCGGGGGCCAGCGTCGCGCAACCGACCAGCAAGGCGGAGGCCAGCGCACCGGCGAGAAGAGTCATGCGGGGCATGTCAGCGGACCTCCTGAATTGAGATCGATTCGGCCTGAGCGGCATCCGGGGCGGCCTTGCCCCGAAAACCCCGCCGCACAGCCACGAAAAACAGTGGCACAAAGAACACAGCCAGCACAGTGGCGGACAGCATGCCGCCGATCACGCCGGTGCCTATGGCGTTCTGGGCACCGGAACCGGCTCCACTGGAGATGGCCAGCGGCAGCACGCCAAGAATGAAGGCCAGCGAGGTCATCACGATCGGCCGCAGGCGCAAGCGCACCGCTTCCAGCGTCGCTTCGACCAGATCTTTGCCGTGCTCCATCTGCTCCTTGGCGAATTCGACGATCAGAATCGCGTTCTTCGCCGACAAGCCGATGGTCATCAGCAGGCCGACCTGGAAGTACACATCATTGGACAGCCCACGCAACATCGCCGCCAGCAGCGCACCGATGATCCCCAAGGGCACCACCAACATCACCGCGAAGGGGATAGACCAGCTTTCGTACAAGGCAGCCAGACACAGGAAGACCACCAGCAGCGAGATCGCGTACAGGGCCGGAGCCTGGGAGCCGGAAAGGCGCTCCTGGTAGGACAGGCCGGTCCATTCAAAGCCGATGCCGGATGGCAAGCGGGACGCCATCTCCTCCATCGCCGCCATCGCCTCGCCAGTACTGTGGCCAGGTGCCGCGGAGCCCATGATCTCGGCAGATGGCAGACCGTTATAGCGCTCCAGGCGCGGCGAACCGTAGGTCCAGTGAGCCGACGCAAAGGACGAGAACGGCACCATGTTGCCAGCGCTGTTTCGCACGTGCCACTTCTCAAGATCCTCCGGCTGCATTCGCGCCGATGCGTCGCCCTGCAAATAGACCCGCTTGACCCGCCCCTTGTCGATGAAGTCATTGACGTAGGCGCTACCCCAGGCGGTTTGCAAGGCACTATTGATATCAGCCAGGGACAGGCCCAGCGCGCCAGCCTTGGCGCGGTCGATATCGAGCTTGTACTCAGGGGTGTCGTCCTGGCCGTTGGGGCGCACTCCGACCAGCAGCGGGTTCTGGGATGCCATGCCCAGGAGCTGGTTGCGGGCATCGAGCAGGGTCTGGTGGCCAAGGCCGGCCCGATCCTGAAGCTGGAAATCGAAACCGCTGGCATTGCCCAGCTCCACTACCGCCGGCGGCGCGAAAGCGAAGGCCATTGCATTGCGAAAGGTCGCGAAGTAGCCCATGGCTTTACCGGCCACCGCTGCCACCTTGAGATCGGGCCGCTTGCGCTCGCTCCAGTCCTTCAGGTTGATGAACGCCAGGCCATTGTTCTGACCGCTACCCGCAAAGCTGAAGCCGGTGATGGTGAAGATGGAGTCCACCGCCTCTTTCTGCTCTTCCAGGAAGTGCTGCTCGACCTTTTCCATGACTGCCAGCGTGCGTTCGGTAGTGGAGCCGGCCGGCAGGATCACCTGGGACAGCAGGAAACCTTGATCCTCTTCGGGCAGGAAGGCCGTCGGCAGCCGCATGAACAGTGCCCCCATGCAGACCACGAGAAGGCCGTAGAGGATCAAGTAACGCTTGCTGCTGCCCAGCATGCGGGCGACGATGGAGCGGCTGCCTTCGTTGCTGCGCTCGAAGCTCCGGTTAAACCACATAAAGAAGCCGCCCAGCAGGCCGCCTTCGCCAGCTGTATGGCCCTTGGCTACCGGCTTCAGCAGTGTGGCGCAGAGGGCAGGGGTCAGGACCAGCGCCACCACTACAGATAGCATCATCGACGACACGATGGTGATCGAGAACTGGCGGTAAATCACGCCGGTGGATCCGCCGAAGAAGGCCATCGGCACGAATACCGCAGACAGCACCAGCGCGATGCCAATCAGCGCGCCGGTGATCTGGCCCATGGACTTGCGGGTCGCCTCCTTCGGCGACAAGCCTTCCTCGCTCATCACCCGCTCGACGTTCTCGACAACCACAATGGCATCATCCACCAACAGGCCGATAGCCAGCACCACGCCGAACATCGTCAGTGTGTTGATCGAGAAGCCGGCCGCGGCGAGCACCCCGAAGGTACCGAGAAGCACCACCGGCACGGCGATGGTGGGGATCAGCGTGGCACGGAAGTTCTGCAGGAACAGGTACATCACCAGGAAGACCAGCACGATGGCTTCCACCAGGGTCTTCACCACTTCCTCAATGGAGACTTTCACAAAGGGGGTGGTGTCGTAGGGCGCCACCACTTTCACGCTCGGCGGGAAGAACTTGGAAAGCTCCTGCACCTTGGCCTTCACCGCGTCGGCGGTATCCAGCGCATTGGCACCGGTGGCGAGCTTGACCGCCAGGCCAGTGGCCGGCTTGCCGTTATAGCGCGCCACCACATCGTAGGACTCTCCACCCAGCTCAATGCGGGCCACATCGCGCAGAAGCACGGTGGCACCCTCGGCAGTCGTGCGCAGCAGGATGGCACCAAACTGCTCGGGCGTCTGCAGGCGACTCTGAGCGGTGATTGTCGCGTTGAGACGCTGCCCTTTCAGCGACGGCATTCCGCCGAGTTGGCCAGCGGAAACCTGTGCATTCTGCGCGGTGATGGCGGCACTGATGTCGGCCGGGGTCAGCTTGTAGTTAAGGAGCTTGGCCGGATCCAACCAGATGCGCATCGCGTACTTGCTGCCGAACAGCTGGGTTTCACCGACGCCGTTGATGCGGGCGATGATGTCCTGCACGTTGGAGGCGACGTAGTCCCCTAAGTCGATGTCGCTCAGGCTGCCGTCTTCCGACACGAAGCCCAGCACCATCAGAAAGTTAGTAGTGGCCTTGGCGACCTGTACCCCCTGCTTTTGGACCTCCTGTGGCAGCAGCGGGGTGGCCAGGGCCAGCTTATTCTGCACCTGCACTTGTGCGATGTCCGGATCGGTACCAGCGTCGAATGTCAGCGTGATCGTCACCGAGCCTGACGAATCGCTGGTCGACGACATGTAGGTCAGATGATCGATGCCCTTCATCTTCTGCTCTATCACCTGGGTGACGGTGTCCTCCAGGGTTTTGGCGGAAGCGCCGGGATAGGTCGCGCTGATCGATACCGCGGGTGGAGCGATCGGTGGATATTGGGAAATGGGTAAAGTGCGGATCGCCAGCACACCAGCCAACATGATGACGATCGCGATGACCCAAGCAAAAATGGGTCGATCAATGAAGTAACGGGACATGGCTCGTACTCCCTTAGCGTGGGGCGACAGCGAGCCCAACGGGCACGGCTGCGTCGGCCACGGTGGCGGGTACCGGCTTGACCGGCATGCCTGGACGTATCTTCTGCAAGCCATCGATGATCAGCTTGTCGCCGGCCTTCAGGCCTTCGCTGATCAGCCATTTGTCACCCATCACGCGGCTTGTCTTGAGTGTGCGTTGCTCCACCTTGCTGTCGGCCCCCACCACCATGGCGGTCGGATTGCCCTTGGTGTCACGGCTGACGCCCTGCTGGGGCGCCAGAATGGCCTGCTCGTCGACCCCCTCCTCCAGCACCGTCCGCACATACATGCCGGGCAGCAAATCACCCTTCGGGTTCGGGAAGACGGCTCGCAGCATGATGGTGCCGGTCCCCTGGTCCACGGTCACGTCCGAGAACTGTAGCTTACCGGTCAGCGGATAGGCACTGCCATCCTCCAGGACCAACTTGACGGCCGCCTGGGCGGCACCGGCCTTCTTGAGTTTGCCGCTGGTCAGGTCGCGTTTCAGACGGAGCAGCTCGGCACTAGACTGGGTCACGTCGACATAGATAGGGTCGAGCTGTTGTACAGTGGCCAGCGCGCTCTGCTGGCTGGCTGTCACCAGTGCGCCCGGCGTTACCGTCGAGCGGCCGATGCGCCCGGCGATCGGCGCAGCCACCTTGGTGTAGGCCAGGTTGATGCGCGCAGTCTCGACCGCAGCCTTGGTCGCTGCCACATCGGCCAGACCCTGCTTAAGCGCGGCTTGGGCGTCGTCGTTGTCCTGCTGGCTGACCGCCTTGATGGCCACCAACTCCTCGTAGCGGGACGCCTTGCTGCGGGTACTCGCCAAGTTGGCCTCGGCCTTCGCCACGCTGGCCTTGGCGCTTTCGAAAGCTGCTTGATAGGTGGCAGGATCGATCTGATACAGCGGCTGGCCGGCAGCGACATCGCCCCCTTCGGTGAACAGCCGCTTCTGGATGATGCCTCCCACCTGCGGACGGACCTCGGAGACCATGTATGCGGAGGTGCGGCCCGCCAGCTCGGTAGTCAGGGCAACTTTCTGCGGCTGGACCTCCACCACACCGACTTCCGGGGGATCCGCCGGGGCTCCCTCACCGGCCGCTTGCGGCTGCTCGCAACCGGTCAGGACCACGCAGCCCAGTGCCAGGAGAAGCCCGGCAGACCATACCGCATTTTTCGCTTCGATCTGCATATTCAATACCTTTCCTGCCTTGATTGGGCGCGAAATCGGCCCCTTTCGGGGCGCAAAAAATATTTGATGAATATATTAGAATGAACGATCATTCTTTTTTGAGCGATCATTCTATATTAGAATTTCCGGTATAAGCAACGCCTAGAAACGGCAGACCCTCAACGTAAGGGGCGCTCCATGAAGAAACGAGGACGAGGAGAAGCAGACATGAACACCCAAACTTATGCACAACATGAGCAACCGCGTGCGGAGGCGCGCAAGACCCAGGTCCTGAATGCGGCCACAGAGTGCTTCCGACGCCAGGGCTTTCACGGTGCGAGCATGGCGCAAATCTCGAAGGCCGCCGGCATGAGCGTCGGTCACATCTATCACTACTTCGAGAACAAGGAAGCCATCATCGCGGCGATCGTCGAGCGCGACCTGCTCAAACTACTGAGCATCACCCAACGCATCCGCGCCGCCAGCACCGATGGCGATATCTTCCGGGCTATTGTGGACGACATCCAGTACTGCACTGTAGAGCTCACCAATGACCAGGACGCGCCGCTAATGCTGGAAATCATCGCCGAGGCGGCGCGTAATCCAGATGTCGCCATCATCGTGCACACGGCTGATCGGACGGCCCGCGACCGCCTGGTCGAGCTCGTCCGCGAGGGACTTGAGTTCCGCGGCGTCACCTGTTCCGACAGCCAGATGGAAGGACCTCTCGAAGTGCTCTATGCCGTCTTCGAGGGCCTCACGATCCGCATGATCCGCAATCCAGAGCTGAACCCACAGGCCCTGCTCCCAGCCATGCGCAGCGTGCTGGAACACATCTTCGAGGAACTCATCGTCAAGGCTGCGACCTAACGGGCTCGTGCCGGGCCGGCTCACCGTCGCACTGCACGGCGAGCATGTCGGGACCAGCCGCCACCCAGGGCCCGATACAGCGATACTGCGGCCTGCAATCGGGCGAGTTTTAGTTGCACCGCCGCATCTTGGGTGGTGTACAAGGTACGCTGGGTATCCAGCAGCACGATGGGCGTCTCGGCCCCCGCGCGGTAACGGCTTTCGGCCAGCGCCAGGGCGCGCTCGGCCTGGGCCAGTTCCTCGGCCTGCGCCGCGAGTTGTTCATCAAGTCGCGTCGTGGCGTTCAGGGCTGTCTCCACTTCGCCGAAGGCAGTGACGATGTTTTGCCGGTAATTCGCCAGGAGTTCCTCCCGCCGGGCCTCAGCCAGTTCCCGCCCGGCGGCCAGATGGCCGGCATTGAAGATTGGGGCCGTCAACGCGGCGGCAAGCGCATAAACCGGACTCTCAAAGACCCGGCGCAAGGTATTTCCGCCGCTGCTCAAGCCGACATCGAGATTCAGGCTGGGAAGTAGCGCGGCGCGGGCAGACAGCACGTTGGCATCGGCCGACTCCAGTTGGGCTTCGGCTCGGGCGATGTCAGGGCGGCGGGTCAGCAGTTCAGAGGGCAGACCGGCACCGATGGCGGGCAGCGATAAGGTGGCAAACCGGTTGCTGGTGGTTTCCAGCACCTGTGTTTGCCCAAGTAGCACTTGCAGCGCCGTTCGCGCATCCTCTGCCTGCTGGCGGACACTTGCCAGAGCACGCCGCTGGGTGGCCACCAGCCCTTGCTGGCGAGCAACTTCCAGTGATGTTGCCGCGCCGGTGCGGGCGCGGGTCTCGACCAGTGTCAGCAAGCGCTCGGCACTCGCCAGATTGCGTTGGCCGATGGCGCTACGTTCCTGCAGTGCCACCGATTGCAGCCACGTCGAGGCGACGGCAGCGCTTACAGTCAGTTGCACCGCGTCTCGGTCGAAGGCGCTGGCCTGCAGACTTGCCAGCGCTCCATCCCGATTGGCGCGTAGCCTGCCCCAGAGATCAAGCTCGTAACTCGCCGCCAAGCCGGCCCCGAAAGTATTGTCAGCAAGCTCCACATTACCGCCGAGTCGCGCGGATCGACGGGTATCGAGCTGTGCACCCAGGTTTGGCCACAACTCGGCACCCACCATCCGGGCCGTCGCTTCCGACTGGCGAATCCGGGCTTCGGCCGCGGCGATGTCCAGGCTCTGCATCTGCGCAGCCCAAACCAGATTCGCCAGTTCTTCGCTGCCGAAATTTCGCCACCAGGTGTGGTCGATCACCGCATTTTTCTGTGCCGGCGCAAAGCGCCACTGCGCCGGCAATTCGAGTTTGGCACGCTCGGGCGTGACCGATACGCATCCTGCCAATCCCAAGCTTAGGCTAACTATCAGAGTAAAAATCCGCATCCTTATTCCCCGGCGAGTGCAACGACAGGATCAAGCCGCGAGGCCTGCCGGGCCGGCAGCCAGCCAAAGATCAGCCCGGTAGCGATGGCACAAGCGAAGGCGCCAACGATGGCACTCAACGAGAAAACCACGGGAATCCCCCAGAGCAGCAGCGTGCCGCCGATGGTCAGGCCGGCGGCGACGCCGATCAGGCCGCCGCTCAGTGCGATCAGCACGGCTTCGGTCAGGAACTGGCGCTGGATGTCGCGCTGACGGGCGCCGGTCGCCATGCGGATGCCGATTTCGCGGGTCCGTTCGCGTACCGTCATCAGCATCACGTTCATCACGCCGATGCCGCCGACGACCAGCGAGACGGCAGCAATCAAGCTGAGCATGACGGTCATCGCGTCGCGCGTCCGCATTTCGGCCTTGACCTTGGCGGCGGCGTTGCCGATCCCGAAATCTTCGCGACCGTGGCGGTCGGTCAACAGGCGACTGATCGCCGTTTCAGCCGTCTCGACCACTGCCGGAGAAACGACGTCGATGACTGTGTAGTCAGGCTGGGTTTGAGTTTTGTAAACCCTGGCCCGACCGGCGCGGTAGGGAATGAAGACCATGTCGTCGTAGTTCTGGCCCCAGCCGTCGGCGCCGCGACTGCTCATGACGCCGATCACTTCGAATGGCGCGTTGCCAATCAGCAGGTGGCGCCCGATCGGGTTGGCAACGCCGGGAAAGAAATACTGATAGGCCTTGTTGCCGACGACGACGACCGGGGCCATCTCTGCGTGTTCACGGCTGTTGAAAAAGCGACCGTGTTTGACCGGCCAGCGAAAAATCTGCGGCAGCGCTTCACTGCCGGCGAAGACGTAGATCGTGCGTTCGACATTGCCGTGGCGGACCAGGATCGGGTCGCCGATGACCGGCATGACGCGACGGATTTCTGCCAACCCCTGAACCGCTTCCAGATCGTCCTCGCTGATCGTGCCGACGGGGCCGCCGCTGGCCGGCGGTTTGCTGCCCAGGTACATGATGGTCGTGCCCATGCTGCCCAGCTGTTCGACGATGCGTTGGCGGGCGCCTTCGCCGATGGCCAGCATGAGGATCACCGAGGCGACACCGATGATGATGCCGAGCAGGGTCAGGCCGGTGCGCCCGCGATTCATGCGCATCGCCCGCCAGGCGGTGCGGGTCGCCTCGACCAGCTCGTCGCGCAGTCCGGCCGAGTGCTCGGGTGCGCCATCCAGTTCGGGCAGCGGCAAGACGGTAGAGGGTGTGGAGGGACCGGAGTCGTGGGTGATCCGGCCGTCGTGGATCTCGATGACGCGCTTGGCCTGGGCCGCGACGTCGCGGTCGTGGGTGATCAGGATCACCGTATGCCCGGCGGCGGCAAGTTCGTGCAGCAGGGCCATGACTTCGGCGCCGCTATGCGAATCGAGGGCGCCGGTCGGCTCGTCGGCGAGGATGATGCGGCCACCGTTGACCAGCGCCCGGGCAATCGAGACGCGCTGCTGCTGGCCGCCGGAGAGCTGGTTCGGGCGGTTGTCCTGGCGCCCGCCAAGGCCCAGGCGTTCGAGCAGCGCGCTCGCCCGCCGGCGTCGCTCGTCTTCCGGTAGTCCGGCATAGAGCGCTGGAACTTCGACGTTTTCGCGTGCCGTTTCGCTGGCGATCAGGTGATAGCCCTGGAAGACGAAACCGAAGGCTTCGCGGCGCAGCCAGGCCAGCCGATCGGCGTCGAAATCGGCAACATCGCGGCCGGCGAAGCGGTAGCGGCCTTCACTCGGGCGATCCAGGCAACCGATCAAATTCATGAGTGTCGATTTGCCCGAACCGGAGGCGCCGACGAAGGCGACGAACTCGCCGCTGAAGATGCAGAGATCGATGCCATGCAGCACTTCGACTTCAGGCCGGTCGCCACCGCCATAACGCTTGCGGATGCCGGAAAGTTCGATCAAGGGGGTCACCAGGTGAATCTCCGCGGTCCCTTTTCGATCTGCTTTTCACCGAGGACCAGCGCTTCCCTTTCGCCAAGGCCGGCGAGCACTTCGGCGAGGTGGCGGCTGCGCACGCCGAGCGTCAGCACTCGGGTTTCGATATCGCCGTTGTCCCGCATCACACGAACCGTCGTTTTATCCTCGGCCAGACCGTCGACCGCGGCCAGGGGCACGTTGATCACCTCTTTCGCACGCGCCGTGACGATGCTGACCTGGGCGGTCATCTGTGGCATCAGCGCGCCATCCGGATTGTCGACATCGAACAGCACTGTGTAGTTGACTGCTTTCATGCCCTGGGGCTGCCCGCCGCCAGCTTGCGCCCCAGCCGCGGCTACCGCCGGCGGCGCCGGCAGAACCTGGCGGATGCGGCCTTCCCAGCGGCGCGGCTTGGCTGCGCCATGGCCCCCGAGCGTCGTGAAATAGACCGGCAACTCCGGTTTGACTTGCGAGATGTCGGCTTCCGACACTTCGGTCCACACCGTCATGCCCGACAGGTCAGCAATACGCAGGATGTTCGGCGTCTGGTAGGTGGCGTTCAGCGTCTGTCCCTCACGCGCCTCGACGGCAACCACGGTGCCGGCCATCGGCGCAAAGATGCGGGTATAGCCGAGGCGGGCCTCGTCGGCCTTGAGCGTCGCCTGTGTCTGGTCGATCTGCGCCTTCAGGTTGTCAAGGCGGGCGAAGGCCGCGGCCAGATTCGCCTCGGCAGTCTGCACATCCTCCCGCTTGGTGGCGTCGGCCAGGGCCAGCTCCTGCTGGCGGGCATTTTGTTGCTGGGCCAGGCGTTGCTGCGCTTGCTGTTCGGCGAGTTGGGCACGCAGGCCGGCGAGGGCAGCCCGTCCGGCATCGACGGTGGCGCGCTGTACGCTAGGGTCGATTTCGACCAGCAGGTCGCCCTTGGCTACGCGGCTACCCGGCTGGACGTGCAGGTGGACGATCTGGCCGGAGACCTGGGCACCGACATCAACATAGCGGCGCGGCTGCAGGGTGCCGATGGCGGTCACCGTGACCTCAATGTCGCCGCGTACAACTGGCGTAACATCGTATTGCAGAGGCGAATGGTCGAGCCACCAGATCAGGCCGATGGCGAACGCGATGCCGCCGGCGATAGCGACGCGGCCCGTGGTAACAGATGGAAATCGGCGCAGCAAGGCCATCAGCGATCTACCCGGAAACTCAGGGTCGCCACGTGGCGAACGTCTTCATACTTCTTACCGTCGACGGTGACGGCGCCATTGACCTTGGCCGAGACTTCGAGAACGTAGAGTGCCGGGAAGGACGGGTTGAAGCCGATCGAGCCGTCGGCACCCGGTCGCAGCACGCGCGACCAGCCTTCCGATGTGTGCACATTCACCTGCGAGGCGCCGACCGCGTTGCCTTTCCAGAACAGTCGGAAGGTATTGCCGCCGGGCGCCGTCGGTACCAGTTCGATATCGCTGACAGCCTTGGTTTCCTGGCGCCCGAAGCGGGCGTGGTAGATGGTCAGGCTCTTGTCGTCGGTGCGATTGGCCGTAAAGCGCAGGTCGCTGCCGATGTTGCCGGCCTTGTAGGCGCCGTCGGCGGCGCCCAGTACAACAGCTTTGCCGTCGGCCGAGAAGGCACGGGCGCCCTGGACGGCCAGCGCCTCGCTTTGCGGTTTGTTGAGTTCGCCGGACTGGATGCGCTTGCCGTCGACATCGCCATCGATCCAGAAATACTGGGCCTGTACGGTCGACGCGAAAAACAGGGCAAAAATGAGCAGATAACGCCGAGCCAGCCCGGCAGGAGAGAAGCAGTTCATGGGCAATCCTCGGGAAATATCAGAGAAAGAAGGGTGGCAGAACCAGCGGCGGGCCGACGACGATCAGCCAGGCCGCGAAACGCGGCGCATACGGCAGCAGGAAAACCAGGCCCAGCGCAGCCAGCGAGAGCAGGCCGAACCATGCAACCGGGCCGATCGCCCAGCCCCAGGCCTGGCTGGACAAGCACAGTGCGACGCCGAGCAGGCTCCAGCCAGCCAGTCGCAGGACCAGACGACGCGGGCGTCCCGGGTTGCCGTGCAATACCTGGACGTGATGCCTGTTCATGGCCAGGCACAGGCCGAGCAAACCGCCGTAGCAGGCGAAAAAGACGAGATAAACGGCGAAATGCTTGTCCATGTCAGGCTCCTTCGACTATCGGTGCCGCTGCTGTCGCTCTGACTTCGCTCGCTGACCGGCGCTGCAGATGGCGCAGTGCCGCACCGAAGATCAGCCCGAAGGCGATAGCGCTCAGCTCGACGCCGGCCGTTTCGCCATCACCGCGGACGAGTGCTGCGAACAGCCAGTCGCCGGTAGTGATCAGGTTGATCAGTGGCAACGTCAGGCACAGCAAGGCGGTGGCAGCCAGTTGCTCGACCCAGGCCTGCCTTGCCGGTCGCAGCGCGGCATGAGCCAGCGTAAGTAGCCAGACGGCAAAGAACAGCTGAATTTCCCGTGTTGCCCGATCGGTGACGTCGAGTGGCAACAAGCGGTTGATCCAGAAATAGGCGATGCAGGCCAGCATCAGGCCGGCGATGGCGGCAGTGTTGATGGCCTCAATGACCCGGTAGACGCGTGGTGTCGCGCTGCCGAATTCGTCACCGGCTTTCTTGCGCCGCTTGACCATGAACAGGATCGCGCCGGTCGCCAGCATCGCGGCACCGGCCATGCCAGAGAGGAAGTACAGCCACTTCACCGGGTAGCCGCCGAAACGCACGAAATGCAGCGCGTTCATCGTGCGCTGCGTGGCAAGCACGTTGCCGCCGCGTACCGTGTTCGGTTTCTGGATGTCGATGGTTTCGCCGGTGATCGCATCGAACAGGGCTGTGCCGCTGTTGCGACCAACCAGGCTGTCAGCCTCGGCGTCCGGGTCAAAACGGCCGAAGATGCGTACTGCAGCGCTGCGGTCACCGGCGTGTTCGACGACGACGAAGCGGGCTTCGCGCTCGATAGCGGCTTCGCCGCGCAGCATCAGCGGCACCAAATCGGGCACCGCAGCATCAATGCGCTGCAGCGGGCGCGGCGCCGGACCTTCAGTCAATTTGGCGAAAAAAGCATCCTCGTTACCTTGGTAACGCGCCAGGATGCCGGCCGGCATGTAGGTCGCCCAGAAGATGATCAGCCCGGTGTAGGTGATCATGAACAGAAAGGGCAGGGTCAACACGCCGAGCGCGTTGTGGCCGTCCAGCCAGGAACGTTGGCCTTTGCCCGGCCGGAAGGTAAAGAAATCCGTGAAGATTTTTTTATGGACAACGATGCCGGAAACCAGCGCGACCAGCATCGCCACCGTTGCCGCACCGACAATCCAGATGCCAGCCGTTCCTGCATGGAGCTCAAAATGCATGTGCACGAAATGGTGGCCGCCTTCGGTTTGGCGGGTGCTGCCTGGCTTCATTTCCGTGCCGCTGAGCGGGTCGAGGCGGCGCTGCTGGAAAGGCTTGCCTTCAGCTTCCCGCCAGAACACGCGTAAGGCCGGTTCTTCGTCGTCAGGCAGGCCGATGCTCCAGAATTCGGCGCGCGGCGCTTGCTGGACGAGGTAGTCTTGGGCCAGTGTGACTGCCCGGCTGCGGCTTTCAGCAGTCGTCTGGGGAGTCTCGCTCACTTTCCCCTTTTCGCGCATCCAGTGTGAAATCGGATCGTCGAATACGCCCAGCGTCCCGGTCAGGAAGATGGCGAACAGAATCCAGGTGAACCATAGGCCGCCCCAGGTGTGCAGCCAGGACATCGACTGACGGAAGGTCTGCTTCATGCTGCAGCTCCGGCGAGGTACAGGATGAAGGAGGCTGCGGCCAGGCTGCTCCCCGGCAGTAGCAGGCCCAGCCAGGCGCGGGTCGCGTTGCGGGCGGCGAACACCCAGACGATGGCTGCGGTGTAGATGGCAAAGCTGAACAAGGTCGCACCGAGCACCGCCTCAGGCAGGGATGAAGGCAGGATGAAGCTCAGAAAAATGGTACTGAACGATGCCAGCAAGTAGCCGCCGATCACGGCAGCCACAACACGGGATAAAAGTGCCAAGCGGTAGTGTGGCGGGGCGAGCGGGGAGTTCATGGCAGACCTCGGCGGGTAGAGGAGAGAGGCGATCGGGAAGATGCGCGCCGCAACGCTTAGAAGCGATAGGCGAGGCTTAGCCGGAAACTGCGTGGCTCGCCGTAGTAGGCCGAAGACGAACTGGTCTGATAAGACTTGTCAAACAGGTTGTAGGCGTTGAAAGTCGCGCTGACCTGCGACGTAATTTCGTAGCGCGCCATCAGGTCGACCAGCGTGTAGGCTTCCTGGATGACGCGCGGCGAGCCGGCCATCCAGGTGAAATCAGACCGGGTCTTGTTCTGCCAACGCACTCCACCACCGACGGTCAGGCCGTTGCCGACCAAGGGCAGGCTATAGCTTGAGAACAGCTTGAGCGTGTTTTGCGGCACGTTGGTATTCAGCAGCTTGCCGTCGGCATCCTGCGAGAGGTTGCGGGCAAAAGCCGCCGAGGCTTGCCAGCTGCGTGCGACCTGGCCGCCCAGCTCGACCTCGACGCCGCGCGTCTTGGTGCCGGCGGCGGCACGGTAGGCCTGCGAGCCGTCCGGGGCCAGGACACCGGGAATCGAGACAGCCAGATTGTCCTGCTCGATCTGGTAGAGCGCTGCCGCGAGGTTGAGCTTGCCACTCAACAGTTCCGCCTTGCTGCCCAATTCGTAGGCTTTGCCGAGTAGCGGATCGAGATAGCTACCGCTGGCATCCTTGTTACTCTGTGGCTTGAAAATATCTGTGTAGCTGGCATAGATCGACCATTGCGGGGTCAGGTCGAAGACGATGCCGGCGTAGGGTGTTACCTGATTGGACCATTCACGCTTTATGCTCGAAGAGACGTAAGCACCCGGCCAACCCATCTTCCCCCGGCCTCTTAGCTCGCTAACCATAGTGTCCACTACGCATAGAAGTGGACACTTACATGAACAGCCCCCGCCGTACCCGTCGCACCCACTCCGAGGCGTTCAAGCAGTCCCTGATCGAAGCCTGCGGCGAGCCCGGCGCCTCGGTCGCCGGCGTGGCCCTGGCCAACGGGATCAACGCCAACCAACTGCGGCGCTGGATGCGCGAGCGGGGCATCGAGCCCCCAGTGCTCTCCAGCCTTCTGGCCCGCCCGGTCGCTGACGTGGCGGCGGGATTCGTTCCGGTAGAGCTTCCCCGCAACACCGACTCACCTATCCGCGTGGAACTGCGCAAGGGCACCGCCGTGGTCACGGTGGACTGGCCCGCGTCCTCGGCGGCCGCCTGTGGCGCCTGGCTGCGCGAGTGGCTCGGATGATCCGGGTCGATGCCCTGTGGCTGTCGGTGGCGCCCCTCGACATGCGGGCCGGCATGGATACGCTCCTCGCCCAGGTGGTGCGAGTCTTCGGCGAGGCGCGCCCGCATCAGGCCTACCTCTTCGCCAATCGGCGCGGCACCCGGATGAAGGTGCTGATCCACGACGGCCAGGGGATCTGGCTTGCCTGCCGGCGACTTCACCAGGGGCGCTTCCGCTGGGTCGATGGAACGGGTTCGCTGACGCTCACCCAGGCCCAGTTCGACGCGCTGGTGCTCGGGCTACCCTGGCAGCAGCTGGGCGGCGACGGCGCGATCCGGATGATTTGACTGTTCACCATCGGGGGATGCCCCGATGGTGATCGTGACCGTGGGGCGGCATGATCTGGGCATGGTTCTTCCCGCCAACTTCCACGCACTCGACGCCGACGCCCTGCGCCAGCTGCTCATCGCGCAGGACCGGGAGCTCATCTGGCGCCAGGCCAAGATCGACCAGCTCACCCATGAGCTGGCACTCCACAAGCGCTGGCGCTTCGGGGTCAAGACCGAGCGCCTGCCGGCGGAGCAGGCCCAGCTGTTCGAGGAGACGGTCGAGGCGGACCTGGCGGCGATGACCGAGGAGCTCGAACAGCTCTCCGGCAAACCGCCTGCCGCCAAGGGTCAGGCCAAACGCAAGCCGCTGCCGCCTGAACTGCCCCGCACCGAGATCCATCACGAGCCGGACTCCACCACCTGCGCCTGTGGCTGCCAGATGAAGCGCATCGGCGAGGATGTGGCCGAGAAGCTCGACTACACCCCCGGCACCTTCAGCGTCGAACGTCACATCCGCGGCAAGTGGGCGTGCGCCCAGTGCGAAACCTTGGTGCAAGCCCCAGTACCCGCCCACGTGATCGACAAGGGTATCCCCACCACCGGGCTCCTCGCCCAGGTGCTGGTGGCCAAGTATCAGGATCATCTGCCGCTGTACCGCCAGGAAGGCATCTTCGGCCGGGCGGGGCTCGCGATTCCCCAATCCACGCTCGCCCAATGGGTCGGCCAGATGGGCGTTCGGCTCCAGCCGCTGGTCGATGCGCTGAAGGCAGAACTCCTCACCTTCCCGGTATTGCATGCCGACGAGACGCCGGTGGCCATGCTCGACCCCGGGGCCGGCAAGACTCACCGGGCCTACCTGTGGTCCTACAGCATCGGCGCCCACGATCCGGTGCGGGCGGTGATCTACGACTTTGCCGATAGCCGCGCCGGCAAGCACGCCCAGGACTTCCTCGGCGACTGGCGCGGCACCCTCGTCTGCGACGATTACTCCGGCTACAAGGCCTTGATCGCCCAAGGCGTGACGGAAGCGGGCTGCATGGCCCACGCCCGACGCAAGTTCTTCGAGCTTCAGGAACACGGGCAGAGCCAGATCGCCGGGGAGACGCTGGAGCGGATCGCTGCCTTCTACGCCATCGAGCAGCAGGCAAGGGAGCTGGACGCCGAAGCCCGCCAGGCGTTACGGCAGACCAAGGCTAAGCCGCTGCTGGAGGACTTCAAGGCTTGGTTGCTGGCGTGTCGGGGCAAGATTCCCAACGGGTCATCCAGCGCCAAGGCCATTGACTACACCCTCAAGCGCTGGGCGGCGCTGACCCATTACCTGAAGGATGGAAACGTCCCTATCGATAACAACTGGATCGAGAACCAGATCCGGCCGATTGCCATCGGCCGCAAGAACTGGCTCTTTGCGGGTTCGCTGCGCGCCGGCAAGCGGGCGGCGGCGATCATGAGCCTGATCCAGTCGGCGCGCCTCAACGGGCACGAGCCCTTCGCCTATCTGAAGGACGTACTCACCCGCTTGCCGACTCAGCCGCAGAGCCGGATTGCGGAGTTGTTGCCACATCGGTGGAGGCGGGCTGACGCAACGACGCCCTGAGGTTCTCGGTCAAGATGGGTTGGCCGGGTGCTTACGAAGAGACGCCGGTAGCGTAGTTGCGGTTATACGTTTCGTCTGCCCAGGTTGTCGTGCGCGCCCCGACGATAATCGACAGGGGGTCGAAAGGCTTGAAGCGGGCCGTCGCGTAAGCACTGTTGGTTTTTTCCGTGTAGTTGAAATCGCCCTTCGCCGAGTTGTCCGGCCGGCCCGGTGTATTGCCGTTCCAGGTGTAAATATTTGGAATAGGAAGGACATACCAGAGATGGTAGGAGTCGGCATCCTGCTTGGTGCGCGATGCCGTGGCGCCAAACACCAGGTCGTGCTTGCGGTCAAACAGGGTGAATGGGCCACTCGCGTAAACATCCAGGCTATGCTGGGTCGGTGGGCCGCCCCAGCGCCCGGCATACAGCGAGACGCCGGCCCCGGTTGCCTTATTCGGGCTGCCGCCGGCAGCGTAGCCGAGTTGTTCGTCGAATTTTGTGCGGTCGTAGGAGTAGGTTCCCTTGACCTTCCAGTCATTGTCGAAGCGGTGTTCCAGTGCTGCGAAGGCGGCCAGGTTTTCCCGCTCGGAGTAAGCCCATGAGGCAGCGGCAGAGTCAGAGCGCTGCCAGTTGGTCCGCGTTCCGTCGCTGTTGAACAGCGGTAGTCCGCCACGTGTGTGGCCGGTTGCACGGTGCTGTTGCCAGGTGAGCCCGGCGGTCAGCAGGGTGTTCGGCGCCAAATCCGCCTCAATGATGCCGGAGACGATTCTCTTGCTCTCCTTCAGGCGGTTGATGTAGGAATCGTTTTCCTGCCAGGCAACGATCCCGCGTCCGCGCAGCGTGCCAGCAGCATTGAGTGCCGACGAAACGTCTGCTTCGAGGCGGTAGCGGTCCCAGGAGCCGGTTTCGACCTTGGCATAGCCCTGGAATGCGGCCGTCGGCTTTTTGCGGATCAGATTGATCGTGGCGCTTGGCGTACCGATGCCGTTCATCAGACCGGTTGCACCGCGTACTACTTCGACCCGGTCGTAGAGCACCATGTCGTTGCTCTGGAAAATGTCGGCATAGTTGCTATGCAGGTGGCCGACCCCGTCGACCTGGTAATTTTCCACAGCGAAACCGCGCGAATAGATCGGTGACGAATCGGAACCCTGGTTGCCCGACTGGCTCATGGTCAGGCCAGCGACCTGCTGGATGATGTCAGGCAATTGCGTCAGCCCCTGGTCTTCCATTCGCTGACGCGTGATGACGCTGACCGATTGCGGTGTCTCGCGAATCGACAGTGGCAGGCGGGTGGCGGTCTGCATGCTGCCGGTGGTGTAGGAGCCGCTGTCTTCGGTGGTTGAGCGGTCAGCCCGGGCAGTGACGGTCAGCGGTGCCAGCGTTGCGCCGTCGTCGGTAACGCCGGCCGAGCGGATCGTCCAGGCCGAACCGGTTGGTACGGCAATCAGGCCACTGCCGGCGAGCAAGCGTTGCAGGGCCTCGCGCAGCGTCATCGACCCTTGCAGCGCCGGTGCGTTGTGATTTGCAATCAGGGCGGCATCGGCCGAGATGGCGACACCTGACTGGCGAGCCAGCGCATTCAAGGCCTGACCGAGCGGCTGGACCGTCAGTGAAAAGGATTGCTGGGCTGCCGTTGCGGCTGTCTGGCCATGGGCGGACGGCAGCATGGCCAACGTGCCAAGTGCGGCGGTGTAGACGAGCGGCAGTAAACGTCGGCGAAATGGCAGGTGTGTGATGGGCGAAACAGTGGGCATGTCGAAGGTCCTCTTAAGTGGTTTTCCACGTGAAGACGTTCGCGGGGGCAATTACCGGACAATTATTTTTCGTCGCGGGATGCAGACGACCGCTGGCGGATCAAGAAACGTCCGTTTCCGTGCGCAATGACCTCGACCGGATGGGTACGCGGCAGCGCTTTCAGGAAGGCAAGGGGATTGTCGATCGGAAAGCTGCCTGTCAGCCGCATGTTCGCCAATCCTGGCCGACGTTCCATCTCCAGCGGGTTGGCCAGGTAGTCGTTCCAGCGGTCGACGGCCTTGTCGAGCGGAATGCCCTCGAAAACCAGCCAGCCCTGCCGCCAGGCACCAATATCTTCCGGCACGACGCGGCTGTTCCGTAGTTCACCTGTTGTCGAGACGAATACTGCGTCACCGGCACCTAGTTCGGTGTCAGGTACTACGTTTGGCGACTGCCCGGCCCGCCAGACAGCAACCCGCCCACGCGCTACTGCAACGCGCAGGCCGTCTTCCAGCAAGCTGACGGAAAATGCAGTGCCCAGCACGCGAACGCGCCCGTGACGCGTTTCGATTTCGAATGGCCGCTGGGCATCCGGTGCTACGTCAAAGCAAACCTCGCCGGCAACCAGATTGGCCAGTCGCCGATTACGGTGATAAGCAATTGCCACCTCGGAGCGCGCCGCCAGATTGAGACGGCTGCCATCCGGCAGTTCGTGTGTTTCGATCTGGGCCTTGCCGGTGCTGGCGAGCAAGGTGAACGATGGCTGTAACCAAAATCTCCGGCCTATGCCTCCCGATGCCAGCGGTACTCCAACGAAACCGAGCAGGGCGATCAGCCGGCGCCGGGTCTGCCGCTTTTGCGAGGTAGCCGAGGGCGGCAAGGAAAATTCGTCGCGCAGCGTACTTGCATCGGTTTGCTGCCAGGCTTCCAGCGCTGCCAGGCAGGCACTTTCGTGCGCCGCATCGCGGCTTCGCCAGACGGCCAGTTCACGGGTGGCGAACGACGCTGCATCGGGCGCCGCGCCGTGCTGCCGGACGATGAGCAGAAGGGCATGCTCGAACAGGCGCTGGCGGGATTGTTGGGTTGTTGGCATCTTAGGCTCCCTGTGCCAGCAGCGTGCAAATTGCCCGGACAATGTGTTTTTCGATGGAAACCGGCGTCGTTTCGAGGTGGACTGCCGCTTCTGCATGTGTAAAGCCGTAGATGCGGACCAGGATGAAAGCCTCGCGCCGCTTGCGCGGCATTGCACCAAGGCGGGCGGCCAACTGTCGCAATCCCTGGCGTGCGATGACGATGCGCTCCAAGCAGGGCGTTTCATTCGGGCTGATCAGCATCAACGTGTCGATCATGCGCAATTCGGCCTGGCGTGACCGAGCCGCATCGATCGCAATGTTCTTACCGGTCCGGTAGAGCAGGGCGCGCATGTCGAGAATCGCGACCTGGCTCTCCAGAGCCAGCACACGGGCGTAGCTTTCCTGCACCACATCCGTGGCCACATCGCGGTCGCGCAGGGTACGAGAGAAAAAATTGACCAGCTCGGTATAGAAATGCGTAGGCATGGAAGCGCGTCGCCGGCTTTATACAAATGGGAATGGTTCTTATTATCATGTAAAATGGTGGCACTGTCGAATGCTGACAGTGCCTGCCCGAACAAAACCCGGAACACAGACCATGAGTCCTATTCCTGCAGGTGCTGGTCCGGTAAATGGATGAAGCACAGAATGCATGCCGACTCGTCCGCGCCGTCGTTCTGGGCCAGCCAGACATGGAGTTGATCGGGGATGCGGGTAGGTGGCCAGATAAATCGGTTTGATGCGTACGAGGCTGGATGCAGGGTACGTTGCTACCGGCTGCAAACAGAGACACGCCACCAGAGCCTCACGTCTTCATAGTGAGCATCGGAATCCCCTGATGCCTCAGCGGGAGGCTGACTTCAGGCTTCCAACGATATGACATTCATTCAACCAGTATTCTCAGACGACTGAGTCCGGCAAGCGCTTTAGCATATCCTTCGAATTAAATCGAGCCTATCACCCTTGATTTTTAGGCATGATTTGTATCAGCTTTTGTTCGGTGATATTATCTTCAATGTCATATTTTCCAGGTGCAGACCAATGCTCTTCGTGAAGACCTGGGGAATTGGTGCGGCGGTTTTTACATTGGCGACCCCCGTGTTTGCCGAGATTCAATACTCACCGGAGACGAATCTCATCGTACAGCGGCTGCTAAGCGATCCCAGGGTGCCGTCCGTTCTGCAGGCAATTCGCAAGGGCTATCATCCCGCTCCTGATTTGAAGGCAGCGGTAAGCCGGTGTGTCGCTGCGGCAAGCCTGATTCCCGACACGCCAGTCCGGCTTCAGGTTGACGCTTGTTTGCGCGCCATGGTCGGCGGGCTTGATCCCCATTCGGCCTATCTGAGCCCCCAGGATTTTGATCGCCTCACGGAGTCCCGGGGAGAGGGCACTGTCGGTCTGGAGGTGAGGAAATCCGATCTTGGCGCTGAGATCGTTTCGGTGATGGGCGGCGGGCCCAGCGCCCAAGCAGGTATCGACGCAGGCACACTAATCATCGCGATCGACGGCAAACCGACAGCGTCCATGTCGCTCCCCGAAATGGCGTCAGTGTTGCGGGGCCCGGTAGGGTCTGTGGCATCACTCGAAGTCATGTTGTGGAAATCGTCCGAGGTGCTGCGGCTTGAGGTCAGGCGGGAGCGCATCCGGCAGGCCAACATCACGGCCAAACTGATAGATGGGAAACTGGGCTACGTACGGGTTCCGCAGTTGAGTGCGAGTCTGTCCGTGGAACTGGCGGAAGCGCTCCAGTCCTTGTTGGTCCTGCAATTGCAGCCTGTGAAGGGAATCATTGTCGATTTGCGCGACTGCCCCGGCGGCCTGCTCCATGGGGCCATTGCCCTGGCGGCAGTGTTTCTCCCCGAGGATGCGGTGGTGATGACCGTGGTTTCCCGTCTAGAGGGGGAGCAGACGTATCGCGCGAGCCTGTCGGATGCAAGCTCGAAGACCTTTGATCCACGCCCCCTCCTCGAGGATGTGACCTTGAGGGCCGCAGCTCAAAAAATCCCATTGGTTGTTCTGGTCAACCACGGGACGGTTTCGGGAGCCGAGGTGGCGGTAGCCGCCCTCCAGGAAGCCGGGCGGGCCTATGTCATCGGCCAGGCAACGTTTGGACTCAGCAGTTTTCAGACACTGCTTCCCATGAAGGATCAATACGTGCTCAAACTCACGACAGCAGTCATGAGCACTGCTTCCGGCAAGTCATGGGCGGGGCAGGGGGTCCAACCGGATCTTGCGATGCCACACGTGCCTGCGGTGCGTCAAAACGGGAAACTTACCGATGATCCCTGGATAAAGCTTGCCGCGGAACACCTCGCAAAGCGCTAGGTATTTGGAGCCCTACTCCTATTTAAACTGCTTCACTTTCGTGCACCACGACTGCAGCGCATTCGTTGATGACGACAAGAAATCAGAAGCAGGAATGAAAAAGCCCTTGTAGTTGAGGTAAGAAGCGCTTAGACAGCGTAGCGTTTCTTTTGACGGATATTAGGGCTCATCTCTTGGTTTCTGCTTGAAGTCCATACCCATAGCATCGATGACTTCAAACCGCGGCGGAGCGACTGTAAGGTCGGCTGAGTGCATGTGGCATTCAGTGATGACTGACCGCTTTCCGGCAATGAATCTGAAGAGGGGACGGTCGCTTCGGTGCTCAAAGTCGACCTTCATCCAAAAGACCGCCAAGTAGCCGCCAATAGACGTCCAGCAGGCCGAGGACTATGGTCATTTTTGACACGCCTTGGTATTATATGGTTTGACTACAAACCGTATAAAATGTATCTGCTGTGGGAATCGTCAAAATATCAGAACATATGCATGAGAACCTGCGCTTGACCAGTGGAGCGTTGAGCCGCTCCATCAATGCTCAAGCAGAACACTGGCTCCGTGTTGGCATGCTTTCGGAACTGAACCCAAACCTTCGCTATGGTGAAATTTGCCAGCTACTCATCCAAGCCGAACACCAAGCGACGGCCAAGCCAGACCTAGACCTTCCTGCTTCGTTATCGGCGAGGGCTGCATGACAGACTCCAAACGTGTAACCATCAGATCTGAGGCAGAGCTCGCCATGGCTCGGCGTGCTGGAATGTTGGCCGCCGATGTTTTGCGGATGATTGCCGACCATGTGAAGCCAGGCGTGACGACCGATGAGCTAGACAAGCTATGCCGTGACTACATCGACAACGTGCAACGAGCTGTTCCGGCAAATATCGGCTACCACGGCTATCCGAAGACTATTTGCACTTCGGTCAATCATGTCATCTGCCATGGGATTCCTTCCGACAAAAAATTGAAGAGCGGAGACATCATCAACATCGACGTCGCCATCATCAAGGACGGTTGGTTTGGCGATACCAGCCGCATGTACTTTGTCGGAGAACCGAGCATCCTGGCGAAACGCCTGGTTCGCACGACCTACGAGGCGATGCGAGCAGGCATTGAGCAAGTCCGCCCAGGGGCGACGCTTGGGGATATTGGTCATGCCATCCAGACCGTCGCTCATCGGGAGGGGTTTAGTGTTGTTCGTGAGTACGGCGGTCACGGCATTGGAACCGTATATCACGATGACCTTCATGTTCTTCACTATGGAAGGCCAGGCACGGGCTTGAAGCTTGAGGCAGGTATGGTGTTCACCATTGAACCCATGATTAATGCGGGGAAAGCCGCGATAAAGCACCTACCGGATGGCTGGACTGTCGTTACCAAGGACCGCTCGCTCTCGGCCCAGTGGGAGCATATGGTGGCCGTCACCAAGAGCGGATTCGAGATACTTACGCCTTGGCCAGATGGCTACGGAGACTACTCCGCGATCATGCCGATTACCGCTGAGCGAACCGCCGCATAGACCGAGCTGAGGTCGCTGAAACATTCACCTGCACTGTGTAGGGTAAGCGCCCGGCAAACCTTTCCATTGCCCACAAGTTTCATTGCTTTGTAGCGCATTCTTAAAGCATGGTAAAAGCTTCAATAGGCAAGTGTCAGTCTGCAAAGTAAAGTCATGGACCGGGAAACACAGGGTCATTGAGTACTTCTTGAGTCCGCTGATTGAAGCTAACATCGAGAGTATGAGGAAACGGTGAGGTCGGGTGCCGCAAGGCATCAGGAATCACTACGCACGGGGCTGGACTCGCCCGGACTCACCGAAATTCGGGAGCCTCAGTAATTCCGTTTCAAAAGAAATACCCCTGCTCCGATGAGGCGGAGGAGCTTGGCTTTTTGCTTACAGCCGGCTGTCCGACCGACATGAGACGGAGAAACGCGCAGGGCGGCGCTACGCAGGCGCCGGACGCACTTCCGTCCCGCTCTCAAGTATCTTCAGGAATTCCGCGTAGGCGAACACCCGTCCACGCTGTTTCCCTGTGATCTCACGAACAACGCCCAAAGCCTCCAGGGCCTCGAATGCCTTGTTGACCGTGGGGGCGCTGAGGCCCGCCTTCTCCTGTGTCTGGGAGGCGTTGAGGAACGGATGGGTCTGGAGCAGTTCGTGGATGCGGAGCATGGAGTTGGTCTGTTCGCCGCACGCGGCGATCCGTTCCCTGTCTGACCGGAATAGCGTGACGATGCGCATCGCGCTCTCGTAGGCGTTGTTGGCCGTTTCGGCGACTCCGGTGAGGAAGAACTCCGTCCAAGCTTCCCAATTACCACGGATACGGACGTCCTGCAGGAGGCGGTAGTAGTCCTCCCGATGCGTCTTCAAATAGAGGCTGAGGTACAGGAACGGCTCGTGGAGAACCTTCTTCTCGACCAGAAACAGGGCGATCAGCAAGCGGCCGAGGCGGCCGTTGCCATCCAGGAACGGATGGATCGACTCGAACTGCACGTGCAGGTAGCCGGCCTTAACGAGCGGCGGGATGCACTCGGAGTCGTCGTGCAGGAAGCGTTCGAGGTCGCCGAGGCACGCGTCCATGTCGTTGACTGGCGGCGGCACATACTGGGCATTCCCCGGTCTGGTCCCGCCGAGCCAGTTCTGAGAACGTCGGAACTCTCCCGGGTTCTTGGCTTCCCCGCGGCCCTTTTGAAGCAGGCGCGCGTGCATGTCCCTCAGGAGGCGGAGACAGAGTGGGAGCCCGTTCGGGTCCCTGATGACGCCGAGGCCATACATCATCGCGTCCACGTAGTTCGAAACCTCGGTGACGTCGTCGAGCGGCTTCCCGGCCAAGGCGGCGTTTTCATACTGGAGAAGGTCGTCGAGGGTCGACTGTGTCCCCTCGATCTGGGACGACAGAACCGCTTCCTTGCGGACGTACATGTACAGGAAGAGAGCCTTGTCCGGAAGGAGCATCGCCACACCGTCGAGACGGCCGACCGCGCGGTCCGCTTCGCTCAAGCGCTGGAGCAGGCGCGGGGAGAGTTCAAGCGGCGGATTCGGCGGGAGCGGGGGAGGGACATAAGCCCTGACGATCTCGTCGAAGGCGACGGTGGAGACGTAGCGCCCGATCCTCGGGTTCGCGTCCAGTCCTGTCGGGTTGTCGGCCATAGGATCCTTAGTTAAGCCCGCTTAATTAGCGCTGGGCACTAATTAAGTTTACTACGAATTATTTTATTAGCGAATTTAAGAAGGCGCTGGCCCCCCTGAAGAGCGACCGTTCCCACGCGAGATCGGAATGGGCCGATCCGCCACTTCACGAACTTGCGTGCCGTGTGAGCAGCGTTGGCACGATGGCCGGAGGCTTGCTGAGGGACTCCCTTTATCACCCATTTTTTCTCTCATAAACCGCGATCCAGAAGAAACATGACCTGACCGACCGGGAGGTTCGCTGGCTCCGTCGGTCCGGTCAATTGAAAGCTTCATGCGCGGAGGCAAAACGGGTATCTAGCCGAATGATGCTGACAGCGGGTTACCTTGACAGTACAGCTGGCATGAAGACATGCGTTTCCCGGCGTCGGATTGTTTGATTTTATCAATTAGCTAGACTAGACTAGTCTAAAAATTTTATTGCTGGAGATCGCATGCACCCCGTCAATATGCTGCAAGCCAAATCCTCGCTATCCCGCTTGGTGGAAGCCATCGAGCAGGGCAAGGAGCGCGAGATCATCATTGCGCGGAACGGTCGCCCGGCGGCCAAGTTGGTGCCAATCGATTCCGTCCCCGCCGGAAACCGTCTGGGCGTCGCCAAGGGGCTGTTCCAAGTACCGGATAGCATCGACCTCCATAACGACGAAGTTGCACGGCTCTTTGCGGACGGGGAGATGCCGTGAACCTGCTACTCGACACCCACGTGGCACTCTGGGCCATCACCGACAGTCCGAAGTTGCCCCAAAAGGCCCGCGAGCAGATCCAGTCGCCGAAGACAACCGTTTGGGTCAGCGCAGCAAGCCTCTGGGAAATCGCCATCAAGCACTCGCTCGGGCGAGGCGACATGCCCGTGTCGGGGACGGACGCACTAAGGTATTTCCAGGAGTCTGGTTATCGCTTTTTGTCGGTGGATGCCGAACACGCAGTCGCGGTCCAGACGCTCCCAGCTCATCACCACGACCCGTTCGACCGCATTCTCGTAGCCCAGGCCCTGGTCGAACCGCTGCGACTGATGACGCATGACGCCACGGTGGCTCGCTACAGCGACACGATCATGCTGATTTGAACACCCCACGTACCCATCACACCTGTTAGCGCAGAGGTCCATAGTCTGTTTCCCAGCTCATCCAAGCCTGCTAATTGCTATTAGCAGGCTTAAATTTATTGGTTAAAATCCAGTTTTTAAGCCTTCAGGCAGCTCGCCATGGCGCAAAACACTTGCATTGCGCACGACATCCCGCGTTACACGCGTGCCGACTTCACAGCGCTCAGGGCCTCACTGAACAAGCTGTCGATCGTCTTCATTGCGCAGAACTACTACACCGAAGAAGATTTGGAGGCCCTCGGCTGCGCGACGCCGGCCGACCTTGAGGACCGCCTTGATCTCATGCGTGATCACCTGGTAGAACGGGCTTCGGTGGCCAACCCACACATCGCCGAGGGTCTGCGCAACGCCAGAAAATCAGCCAAGTGGTCCCAGGTCGCCCTGAAATATCTATTCTTGGCCGCTGAGTTCGAGTCATCCCAGCCGCAGCGGCAGGATGCTTTGACTGCTTGGCTCAAACCCCGTGTTTCCCGTCATCTTCGAGACGAAGGTATTCGGACGCTAGAGGATCTCCTGACCCTCATTGAGGCCCGAGGCCCCACCTGGTGGAGACCTATCCCGCGCTTGGGCCAAGGCAAGGCCGGGGCGCTCCTCCGTTGGCTCCAAACCCACGAAAAGACGCTCGGTTCCCTGACGGTGACGGGCACCCAACAGGCACCAGTGGCCGGTGAGCTTGTCCCCATCACCCTGAGGGCATCCAACCCTATCCTGGTACCACTGGAAGGGATGCGTTTGCCGCGCGAACTGGATGGTCACCAAGGTCTGAATCGGGCTGCGAATTTTTCATTGATCCAGGCCCATAACGATCTCGAAGCCGTAGAGAGCTACCTCGTCAAGTTCCGAGCGCAGGAGAAGACCCGTCGGGCTTATCGGCGCGAACTTGAGCGCCTGCTACTGTGGTCGATATACAAGCGCCAGAAGCCACTTTCGAGCCTTCTCGTCGAAGACTGCGAGATTTTCAAGGATTTTCTGGCCACGCCGGATCCGACTTGGTGTGGTCCCAAGGCCTCGCGGTGGTCCGTGCGCTGGAAGCCGTTCGAGGGCTCACTGTCACCCAAGTCCCAGCTGTACGCGATCACGGTGATCCGGGCCTTTTTCGGGTGGTTAGTCAATGTTCGCTATCTAGGTGGTAACCCGTGGGTAGCAATCGGCAACCCAGTGACCGAAGTGGCCCTGCACCCGATGCAGATCGACAAGGCCTTGCCAGAGGTGTTGTGGTCAGCACTGGCGGATAGCGGCGGCTACCTCGATCAGGCAATCTTGAACGCAGAGGCCAGGAAAAAAGGACAACTTCGACTCGCAAAAGCGGCCCTTCTTTTGATCGGACACTCGGGGATGCGACGGGAAGAAGCAGCCACAGCCCGACGGGAGAACCTGAAGAAGATTCAGAGTCACAATCTATATGAGCTCTCAGTCCTCGGAAAACGGTCTAAGTGGCGAACCGTATTTCTACCCTCAGAGGCCGTGCAGGCGCTGGAGGCGCATTGGCGCGACCGAGGTGACGATCGGGAGAAAAATGGCTTTATTTTGTCGCCGCTGATGATTCCACCAACGGATCAGGCTCTCCGCAAGCACTTGGTTGCCGACGATAACGAAGCCAAAGGATTTTCGATAGACGGACTTGGCCGTTTGATCACAAGGTCACTCAAACAGGTTGCAGATGACTACAAGATCGCGATGACCGAAATAGAGCGGGAAATCCTAGCCACACGTGGCGTTCATGCGTTTCGGCACACTTTTGGGACGCTGTCGGTGGCCCAGGGCTTGCCACTGGATGTACTGCAACGGGTACTTGGTCATGCGTCTCTACAGACAACCTCGATCTACGTCCAAGCTGAACGGCAACGAAGCATTGAAGAGATTGGGTTGCTGTTTGATCGACGGAAAATCAAAGACAACTGACCCACGCAGCGCTAAGGGACTTAGGGACGATGGGGTTGCCAGGTGCTTATTTTTAGGCGCCTAAACTTTCTACGGCGGAGAGCTTCAAGAGCACTATGGCCAGCAGTTGCTTACAAGGTAAGCACGGCATGAAACAGAAACTGCTGCACCGGGAGCGCATCTTGGAAGCTGTCAAAACA
>Ga0209174_10000460_pt1 | contig 30936 bp, 28 predicted proteins | sample JI91814BDNA_FD_187505 | JGI IMG/M metagenome (GOLD analysis project Ga0209174, IMG submission 187505) | Wastewater effluent complex algal communities from Wisconsin, to seasonally profile nutrient transformation and Carbon sequestration -... | ecosystem: Engineered > WWTP > Effluent > Algae...
GCAGCCGTTCCTTGCTCAATGAAACTGAGCTGGCGCTTATTTATCATGAAGTATTTACCCGACTGGGCTTAAGCGCTTATGATTTACGGATCAATCACCGGCAGGTGCTGGCAGCACTGGCGGAGGCTTGCGGCGGATCCGATCAGCTAACCAATATCACAGTTGCAATCGACAAGCTCGATAAGATTGGAATTGATAAAGTAAAAGAGGAACTTGTTACGAGGGGATTAACTGCTGATCAGGTGAGCCTGATTGAACAATACCTGGCCATCAAAGGCAGCAATGAAGCCATTCTCACCGGATTAGAAAAACTGCTGGGACATTCTGAGCAGGGAAAATCCGGCATCGAACAAATGAACACAGTGCTGGCGCAGTTGAAAGATCAGTCAATAAATATTCAGCTGGACCCCACACTTGCCCGTGGTTTGAATTATTATACTGGTCTCATTTTTGAAGCCAAGGCACCGGCTACTGTGAGCATTGGCAGTATCGGTGGCGGGGGGCGTTATGATGATCTGACTGGTTTATTCGGGGTAAAGGATATTCCTGGAGTGGGTATTTCATTTGGGGTGGACCGGATTTATGATGTGCTGGAAGAATTGCAGTTATTTCCGAAGGATTTGCAGATCAGTACCCGTGTATTATTCTTTAACCTGGGAGAAGCAGAAAGTAAAAAAGCATTTGAACTGGCACAGATGCTGCGGGCCAGGGGGATCAGTGCAGAGCTATACCATGAGGCAACGAAATTTGACAAGCAGTTCAAATATGCGGAGAAAAAAAATATCCCTTACGTGATCATTATCGGGGAGAAGGAATTGCAGGAGCAGACATTCAATTTAAAAAATCTGAATACCGGAGTTCAATCCACACAACCTGTTGCGGAACTCCTGACTATTTCATTTACATAAAAAGAGCAGGTCTTATTACAAGACCTGCTCTTTTCTATTCAACTTTTCGCAATCAACGCTGATCGATAGCCAGTCCGATTTTGTTATAGTTCGGATTGGGTTTCAGGGTACCACTGGAATCAAGCTGGATACCGAGGAAACGGGCCTGTCCTGCTGTTGCTCCGCCATTGATAATCGGAATTTCAATATAGCCATAAGAGCTCTTGGGAGCAATGGTACAGCTACCGCTGAGTGCAGTGTAATGTGTGCCGGCTACTGCATTGGTAACAGTCAGTGTGGCAGCGGCCGCACTTGGACTTTGTCCGGTTGCAGTGGCAGGGAATGACACCGACGTGATCGGGCTGGCGGTCAAAATTTTATACCCGATAGTTTGTGCCTGGTCCAACTGAGGCCCTACCAGGTTTAACCTTACTCTTATAATTCCGTTCAACCGGCGCAGTGTTGAATCTGCGGTACGAAGGGGAATTCCTTCTGCCGGGATACGGGTCAGCACGGGATATCCGGCTGTAGCATTTGCAGAGTTCAGTACAGTGGGATCAATTTCCACCACGGTCTGCCCCTGGAATGTTTTATCGATTTGCTTGATACAGGAAGAAAGCGCCAGAATGCTTATCAAACCTGCCAGCATATAAATGTTCTTTTTCATTTTTTCTGTTGTTTAATCATCAAAAATTAATAACCAAAATTCTGCACCATATTTGGATTACCATCGATCTCGCTGGTTGGGATACGCGGAAGGATGCGGTAATCAGTAGCTGGCAGATTGGTTGCGGGGTTTGATTTCACGATGGTTTGGCCGGTTCTTTTCAGGTCATAAAAACGATGGCCTTCGAAAGCGAACTCCAGCATTCTTTGTTTCCAGATTTCATCCAGTAAGGGCTGACCAGTAAGGGCAGGTGCAGGAACCACGAAACCTACGTAGCGTGCATTGCGGATCACGTTCAAATCAGCCCATGCACCTGGTTCATCTCCTCTGCGGTACCTGGCTTCTGCGCGGTTCAGGTATAACTCAGCCCAGCGTATTACCACGGTGTTATCCCAGTTGGCACCACCGCTTTTTCCCAGCCATTTGGTACACTCTACATAATGTCCGGATGCGTTCACCCCCCACTCGAATAAGCGGTTACGGATATCATTGCTGTAAGTAAGTGCTGGCGGGGGTGGTGACTGAGCCAGGTTAACAGGGAATCCGGTGATACCCAGTTGTCCGAGCAGGAAACCATTCGGAACCAGGTCACCCTGACCCTGTCTTACACCGGCAAAAGCACCGGGTGCAGATAAGGTTGTATGTGTTGCTGCCAGTGAAGTATTCACACCCAGGTTTTCACCCAGGGTGGCATACCATACCTGGAAGATACCTTCCGGATGATCGGCGGCTCTCCAGCCTGTTACATAGTTGGTTGTGTTGCTGAGTGAACCAATACCACCTGTTAAAGTAATGGCTGCTGTGGCAAATGAATCAGCACGTACCCAGTTGCCTTCATATAAAGCGATCCTTGATCCCAGGGCCAGTGCTGCATGTTTGCTGGCATAGTTACGGCCGCGATTGGAATTGGAAAGCAGATTGATGGAGGCATAGAGATCATTCCAAACCTGTGCATAGCAGGCAGCAGTGCTGGAGCGTGAAGGGAAATAAGAAGCTGCTCCAGTTGCAGAATTAAAACCCTGCAGGGTAATCACCACACCGCCTTTGTCCTGTGTAGGAACAGTGAATGTGGGGATATAGGCATAGTTTCTGACGAGGTCAAAATAATAAAATGCCCGGAGGAATTTCAGTTCCCCTTCCCACCTGGCTTTATCAGCGGTTGTCGCATCAGTAATGCCGGGATAGGCGGCCAGGGTCAGGTTGATTTCATTGATTGCTGCATAAGAACCCGCCCAGATAATTACATTGGCCAAAGCTGTATTTCGGTTTTCCCCCAGCAACCTGGAAGAACGGCCATTGGCAAATGCGATATCTGCCATGGCATCTGTTACGGAGAAAAGATCACGGCCGTAATGGCTTTCTCTTTTCAGAATGGAGTAAATGGAGTTGATGGAGTTTTCAATTCCACTCTTGGTCGTCAGCGCCACATCGGCATCCAGGGAGTTCCTGGAAGGTATATCGAGCTGCTTTTTGCAGGATGCAAGCACCAGGGCTGAACAAACTGCAAGTGTTAATATTTTATATGTATTGCGTTTCATTATCATTTTTTTTATCAGTGAATCAGAATCTTACCTGCAGTCCTACGGTGATATTCTTGGATTGTGGAATAATTCCAAAGTTGTCACCGGTGAATTCAGGATCATAGCTCGGCCATTCTGTATACGTCCACAGGTTAATACCCTGTACATATACCCTGGCACCTTCCAGTTTGTACTTTTTGGCAAAAGTGGCAGGAATATCATATCCCAACGTGATCTGCTTCAGCCTGATATAATCTGTTTTGAAAACGTAACGGCTGCCGCTTCCCCATCCAACACTGTTGTAGTCGGCCAGTCCGTTGAAAGCACGGGGTGTGGGTACTAGATCACCGGGTTTCTGCCAGCGGGTCAGGTAACCATATTCAAGGGTATTCACTGTGGCTCCGGCCATCCGCATCATTTGCGTGTACTGGCCATCAGATCTTACACGACCATACTCATACTGGAAAAAGGCATCCAGTGAAAATCCTTTATAACTGAAACTGTTATTCCATCCACCAAATTGTTTGGGATAGATATTACCAATGATCTTCCTGTCATCCGCAGTAGGATTGTAAGTCAGGTTACCATTTTTATCATACCACATCCCACGACCGGTAGCCGGGTTAACACCAGCCCACTCAGAAGTGAAGAAAGAACCAATAGGATAGCCAACACGGATAGACGCATCAGAAGGGAGGAATTGTAATCCATCATACAACTCTACTACTTTGTTCTGCTGGAATGCAATGTTGAAAGTGCTGGTCCATTTGAATTTTCCATCAAAAGGAGTAACGGCTAAGAGGATCTCCAGACCCTTGTTCTCCATTTTACCCAGGTTCTGCTGAATAGTCGTAAAACCGGTGGTGGCATAAAGTGGTCTGCTCAATAATAAATCCTTGTTCACGCGTTTGTAAGCATCGATCGTTAAACTAACCCTGTTCTTGAACAAACCGAGGTCCAGTCCGATATTGTTCTCTTCTCTGTTCTCCCAGGTCAAATCGGGATTACCGAGCTGGCTGGGGAAGATACCGGAACCATTACCATATAAACGGGTAGCGCCATATAACTGGGCATAGAGTACGTTACCAATCTGATCATTACCCGCCTGTCCGAATGAATAACGGAGTTTCAGATCAGAAACAGCCTTGACAGATTTCAGGAATGATTCATCTTTTACGTTCCAGGCAAACTGTGCAGACTGGAATGTACCGTATTGGTTATTCTCACCAAAACGGCTGGATCCATCTCTGCGCAGGGTATAGTTAAAAATATAACGGCCTTTATAAGAATAACCCAGTTTTCCAAACTGAGAAAAAGTTCCGCTGGCAGTCCATTGACCGGAAACGCTAACAGGAGTTGATGCTGCACTCAGGTACTGCAGGAGATAAGACGGGAAACCCTGTCCGTCAGCCTGGAACCACTGGTTCTGGTCGCGGCGATACTCCACACCTACAAAGGCTGATACATTATGAACATCCTTGAATGTCTTATTGTAAGACAGTGTTGTGGTTGTAATCAGGTTGGTATTCCAGTCACTCTGATCAGACAAACGACCATTTACTGCAAACGCATCATTCACCCTTGGATCCTGGTAACGATGATCCTGTGTCAGGCGGTAATCCAGACCGATCATTGATTTCAATGTCAGGCTGGGAAGGATTTTGTAATTCACAGAAAGACTTCCGATGAACTGATTGGTACGGGTAAAGTATTTTACAAATTCTCCAATGGCCATTACATTATGGTTGAAGGTTCCCACCATGTTTTGTCCGGAACCAGGCAAGCCATAAAATGTACCATCCGGATTGTAAATGGGGTTGTTGGGAAGAATCATCGCAGAAGCATAGGCCGGGTTACCAAAGCCGGTGTTCCCGATGCTATAAGGTGCATTCTGAGAAAATGTACTGATGCTTAAAGAATTGTCGATGGAGATTTTATCATTGATCTTGAAATTGATCTTTGATAACAAAGCGCCCCTTTGAAAATCGGTGGGTGCAATAAAAGAAGTGTTCTTGGAATAAGAACCAGACAAATAGTAGTTCACATTCTGTGTTCCACCCTGTAATGACATTTCTGCATTATAGATAGTTCCTTTTCCGAAAGCTTCATCCTGCCAGTCGAAAGTAGGCAGGCTGTCAATTTTATCCTGGGTTGTAGAAGAAGGTAAGCCAAGATTAGATAAAGCCGTAGTACGGGCAGCAGCAGGTGCCACACCTGAATTTACCAGGGCTTCAATCCGCAGTTGTAACCAGGTTTGCGTATTCAGTACATTCACCTGTTGTAAGGCACTGGATTTACCATAGAAAGTATTGAAGGTAAATTTAGGTTTACCCATTCTTCCTTTCTTGGTTGTCACGAGAATTACCCCGTTACCCGCGCGTGCTCCGTAGATGGAAGCAGCTGCCGCATCTTTCAATACCTCGATTGATTCAATATCATCGGGGTTCAGAAAGTTCAGGGGGTTGTTTTGGGTATTGATTGATCCGGTACCGGTGTTCAGCTGAATTCCATCTACTACGTATAATGGAACACTACCAGCATTAATCGAACCCACACCACGTATCAATACACTCAATGAACCTCCGGGTACACCGTTCGCAGCAGATACAATCACACCTGCCGCACGACCCTGAATAGCCTGTGCAAAGTTGGGAATCGGAAGGTTGTCAATTTCAGATGCACTGATCCGGGAAATCGCAGCCGTTACATCTTTCTTCCGTACCGTCTGATAACCGGTGACCACTACTTCCTGTAGTGATTTGTCCTGTGAACGCATGGTCACACTGATCTGGGCCTGGTTACCCAGACTCATTTCAATAGTTTCCAAATCCACTGAGGAAAAAACAAGTATTTTACCATTCGCAGGTACCACTAATGAATAGGAGCCGTCCGCTTTGGATACAGTTCCTGTTGTGGTCCCTTTAACCTGGATGGACACATCGGCAATGGGATTGCCTTTGTCATCTGTTACCTTTCCGGTAACAGTTCGCTGGGCTAATGCAGTAGCGCATAGAAAAAATACACCCAGCAACAAAGAAAAAATTTTCTTCATGCAGTTAGTTTTAAGCAGTTAAAAAAAATAGGCAAATAAGACAATAGTGCAACTAACAAACCCAAATTGGAATTGTTGAAATGCAATCAGCGCCTTATTTAACCAGACAAAAAGCCAAAAGAATAAGCTGCGCAAAAATAGCATGCGACTAAAAAAGCCGGTCATTTTGTTATGACCGGCGCTATTATTTCAGAAGAAGTTGAAAATCAGTATAGTTGTCTGAATAATTGACACCTATTATCACCGCTAAATTCGTCATGAAATTGTAAAAAAATAGCTGCTTCCTGACGGGTTCCTTCCATGTCCACATCCTGCACCTGTACTCTCAGCATTTTTACTTTTCCATCATCTGCACGCTTAAAAGTTGCGGTGCCTCCGAAGGCTACAATTTCAAATACATCTTTATTATCTGTTTTACGAAGTTCAGAATTGCCCATCACAGAAGTGGCGGAGAGAATCCCATTTTCCAAAACGATTCCAATTTCAGTAACCGGACTGCCATCAGGGAATTTGTACTTGCCGGTATAATCAGCTAAAGAATCTGTTTGTGCCTGAGATACGAGGCTGGTCATTACAATCATGCAGACAAAGAAAAATTGTTTCATATGTGTGGTTTTTGAGACTAACGATTAAATGATAATAAAGGTTACAAATTTTACTCCAATTTACATTTTTTCATACAAAACTGCTGCCCCCTGTCCTACCCCCACACACATGGTGGCCAGTCCGTACTTTACCCCTGTCCGGTACATTTCATGTAAAAGGGTGGCTGAGATCCTTACCCCGCTGCATCCCAGGGGATGACCCAGGGCAATGGCTCCACCATTGACATTTACTTTCGCCGGATCCAGCCCCATTTCGCGGATACAGGCCAGGGACTGGGAAGCAAAAGCTTCATTGAGTTCTATCAGTCCGATATCAGCAAGGGTTAAACCAGATCGCTTTAAAATTTTTTGGGTAGCTGGCACGGGTCCGATGCCCATGATGGCTGGATCCACCCCTGCTACTGCCATTGATACCACCCTTGCCATGGGTTGCAAGTCATATTTTTTAACTGCTTCCTCACTGGCCAGTAGCATTGCGGCTGCGCCATCATTGATTCCGGATGAATTACCGGCTGTTACGGTACCTTCTTTTTTAAATGCAGGCTGGAGGGATGCCAGTTTTTCTAAAGATGTTTCCCTTGGATGTTCATCCTGGGTAATCCAGCTGACCAGTCCTTTTTGTACTTTTTCTACCGGCGCCATCTCATCTGCCCATTTATCGGCTGCTTTTGCTGCCGCATATTTTTGCTGGGAAGCCAGCGCAAAAGCATCCTGGTCTTCCCTTGAAATTTTCCAATGACTGGCCACATTCTCTGCTGTCTCCCCCATGCTGTAGGGGTGATACATCGCTGCAAGTTCTCTATTGATAAAGCGCCATCCCATGGTAGTATCAAAAAGTTCAGCATTCCTGCCAAAGGGCTCCGCATTCTTACCCATCACAAAGGGTGCCCGGCTCATGCTTTCTACTCCCCCGGCAATCACCAGTTCCGCATCGCCGCAGGCAATTTGCCTGGATCCATCCATGATGGCCTGCAATCCGGAAGCACAGAGCCTGTTAACCGTTGTGCCCGCCACCGTAACCGGCAGTCCGGCCAGCAGGGCCGCCATCCTGGCCACATTGCGGTTATCCTCTCCGGCCTGGTTGGCCGCACCGGCAATCACATCTTCAATGGCATTGTGGTCAATCGTTTCGTTCCGCTGGAGCAGGGTTTTGATCACCAGGGCCAGCAGGTCATCGGGCCGGATACCGGATAGCACCCCGCCATACTTACCAATGGGGGTTCTGATGGCATCTACAATATAAACAGGTTTCATGTACAGGCTTTGCCAGCAAATATCCGGGAATTCATTATAATCCCTTCCTCCCTGTCTATCTTTGCCCCGGATGAAAAAGACAATCAGGAATATCAGGCATCTCACGTTTACCGAACTGGAGCAGTATTTTGAAGAAATCGGCGAGAAAAAATTCAGGGTTCAACAGGTCTGGGAATGGCTCTGGCAGAAGCATGCCATGAGTTTTGCCGCCATGACGAACCTGAGCAAGGACCTCCGGCAAAAACTGGGAGAACATTTTACCCTGCCATCCCTGACTATTGATGCCACCCAGCATTCGGAAGATGGTACGATTAAGTCGAGGTTCAAAACCCATGATGGCCACCTGATCGAAGGCGTATTGATTCCCACCACGGCCCGCTTTACTGCCTGTGTGTCCTCTCAAATCGGTTGTTCGCTCAGTTGTAAATTCTGTGCCACCGGTTATATTGAAAGAAAAAGAAACCTGGATTTTGATGAGATTTATGATGAAGTGGTAATGATCAACCAGCAATGCGAGGCCACCCACCATAAGAAACTCAGCAATATTGTTTTCATGGGAATGGGAGAACCCCTGCTGAACTACAAAAACGTATTAAAGTCTATTGAGAGAATCACCGCTCCGGATGGACTGGCCATGAGCCCGAAAAGAATCACCGTCTCAACCGCAGGTGTAGCCAAAGCCATTCGGCAGTTAGGTGATAATAAAGTAAAATTCAAACTGGCACTCTCCCTCCATGCGGCCACCGACGCCAAAAGGCATGAGATCATGCCGATTAATGATACCAATAATATTAAGTCGCTGATAGAGGCCCTCAACTATTTTTACAAGCAGACCGGCAACGAGATCACATTTGAATATATTCTCTTTAAAAACTTCAATGATAGTTTACAGGATGCCGATGATCTGATCAAAGTGTACCGCCAGGTACCGGCCGATCTGGTGAATATCATCGAATACAATCCCATTGACTTTGCCCGATTTGAAAAACCGGAGGAAGAAAAAGTGCAGGCCTTTATGCATTACCTGGAAAAGCACCGGGTGAATGTACGGTTACGTCGTTCCCGTGGTAAGGACATCGATGCCGCTTGCGGGCAACTTGCTAATAAATAATCAATCATTAGGTCAAGATCCTTCCGACGACCAGCCAGGGGTGGGATAAAGCCCCATCCATCCGGATTTCCGGCTACTTACGAAAAATTTCCTAGTTGCCATTAAACCTTACCGGAAAGCCAGGGTCTGTATAATCGTTCACATTTATTTATAACGGCCCTGCCGAAGGTTTTGATGAACCAGCGGCGTCCAAACTAAAAGAAAAAAACATGAAAAAAATACTGGCTACCGCCCTGGCACTGTCTGTTGTGTTCGCAACCCGTGCCCAGGAAATTCCCGAGCGCAAACATGATGGATACAAACCGCATGGTGAAAAAGGAATGCACCACCGTCGTCCCGGCGGAATGGAAATTAAACAACTCAACCTGACCGATGCACAAAAAGAGCAAATGAAAACGCATCGGGAAAGCTTTCATAAACAAATGCAAGAACTGAAGAAGAATGATAATATCACCGTCAAAGAATGGAAATCCAGGATGGAAAACCTGCGCAAGGAACAAAAATCCGGTATGGAAAAAATCCTGACGGCTGATCAGAAAAAGCAGCTGGAAAAAATGAAAGCAGATCAGCATGCCAAAATGGAAGACAGAAGGAAACAAGGCGGTGAAAGAATGAAGCAGCACCTGGGATTGACCGCTGATCAGTCTGCCAAACTGGAACAAAACAGAAAAGAAACCGGAGATAAAATAAAAGCCATCCGTGAAAACAAATCCCTCTCTGATGAAAATAAAAAAGAGCAGGTGAAAGAATTGATGAAAAAACAGAAAGAGCATATGAAGTCTGTACTTACAGAAGAACAACTTCAAAAAATGAAAGAACAAAGACATCAGGGCCCTCATAAAGGCGGAAAAAAGCCGGATATGTCAAAAGAAACGATCTAAAAGAAGAAAAGCAGATACAAACCCGCTACTGATGTAGCGGGTTTTTTCTTTTTAAAACTGCTTACGCGGATCATTATCTTCTGTTGCATAATAAGTTTACACTATGGCTTTTTTGCTGAAGAAAAGCCATAAAAGACAGCAGGGATTTAATTTCGTTATCTTTGCGCCTCACCTGTTGTAAAACAGCAAATACATCATGAAAAAGAAAGCCTCCAACAACTTCAGTAAGTTCAGTACCCGCAAAAGCAATGCGGCCATCAAGGAACAGTTCAAACAGGAAAAAAGAAAGATCAAGAAGGAAAGAGAAGAGTATTTCGAGAAAAAGAAAGCCGAAACCCGTTCCAGAACGACCAGTAATGTCAACCAGCAGGAAAGAGCCAAAGGACAGGCCGCTGCACCCGTTGCACATGCCCGGAAAATTGCTCCTGGTACCATGCCGCTGAACAAATTCATCGCCCATTCCGGAATCGCTGCCAGAAGAGAAGCAGCCGAGATCGTGAAAAAAGGATTGGTGAAAGTAAATGGGGAAACGGTTACGGAACCCGGACATAAAGTATCTGCCAATGATGATATCCGGGTCAATGGCAAAAAGGCCTATATCGCCAAAAACCTGGTGTATATCCTGCTCAATAAGCCCAAAGATTTTATTACAACCACCGATGATCCGCAGGGAAGAAAAACGGTATTGGATATCATCCGTAATGCCACGCCTGAGCGGGTTTACCCCGTTGGCCGGCTGGATAGAAATACATCGGGTGTACTCCTGTTTACCAATGATGGCGAACTGGCGCAGAAATTAACACACCCCAGCAACGAAGTAAAGAAAGTATATCATGTAACCCTGAATAAGCCTTTGGAAAAAGACCATTTTGATACCATCCTCAATGGTGTGGTTTTGGAAGATGGTCCTGCCAAAGTAGATGTACTGGCCTGGGCTGATGCCAAGGACCGCACACAGGTAGGGGTAGAAATTCACAGTGGCCGTAACCGGATCGTGAGAAGAATTTTTGAACACATGGGTTATGATGTCAGAAACCTGGACCGTGTGGTCTTTGCCGGTTTGACTAAGAAAAACGTGGATCGCGGCAAATGGCGTTTCCTCACCGAAAAAGAAGTGCGAGACCTCAAACACTTCGGAAAAGGAAAGTAACCCAAAAATCAAAAAACAAATTCGTGAATTAGTGGCTAATACTATTTCGAAGTAATTACAGCCACGAATACACGAAAAATAAATTAGTGAATTAGTGGCAAATTAATTCGCGGATAGATCGCCACGAATTCACGAAATGATATTCAGAAGCAAATGAAGCTTGACAATTACATCATTCAGGAAAATGAAAATTGGGTAGCCATCAATAAACCTTCGGGGCTGCTGTCGATACCGGACCGGGAAGGGAAGGAAATTTCATTGAAGATCTTACTCAAAGAAAAATATGGTAACATCTTTACTGTGCATCGGCTGGATAAGGACACCAGTGGCCTGATCATTTTTGCAAAGAATGAAACCGCACACAAGTTTTTGTCGCAACAGTTTGAGGCCCGGCAAACCCGGAAAATTTATCAGGGTTTGGTAATTGGTGTGCCGGCTGAAGAAGAGGGCAGTATTGATGCACCGATTGCAGAACATCCGGCACAGAACGGCACGATGATCGTTCACCGGAAAGGGAAAGAAGCACTTACTGATTATAAGGTACTGGAGTCATTTGGCATCTATTCACTCCTCCAATTTCGGATTCATACGGGCCGGACACATCAGATCAGGGTACACCTGAAAGATATCGGGCATCCGATTGTATGTGACCCTTTATACGGAGATGGTAAGCCGGTATTGGTGTCTTCCCTTAAATCAAAGTTTAAATTGTCGAAAGATGTGGAAGAAGAAAGACCGATCCTCGGCAGACTGGCACTCCACGCTTTTCAGTTGAGTTTTACAGACATGAATGGAGAGATGGTTGCCATCGAAGCACCCTTGCCCAAGGATATGCGTGCGACTCTCCAGCAATTACAAAAGCGGAAAAAGAAATAGTATTAGCACTGGTCTAAAGCCTGGCGGATATCAGCGAGGATATCATCAATATGCTCCAGTCCTACGGAGATACGAATCAAACCTGGTGTGATCCCCACTTCCTGTCTTTCAGCTTCTGACAACTTGGAATGGGTGGTACTGGCCGGATGAGAGGCAATACTGCGGCTGTCGCCCAGGTTATTGGTCATGGAAAGCATCTGCAGGGCATCCAGGAATTTTCTTCCGCTTTCAACGCCTCCCTTTAATTCAAAAGTGACGATTCCTCCCCCATTGCTCATTTGCTTTTTCGCGACAGCATGCTGGGGATGTGATTCGAGATAAGGATATTTTACCCGGCTGATCTGTGGGTGATCCTGTAAAGCACGGGCTAATGATAAGGCATTCTCTGCATGGCGATCCATCCGCACATATAATGTTTCCAGACTCTTGCTCAGCACCCAGGCATTAAAGGGACTCATGGATGGCCCGGTATTGCGAATGAAGAGATACATTTCTTTGATGAGTTCTTTTTTCCCAACCACGACTCCACCTAAAACCCTTCCCTGTCCGTCGATAAATTTTGTAGCAGAATGCAGGACCAGGTCGGCCCCGAATTGAATCGGTTGTTGTACAGCCGGAGTGGCAAAACAATTATCCACTACCAGCAGGATATTATTCTTTTTACAAATAGCCGACACCGCTTCGATATCAATAATATCCAGACCCGGATTCGAAGGTGTTTCCACATAGAGCATTTTAGTATTGGGTCTGATCAACTCGCTGATCTTTTCAGGACTGCTCATATTGAAATAAGAGTATTCGATTCCCCATTTGGGCATATACTTGGTCAGGATCGTATGAGTAGAACCAAATACTGCGGAAGCAGAAATGATATGATCTCCTTTGCTCAGAAAGGTCATAAACGTAGCAAACACAGAGGCCATTCCTGTTCCTGTTGCTACTCCATCTTCAGCGCCTTCCAATGAGGCGATCTTTTCGATGAACTCATCTACTGTCGGATTGGAAAAGCGGGTATAGATATTTACATCCAGGCTATCATCCGCAAATGCTGCGGCCATATCGGCGGCAGAATCATAGGTAAAACTGCTGGTGAGAAAGAGCGGGGTGGAATGTTCTTTTTCTCCTGTCCTTTGGGTTTGGATCCTGACCGCACGTGTCTGTGGTTTCCTTTCACTCATTTATTGACTTTTCCGGTAAAGATACAGCAGCAGGGCTTCATCATTAAATCACTTTGATCAAAATTCTCAGGCTCCAAATAATGACCAGGATTCCGAGTAAAATAAAGGCTGTTTTCCTTGGCATTTTCCCTGTCAGTTTTGCTGCCAGAGGTGCGGCTACCACTCCGCCGATAATCAGGGCAAGTATGACCTGCCAGTGACTCACACCAAGCAAAGTGAAAAACGTAAATGCGCTGGTAAAAGTGACAAAAAATTCGGTCAGGCTCACGGACCCGATAACATATTTAGGATTCCTGCCTCTGTTAATCAGTGTGGTTGTTACTAAAGGCCCCCAACCACCACCACCAAAAGAATCCACAAATCCACCCGCCCCTGCCAATACACTGTAATGCCTGAATTTTTTTGGACGCCCGGGTTTTCTAAATGCATTAACCAGGAATTTGATACCCAGAAATAATGTATAAGCTGCCAATACGATACGAAGCCAGTCCGAATTCGCATTACCAAGCCAGGTAAGCAGTAAAGCGCCTGCTGCCGCACCAATCACCCCGGGAATAACCAGTGCCTTAAATAATTTTTTATTGACGTTTCCAAATTTATAATGACTATAGCCAGACGCCGCACTGGAAAATACTTCGGCTGTATGTATACTTCCGCTAATGGCTGCAGGGCTGATCCCCGATGATAATAAAACCGTAGCACTGGTAACCCCATAGCCCATACCCAGAGACCCATCTACCAGCTGTGCCAGGAATCCTGCCAACAACATCCAGTGAAAATTTGGATCCAGTGTCCGGTACCAGGCAACGGTTTCATCGGCCATTTCCCTGAAGGGGATATAAGAAAAAATAAAATGGCCAATTAACATTAATGCAAATGCAATCAGTAAGTAGGTGGCAATTTTTTTCCATTTCCTTTCTGTGCCTGCTATTTCATTTTCCACTAATATCCTTGAAAAAGCATTCAGTTTTTTTTCTTTGGATTCAACATTTCCATTTAGCCTGTCACTGACGATATGCAGGTTGCTGACAACTTCATCAAGTTCTGCAGGCATCGCTTTATCCAATACTTCTTTTAACCTTATGGCGGTGTCAGGAGACTTCCCGTTAGTTGATATTGCAATCTTAAGGCTACCCTTCTGCACAATACTTCCCAAATAGAAATCGCATAATTCAGGTGTATCGGCCACATGAACCAACACCGCTTTTTCATTGGCCATCAACCTGATTTCCTGATGCAAAAGCGGGTTATTGGTCGCCAGAACAACGAGGTCCTTTTCTTCAAGGTCAGACACCAGGAATTCTCTTTTTTCAATTTTACAGGAAGGATGTTCAGCTGCCAGTTGATGAATGGCAGGATGGATAGATGGAGCCACCACAGTAACTCCTGCCTCCGGAGAATTACCCAAAATAGATTGCAGTTTTTCAAGGCCTGCATTCCCGCCTCCCACCAGTAACAGGCTCAGCTTTTCCAGCTTAAGAAAAACCGGGTATGTTTTGTTTTTTGTTATGGGTTCTTCAGTTAGCATGAAGCCTGACTATTTTATGGTACGTAACAGCTATGTTTTGCTGTGATCCTTCCTGCTCCACGATACCTGCAGAAAAATGGTACTTGCCTGTTCAATCACAACCAGTGGTCTGGCCGGATCTTTACAATTAGTTTCATGGGGTACGGCCTGATTATTTAATCAGTACCGCTGCTACGGTGCTGTTACTTGTTTCATCGATCAGGATGGCACTGCCGGTGGCGCTGAGGGTGGTATAAGGATCGTAAACCAGTGGTGATGCTGTTTTAATGACAGCTTTAACCACTTCATTCAATTTTACATTTCCTTCCACCGGTTGCTGCTGCAGGCTGTTCACATCCAGTTTGTATTCCACTTTTCGAACGACTGCTTTAACCAGCCTGCTATTATGCTGGAGCAGGTACTTATTACCCGGTATCAGGGGCTTTTCATCCAGCCAGCAAAGCAACACTTCCAGTTCGTTGTTCTGTAAAGGAAGGTTATCTGTTTTAACAATACTATCTCCCCGGCTGATATCAATATCTTCTGTTAAGCGGATCACACCACTTTGGGGAGCAAATAATTCATCCACTTCTTTCCCTGCCTTTTCTACCGCAGCAATCGTGGTATCAATTCCCTGTGGAAGTATGCGTACTTTATCTCCTTTACGATAAATACCACTGATCACTTTACCGGCATAGCCCCGGTAATCATGCAGTGCTTCTGTTTGCGGGCGGATGACAAACTGTACCTGGAAACGGGCATCATCCAGATTGATATCATTTCCCGTTTCCACTTCTTCCAGAAATTCCAGCAGGGGCTTGCCCTCGAACCAGGTAATGGCCGTTGATTTGTCAACGATATTATCGCCATTCAAAGCACTGATCGGAATATAAGTTACCTGTGTTAATCCGAGTTGCTTGGCCACTTCGGCATAATCAATCACAATATTATTGAACACATCCTGAGAGTAATCCACCAGGTCCATTTTATTCACGGCTACCACCACATGGGGAATCCGTAACAGTGACGCTATAATAGAGTGACGGCGGGTTTGTTCCACTACACCGAAGCGTGCATCAATCAGGATAATGATCAGACTGGCATTGGAAGCACCTGTGATCATGTTGCGGGTGTATTGCACATGACCGGGAGCATCGGCAATAATGAATTTCCTTTTGGGTGTGGTGAAGTAACGATAAGCCACATCAATAGTGATTCCCTGTTCTCTTTCCGCTCTTAAACCGTCCGTCAGCAGGGCCAGGTCCACTTCCCCATTGGCCCTGTTCTTTGTTGATTTCTCCAATGCCTCGAGCTGATCAATCAGAATATTCTTGCTATCATACAATAAACGGCCGATCAGGGTGCTCTTCCCATCGTCCACACTACCCGCAGTTATAAATCTTAGTAAATCCATTTAACCCCTGTCCCCTAAAGGGGAACTTCATTTGTATTAACCTGACAGTTAGCCAGGTTAAGTAATTCAAAAAATATTATTCAAATAAGAACTATTCCCCTTCAATTTAAAACCAATCACTCCCCCTTTAGGGGGGCGGGGGGCTAAAAATACCCGTTCTTCTTCCTGTCCTCCATCGCTGCTTCGGTTACTTTATCATCAATCCTCGTTTCCCCTCTTTCACTGATCCGGGTGGCGATGATTTCACTGATTACATCATCAAGAGTGGCGGCTGTTGATTCAACGGCTGCCGTACAGGTCATATCCCCTACAGTACGGTATCTGACCATTTTCGTCATTACCTGATCTCCTTCATCTGGTTGTACAAATGCACTGGTGGCTACCAGCTGACCTTCATGCAACACCACTTCTCTTTCATGTGCAAAGTAGATCGAGGGTAAATCAATTTTTTCTTTTCGTATATAATTCCAGATATCGAGTTCGGTCCAGTTACTGATAGGGAATACGCGGACATTTTCACCTTTGTGAATCCGGCCATTGAAAATATTCCAGAGTTCCGGTCTTTGCAGTTTGGGATCCCACTGACCAAATTCATCTCTCACAGAAAAAATTCTTTCCTTGGCCCTTGCCTTTTCTTCGTCTCTTCTGGCACCACCGATACAGGCGTCGAATTTGAATTCTTCAATGGTATCAAGCAGGGTATAGGTTTGCAGCCAGTTGCGACTGGGAAATTTTCCTTTGGGTTCTGTCAGGCTTCTTTCTTTGATAGTGTCTTCTACCTTGCGAACGACCAGGGTAGCACCCAGTTCATTGGCCAGCTGATCCCGAAACTCGAGGGCTTCGGGAAAATTATGACCCGTGTCTATATGCACCAGCGGAAAAGGAATCTTTCCGGGTGCAAATGCTTTTTGTGCCAGGTGAACCAGGGTAATAGAATCCTTTCCTCCGCTGAATAACAGCGCCGGTCTTTCGAACTGGGCAGCAATTTCCCGGAAGATATGAATGCTCTCTGCTTCCAATTGCTCCAGGTAATCCAGATGATACTTACTCATACTTTAATTCCTTCTATGATTGTGCAGCCTCCTGCTTTTTGTTTTCGCCGGCATGCAGGCCACATTCTTTTTGTGAACTTTCCCACCACCAGCGTCCGGCCCTTGCTTCTTCCCCCGGTTCAATAGCCCGGGTACAGGGAGCACAACCGATACTGATAAAGCCCTGGTCGTGCAAACGGTTATATGGAACCTGGTGCTCGTTGATATAATTCATCATTTCTTCAAATGACCAGTTGATGAGCGGATTGTACTTATACAATCCTCTTGCTTCATCCCATTCGATGGCCGGCATTTCTTTCCGGTTATCAGATTGCCCGGCCCGCAAACCGGTGACCCAAACCTTTGCATGGGCCAATGCCCTGTTCAATGGTTTTACTTTACGGATATAACAACAGGATTTGCGGTTTTCCACTGATTCATAAAACCCGTTGATCCCTTTTGAATGAACATATTCTTCCACATCAGCTGCTTCAGGAAAAAAGACCTTGATGCTTGTTTTGTACCGGGCATTGGTCCGTTCCAGCAACTCATAGGCTTCATTGAATAATCTTCCTGTATCCAGTGTAAATACTTCTACTGGTATATTATTCCTGAATATCAAATCGGTAATCACCTGATCTTCCTGACCCAGTGAACTGGAAAAAACGACCTGTCCCGGATACTGATTGGCCAGTACAGCCAGTCCTTCCGCTGCAGGTGCTGTTGCAATGATATCCAGCGTTGACTTACTGAGCATCAGGTTGCGGTGTATAACGGAGATAAGGTTTGATCACTTTCACTCCTTTCGGGAATTTCTTAATTGCATCTTCAGTAGATACCGCCGGTACTACAATCAGGTCTTCACCCGGTTGCCAGTTGGCCGGTGTGGCCAGGCTGTGTTTAGCGGTCAGTTGCAGGGAATCAATCACCCGCAATACTTCATGAAAATTACGACCAGTGGAAGCCGGATAAGTGATCATCAGCTTCACCAATTTATCAGGACCGATCACAAAAAGGGAACGGACGGTTGCAGTAGCGGAGGCATTGGGGTGAATCATATCATACAGATTGGCCACTGTTTTGCTCTCATCTGCAATGATGGGAAAATCCACCGTGCAATGCTGTGTTTCGTTGATATCATCCCGCCAGCCAAAATGTTTGTCAATAGGATCCACACTCACCGCCAGCACTTTTACATTTCGCTTAGCAAATTCTTCTTTCAGCAATGCGGTCCGCCCCAGTTCCGTGGTGCATACCGGTGTATAATCTGCAGGATGAGAGAAAAGGATGCCCCAGCTGTCACCGAGGTATTCATAAAAATCAATTTCTCCTTCCGTTGTGGTTGCTTTGAAGTTGGGAGCAGTATCTCCGAGACGAAGTGCCATAATGATTCAGTTTAGGCGACAAAGGTAGCCTTAAATCATTACTCTACCAACCTGGTGGACTTAAAATTACAACACACTAACAGTTGTGGGAAGATGCGGAAAAACTATACAATCAGGTCTTTCAGGGTTCTGTTTTCCACGATATTGAGGGTGGCGTCCCTGACTTCAATCATCATGTCGTGCAGGCCGCAATGTTTTTCATTACAATTCTTGCAACGTTCATAGAAATAGAGACTTACACAGGGGAGCATGGCAATGGGACCATTGATCAGCCGGATCACAGTAGCGACCTTGATCTTTTCCGGGCTTTTATTGAGAAAATAACCCCCGCCCTTTCCTTTCTTGCTGTCGAGGATACCGGCTTTTTTTAATTCCAGCAGGATATTCTCCAGAAATTTTAACGGTATCTTTTTCTTTTTGGCTATTTCTGAAATCAGGACCGGCCCGTCGTTGAAGCGTTCGGTGAGATAGGTCAGGGCCTTGAAGGCATATTGTGATTTTTTTGAAAGCATATTCGATTATTGGATCTCCAAAGTATAATGAATCGGTGAATTCTTCTTGAGCATCGCTGACACCCCGCAATATTTTTCCAGTGAAAGGTCAATCGCCTTTCTCACTTTTTCTTCATTCTCCGGGCTGGTACGCAGTTTATAGGTAATATAAATATCCTTGTACACTTTCGGATGTTCCTGGGTTTGTTCAGCAGCCACATCTATTTCAAGTCCGGTGAACTCCACTCTCATTTTTTGCAGGATATCCACTACATCAATGCCGGAACAACCGGCTACTGCAGACAGGAGTAATGCCTTTGGTCCAAAGCCATTTTTACGGCTCCCATCAATGGCAATACTATTGCCATCCAGTTCGCTGGTAAATTCATGCCCCTGTTTCCAGCGGGTAACGGTTTTAGTCATGATCCTTCAGTTCGTGTTTTTTATTACTGGAGATATTCTCCAATGTCCATACGATTTGCTTTTCAAAATTATTCTTTCTTTCCGAACAAGCCGCTTTGTTACAAATCAGGCAGGAAAAAGGCAGACAGCCGTCGGAATGCACAAAGAGTTCCAGCGATTCACCAAACTCCTTGCGGATAGGTTCAGCCAGTGCATCTATTTCCTGATGGGCCTGGTGTACATTCAGGTACCAGGGTACGGTAAGATGGCAATCCACATGCAGGATACTGCCATAACGGATCACCCGGAGATTATGCAGATCCACCCAGTTCTCCCGGCGATGCGTGTTCAATACCCTGACCATCACTTCCAGGATCGCAGTATCGGCTTCATCCATGATTCCCCCGATGGAGGAGCGGATGATCCGGTATCCGGTATAAACAATATATACACCGAATAACAAAGCCACTGCACTGTCTATCCAGGTATAGCCGGTAAAATACAACAGGGCCAGTCCGGCAATAATTCCAACAGTAGATACGGTATCAGTTAAGAGGTGCTGTCCGCTGGCCATCAGGGCAGCAGAATTATTTTTTTTACCTGTCCGCAGACAGAAGAAACCCGTTACATAGTTGATCAGCGCTGTAATGGCAATTACAATGATACCCTGATCAATTTTTTCCAGTCCCACCGGATGAAGTAATTGCAGGATGGCTTTATACAAAATGATCACACCGGCCACTCCGATCATGGTACCTTCCACAGCTGCTGAAATAAACTCAATCTTTCCGTGACCGTAAGGATGATCACTGTCACGCGGTTTGGCTGATACATATAAACTATACAATCCGATAAAACCGGCAGTCACATTCACAATACTCTCCAGTGCGTCGGTGAGGATGGCAACTGAATGAGTCAGGTAATAGGCAAAGAATTTACCAGCCAGCAGCAACACTGAAATCAGTGCCACCCATTTCTGTACCCCCAGGTTTTCTTTGGCTCTGTTCACGGTATTATTCGTTGCTTTCCTTTACAAAACGAATCCAATGGTAACGGGCATGCGAGAGAAACTCCGGAGGGGCTGTGGCAAATTCCTTTTCCGACACATAGCGGCCAAAAGTTTTGACCCATTCATCTTCTGTACCCTTGTAACCGGGAAGTGTTTCCAGGTTGGCATTGCTTTCTGTAATATCAAAGTTGGCTTCGCCCATGCCATACCAGGTCAGTCCCCGCAGGGTATATTTTTGTGTGCCTTCATGCATAATCAGTTTCAGGGAAGCCGGTGATACATCACTGCGGCAGGCAGTCCGGTATTGTATTTTGGTTTCTGCCAGTCCATCGGCATCCAGGTCGGTGATGGTGACAGCATCTTTTATAAATGCACAGGTAATATCAAAGGAGCAGATTTTTTCTCCGTCATTGATCATCCAGACCTGCTGGTAATCTCCATCTTTCTTTGCATAGTGAAAAGCATGAAGTTCTGCGGTCTGTCCTTCTTCACCATACTGGTTTTTTTGCTTGTCATCAAAAGGTGCAACGGTGGTCAGCACCAATAGATTTTCTCCCAGGTTATCTGTCCACTTCCAGACTTCTTCTACCTTTCCTTTCAGGTTAAGACTGGTGGGGATATCTGCTGCTGTTCCTTTCACCGGTTCAATTTTCGCAGCAGTAACAGGGGGATGATCCATCCTGGCGGTATCATCCATTTTCTGAGCGGGATCTTTTTTGGAAGAAGAGTTACAGGCGGCCAGCAGCGCCAGTGATACAAGCATTAATAGATATTTCATAACCGTTGATTTTGGAATTTCGAAAATACAGAAATAAAATGGCCCCTGCTGAAAGAACAGGGGCCTTGATTAAGGATAAGGAGGTTGTATTTTTATTTCACCACCAGTACTTTTTCTGTGAAGGCCTGACCTTCACCAAATACATCAGGGATTCGAATGATATAAGTTCCGGCACTAAGTCCTGTTATATTTACTGAACTGGTATTGGTCAGTCGCAATTGCCTTACAGTTTTACCTCCCATATCAGTAATCACAGCATCATAAGCGCGGTTCACCCCATCGAGGCGGATGGTAAACTGACCATAGTTGGGATTGGGATACAGCATCACACTCACCTGTGTTTCCCCCATTCCCTTCACAGCTTTGATATGGGTATAGGTAAAGCGGTTGTCGATATCCACCTGTTTGAGGCGGTAATAACTGACACCCGCAAATCCATTGGCATCAGCATAACTGTAATCAATCCGGCTGCTGCTATTACCGGCAATGGCCTTGGTTGGTGTAAATCCGATCCGGGTAAATCCGGCTTCTCCATCCAGTCTTCTTTCCACTTCAAAACCTTTATTGTTGATCTCCGTCACTGTTTCCCAATTCACCACTACATTCATTTTGGTCAAACGGCGTGCATCAAAACTCAGCAGGGTCACAGGCAGGGGGCCGGACAGGTTGGCGATTCCAAACTGACTGAAACCGCCTATTCCATTTCTGCGGGCAAAGCCGGAGGAAACAATACGACCCGGCTGATTATTGGCAGGAAGATTACTGCCGGCCGGAATACTCCAGTCTGTTGCACTGGAAGAAGCATTGGGTCTTCTGAGAATCCCGAAGGAATTATCATTGATGCCGGTAAAACCATTAAAGTATAACTGCAAATCATAGGTTCCTGATCCCGGAGATACATCTGGTGTGAGATACCATACACCACCGTTATTAACCGACACATAACCCTGTCCGTTTTCAGCCGCCACCAGTCCCACATCATTACCTTGTTTAGGACCGAATGAAGCATCGATATAAGTCAGGTTATTTAGTGGATTGGCGGTCAGGTTATCCATCACCGCCCGGTTTGATTTGGAAGCATCTCCCACGGGGAATACATAATTATTGACCAGGGCCGGATTGATATATCTTCTGAGGTTACCGTTGAACCAGCTATTAGCAAAATTGGAATTCCCGGCAGCTGCTTCCACTGCCAGTTGTGAGCTGGCTAAAGCAATGGCTGCAAAAGAAGATGTATTCACCTTTCCGTTGCTGAGGTACCATTTATTGGATTGCACATTGCTGCCCAGTGTTACATGACCACTTGCATCCACTTCTATTCTTTCAAAAGTATTGGGGCTGCTGATATTGTGACCGCCATTTCCGTTGAGCACGAGTTTACCGGTTCCATGGTTATAGCCGGTAGCACTGTTATCGGTCCAGTTGGCTGCACCGGAAGCACCGTTTTGTTTCAGCGTGATACTGCCATTATTCACGAGGCTGCTGCCGTTATCCAGGGTGATGCCACCCAATACAATCATATCTGCCCCGTTTTGTACCGTGATGCTGGCTCCGTTTTGTACTTTCATCACATCCTGTGCCTGCAGAGTGAACAGCAGGGAAGTGGTCAAAAAACTAATTGCCAGTGATAATAAACGGGAGTACCGGTTCATCTTTAATGTTGATCGTTGCATAAGCAGCATTTTATGAGCATGAAAATCGAACAAAAATCCGGAGCGATCACTATAGACTTAGTAAACGGGCATTGCCTTTGAGCAAACGGCTCCTTGTTATGTAAAGTTTAGGATTCAGCGGGCTTCAACCTATACCACAAATAGGTGATTTTTTTATTTGGGAGATTTGCCAATAAAGGAGCGGATCCGGCGAATTGCTCTGTTATAATATTCTTTATTGAACAATTGGGAATCGCGCATAGCCTTGTGTGTCAGGAAGATACCCACGGGCAGCAGTAAAAAAGTAGCCAGCCACATCCCGGTAAAGGGGGTCAGGCTGTTTTCTTTGGCAAATTTTTCACCGGTGGTACTGGAGAAATAAAACAGCATAAAGAAAATGATGGCAAAAATGAGGGGGGTTCCCAGTCCGCCTTTGCGGATAATGGCACCCAACGGCGCCCCGATCAGGAACAGCACCACACAGGCCAGGGAGAGTACAATTTTCCGGTGCCACTCGATCTGGTGTTTACGGAGTTCTCTTTCTTTATAGGCGTAGGTCGTATTGGTTGATTCGATGCCCACGGCTACGGAGCGGGTACTGTTGCGCACATTTTCATTCACACTTGATCTGGCTGAATCCGGCAGGAATGTATCAACGTTTTTGAACTGGTATTTTCCGGAACTGTCAATTTTTTTGGAGTAATTGGAGTCCAGGTTGGTAATAAAACGGAAGGGCCGCATCAGGTCTCGGCGGGTTTGTTCTGTCGTTTGCCGGTTCTCCTTTCTCATGGAGTCAATGATTTTTTCCAGTTGCCGCATGCTCAGCATTTTTTCATTGTTCTTGTTGACACTGTCGGCGGTGCGGTTGGTAAATCCAAGGGAGCTGAGGTCGAATTGCTTTTTAAATTCTTTGAACCCGATTCTCACAAACTCGGAATTATTCCGGTCGTATAATTGTCCTCTTTCCTGGTATCTCCAGCCATCCTGCAGGTTAAACTCGAGGAAGCGGCGGTTTTCGGTTACCCGCATTACTCCGCTTTTGGCAATGATAAAATTATCCTGTAACTGGTTTCCCTGTTCATAGATGATCACATCCCGGATGATACTGTCGGATTCTTTATGACCGATCTTGATGGCAAAGCCACTGATCTTATCATAGAATACTCCTTCTTTCAGATCAAAGGCCGGTTTGGCATACACAATATCTGCGAGTAAGGTTCTTTGTTTGAGATTGGCGACAGGAATCACATAATTGGCAAAGACAAATGCCACGCCCCCCAGTAAGATGGTTACAAAAAACAAGGGCCGCATAAAACGAAGCAGGGAGATACCAGCCGATTTGATGGCAACGAGTTCAAAACTTTCACCCAGGTTACCAAAAGTCATCAGGGAAGAAAGCAGGATAGCCAGTGGCAGGGCCAGAGGTACCAGGGTAGCACTCAGGTATAGCAGGAATTCAAAAATGATACTGTTATCGAGTCCCTTTCCTACAAAATCATCTATGTACAGCCAGAAAAACTGCATGATCAGCACCAGGAGGGTGATGAAAAAAGTGGCCACAAAAGGCCCGATAAATGCCCGGATAATAAGCCGGTCCAGTTTTTTGAACACTATCTTTAAAGTATGAATCAGGCAAAAATAAGGCTTTCATCATCGGAGATGGAACTAGTAAAAAATGCTGACTGGATTTTAACAAAGAACAGGATCATACAAAAAGTAAAAGATCTGTTTGGAGCGCTGCGCTACCTGCAGGAAGAAACTCTTTATGAGAGCCTGGAAGGTGTAGTACCGGAGGAAGTATTGGCCAGTTCATGCAAAGTAACTGCGGGGGAACAGTATCGCGGGTTGCCCTGGGTAGTGCTGGATCATCCCCGTTATTTTTCAAAAACAGATATCATGGCGATACGTACCCTTTTCTGGTGGGGTCGTTCTTTTAGTGTTACCCTTCATTTATCGGGGCTTTACAAAAAAAGGTTTGAACAAAAAATAATGAAAGGTTTTCAACAACTGAAAGCAGCCAGTGATCCGGCTGCAGAAGGATTGACAGCCAGTGCCTATTATATCTGCATCAATAATACCGAATGGGAACATCATTTTGAAACAGACAATTATAAACCGGTATCAGCCATCAGCCAGGAAGAATGGGAAACCATCATCCTTGGTCAGCCCTTTCTTAAACTGGCCAAACAAATACCACTGGATGCATGGGAAGGTCCGTACAACATTACTGAAGTACTGGCCTGGCATTATTTTTCATTGGTAAAACTGCTGGAATAAGGCATCAGTTGCCCAGCCGGTGAAAGAGTTCTTTGACCTGATATTCCCAAAGCATACTCTGATCCTTCAACTCTTTCTTCTCTGCAAAATCCTTAATGATCAGGATGGTTTGATTGGTGATATCCGATTTTTCGATCCGGAATTCAAAATACTCCTCCTTGGGAGCTGTCATCCAGTGAAAGCGAATATATTTATCCTGTTCTTTTTCCAGGAGCTCTGCCTTTTCGTAGGAACTGCTGTCCCAGCCAAAATAAAATATATTATCTCTTTCATCTGCTTTATCGGCAAACCATTCCGCCAGCCCTGCGGGGGTAGACAAAAACTCATAAAGAATTGATGGCGAGCAGCGAACAGGGAACTCTAAAGTGTATAATTGTTTACTCATTACTTCGTCTCTGATAGTATAGTGACCGGTGCAATAATAAAGAAATAATGATTGCACCGTCATATTTTGTTCTTTATTTTTCCCCGTTCCGGTAACAGGGTCCGGGTTACCAAAATATTATTGCCCTTGAATTCGTTAAGAGCATGTCAAAGTTTTTTTGGCTGATACCGGCTAAAGCTATAAATTGCTTTGAAGTTCAATACGTTCTGAACAACGAATGACATTGTGGTGGGTATTTTTTGAGTCATTAAGTGACCCAAACAGATTCTTAAACCCTTAAAATACACCATTTAAAACCATACCTATGAGCATGAGGCAACTCAAGATCACGAAATCTATTACCAATCGTGAATCGCAGAGCTTAGAGAAGTACCTGCAGGAAATCGGCAAGGTAGAACTCATTTCCCCCGAAGAAGAAGTAAGACTGGCCACCCTGATCAAACAGGGAGATCAACGTGCATTGGATCGCCTGACCAAGGCCAACCTGCGTTTTGTGGTATCAGTGGCCAAGCAGTACCAGAATCAGGGATTGTCACTTCCCGACCTGATCAATGAGGGGAATGTAGGCCTGATCAAGGCTGCACAGCGTTTTGATGAAACCAGGGGTTTCAAATTCATTTCCTATGCCGTATGGTGGATCCGTCAGAGTATTTTACAGTCCCTGGCAGAACAGTCCCGGATCGTAAGGCTGCCACTGAATAAAGTTGGTTTAACCAACCGTATCCAGAAAGCCTATTCCCTGCTGGAACAGCAATATGAGCGTGAACCATCCGCCGAAGAACTGGCTGAAGTGCTGGAAATGGATATCGAAGAAGTGACTTCCACCCTGGGTATCAATGCCCGTCACGTGAGCATGGACTCCCCCCTATCCGAAGGCGAAGAAAATACCCTGATGGATGTGCTGGAGAACCCCAACGCCGAAAAAACAGACGGCGCCCTGGAATACAACGAGTCGCTAAAAACTGAAATCGACAGGAGCCTGAAAACCCTTACGGAAAGACAAAAGGAAGTGATCTGCTACTTTTTTGGGATTGGCGTCGATCATCCGATGAGCCTGGAAGATATTGGCGAAAAATTCAGTCTGACCCGGGAAAGGGTCCGCCAGATCAAGGATAAAGCCATTACCAAACTCAAGGCTTCCAACCGCTGTCAGCTGCTGAGGACTTATTTGGGAACCTGATTTTTAACTAAAAACAAGTACCTGCAATAAAACTTTACATTTCAATAAATACTGCAAAGCTTTCTTAAGTAGTATCTTTGCAACTCTTTAAAAAGTGAACATTTGATGTTCACTTTTTATTTTACAACAGGTTGGCGGTCCCTTTTACAGGGAGTAAAGCAGCCGGACTCAATTGACTTTAGCTCTGGGTATCCGATTTAAACGGTGAACCCAGGGAGAAAATGAAAAAGTGAAATATGTTCAACAGTTTACAGGAAAAATTAGAATCAGCCTTTAAGAATATCAAAGGCCAGGCCCGGATCACAGAACTGAATATTGCGGCCACCGTAAAGGATATCCGCCGGGCACTTGTGGATGCGGATGTGAACTACAAGATTGCAAAAGACTTTACTGACCGGGTAAAGGACAAAGCAGTAGGTGAAAAAGTAATCAATGCCATTTCTCCTGGTCAGTTGATGACCAAGATTGTGAAGGATGAACTGGCTGAGCTGATGGGCGGAGCAGAAGCTGTATTCAATGCCAAAGGGAATCCGGCGATCATTTTAATTGCCGGTTTACAGGGTAGCGGTAAAACCACTTTCAGTGGTAAGCTGGCGAATTACCTGAAGACCAAGAAAGCCCTCTCTCCCCTGCTGGTGGCTGCTGATATTTACCGCCCTGCGGCGATGGAACAGCTCCGGGTGTTAGGAGAGCAGATTGGAATTGACGTTTATATTGAAGCAGAGAGCAAGGATGCGGTTTCCATTGCGCAAAATGCCGTCAAAGAAGCCAGAAGCAAGAATAAGAATGTGGTGATCATCGATACGGCCGGCCGTCTGGCCGTAGATGAAGTGATGATGACCGAAGTAGCCAATATCAAGAAAGCTGTGAACCCGCAGGAGATCCTGTTCGTGGTGGACAGCATGACCGGTCAGGATGCCGTGAATACAGCGAAGGCCTTTAATGACCGGCTTGATTTCTCCGGCGTGGTACTGACCAAACTGGATGGCGATACCAGGGGTGGTGCGGCCCTTTCCATCAAATACACGGTCAACAAACCCATCAAATTCATCAGCAGTGGTGAAAAGATGGATACCCTGGATGTATTCTATCCGGACAGGATGGCGCAAAGGATCCTGGGGATGGGGGATATTACTACGCTCGTGGAAAAAGCCCAGGCCCAGTTTGATGAAGTGGAAGCCAAAAAGCTGGAAGCCAAACTCCGTAAGAACAAATTTGATTTTTCCGACTTTAAGATGCAGCTGGAACAAATCAAAAAAATGGGGAATATGAAAGATATGCTGGGGATGATCCCCGGTGTGGGTGCCAAGATCAAGGATGTGGATATCAATGAAGATTCTTTCAAAGGCATCGAGGCCATGATCAACTCCATGACCCCGGCCGAAAGGGAGGATCCGGACCTGATCGATGGCAACCGGAAGAAAAGGATTGCCAAAGGAGCCGGCAAGGATATCCAGGAAGTGAACAATTTCATGAAGCAATTTGAGCAAATGCGCGGCATGATGAAGAATATGAATAAACTGGGCGCTTTTGGAAGGATGATCCCCGGGATGAAGAAGTAGTCGGGAGTCTTGAGTCGGGAGTCAAGAGCCAGTACTGACTGACTGCCAGACTGCTGACTGTCGACTGATGACTGCTGACTGTCGACTGACAGACTGAACATTCACTTGTCATTATGCTTTTTCGGGCTTATCTTCGTCGCCCGGTTTCAACCGGACTAACAATTATTGTTTAACGTTAAATGTCTATTTAATGTCTGCCAAAATCCGTCTTCAAAGACACGGGTCTAAGAAAAGACCCTTCTACTTCATTGTAGTAGCCGACTCCCGCGCACCTCGTGACGGGAAATTCATCCAGAAATTAGGTACTTATAACCCCCTGACCGTTCCTGCTACTATTCAGCTGGATCGCCAGAAAGCCCTCGAATGGCTGAACAAAGGTGCCACACCAACGGACACTGTTCGCCGGATCCTGAGCTTTAAAGGAGTATTGTATCTCAAACACCTGCTCCGTGGTGTGGGGCTGGGACTGTTTGATGAAGCAACTGCCATGGAAAAATTCACCAGCTGGAGTGCTGAGCACGATGTGCAGGTGAAGAAACGCCAGGAAGAAGCAGCCCGCCAGAAAAGAGCCAGACGTGGTGCACCAGGCCGCAGGCCTGAACGCAGAACGGAAGGTGGCGGTGAAGGATAAACCTTACCGGCCATTGCCGGTACTATACCAAATCCTGAAAGTTTTTAAATCCCGGTTTTATAACCGGGATTTTTTTTAGTTTACTATCGATAAACTTTAGCTTGCTCCCAATAAAAATCAAACAAATGGCCGGTTACCTGAGCATCGGAAAAATTGTGGCAGTGCATGGACTCAAAGGAGAAATCCTGCTGCAACATGAGCTGGGTAAAAAAACCTCCCTGAAAGGACTGCAGGCCATTTTCATTGAAGACAAAAAAGATTCCTTTATTCCCTGGTTCATTGAATCAACCACGATTAAATCTGATGAAGAGATCTACCTGAAACTGGAAGGCATCGATACCCGTGAAGCAGCCAGTAAACTCACCAGGAAAAAAATCTGGCTCCCGGAAACAGACTATAAAAAATTTGCTTCTAAAAATAGTCCCGCGGGATTGCTGGGGTATACGATCATTGATCAGGGACAATCACTGGGACCCATCCTGGAAGTAATTGAACAACCTCACCAGTTGTTATGCCGGCTCGATATACAGGGAAAAGAAGTGCTGATACCGCTGCATGAAGACTCACTGGAAAAAGTAGACCACCGGAAAAAACAAGTGCTGGTGGAATTGCCGGAGGGGTTGCTGGATATTTATCTGGGGTGAAGAGTGGGATATTGGGATATTGGGATATTGAGATATTGGGGGATTGGGTATTAGGTATTAGATATTGGGTGTTCGTTATTTGGAGATTGCTTCTTGATTCTTGTTTTTTGATTTTTGTTTCTTCTTATTGAGTATAAGGAAATTGAAGTGAATGTTGTGCTACCATATATTGCCCATTTTGATCTCGATTCATTTTTTGTATCGGTAGAGATCCTGAATAATCCTGCGCTGAAAGGAAAGCCGGTGATTATTGGCGGTTATGAACGCGGCGTGGTATCTACCTGCAGTTACGAGGCCCGCAAATTTGGAGTGCATTCGGCCATGCCGATGAAGAAAGCCCTGCAATTATGTCCGCAGGCCATCGTGACCCATGCCAGCAGCAAACAATACAGCCAGTATTCCCGATGGGTCACCGATATCATTGCCGCCAAAGCCCCTTTATTTGAGAAGGCCAGTATTGATGAATTCTATGTTGATCTCAGCGGGATGGAAAAATATTTTGGTGCGGCCAAATTTGCCCAGGAACTGAGGATTCATATCACCAAAGAAACGGGGCTTCCCATTTCAGGGGGATTATCATCCGCCCGTTTCATCAGCAAGATGGCTACGAACGAAGCCAAGCCCAATGGTTTTCTGGAAATTCTGCATGGAAAAGAAACAGCATTTCTCTGGCCCCTGGGTATTGAAAAAATCAACGGGGTAGGTAAACAAACCGAACAGCATTTAAAAAGTTATGGCATTTACACGATTGAGGATATTGCCAAAACACCCATTGAACACCTGGAAAGAATTGCCGGTAAATGGGGAGAAGCACTCTGGCATAAAGCCCATGGCAGGGGCAGCGCAGAAATTACAACCGACTGGGAACAAAAAAGCATGAGTCATGAAAACACATTTAACTCCGATTATGCTGATCTGGATTTCCTGCATAAAGAATTGGTAAGACTTACTGAAAAAACCTGTTACGGATTAAGAGAAGATGAGAAAATGACGGGTTGTGTAACGGTGAAAATTCGCTACTCCGATTTTGAAACCATTTCCCGCCAGGAGTCGGTGGATTATACCGCACTGGATGATGTGCTCATTGCCAAGGTAAAAGATCTCTTCACCAAATCATACCAGAAAGGCAGACCGGTTCGGTTGCTGGGTGTTCGTTTCAGTCATATGATCCCGATCACCATGCAAATGAGTTTATTTGAAAACAATGTGGAGAAACTGAATCTCTATAAAGCCGTGGATGATATCAAGGATCGTTTTGGGAGTAAACTGGTAACCAAGGCGGTGAATACCGGTGCTAATAAGGACAAACCAACCGGCAGCCAGCCAAAAAAAACGCATCCGGATTAACGATAGTGATTGTTTAGCCCCTTTTTCTTTCAGTCAGTGCCCGACTCAATACTCCTGACT